>ENA-UAKZ01000874-UAKZ01000874.1-human-gut-metagenome-genome-assembly--contig:-NODE-874-length-9947-cov-5.182370_pt1 | contig 9947 bp, 16 predicted proteins | sample MGYA00243693_ERZ654454 | MGnify/ENA primary metagenome ERZ654454 (study PRJEB26926, sample SAMN06164508) | human gut metagenome | biome: ENVO:00009003; feature: ENVO:2100002; material: ENVO:00002003... | reverse complement strand
TACACCCTAGAGTTCGTCGGCAGCGTCAGATGTGTATAAGAGACAGGAATATATAAAGAATGACAAGAAGGAAAAGAAGAATATATATGGCGCATACAAACACGTCCGTCTAAAGAGTAGTGAAAGAGAAGAATTAGCCGGCAGCTATGGGGAAGAAATGACAGATAAATGTATTACTTTCCTGGATGAATATATCGAAATGAAAGGCTACAAGGCTAAAAGCCACTACCTTTGTATTAAAAAATGGGTGGTAGATGCTGTGAAAGAGCGAGACAGGAAGAAAGGTTCTTCAAAAAACCAGTTTAACAGCTACCAACAGGGTACATCTAACCAGACAGTAAGCGAATTTGAGGATTTATTTATGCGTGAAGCAAATGGAGGATAAATATGGATTACGAAAAATTATCAGAGATAACAGTAAAAAACCAAGAGGAATTAGATGCAATACCAGTAGATTTCAAGGGAAGAATTTATGTGGAATTTGGAGATTGTTTTGAGCCAGCCGTTGTAAACAAAAAATACGGATGTTCCGTAGTGGCTCGGGGAAACTCATCCGTAGTGGCTCGGGGAAACTCATCCGTAGAGGCTCGGGAAAACTCATCCGTAGAGGCTTGGGAAAACTCATCCGTAACAGGGCAAGGAAATACGCAAATTGTTGACCGTTTGATGTGCGGAAGAATTGAGATTACCGGAAATGCAAGAGTAGTACATATGCCAAAGACAATAGAGGAATATTGTTCTTATTATAATATCAAGCACGATAAGAAAAAGGGCAGGTTTTTCAAATGTGTTCATAAAAGGGATGGAAAGTATTTTTCCGACTGGGACGGCGAACATGAATATGTTATTGGTGAAAAATCAAAGGCGGATTATCTTGACGATGACACCGAAGAGGATTGTGGACACGGAATACATATAGCTTACCTTGAATGGGCATTGGATTACGGAAGAAAATGGGAAGACTTAGCAATATTAGAGGTTGAAGCTGAATTGGATTCAATTATCCTACCAACAGACTGCCCAGGTAAAGCCAGATGTTTGGAAGTAGATGTTATCAGGGAGGTTCCGCTGGAGGAGTGCGGTTTGTATGGGAAAATAATTGCCAGGAGGATAGGTGCTAAATGACAAGTCAGATAGAGTTAAAGATATATGAATTTATTATAGCTTATACAATGGAACATCTATACCCACCGAGTATCCGAGAAATCTGCGAAAATGTAGACAGATGTACGAATACCGTGTGGAACCATTTGAGAAAGATTGAAAAGGCTGGGCTTATTGAGCTGCCAGAATATGCAACACCAAGAGCGATTCGCCTGGTCGGATTTAAATTAGTGCCAAAGGAGTCAAATCAGTGAATGACAGAGAATTTTATATAGCACTTGGCATTTGCCCTGTATGTAATAAGAATACTCTGTATGGTGGAGAAAAAGCGTGTCTGGAATGCCGGGCAAGGGATGCAGAGTATCACGCCAAACGGTACGAGGACCCGGAGCAAAAAAAGCAGATGATTCAGGCAACCACAGAATCTAAGAACAAGCGGAAACAGTATCGTAGGGAACAGGGACTTTGTATTGAGTGCGGCAGGCGGAAGCCCAGAAAAGGGATAGCAACATGCTCCATCTGCCGGGAGCGAATCAACCGGCAGAAAAGAGAGCGGTACCAGGGAGCGACCTTAAGGAAACAATGGGTGGCAGATGGGAAATGTTACCTGTGCGGTGATGAATGTGAGAAAGGCTATAAAGTCTGCAGGAAACATCACCAGATGTACATAGACAATGCCCAAACGGAAGCTTCTGTGGAAAACAGGAAGAGGATAAAGGCAGAAGGGCTGGTGACTGCATATGGCAGGTAAGTACGAGTGCGAGGGGCAACTTGATTTATTCTCATTTTTGAAAACAGAAACAAGAGAGCCTCCAACACTTCTGGAAAGCGGGCAACCAGTATACCTTGTTAACATGGCAGATGTTATAGCTGCAAAAGTGACAGATAATAAAAAATCATGGGTGTGTGGAGAAAATAACAATAATCGAGGTTACAGGCTTATAAGAGAAGATGGAGGATATGATTGTACCTGGAATGACGATTTAGGGAAAGTGGCTTTTACTAAGTACGATGATGCAAGGGAAAAGGCTGATGAATATTTAAAAACTCATGATGGTATCATTCTTGCTAAAGATATTAAGCCGATAAGCACAGTTGCATATTCGCAAGTACGAGGCATTGACGGCAAGCAACTGACAGCTTTTTACTGTGATTTAGGAAATGGTATGTACTACATCAAGGAATTTATAACATTTCATCATATCTGCAAAGGGAAAAACGCAGATAAGGCGATTAAGAGGTTTATGCAGCAGCAGGAATTTAAGGATAACAAATACAAGGAAATTGTTGGATATGTACCGAATTTTGAAAATATGTATAAATGCACAAAGCAGTCAGATTGGGATTATGCAGAATGCGGATATAGCCATGTAACAGGTAAAAAAATCGTAGAACTATAGTTAAGATTTGCGTAGAAAGGAGAATAAGATTTTTCATAACAGAAATCCAACTTAAAATAATATAAAAGCGCAGAAAAATAGTAGAAAGGAGTACATATTTATGAATGCAATAGGATTACAGGAGCTTGTTGGCGGCGCATTGCAGGAGAAGTTTAATAAGGCTTTTGAAAAGGTTGTTGAAAATCTCCAGGATATCAACACTCCATATAAAAACAAGCGTGAAATCAACATCAAGCTTAAATTTACACAAAATGAATTGAGGGATGATGTGTCGGTTGAGGTTGACGTTACAGAAAAACTTGCACCTCAATCAGGGATGAAGACAGGCTTTGCCATTGGAAAAGATTTAGCTACCGGAGAATTGTTTGCAGAAGAATATGGCAAACAGATTAAAGGGCAGATGACTGTTGCAGAATATGAAAAACTGCAGCAGGAAGCAATGCCAGAATCCGGAAATGTGATTGTTGGCAATGTAGTCGACCCGGAAACAGGTGAGATTTTGGAACAGGATACAGTTGTAGATTTTAGAAAGGCTGCCCAGTAGGCAGAACAGGTGAGATTATGATTAAAGAAGCATTACAGTGGATTGTAGATTTGCGGGAACCTAAGGTGCAGGAAATTATGTTAGAAGATGGAAATACAGGAACATTTTCTGATAAACCATTGTACAGGGTAGAACCGGAATATCATATGGCAGACCCTATTAATATGAGTACATTATCAAGCCTTGTGGACTATATTAAGGCAAACATTGATGAGATGTATGACAGGATGATTATTCATGTTGTGAATCCAACAAAGGTAAGGTTGTATTCCAGATTAAATGAAGTGCGCCGCCGGGAGTATTTGGTTGATGTAGACGCAGAAGTGCCGGCATTCAAATTTGATACATTTATCGAAAACGAGAGATTCATCATTGGTGTGCAGTCGAAATTTATGGATGACCCGGATTCAAACAAGAACCTGGTATTAAAGTTTGCTGGTACTGTGGAGAGCGGAACAGTCGCACAGTACAGTGATGATGGCATATCACAAAAAGCTACCGTGAAGACAGGAATCGCATCAAAGGGAGAAGCGCTTGTTCCTAGCCCTGTCAGCTTGCGGCCATTCAGAACATTTGTTGAAGTAGAACAGCCGGTATCTGATTTCATTTTCCGGATGAAAGAGGATAAGTATGATGGCATACAGTGTGCAATCATTGAAGCAGATGGCGGAGCATGGAAAAATAGTGCCATGAAAAACATAAAGGATTATCTGGAATCTGAATTATCAGAATTTATGGGCAGGTTTACAGTGATTTCATAGAAATTAATTGCCATTTCGGCGGTGTATGTCGGAATGGCAATATTAAACAGAAAGGAGTAAGAGTTTTGCTGGCCAGCGATAAAGACGTCTTTACTCCAATCAAAAAATGACATATAAGGAATTTTTACAGACAAAGATAGAAGTTGCACCAGAAAGCGGATTTGAAATCGACAAGGGCAGAATAAACAAAGCCTTAAAGCCGCATCAGAGGGATGCAGTAGCCTGGGCAATCAGAGGCGGCAGAAGAGCATTGTTTGAATCCTTTGGACTTGGAAAGACCATACAGGAAATTGAGTTCTGCCATCAGGTTATTAAGGAAAAGGGTGGTAAAGCGTTGATTGTGTTGCCACTTGGGGTAAAACAGGAATTTATACATGATACGGTTGAAATTCTTAAATATGATGCACCGCAGTATGTCAGAAATATGGAAGAGGTGGAAACTGCCACAACGGATATTCTGATTACGAACTATGAACGTGTCCGTGATGGAGATATCCGACCAGATTATTTTATGGCAACATCATTGGACGAAGCCAGTGTTTTAAGAAGTTTTGGAAGTAAGACATATCAAGAGTTTTTAACAAAATTTAAAAATGTTCCGTATAAGCTGGTTGCAACAGCCACACCGTCACCAAACCGGTACAAAGAATTAATTCATTATGCCGGATATCTGGAAGTGATGGACACCGGACAGGCATTGACAAGATTCTTTCAGAGGGATTCTACGAAAGCCAATAATCTTACACTGTATCCGAACCAGGAAGATGAGTTTTGGTTATGGGTTAGTAGCTGGGCATTATTTGTTACAAAACCTTCGGATATCAATCCAGATTATTCGGATGATGGTTATGTATTACCACCTTTACAGGTAAATTGGCATGAGATACCGGTTGAATATGGAAAGGCACAGGATAGAGACGGTCAGATGAAATTATTTAATGATGCATCTGTGAGTATTCAGGAAGAAGCTAAGATTAAACGTGACAGTGTGGATGCCAGAGTTGCCAAGATGAAAGAGATAGTGGAATCTGCACCGGATGACGAACATTTTCTGATATGGCATGATACCAACAGGGAACGAGATGCCATTAAAAAGGCATTACCGGAATCTGTATATATTACTGGAACTATGGATTATGACTTAAGAGAACAGAGGGTAATGGACTTTTCCAATGGAAAGACTAGAATTTTTTCCACAAAGAAAGAGATATCCGGTTCCGGATGCAATTTTCAAAAGCATTGTCATAGAGAGATATTTGTAGGAATTGACTATAAGTTTAATGACTTTATCCAGGCAGTACATCGGTGCTATCGGTTCTTGCAGAAAGAGCAGGTTGTTATTGACATCATTTACATGGAGAATGAGCGGACAATAAAGGATGAACTGTTGCAGAAATGGGAAAAGCATAACCACATGGTACAAAAGATGATTGCGATTGTAAAAGAATATGGTCTGAATAACGCCAATATATCATCAGGATTAAAACGTAAGATGGGAGTGGAAACGGTGAGAGTGGAAGGAAACAGATACACGGCGGTACATGATGATTGTGTGGAAGAGACACGGAGAATGGATGACAATACCATTGATTTAATACATACTTCCATTCCTTTTGGAAATCATTATGAGTACACTGCCAATTATAATGATTTTGGACATAACAGGAATACAGAGCGGTTCTTTGAACAGATGGACTACCTGACACCGGAACTATTGCGGATTCTTAAGCCAGGACGGGTTGCCGCAATCCATGTAAAAGATAGGGTACTGTTTGGCAATGCCACGGGTACCGGAATGCCAACAATTGAACCATTCCATGCACAATGTATCAACCACTATATGAAGCATGGTTTTCAGTATTTTGGCATGATTACGGTTGTTACAGATGTGGTGAGGGAAAATAACCAGACATACCGTCTCGGCTGGACAGAACAGTGCAAAGACGGTTCCAAAATGGGTGTTGGGTGCCCAGAATATATTCTTTTGTTCCGAAAACTTCCAACGGACCACAGTAAGGCATATGCAGATGAACCAGTAGTGAAATCTAAGGAAGAGTACACAAGGGCACAGTGGCAGATAGATGCACATGGTTACTGGAGAAGTTCAGGCGACAGACTGATTTCAAAAGAAGAGCTGGAACAGACGAATGTAGATAATCTGCAGAAGGTATATCGTCAGTATTCCAGAGAGAATGTTTATGATTATCATGCACATGTGGAACTGGCTAAGAAGCTGGATGAAAATGGGAAGCTTCCGGCAGTGTTTATGGTAGTTGCCCCTGGTTCATGGAATAACCTTGAAGTATGGGATGATATTAACCGGATGCGGACACTCAATACCACACAAAGCCGTAGAAGAGCTCAGTTGCATGTCTGCCCTTTGCAGTTGGATATTGTGGAAAGAATTATTAACCGGTACAGCAATGAGGGAGATTTAGTTCTGGACCCATTTGGTGGACTTATGACAGTACCAATGACGGCTATAAAAATGAAAAGAAGAGGATACGGAATTGAATTAAATCCGGATTACTTCCGTGACGGAGTTGGATATCTGCAGGCGGCGGAGCAGGAAGTTGAAACACCGACATTGTTTGACTTTATGGAGGTGTGATATGGGTAAGCAAACTGATATTGAGATGCAGGAATATAAAGACTATAAAATGAGACAGCGTATGCGATTCCAGGCATTACAGAACCTTCCATATGAGGTAAAGAAACGGAGAGCCGCAGAGCGGATACATGAATTTATCAGAGAGATGGACAAGAGAGGTTACAATTGCCATGTTTCTGTAGGCGGCTTGGATAGTATTACTTTATTGCTGTTTATCCGTAGTCTTGGTTATGACATCCCGGCAATCAGTGTAAGCAATGTGGAAGATAGGAGCATCCAGAAGGTACATAAGGAATTAGATGTAGAGGTTGTAAGGTCATATAAAACAAAGGTGCAGGTGTTAAATGAGGTTGGGTTTCCAGTTATTTCAAAAAAAATAGCTGGAAAGATTGATACACTGCAGCATCCTACAGAAAAAAATAAAACAGTGCGACATGCTATTATCACAGGCGAATGCGGCGAACAGGGACATTTTGCCAAGAATAGCAGAATGCAACTGCCTAAGAAGTGGTTACAGCTGTTCGGTGGCTATGAGAATGAAAATGAGGGTGTAAATTACCAGGTACCAGATTTTCTTGTATCAAACCGGTGTTGCTATTACATAAAAGAAAAGCCCTGTGATGACTGGGCAAAGGCTCATAATAGCTATCCGTTCTTAGGAATGATGGCAAGTGAAGGTGGTCAGAGGGAGGATGCCATAATTGACCACGGATGCAATTACTATGGAAAGACTGTAATGCGCTCGGCACCATTTGGACCGTTTTACCGGCAGGATTTATTACAGCTTGCATTAGACTTAAATGTACCAGTTCCGGAAATCTATGGAGAAATTGCAAAAAAGCCGGATGGAACACTGTATACTACTAAGGCACAAAGAACAGGATGTGGTATGTGTGGGTTTGGCATTCATCTGGAAAAGCGTCCGCACCGGTTTGATATGCTCCGGGAGCGAAATGAAAAAGAGTGGCATTTTTGGATGTATGAGTGCTGCACAGATAAAAATACCGGCGAGAAGTTTGGCTGGGGGCGTGTCTTAGACTATATCGGGGTAGAATGGGAAGACAGGTATATTGACTGGGGCGCACGTCAGATAGATATGTTTAAGGACATGGGATTGGAGAAATAGGATGACAATAGACTTAGGATTTATAGCAATACTTTTAACAATTGATATGTTTAGAGAAAAGGATAAAGGAAGGCACGATAATATATCAATGGCATTTGTTATAACAATAATAGGGATGGTGGTTGTTCAATTATTTGGATGACTGAATCAAGCAAGTAAAATAAGAGGAGGGTAAAAATGCGATTAATAGATGCGGACAAGGTTATTGAGAAAATAAGGAATATTCCTCATGGAGCGATATTAAATGTTGCGCTTGAAGAAGAGATTATTGAAATCGTCAAATCTGGCTATGATGCAGCTGACAAGCATAGTAACGGTTGGATTCCATGTAGTGAGAGGTTGCCAGAAAAAGACGGTTTTTATTTAACAACTGTTATATTCAAGGGAAAATCAAGTACTTGCAGGCATTTGTTTGATAAAGACAATAAAGAGTGGTTAGATTCAGATTATATGACATTTGTAAATGATGAAATTTCCGAGATTATCGCATGGCGGCAGCTACCAAAACCATATAAGCCGAAGGGAGAATGAAAAAAGGATGAATAATGGTATTGACCATGATGGATGTACAGGATGTAAATATGAGAATCAAGATGAACATTTAGAGCCGTGTTTTCATTGTGAAGGAACAAAACAAGGCGATAAATATAGCCGTATGACCAATGCCGACCGCATCCGCTCTATGAGTGATGAAGAATTGGTAAAATTTATAGTCGGATTAAATGACCATTGTCTTGCAGGAATCGGGCTATGTGACTGTAGCGGGGCAAAACATTGTTCAGATTCATTATGCGAAAATAAAACAAGAAAATGGCTACAAGCAGAAGTGAAAGAGAGTGAGTGAAAATGCTAAAATCAGCGCAATTATATAAGGAGCAATTAGAAAAAATACAATATAAAGCGTGGTACAACGAGAGCTACAAATATTATAACGGCAGTGCTGGCTTTAATGAGATTAAATTGTGGGACAATAACTGTGACTGCCACCAGTTTGTATCGGTTGATAAAGATGATAATGTTATCGGCTACATATGTTATGCGGTGGACTGGACGGCAATGTCTGTTTGTAACTTCGGAATTATTAGCTACAAGAAAGGCAATATAGAATTTGCAAAAGATTTATACAAAGCGATATGTAACATTTTTGAAGTCTACCATATGAACAGAATAGAATGGAGCGCTTATGCGGATAATCCGGCAATTAGGGGATATAGAAATTTTATTAAAAAGCATGGTGGACGTGAATGCGGATATTGCAGGCAGGTTGCGAAATTACAGGATGGAAAATTACATGACAGTGTGCAGTTTGAAATACTGGCAGAAGAATTTGTGAAATGAGGTGAACAGACATGACAATAAGTGAATTTTCAAAATTTGTGACCGAAATGATTCAGTATGAAAAAGAGATATTCCAGGAATACATAGAAAACGAGGACTGGGAGTCTCTTGAAGATGAGATATATGAGTATATGGTCAACTGTGACTAAGAAAGGATGAAGAAAAATGAGCGATAGATATTTATGCAAAGCAAAGGATAAAGACGATGGAGAATGGTACGAAGGGTATTATCTGCAACTGCACGATACAACGTATTGCTGCATGCCATCGGATAATACAGCGGAAGCAAAGAGATTAAATGAAGAAAACACACATCATTACATTGTGTTTGAACAAATGACAGACTGGGGGTTGCCTAATAAATATTTAAGAGCAGAAATATTACCAGAAACACGCTGTCGGTATACTGAATTTACTGATAAGAATGGAAATAAAATCTGGGAAAATGATATCACTAGGCTAGTTTTACCAAATGGAGAAGTAAGATACTTTAAGGTATCATTCAAAAAAGTTGTCAGAGAAGTGGCGTGTCATCCGGATTTTGATGATGACGTGGCTAAAGTGGAACTTAATGCTGTTTGTTTTGAATGGAATGGCTATGATTTATTTCCGTGCGTAGATGTAGCTGGAATATCGGATGTTGCCAAAATGGCGGTGGTCGGCAACATATTCGATAATCCAGAATTACTGGAAGGAGGTACAGAATGAGAATTTTATCACAGGATGGAATGTGTGATTATCCATACGAACAAACGGTGGTTGTTATAGATAGAACAGAAATAAGATGTTGCTTATGCGTAGGTTTAAATGATGTTGGTACGATAATGGCAAGATACTCCACTGAATCCAAAGCAAAAAAGGCAATGCAGATGTTGCGTGAAGCATACGAAGCTTCTTTGTGGACGCAAACGCATTACGACAACTCGGCACAAGCAAATGTTTCTGATTTATTTATGCATAACATTATTTTCCAGTTCCCGGCAGATGAAGATATGGAGGATTAAGCAAATGACAGAGCAGGAAGCAATTAAAGAAATAAAACATTGGACTAATATATTAATGT
>ENA-UAKZ01000868-UAKZ01000868.1-human-gut-metagenome-genome-assembly--contig:-NODE-868-length-10002-cov-4.669951_pt1 | contig 10002 bp, 12 predicted proteins | sample MGYA00243693_ERZ654454 | MGnify/ENA primary metagenome ERZ654454 (study PRJEB26926, sample SAMN06164508) | human gut metagenome | biome: ENVO:00009003; feature: ENVO:2100002; material: ENVO:00002003... | reverse complement strand
CGAGATTAGCGAGTGTCTCGTGGGCTCGGAGATGTGTATAAGAGACAGAAACTGACTGACATAGAATCCATCCTCTGACGGAATATATTTCTCCTGTCTTCCGTCACCTGATTTTACCCATAATGAATTTCCCTCTTTTACAATCGCATCCTCATAACAATGCGACCAGCCTCTGCCCAAGACAGAAGCCTCTTGCTGAAGGGCATTATAATACCGTTCCAACTTAATAGGAAGAATGCCCTTTATATAAAAGATTGTATCCTTGCTGACATAATTACCTGTACACATATTTACAGGGTCGCCATCAAATTTTCCACCCTTTTCTTCGGAAACACCTGCGCCATTATATCCAAGCTTCTCCAAAAAATCATTAAGCAGCTTTGCAAGCTTCACCAGAAAATGCGTTGTATCCTTGCCATCTGTTATCTTTTTTTCTGCTTTTTCATATTCTTTTACAATCTGTTCAAGTGCATTTGCAATATCTTTTGATTCTGTCTTTTCCCTCTCTAATTGTTCTATTAAACTCTCCATTGCAGATGCAATCTGTCCACATCCCTTTAAGCCTGCCATCTGCCGTTTGACTTTTTGGATTTCTCCTATATTCTGTTTTAAGTGCTTTGTTACAGTCTCTAAATCTTGAACTTCTTTTTTAACATTGTTTATGTTGATATCAAATTCAGACATCTTTCCCTCCCCCTTATCGTGTAAATACTATGTTTTATAAATTACATCACATTTCCCATTTTGTCAATACTTGATTATAAATTTCTATTATAAATATTTCCTTTTGGTGCGATATTTAAAATGGTCCATCGGACCATTTTCTCATATATTTGGCAACATAAAAAGCGGTCACACAGATTTGTGTGACCATATCAAAACTCTATTTTAGATATTTAGACCGTCTACTTAAAAGATGGCACAACCATTTAAACTACTAATCTGTTAAATCCATCTCAGAAGATTAATAAAACAGTAATCGGTGCAGGCAGTGTGGTAACAAAAGATATTCCCGCAAATGTTGTTGCAGTTGGAAATCCCTGCAGATTAATGCGTGAAACCAATGAACATGATGGAAAATATTATTATAAGAATAGAAAAATCATAATAAAAAAATAGCATTCCAATGGATTGTCATTATGGATACAAATCACAACAAGCCCTGAAATTACAGCGGGAGAAGGGGAATCCTCCCCTGCTTCTCCCTTTTCTTATACTAGTTTCTCTCCTGTGCTAAGCCCTCAGCAAGCTTCTTTCTCTGTCTGCGCTCGTGCTCCAAATTCTTTTGGATTTCCTCTATGCGGCAAAAAATATCGGCAATTGCCTCCGTCTCGTCCCTTGGACGTTCTACCTGTGGTACACTTGCACGTGCCTTAATATCCCTTGCAAAAATAACCTTAAATAAGGTTCGTACGCAGGGCTGGATGAAATACATCTGTGTGAAGAATGCAAATGGAAAATTAAAGCATACAAGCTTTAGCCAGTTTGCAAGTAAGGTCCATATGTTAAAGCCTGCATAATATGGAAAATACAAAAATGCTGCAATGAAACTCATTGCCGGGCACATAATACCTACCGTTGCATTGATAATTGCACTTTCAAAAATCATTGGATGATTGTTCTTAGGGTCAAACTTTCTGCAGGCAAGCCGGAAGGATACCGGACTTCCCACTAAAATTTCTAACAGATAAGCAAAACAGAACTCTACAAGCACCACCGACCAGATTGGGCACATCCTTCCAAGCATATACACCCCGCTCTGGGCACGAATCGCATTTAAGACACTGCTCTCTCCAGTAATATTCATTAGTGTCTGTCCGTTTACCACATAAAGACTGTAGAATACATAAGCATGTACAGTAATTACAACTGTTAAGAATGCAAATACCATTCTTTGAAATTGATTTCTTGGCATAACTTTTCTCCTTTTTTCGCACAAAAAAACACAAGCAGGAAATGCAGGACAATCCGGTTAGAGTATACATATGTACCGTAATCAGATTTACATGCAATGCACTACTTGTGTCGTTTATGTGTCGTTATTTAATTTCCGTATAGTAATCTAGCATAATCCATAAAAAATTTCAACGGGCATTTTTCACAAAATTCGTATTCTCTTTGTAATTACAAATCCAAGTATCGCCGTCAATAATTCCGTAACCGGATAAGCAAGCCACACCCCTGTCATTTCCCATATGGCTGATAATATCCATGCCATTGGAATAATCAGAATAAATCCCCTGAGCATAGAGAGTATCTGTGCAGGCAGAGCCCTTTCTATTGAAGTAAAATATATCGCCAAAATGCTATTATACCCAACAAAGACAACCGACAAAAAATATAACTTTAACCCGGTTACTGCAATGCGCTGTAATTCTACATTGTTTCCACTGTTAAAAACAGCCGCAATCGGTTGCGCAAAAACAAAAATCATAAGATACTCCATACCAGATACTATCAGCATGGTTAGCATAGCATACCGCAGCATCGTTTGAATCTGTTTCCTGTCTCCCCTGCCATAAAACCGGCTGATAAGCGGCTGGACACCCTGTCCAATTCCCGTAAATACAGCGACAACCACCAGTGATATATTGGCAACCACACCATAAGCTGCAACACCTGTATTTCCTTTTAATCGTAATATAATTACATTGAATGTTATCATTACAATTCCAGAGGAAACCTGCGCAATCAAAGACGGAAAACCTAAGGACAAATCCTGCCCGACAATATCAGCCTTCAGACCCGTTCTGATAAAATGAAACGTATTCTTCTTTTTTATCCAGTGCGGAAGCATCATCATAATACTGATAACAGGTGATAAGCCTGTTGCAAAGATGGCACCGAAAATTCCCATCTGCATTGGAAAAATAAAAATATAATCCAACACGATATTTGCAAAGCTGCCTACAAGCATTGCAATCATGGAAAGCTGCGGATTCTCATCATTTCTTACAAAGCAAAGCAGAACATCATTTAAAATAAAGGCTGGGGCAAAAAGCAACAGCCAGTGCAGATAGATGTCCGTCATTTCCAATATATCTGCATCTGCTCCCAAAGCATAAGCCAGACGTTTTGAGAAGAAAAAACCAAGCATGGCAAACACCGCAGAAAATAAAATGGCAAGATATACCGTATTCGTATAAATCTTATTTACTTCCTCTTTTCTATTCTGGCTTTTACGAATCGAAAACCTTGTTGCACCACCCATACCAAGCATCAGACCCGTACCGTGAATAAAGTTATACACGGGAATAGCAAGGTTTAAGGCAGCAAGACCGTTTGTACCCAAACCTTTCGACACAAAAAAAGTATCGGCTAAAATATAACAGGATACCCCTAATGTACCCAATACACTTAAGATTGTGCAGCGGGAAAATTCCCGAAAACAAGTTTGCTGTTTCATTTCATCACTCCTAAATTTATTTCAAGCATCTACGCCCTTTGGGCTTACTTTCTGAGCTTTTTATAATAAGAAAAAAATAGCGCCAGAACTTTCTATCTTCAAAGGCCTAACGATAGAAAGCCTGACGCTCAACTCTTTACCCGGCGGCAAAGAAGTGTCAATTCATATTCTTGCGTATTGTACCATGCAAGTACAAAAAAATCAAGAACCAATCAAAGCTCTGTCACAGTCTGTGCCATACTGACAAATTGTAATACATCCTCCGGTGCATCAAGGCTGTACAACAAGCCATAAGGAATACTGTAATCCCAGTTCACAGGGATAGAAACTAACCCAGGGTGGACATCCTGCCAGCATTCTAGTGTGAGCAGGACATTTCCTGTTTCTGCACAGCGGTTAAATACAGATAAATCGTAAAACTGCTGTGTATCCTCAATATGAATCCGCGGATGATATGTTTCCAAATCATTGCGCAGGAAATCATTTACCCCCGAATCTCCACGCTTTACCATCATAAGCGTTTCCCCGTACAAATCCTCCATATGTATCAGCTTTTTATTCGCTAAAGGATGCTCCCTCGATACGGCGACCATCTTTTTATATCTGCCAAGAGGCAGAAAATTACAGCGAGACAGCCATAACTTGGAATCACACACACCAATCAGAAAATCAAATTTTTCTCCGAGCTTCTCAATTTCTCCAAGGATTCCCTCACAGTTATCTTCAAAGGGAACGAGGTGCAGCTTATAGTCCGGAAAATCCTTATTGATACGATACCACAAATCCATAAACGGCTTGGCAGGATTTAAAAGCGATGTACCGACACAAAAGGTGGTAGATTCCACATACAAAGCCGCCTTTGCACTGGCAACGGATTTCCTTGAGTAATCAATCATAAATTTCGCATCCTGGTAAATAATAGCACCGGCATTTGTCAAACGGATACCGGAGGAAGTCCGCTCAATCAGCTTTAACTCCAAATGGCTTTCCAGTAAATTCATCTGCTTCATAACAGCTGTAGGCGAAATATACAGACGTTTTGCCGCCTTTGTAAAACTGCCGCAGTCACAGACTGCAATAAATGTTTCAAGAATAGGATTATACATAATGCAACCTCCAAACATACTATAACAGACATATTGACAGGCAACTGCATATAGCCTGTATTTTAAATCTAGCCATTTTGCACGTTTTTCAATGTATAAACTATTGGTTTATGCAATAATAACATATCAGAAATTCCCAGTCAAGAAAAGAAATGCTACAATAAATACATCATCGGAAAAGGAGGAATTAAAATGGCAAATACACTAATTGCCTTTTACTCGAGAGCGGATGAAAATTATGTAAATGGCACAATAAAAACACTGGCTACAGGCAATACGGAAATTGCAGCAGGTATTATCCAGGAGTTGACTGGCGCAGATATGTTTAAAATCGAGCAAATGCAGGAATACGCAAAGGATTACAACGAGTGTATTTCGCAGGCACAAGCCGACCAGAAGCGGAACGCCCGCCCGGAGCTTAAAGCATATCCGGAAACTCTTCAGCAGTATGATACCATTTATCTGGGATTTCCCAACTACTGGAGCACTATGCCAATGGCAGTATTTACTTTTTTAGAACATTTTGATTTCCGTGGCAAAACGATTAAGCCCTTCTGCACACATGAAGGCAGCGGGATGGGTAAAAGCGAGCAGGATATCAAAAGACTGTGCCCGGATGCAAAAACAGAAAAGGGGCTTGCCATACGGGGAGGCAGTGTAGCGAAATCGAAAACAGACATTGAAACATGGATAAAAGGAGGACGATAAAATGATATCACAGGAAATGAGTGTATTCCCTACGGGAGAAACAAACGATGCATTCGCAAAATACTTTATCGGACAAAGCTATTTGAATATGTTGTCAACCGAGCAGGTAGGAATTGGCAATGTGACTTTTGAACCAAAATGCAGAAATAACTGGCACATTCATCACGCAGATAAGGGCGGCGGCCAGATATTGCTGGTTACCGCCGGCGAGGGCTGGTATCAGGAATGGGGACAACCGCCAAGAAAGCTAAAACCCGGCGATGTAGTTAATATTCCTGCCGAAGTTAAGCATTGGCACGGAGCGGCGGCAGACTCATGGTTCCAGCATCTGGCAATCGAGGTGCCAGGTGAGAACTGCAAAACAGAATGGTGTGAACCAGTCTCAGACAAAGAATACGAGAATTTATAAGAAAGAGGTGTGACATATGGCAAAGGTAACAGCAGGAAGAGATGAATTAGGGGATTTTGCTCCTCAGTTTGCCGAATTGAATGATGACATTCTGTTCGGTCAGGTTTGGTCAAGAGAGGATAAGCTCTCCGCAAGAGACAGAAGTATCGTAACAGTAACTGCACTGATAGCAGGCGGCATTTTGGATAGCTCGCTGAAATTCCATCTTCAAAATGCCAAAAATCATGGGGTAACAAAAGAGGAAATTGCTGAAATCCTTACCCATGCCGCTTTTTATGCTGGATGGCCAAAGGCATGGGCGGCTTTCCGTATGGCAAAAGAGATTTGGGAGTAAAATAGAAGCAATCAATAAAATAAGGAGGAGTTATAGATGGAATATGTAACACTGGCAAATAATGTTAAAATGCCAATATTGGGATACGGCGTGTATCAGGTTACAAAAGAGGAATGTGAGCGGTGCGTACTTGACGCATTGAAAGCCGGATATCGTTCCATCGATACGGCACAGGCTTACCACAATGAGGAAGGCGTAGGCCGTGCCGTCCGGAAGAGCGGGATTCCCCGCGAGGAGTTTTTCATCACGACCAAAGTGTGGATAACCAACGGCGGCTATGAAAAGGCGAAAGCGTCCATCGACGAGTCGCTGCGCAAGTTACAGACCTCGTATGTGGACCTGTTGCTTATTCACCAGCCTTTCAACGACTATTACGGCACTTATCGGGCGATGGAAGAGGCTTGTCGGGTCGGCAAGGCGAGGGCGATCGGAGTTTCGAACTTTTACCCCGACCGTTATGTCGATCTGGCTGCGTTCTGTGAAATAAAGCCGGCTGTCAATCAGATGGAAACTCATGTTTTCTGCCAGCAGGTCGTTTTGCAGGAGATCATGCGCAGGTACGGGACGCAGCTTATGTCGTGGGGCCCGTTCGCCGAGGGCCGCAACGGATTCTTTACGAACGGAACGCTTCGGACGATCGGGGAAAAGTATGGTAAAACCGTAGCCCAGACGGCGCTGCGTTTCCTGATTCAGCGCGGGATCGTCGTTATTCCGAAATCGACGCATGCGGAGCGTATGGCTGAAAATTTCGATGTATTCGATTTCGAATTATCCGCCGAGGATATGCACTCCATCGCGGTTCTCGATCGGAAGGAGAGCCTTTTCCTGTCGCATTACGATCCTGAAACGGTCGAATATCTGATCAATTACGAATGATCCGTTGCGGGATAGCGTGTACGAGAAATGCCGCTGCCCTGCCGTTCGTCCGAAAGGTCCCGAACGATATCCATTCGAGCCGGATGCTGTAAAAGGCACCCGGCTTTTGTTTTCCAGGGCTGGGCGGGGTTTATGTTGTCCGGTCAGCGTGTGGGGCCGAATCGTCGATGTCCACGGGCAACTGTCGCTGCACTGTTGCCCGGGCCTTCGTCGGACCGAACTTACGGCGGGCCGGATTCGAAGCGAACGATGCGGGGATTCGTATTCGTGTCCGGGAAACCGTCAGCGGAGTGCCCGTATTGCGTCGGCCGATACTCTTCCGTATGGTCTGTGTTCGTCCGAGTTATTCAGAAGAGTCAGGTCCGTTTTTGCCCCGTGACCGTGATCGAATAGATTCCCACATTTCCGGCCTTGTATTTTTGAATCGTGTCTGCATCCAGATATGCCTGGAGCACCTCGTCCGGAATGACGATTTTCTTGGTTCTTTCGATCTGTATGTCCGCGAAGCCGGCCTTGCGGATCTCGGTCAGGTAATCTTCCTGTTGGATGGCGCTTGCGATACAGCCGGCATACATCGCGGCATTGTCGGTAAATTCTTTCGGGAAGATTCCCTGTAATACCACATCGGAAACGCAGAAATGTCCGCCGGGTTTCAGAACTCGCCGGATCTCTTTGAAAATGCGGTCTTTCCTCGGTAGAAGGTTCAGAACGCAATTGCTGACCACGACATCTGCCGTGTCGTTTCGTACCGGCATGTTTTCGATGTCGCCTTCCCTGAATTCGACATTGTCGCAGCCCCGCTTCGCGGCATTGGCCCGGGCTTTGGCGAGCATTTGCGGGGAAAAGTCTATTCCGATGACTTTGCCGTCCGCGCCTGTTTCGGCTCGGGCTATGAAACAGTCGTTTCCTGCCCCTGATCCTAGGTCGATGACCGTATCGCCTGGTTTGATCCGGGCATATCGGGTGGGTAGTCCGCATCCTACCCCCAGATCCGCATCGGGTTCATAACCGTTCAGACGGGAGTAGTCTTCGCTCATGATGGTAAAAACGTTCTGCGAGGGTTGTGCCGGAGCCGTGCCGCAGCAGCATCCGCATTTCAGACTGTCGCTGTTCAAAGCGAGTTCGTCGTAACGCCGCTTGACCAGCTCTTTGAGTTCATCTTCCTTTTTCATAATCTTTTTAGAAAAAATATATTATCCAATAATAGATACCCACAGCGATAAACAGCATCCCGACGGTGCGTGCGAGCCACTTTCGGATTATCTGCATTCGTCCGTAGAAGATGCCCACTCCTGCCGCGCCGTAAGCCAGTATCCAGGCTGCGATGACCACCGGCATACCGGTCGCAATAGCAAATACGACAGGCAGAAACCAGCCGCCCGGTTCGGCTGCCGCCATCGGGATCAACATTCCGAAGTAGAAAACCCCGCTCGAGGGGCAGAATGCCAGCGAAAAGAGAATACCTAACAGCAATGCACCCCAGCTTCCGTGACGGCCGATCTTCTCGCAATGGCCCGAAAATCCGAATTTCGGCAGGTTCAACCTGTGGCCGAAAAGCATGAACAGCCCGATCAGAATAAGTGCCGGAGCGACGATCGCATCGCCGTATTTGCCGATGATTTTTTGCAGGGCGTAGGTGTTCGCCCCTTCGCGCAGCAAGGGAATGAATGCCAGCCCGATCCCCGCATACGTGAGAATTCGCCCGGCAGTGTAGAGCAATCCGTTGCAGAAAACACGGTGTTTGTCGTCGATATCCTTGCCGATGAATCCGACGGCGGCGATGTTCGTCGCCAGCGGACAGGGGCTGATTGCGGTGAGCAAACCCAGAAGGAATGCCGTAACGATCGGTGTCGTGCCGCTCTCGAGCAGTCGTTGAATCCATTCCATAAGATTATTTTGACATTCGGGTTATTGCATCGTTAAGCCGGGCCTTGAATGTGGCGGGCTGGTCTTTGGCATAGCTGAATCCCATGCGGGTCAGATTTTCCACCCGGCCGTTTCGGTCGAGGATCAGCGCCGACCACCCGGCTTGGTATCGGTCGGCCAAGGCTTCGTTCTCGGCGATGTCGATGATCCGAAGGACCACTTTTTCGCTTCCGATACTGTCGATGACCTCCCGGGTCAGCCGTTCGATGGCGGTGCAGGTGGCACAACGCTGTTTCCCGTGGAAATAGAGAACCTGTACGCAGTCGTCGGCGACAGCTTCAACCGTTACGCGGTGCCGGGAGCCGCCGCATGCGTACAACAGCGCTGCGGCGAGGAGAAGAGTGGCCGCTTTCATCGGTTCAATAACTCTTTGACCTCTGCGAGTGAAAGCTTGCGTCCGGCCGAAACCACCCTGCCGTCCACGACCAATCCGGGCAGTGTCATTATACCGTAAGAGAGGATTTCTGCAATATCTTCTTCCTTAACTATTGCGGCCGAAATACCCAATTCGGCTATGGCCTGCGTTACCGTTTCGTAGAGTGTCCGACATCCGGCACACCCCGTTCCCAATACTTTGATCTCCATATCTGTTTCTATTATTAAATGTAGTTCGACGAATTGCGAACATTTTTCCTAAAAAAAAGCGGTTTCAACCGCAACAGGAATTTTTCTTCCCGCATTCGCAGAAAAAATCCGCGAACGATTCACGGGCTTTCGCCCAATTTTCCCGGTTGATGCAATAACGTACTTTCGGAGCTTCGATTTCTCCCTGGATCAATCCGGCGGCTTTCAACTCTTTGAGGTGTTGCGATACGGTGGCTTTGGCGATGGGCAGCACTTCGTGTATGTCTCCGAAAAAACAGCTCTCCTGTCCGGCGAGGAACCGCAGAATCGCCATGCGTGCCGGGTGCCCCATCGCTTTGGCGAAACGGGCCAGCTGTTCCTCTTGTTCGGTATAGGCTTTTGGGGACATATTTTCGGATCTTGTGTTCGCAAATATACGAACAATATTCGAATATGCAAATAATTTTTTCATTTTTGAAGAATCCGTTATTTTTGCACAAACATCAGATGATATGACGATAGAGAGTGCGGATACGTGAAAAGGCCTTTTCAGCCCTGTTTTTCTACCATGCACAAACAAAAAATCAGCAACCCTATTTCTGTAAGTTGCTGATTTCCAGAGCGGAAAACGAGACTCGAACTCGCGACCCCAACCTTGGCAAGGTTGTGCTCT
>ENA-UAKZ01000866-UAKZ01000866.1-human-gut-metagenome-genome-assembly--contig:-NODE-866-length-10018-cov-4.966877_pt1 | contig 10018 bp, 7 predicted proteins | sample MGYA00243693_ERZ654454 | MGnify/ENA primary metagenome ERZ654454 (study PRJEB26926, sample SAMN06164508) | human gut metagenome | biome: ENVO:00009003; feature: ENVO:2100002; material: ENVO:00002003... | reverse complement strand
CTGGTTTGCCCTTTTTGCCTCCACTAAGGCCTCCAGAATTACCTGATCCTGTTTCTGTTTTGTAACAACTGTCTCTGTAATATCCTGATGATATCCTTTTATCCGGACACCAGATTTTTCAAATTTGCCGGTAAGACCTCCGCACCGCACATAAATTTTCCCCATTGTGGGATGATTCCACGGATAAGTCACCTCTGAACGCCCAGTTTCGATTATCTCCTGCACTGTTTCCTGAACAATGCCAACATATTCCGGTTCAATATTTTCAAACCACAGCTTATAGCAGTCCTCCGGAGTCTCTGCCCCATTGGCTCCTAAGAGAATCTGCATAGTCTTGTCTCCATACATTCTCGGCTCGCATCCGTCCTCAAGCTCAATAGTCCAAATACCGGTTCTAGAACCTGCAAGTACTTCTTCTATATCCTGCATTGTCTCCTGCTTGTAGCGCTCCTCCTTCTGCATAATGGAATCCACATTGCAAAATCCCATAATTACAGCATTGTCACTAGAAGCCTGCGCCGGACGGGCAAAAAAGATTTCAAGATGTTCCACCTGCTGAAAATTCTTTTTCACACGATGTCGGACATAATACTTTCCCTTTGTCTGGAGTTCTTCAAGCACATAACCCTTTTCTGTCATACGCCGGACATACTCCTGATCTTTTTCTGCTACAAATAAAGAGATATATTTTTCAATTGCACTCTGATACCCCTCTTCAAATTGTATATTCTCTGCTATCTTATCCTGCAGCCTGTCTGCTGCTTTGTATCTTTCGCACCGATCCGTATCAAAATTGACATAAAAAATTCCCACATAGTCAGCAATCAGAGAATGTGAAATTTCCAGATTATTTATCTGTTGTTTAATATATTTTTCCCCGGCTTCCAACAATTTATTAAATGCCGTAATGAATCCTTTGTATTCTTCCGGATAATCCTTCACATCCAGATACTCCAATTTATCTATATCAAAGTCTCTCTCACTCATCTCAAGCACTTTCTTTGTAATGACATCAATATCTTTATTCATGAGATTTACTCCTTCTATATCAATTGCTTTTCTAAATTATATCACAACTTTATATTGTTGTGTCCATATTTATATAAAATTCCCGTTACCCTCTGTCCTTTCTTGCAATCGCTTCATTCAGCGCATTCAGTACTCTTTTCTTATCCCGGCTCCATTCCGGTGCAATCAGGGTTTTCTTATCCCCATCCCCGGTTATACGGTGTATTACTATAGTTTCCGGGAGAAGTGCAATACAATCTGCCACCAGCCCGGCATATTCTTCCATTTCCAATGTACGGAATCTGCCCATACGGTAATCCTTCTCCAAATCCGTTCCTTTTATCACATGCAGAAGCTGTAATTTTATCCCATTCGCACCGCTTTTACCCACATAGGAAACCGTTGCTTTCATATCTTCTTCCGACTCTCCCGGAAGCCCCAATATCACATGCACAATCACCTGTACTCCAATTTTTTTCAGCCTTTTTACCGCAGCATCATAGACAGACAACCTATATCCCCTCCGGATATACTCTGCGGATTTTTCATGGATGGTCTGAAGACCAAGCTCCACCCATACTGGCTTTTTCTGATTCAGCTCCTGCAGCAGCAAAACTACCTCCTCCGGAAGGCAGTCCGGTCTTGTACCAACGGACAATGCCACAATATCCGGATGCTGTATAGCTTCCTCAAAGACTGCCCTAAGCCTTGATACCGGAGCATATGTATTGGTAAATGCCTGAAAATATGCAATATATTTTCCGTTTTTTATCTTTCCCTTTAAACGTTCCTTTCCCTTTTCTATCTGGCTTGTGACAGAATCCGTGCGGTTTCCAGCAAACTCTCCGGAGCCTGAACCCGAACAGAAAATACATCCCCTTGTGTCCAGGGTTCCATCCCTGTTTGGACAGGTAAATCCACCATCAATTGCAATTTTATATACCTTTTCTCCAAAAGTGTCCTTCAGATATCTGTTTAATGAATAATATTCCATTCCTGTTCCCCATTCACAGCCATTAACAATTATAATTGTAAAAATTTTACTACATATTGTATTGGCTTGCAAGCAGGTTTCAAATCTATTATAATCTAAACCAGTATATACAAAGGAGATATAGCCATGTCCAATACCTATCTTACCGGAGAACAGACAAAGAGAAAGATTTTTAAGGAAAGCAAAAAGCTTTTTTATAAAAACGGATTTACAGAAACCACCTATGACGATATCAGCAACGCCGCCAAGGTGAACCGGGCGCTGATACCATACCACTTTAAAAGCAAACAGGTTTTAGGACAGGAGGTTTACTGTAAAATTATCGAAGAATTCCAAAATGAAATTGACGGCATATTGGATATCAGCCAATTTACCCCTGACTTTACAAGTATTCTGCATGCCGTTTCCTATTACCGCCTGCTTGAAAACAATGCCAGGTTTTCCCGTTTTGTCTTCCAATTGCTATCCGATGAGACCACTCCGATTTTCACAAGAGATAACGAAAAGGAACTGCTTGTCAAGCTGGGCAGCAGGTTTTCCCGGTTTAGCGATACGGAACTGGATATTCTGGCACAGATGAATATCGGCATAAAAAAAGAACTAATCCGGATGCTCTGTCTATCTGAAAAAAGAATAAATGCTGACCAGATTGCCTGCATGCACATCCATATGCTTATGAACCATGCCGGATATTCTGCCAGAAAAACAGATGAACTGATTCAGGCTGCATTTGAAGTAGCTAACCTTCTATCTTTCCACGTGAAAAGTGGTTTTACAATTGAAATAAAGTATAACTAACCTATTTATAAAACGCTGGTATAAACTGTCATATCGTTTAACCAGCGTTTTTATATTATTCTTCTTAGAATATTTACAAGATTACATTTTAGAAACTCTCAGACCTCTACATCTGCTGAATAGTCAACACCCTCCATTTTAAAGCCAAACATCTGGTAGAAATCATTCCAGTAGCCCTCTGTATCCGCCAGCTCTAACAAATTTCCACTGTTAATCTGCTGCCAGATAGCCATCACCTCATTCTGAACATCCTCCCGCATTTCCCAATCGTCTACATGCAGCATGCCATCCTTTTCAACCAGGATACCATTATCACCAAAAATCTTTTCACCCCATAAACGATACATCTGTTCAATACAGCCCTCATGAATGCCCTTTTCTTTCATAACCCTGTATAGTATAGAGAGATAAAGCGGTACAACAGGAATGGCAGCACTCGCCTGAGTCACCAGCGCCTTATTAACGGAAACATATGCCCGGATTCCCAATGTCTTCTGTTTTCTGGTAATGGCATCCGCACTCTCGGACAAATGCTTCTTTGCCATACCTATGGTTCCCTCGTGATAAATCGGATATGTAAGCGTTGGTCCAATATAAGAATAGGCAACGGTGATGGCATTATCCTCAATGACATCGGCTTTCACCAATGCATCTATCCAGTCCTTCCAGTCCTCTCCGCCCATTACCTTAACGGTTGCTTCTATTTCTTCCTCTGACGCAGACGGAATTGTTGCCTCAGAAACCGTATTATCTTTCAAATTCCAGTTTTTCTGGGTAAATGGTTCTCCTGTAGTCTTCAAGCTGGACACATAAGTCACTCCATCCGCAGTCGTTCTCCGTGGAGCTGCCAGAGAATATACCACCATATCCACCTTGCCTAAATCCTCCTTAATTGAAGCAATCACCCGCTCCTTAATTTCCACCGAAAAAGCGTCTCCGTTGATGGATTTTGTATACAATCCTTCTGCTCTGGCGGCTGCATCAAATGCTTTTGTATTATAAAAACCAGGGGTTGCAGTCCTTTTGCCCGTGGCCTCTTTATCAAATAATACACCAATTGTGGCAGCCCCCATACCAAATGCAGCTGTAATCCTGGAAGCCAGTCCATATCCGGTAGAAGCTCCAATAACCAGTACTTTTTTTGCTCCATCAATGCTTCCGTTTCTTTTCACATAATCAATCTGCTTTAATACATTCTTTTCACAGCCCGCCGGATGCGCTGTGGTACAGATAAAGCCTTTCACTTTTGGTTCTACTATCATATTTACCCTCCCTATTGTCTTTCCGATTAATTGTTTCTTTTGTCAAACAGGAATTACAAGGTACAAATATCCACTAAGGTCAGATGTTCCTTATTTGCCTTTTCCAGTGAAGTGAGCAGTGCATGTGCCGTATCCAGACTTGTCAGTACCGTAACTCCGGTTTCAATTGCATGACGGCGTATAATAAATCCATCCTTACTCCGCTCAATACCCTGTGCCGGCGTATCAATGACCAAATCAATCTCATGGCTTAAAATCAAATCCAACAGATTCGGCGACTCTGCCTCTACCTTATTGATATGCTTAGCCGGTACACCATTCTCATTTAGAACACGACAGGTGCTTCTGGTGGAATAGATTTCATAGCCTAATGCGGCAAAGCGTTTTCCAATCTCCACAGCGTCTAGCTTGTCAGAGTCCTTTACGGTAAGCACCATTTTTTTATGCTTTGGCAAATCCACACCATTTCCTAAAAATGCCTTGTAAAGTGCTTCATTAAAATCCTTCGCGATACCTAAGCATTCTCCGGTTGACTTCATTTCCGGTCCAAGACTGATTTCTGCACCTCTTAACTTCTCAAAGGAGAATACCGGCATTTTTACTGCAAAATATTCACTCTCCGGCTGTAATCCGGGAGTATACCCCAAGTCCTTAATTTTTTCCCCTATAATTACCTTGGAGGCAAGGTCTACAATCGGAATTCCGGTTACCTTGCTGATATATGGGACGGTTCTGGAAGAACGCGGATTTACCTCAATCACATAAACCTCTTCCTGATAGACAATAAACTGGATATTAATCAGTCCAATCACATGAAGGCTTGTGGCAAGCTTCCTAGTGTAATCCTCCAGTACTCTCTTAATCTTGTCTGAAATGCTTCTTGCAGGGTATACAGAAATACTGTCTCCTGAATGAATACCCGCTCTTTCCACATGCTCCATGATTCCTGGAATCAGAATATCCTCCCCATCACAAACAGCATCTACCTCAACTTCTTTACCCATTAAATATTTGTCTACCAAAATAGGATGCTCCTGCACGGTGCGGTTAATAATCTCCATAAACTCTACGATATCCTGGTCGCTTATGGCAATCTGCATACCCTGACCCCCCAATACATAGGACGGTCTCACCAATACCGGATAACCCAGCTCATTGGCTGCCGCAAGTGCCTCCTCACAGGTAAATACCGTCTTCCCGGCAGGTCTTGGAATACAGCATTTTTCCAATATCTCATCAAATAATTCCCTGTCCTCTGCCGCATCTACATTTTCAGCGGAAGTACCAAGAATCGGCACGCCCATCTTTAACAAATCCTCTGTCAGCTTGATGGCAGTCTGTCCGCCAAACTGTACTACTGCACCATCCGGTTTTTCCAGATTTACAATGGCTTCCACATCCTCTGCAGTCAGCGGTTCAAAATACAGCTTGTCTGCAATATCAAAGTCCGTACTGACCGTTTCCGGATTGTTGTTAACGATAATGGTCTCATACCCGCTCTCGGAAAGTGCCCAGGTGCTGTGCACGGAACAATAATCAAACTCTATTCCCTGTCCAATACGAATCGGACCGGAGCCTAAAACCATAACCTTCTTCTTTGTCCTTGTGGCATCCACCTCACACTCCCCATCATAGCAGGAATAATAATAAGGCGTACTTGCTTCAAACTCAGCAGCACAGGTATCCACCATCTTATACGCAGGATAAATTCCATAGGAAAATCTCAAATCATGTATCTCCTGCTTTGTCTTACCTGTAAGCTGGGCAATTACCTCATCCGGGAACTCAAGCCGTTTTGCCTCTGCCATTAACTCCTTTGTAAGCTTTTCTCCGGCAAGAAGTGCTTCCATTTTCACTAGGTTATGAATCTTATCCAGGAACCAGACATCAATCTGGGTAATCTCATGAATTTCTGCCAAAGTAATTCCTCTCCGGATTGCCTCGGCTACTACAAAAATACGCCGGTCATCTACCCTGTGCAGCTCCTCCCGGATTTCTTCCAGTGAACGCTCACTTAAATCCTCATAAATCAAGCTGTTCACATGCTGCTCCAGCGAACGGAGAGCCTTCATCAAGGCACCCTCAAAATTCGTACAGATACTCATAACCTCACCGGTTGCCTTCATCTGGGTTGTTAGCTTACGGCTTGCCTTGATAAATTTATCAAATGGAAGTCTCGGAATCTTGACAACACAGTAGTCAAGAGCCGGCTCAAAGCTTGCATAGGTCTTGCCGGTGATGGCATTCTTAATCTCATCCAGATGATAGCCCAGCGCAATCTTTGCAGAAACTTTGGCAATGGGATAGCCGGTTGCCTTAGATGCCAGTGCAGAGGAACGGCTTACACGAGGATTCACCTCGATAACACAGTATTCAAAAGAGGTTGGGTTTAATGCGAACTGAACATTACATCCACCTGTGATTTTTAATTCTGAAATAATATTAAGGGCGGAGCTTCTCAACATCTGGTATTCTTTATCAGCCAGAGTCTGGGACGGCGCCACCACAATAGAATCGCCGGTATGCACACCTACCGGGTCCAGATTCTCCATGTTACAGACACAGATTCCGGTACCATTGGCATCACGCATAACCTCATACTCTATTTCCTTCCAGCCGGCGATGCAGCGTTCCACCAGAACCTGTCCCACACGGGATAGGCGCAGACCGTTTTTCAGTATTTCAACAAATTCTTCCTCATTTGCTGCAATCCCTCCACCAGAACCGCCCAATGTATAAGCTGGACGAAGAACTGCCGGATAGCCAATTACCTCTACAAATTCCAATCCATCCGCTACAGTAGTAACAACCTTGGATGGTGCTATAGGCTCACCAATCTTCTCCATAGTCTTTTTAAACTCATCCCTGTCCTCTGCCTTCTTAATCGTCTTTGCAGAGGTACCAATCAAACGGACATTATGCTGCCGCAGAAAACCGGATTCCTCTAATTCCATGGCAATGTTAAGCGCTGCCTGGCCGCCAAGTGTCGGAAGAATACTGTCCGGTTTTTCCTGCATAATAACCTTCTTCACGATTTCAGGCGTCAGAGGTTCAATATATACCTGATCCGCAATGTTCTTGTCTGTCATAATCGTTGCCGGATTTGAATTAATGAGAATAACATAAATGCCCTCCTCCTTCAATGCACGGCATGCCTGTGTTCCTGCATAGTCAAACTCTGCAGCCTGACCGATAACAATGGGACCGGAACCAATTACTACTACTTTTTTTATATTCGGATTCTTCGGCATTATTTAGACACCTCCATCATATTCATAAACTCATCAAATAAATAATTTGTATCAAGAGGACCTGCACATGCCTCCGGATGAAACTGGACAGTCTGGACATTTTTACCCAGATAATGAACACCCTCCACGGTTCCATCATTCACATTGACAAAACTTACTTCTGCTATATCCCTGTCGATTGTTGCTTCCTTTACCATATATCCGTGATTCTGGGTGGAAATGTAGACCTTTCCGGTTTTCAAATCCTTCACCGGATGATTCGCTCCCCGGTGGCCATATTTCATTTTTTCTGTATCTGCACCATTTGCCAGTGCCAGCAGCTGATGGCCCAGACAAATTGCAAAAATCGGCACCTTTGTGGCAAACAGCTTCTTTATCTCCTCTATAACTGCCACATTGGTTTTAGGGTCGCCTGGACCATTCGTCAGCATAATACCATCCGGATTATCTGCTAAAATAACCTCTGCCTCCGTATAAGAAGGATATACGATAACCTCACAACCTCTGTTGGTAAGCTCACGTATAATATTTTTCTTTGCTCCCAAATCAATCACTGCAACCTTAAAACCGTCTCCATCATAATGTTCAATTTCCTTACAGGTGGTCATACGCACCACATCACCAATTTCATATTCCTTTAATTTAGGAATCACCATCTCCAGATTGTACTCCTCATCAGTGGTAATCATCCCCCGCATGGTTCCCTTTTCCCGGAGAATCTTTGTAATGGCTCTGGTATCCACACCTTCAATTCCAGTAATATGGTTGGCAATCAGAAACTCTTCCAATGCCTCCTGGTTTCTAAAATTACTTGGAAGCTTTGCAATTTCCCTTGTGATAAATCCAGACTGCCACGGCTTGTTCGCCTCCATATCCTCAAAACAGACTCCATAATTACCAATTAACGGATATGTCATGCATACAGCCTGTCCTGCATAGGATGGGTCAGTCAACACTTCCAGATAACCTGTCATGGATGTATTAAATACAATTTCACTTACGATTTCCTCTGTGCATCCAACGCTTTTTCCCTCAAAAACATGACCGTCCTCCAGGATTAGAAATGCTTTCATATGTACCTTCCTTTCCGATTTTTGCCCAAAAAAAAAACCACTAACAAAGCCTATGCTTTCTCCATAGGTTGGGCTTTTTCTTTTATCATTTATTCTCAAATTGTAGAAATTCTAACACACTTTTTTTTCTTTGACAACCCCCTTTTGCATATTTTTACACAATATATCCTATTTTATTGCATAAAAATAACATAATATTGATAATAACTCTAGTTTTATAAGGTCAATATTATATTATAAGTACAAATTATGACTTTTTCTGTTTACGCTTTTCTTCCTCTTCTTTACTAAAGCTGCAGCCACAAAAGTTCTGCCGGTATAAATGATACTGTTCCGATAATTCAATGGAGCGTTTATATCCATTTTTCTTTTTAAAATCTGCATACAGATAATTCACACCATATTCCTGCTGTAGCAGCTCTCCAATCTCATTTAACCAGTCTGCATTTTTATAAGGACTGATGGACAGCGTGGTAGTAAAATAATCAAAGCCCTTCTGCCTTGCCATCCTGGCTGCCTGCTCCAGCCGCAGGCGGTAGCAGGCATAACAGCGCGCACTTCGTTCCCCTAACTGCTCTAACCCTTTTACTGCGTAAAAAAAATCCTGTGGATTATAATTTCCCTCCAAAAAAGCAACCGGATTTGTTACCGGCAGCTCTCTAATCAGTCTCTTTTGTTCCGCCACTCTCTTTTGATATTCTTTTTCCTCGCAAATATTCGGATTATAGTAAAAGATTGTAATAAGAAAATAGTTACTCAAATACTCCAATACATAACTAGAGCACGGTGCACAGCAGCTATGAAGCAATAATGTGGGAATTCTCCCCCCTTCTTCCACTCCGGCTGTAATTTCCCACAATATTTTATCCAATTTTAACTGATAGTTGTGAATCTGACTCATTTTTACTACCTTTTTATTCATGTTATACAATTAGAATCAACGGTTTCCCAAGCATTTCTATAACTTTTTGTGCAACATTACTAGTTGACTTTGTGTACAATAAACAATATACTAATATTAAAAGAACATATATAATTATGTACAGATTATGGCGATTTGTCAATCCATTTTTTATAGGAGGTGTCTCATATGACAGTCGAGCAAGCAGTAAAAAAATACAAACTCGAACCGCTTAATGTATATACGGCGAAGGCAAAGGCAAAAGAACTTAACGTAGATGAAGTATTATACATGAATGTTCAGAAGAACAAATATGCTTACATTGTTAAGGATGGTTCTCGTGGATATGTACTTTATCAGGACGAAATCAGTTTTTATACAAAAATGTATAAAGGCTTGAAAATGACTCCATTAGAGCCTTAATTGAACATACAATCGTACATTAAAGGACTGGTTCGGAAAAGATATTCCTCATATAGCATATCTTTCCCAAACCAGTCCTCTTTGGTTTTCTATATTCATTTTATTAATTCTCAACTTTCTATTCTTCAGCCAGACTCTGCCAGCATAAAATCAACTGTTTTTTCTAACACTATTATTATTCTATCCTTTCCATTGAATATAAAACACGAAATGAGGATTTATTATGAAACAGACACTTCATCAAAGAGAACTTTTTTCTGCTGCATTCTTAAAATATCTCTTTTTATTTCTTGCAGGAGGATTTGCAT
>ENA-UAKZ01000861-UAKZ01000861.1-human-gut-metagenome-genome-assembly--contig:-NODE-861-length-10063-cov-7.943945_pt1 | contig 10063 bp, 8 predicted proteins | sample MGYA00243693_ERZ654454 | MGnify/ENA primary metagenome ERZ654454 (study PRJEB26926, sample SAMN06164508) | human gut metagenome | biome: ENVO:00009003; feature: ENVO:2100002; material: ENVO:00002003... | reverse complement strand
AGAGACACAGCTCTAACAACCTTTTTCATATACTTTTTTATGCGTTATAAATCTGCCGCAAAAGTAGATGGGTCAGGTTTCTTGAGAGTTACACTCTATTAAAGGTTTCGTGACAAAGGAGTTTCATTCCTGTTACAAGATATTCGGTGCAAGACGACGGATACAAAGTATGGACAAGGCTTACAAAACAGCAGAGTAAGATTTTTCTTACTCATGCGATCACTCTTTCGTAACTTTTGAAAAGGAACAGGTATAATATGATTAAGAAAGAAATACTTTCACAGATTATCGTAATGCTGTTATCCTTGCTATGGGTAAATGCACTGCTATCTGGATCCATAGGGAACTTACCGGACAGAAGAAATCTCTCCGGACACAAAAAAAGAAGCTGACAGTCCGGATTATCTGGTTGAACTGTCAACTTTTCGACTACAAGCCTGAGAAACCGTTCTCTTTTGACCCTGCTACAATTTATAACTATAATCTTTTGTATTGAAAATCACATAAATATCCTAAACAAACACCCCCTTCAATAATTTTTAAATGACACTTTTTCCCACGACTGCTTATATAAATCGATCATTAGCTAATTCATCATACAAAGCCGCCATCCACCCAAATAATTCATCAGCTTAAAATACCAACTACTAGTTGCAATAGGTGTTCCACTTTCTCCTTTCTGCATAACAATCGTGCACTTCACCTCGTTTTTAACAGGAGTATAGAACTTTATATAATCTATCTTATAACTTAATACAGGAAAAGATTCCATCATTTTTGCGACTTGATGCAATTCATTGTTATCCAATTGAATAGGTTCATTCCAAACATCTGCCGAATCGGCTTTATAAAGCATAGCTGCGGCAGATTCCAGCTGACCATTTTTCGCATATTCCATAAATTGATTTATTAGGTTTGTTATCAAAACCGTATCAACTTCCGTTAGATGAGCTACAAATTCATTAATACTCTTCTCTTCTTTGCTTTGCACCTTCTGTTTTCCTGATTGACAAGAAAAGGTTGTTAATAAAACAGTCAACAATAAAATAAATTTCAGTTTTTTCATTTCATTCTTTCCTCCTATTAAAAAAGGCCAGCCACTATGAATGGCCGGCCCTTATTTAAATTAAACTCAAAGTTATTACAATATTAGTTCTGAATAGTCTTATTGATATTCAAATCAACTTCGGTATAGATAGTACCCCACTTATAAGTAACTTCCAGCGGAACGCGGATTGTAAACTTACCTAAAGTAGTACCATTATTGTAATAATAGAATTTACCATTATCGCCAACCTTCAGAGCAGTAAATACATTGGTTGTAGATTTATCTTCACCGAAATACAATTTTACATTCTTCGTTACAGAAGATAATTTAGTAGAACCTAATGTTCCACCATTCAAAGTTGTTGTAGCGTTTTCAATATCAGCAGCAACTTTAGTTACGCCATAAAATCCATAGAAATTATATTTCTTACCATCATCACCAGTAGTATCTTCTGCTTTATCAAAATACTTGTCTCTCCAATCAATCAGATTCAAGGTCAAGCCTGCAATAGAAGCACCATTAGTAGCATCAATTAATTCATCTACATCTGACGGATCTACTGATACAGGACGCAAATATTTAGCATAGAATACGTTGTTACCCAAAGCATAATCTACATAATCGCAGTTAGCAGCATTAATTTGCAATTTAGCAGTAAATGTCTGGTCTTGTCCCAGCAAGTTGTGATCTGCATTGTTCAAAATATCTTTTGCAAAATCATTTTCTTGATATTCCATCACTGTTCCAGCAAGAACAACAACTGCTTTTGTTACAGCGTTATTAGTAGCTTGTAGAGTTTTTCCATCAGCAGATACAGTGATATCATATTGAGCACCAGAAGCACCATTCACGACATAAGCAGTTCCCTTCTTAGTCAAATGATCTTGAGGGTTAGCAAATACAACTTCCTTAGTCAACTTATCATTAGCAAATGCAGGATAAGTAGCGTCACTTGTCACGGTAATCACATTACCAGTGAAAGTATTCAAGATTTCGCTATCAAATGTACAATCATTAGAGTTATCGCTAACAACTTGATGAACATTAGCATGGATATCTGAATAACCAGAACCTGCTACAGCACCGTTCTTTTCATACCAATATTTATCAATCTTAGCAGAGTTTTCAATGGTACCATTAGGAGTAAAGTTCAAAGGACTAGGAGTCCAAGTGAAAGTAACATATACATATTGATATACACCTTCAGATACTTCATAGCTATAACGTACATTTACTGCAATACTCTTAGCACCAGCCTTAAAGATGTGATATGCCTGATTATTCTTAACTACCCAAGTCAAAACTTCAGTCATTTCATCCGCCGGATCCCAATTAGTCTGTGAAACCACACCAACCGGAGTAGTAACAGCCTTAGAATCAACAGTAATTCCATCATACTGAGTAGCATTTACCAAAGCTTGTTGCTCTACGTCTTCTACAGCACCATCCAATTTGAAATTCTTATGGAATTCATCCTTAGAAATACCAATTTCTTCCAATTGAGCCAGAATCTGTTCTTCAACTTGATGCCATGACAAACCAAGTTTAGTCTCTGTTTCTGTACAATCAACAGTATAACCATTGGCAAATGGGAAATTCGGGGTCAATACAACTTCATTCTGATTAGCAGTATCGGTAATCTTGAATTTTAAATAACCAACAGAAGCTATTTTTCCGCTAATAGTATCAGTCAAGATAACACGAACCAACGGTTCACGATCTTTTGTAGCTTTATTCTGAGTAAATCCCCAAGGTTGCTGCTTACCACCACTTGTCATCTGAGGACGAATAACAGAACCCTTCAATGCAGCATGAGCACTTTCTGAAGTTTCGTTATTACCTTTATGATAACCAACTAATTCGTAAGAATATTTGAAACCATATTTTTCTACAGTACCATCAGCAGCACGAACATCCCATTTTGAATGTGTACCTTCTTTATCTATATTAGTTCTGTGAGTATTGACCAAACGAGCAATATCGATACCATTGCTGTTCCAGACAATCTTGCAAACATGTTCATTATCAGCAATAGCTTCAGCAGCAGTTGTAAACAAGTGGCGGTCATTTGCATGAATACTATCTACAGCTGCCAATACCAAGTCCTTGTAATAAGCAGCCTTAACAGCAGCATAATCAGAAGTAACAACGGTATCCCCCTTACTTACTTGCAAAGCTAATACAGTTACTTGCTCATCATTTTCAATGTTCTTAATATCAGCATCTGTAAAATGAGCATTTACAGTCAATATACCCTTGGGGGCCTTACCGTTTGTAACATTAGTTTTTACTACTTTCGGAGCTGTCGCAGCAGAACGAGTATAATTCTTGTCATAACGCAAGAAAGTATATGCTTTTACATCACCTGGAACTTTCGCTACGGTAGGATTTACATGATAATCAGCTACCAAGTCCGGAATCATTGTAGTTGCTTCACCTACAACAGGAGCATCCTTATCATAATTTCCATCTGCATCTACTTTAGCTACTGTCAAGGTTTTATAATTAAGACCAATAGCTTCCATTGCTTCAATACCCTGATAATAGAATGCAGGTTGGAATACTAACGCCTTCAAATCAGCAACCAAAGAGAATGTAGCAGATTTTCCATCTAGTTCAATGACATAGCCAATCACCTCACCAGTTTCTTCATCTTTCACTTCTGTAATAGAACCAACGCTTTGAGGTTTCTCTACACCTGAGATTTTTACATCTCCATAATACAGATAGCCATTGTTCCACTTCAACAAAGTAGGATCAAATGCCGCAGGAGCATCAGTTGTAGGCAGGGGTGCTTCAGAAACGACCTTGTCACCATCTAACAACTGTATCTTACCATCTACAACTTTCAAAGAGTAAGTGGGAAGTTCAGCAGGCATCGGAAGTTGGAAAGTTTCACCGTTACCGCCGGTAACAGTCAACTTACCTGTTGCCGCATCATACTTGACAGCTGTGACATATTTTCCAGCTGCGGCCTGTAATTCAGACAAATCTTTAGTCAGCTTGTCCACTTTCTCGTTCAAGCTGTCGATGTCATCATCATAGTCCTTACAAGATACAAATGTTCCTGTCGAGGTAACCATCAAGGCACCAAACAGGATTGCACTTAAAAACTTTTTGTTCATAATAGAAAAACTTTAAATTTATAAATTTAAAAAACTAAAATTGATTATACATAAATCATTGATTCTAAGAGCGAATTATTCTGTTCTCGAGCTAGAAAGCGCAAAGGAGACATTCCGACTATTTTACTAAAAGAGGCATAAAAAGCACTTCTAGAGGCAAAGCCACATCGCTGTGGGAGTTCTTCTAATGAACATTTCCCAGCATGGAGTAACTCTTTGGCATATTCCACACGGTAAGTATTCAGCAACTCCTTCAAATTGCAGTTGAAATACTTGTTTACCACATTCGACAGGTAAGTTTGGTTGGTGTCTATCATAACGCTAAACTTTTTCAAAGAAAGCTCCGAATCCAAAAAAACTTGCTTTATTTCAAGGTTATACAATATACATTTATATAGGGCACAATCCACCTTTCTCCCTTCAGTCCCCTTATTGGCGAACTGTAGTTCCCACTGGCGTTCAGCAGCCTTAAGAAGCAGGCTTTTCTGCCTATTCGAAGTAGCAGTCCGTCTGTGTCGTCTCAAGAATAGATAGTCCATATTTTTATTTACTTTTAATCTTCGCTTTAACATCTTCACAACCATACATTATTATATGGCGTGTCATCAGTTATACGATAGATCTCTTATTAAGAGATATGTTACGCACACATAACACACTATAAATCAACGAACTATATTAATATAAGAATACTTCAGAAGACTAAATCTTGTATTCAAAAAACGTTTTTTTTGAATCAATTATTAAATTTCCTTGCTAAATTGTTCTAATTCTCAAAACTTTGCTTAAATTTGCGACAAAATATATATCTCTTAATAAGAGATATATAATCTTCCAACTTAGTATTTTTTCTATAAAGTTCTTGTAATAAGAGGATTATCTCCAAAATCAAAGAATAAAACCCAAGTAAACTTTGCCTTTTCTTTTATTCAAGTTTGTCTATTAAAAAATAGTTGTATCAGCTATAATTCACATAAAAAAACAAACCTATGACAATTGTCATATTACGGAAAAATATTGAATATTTGGAAGCTGATATTTTTTTCATAACAAATAGGTGGACAAAAACAGCATAATGGTTTATGGCAATTGTTTCAAAATCTATCTGTAATCCGATTCTCCTTTACTATAAGGTATCTTCTGACAAAAGATAACAATAAAGAGATCATAGGCTGTGCCGACCTTGCAACAAACATATTCAACTCAGCCACATCAGAAAGTGCTATCATCTTTAGAGAGAACAAACACACATTTATAAAAAAATACTAGACACACTGATCCCGTCAAATGGAGGATACCTTGTGATATGATATCCTCTTTTTGACAAGAAACAATATCTTTACCCTATTATCACAAGAATTCCCTCAGCACCACCATATTCGCTTTGTCTATCACGGTGGTATCCAATGCTGCCAGATAAATCAAAGTCGTTTTTTCCGAATCATGTCCCATCCCTTCACTTATCACAGAAAGAGGAATATGTTTGCCTCTGGCAACACTGGCCCATGAATGGCGCGCCACATACATAGTCAAAGGATGAACAAGCCCCAACTTTTTCCCTATTTCTTTTAGCCTTCTGTTCACCAAGCAAATTGAATTTTTATATTGCAATCTTTCATCTTTCCTGATATGAATTATAATAGGAAGAAGATAAGTCGAATAGTTTCCGGGATATTTATCCACTATATCCTGCATGCATTTCTCCCATCTGATGGAAAGCAACTGACCGGTTTTCTTTCTTCTATAAGTCAGCATACCATTATTTAAATCTGTTTTTTTAAGAAAAGCCATGTCCACAAATGACATTCCCCGGGTATAAAAGCTGAACATAAACATATCACGCGCAAACTCCATTGACTGAGAGTGACTTAAATCCATCTCCTTCAGTTGTCTGATTACTTTAAAAGAAATGGCCCGCTTCACCGTTTTTTCCACTCCCGTATAGACGTGCTTAAAAGGAAAACGCTGTCTGATCACCCCTTTATCTACTGCACGATTATACGTTGCACGCAAAATACGCATATAAAAAGAAACGGTGTTCATACTTGCTCCCTGCGCCTTTAAATAAGTTTCATACCCCATCATCAACTCGGCATCCATATTGCTCAACAGAACATCCTTGCCATCCATAAATTTCATAAAACTGTTCAGTGTAGCTCTATACGTCTCACTGGTACGCAATTTTCCCGATTGTCTCAGACTGGCAATATTCACTTGCATAAAGGAAGACAGTGTCTTCTTACCTGAAAAGGATAATCTTTTACTTCTTACTCTAGTTGATTCCACCATAATACTTGTTTTTAAGTTGATTCTTTTTTTCTGTAAAAACCTCAAGCCAAGATAAACGATTATTCCCAGCGGTCCTTTATAAGGTATGCAATAGGGGAGATTGTTCAAAGAAACAGGAATTTTTCACTGCATTTAAAAACAAAAACGCATGTTTATTCCTTTTAAAGAATTATATTTGTAGAAGAAAGCCACAAACCTGTGTCTATGATGAAAAGAATAGAATTCATATATTTATTGACCGGTTTCTGTACAATCTGCTCGTGTACCTCGAAAGCAAATAGCGAAATTAAGGAAGTGATAACAGAGGTACACAATACTGTGACAGAAGCCATCACCGAGATTGTAGAAAAAGATATCAAACCCGAAGACATCAGGCTTGACAAGGAACTGCTGTATGATAAACATACTTTGAAGGATACCTATCCTTATAAAGGCACCACCCGCCATTTCCAATGGGAGAAAATAAAGGAGCGGCTGGCATTGTTGGAGAATATTCGAAAAAAGCCGGCACAATGGTGCATCTTACAGAATTATAAAAACCGGAACGGAGAAGCGCCTTTAGTGAAAAGTTTTAAAAGGGATGCATACAAACGGATAGCCGACACATTGGGAGTGGAACGCTATCAGGGAATTCCTCTTTTCCTAACAGATGACACCCTTACTGCCGAACGCTACGGACTGGATGGACTTCTTACCCGTCACCTAGGTGAGGAAGGAAAGTTCACCAAAGTAGAACCTGTCTTTATAGGTGGCGAATGGTATGCTCCGACAAAATATATAAAACTGATTCCCGACAGCGTAGTGTTCAACAAAGCTATTTTTATAGACCGCCATAATCAGAATATAACTACTTTGGAACGGAAAGAAAAGGGCTGCTGGCTGATACGTAGCATGAATCCTGCTACAACAGGACAACATCGTCCTCCATACGCCCAAGAAACTCCATTGGGTATGTTCGTTCTGCAAGAGAAAAAGACCAAGATGATTTTTCTAAAAGACGGTTCTGCCGCTACCGGTGGTTTTGCACCTTACGCCAGCCGTTTCAATAATGGTGGTTATATTCACGGAGTACCCACCAATGCACCGGCAACAGGGATCATAGAATACAGTTATACGTTGGGTACCATCCCCCGCTCACATATGTGTGTAAGAAATGCCACCTCTCATGCCAAGTTTATTTTCGAATGGGCACCTGTTAATGAGACGATTATATTTGTTTTGGAATAGAAATGTGCGTAACTTTGCACCCGTTATCCAGTTTTTCCATACGTATGCAGAAAGCTTTTTTACTCCTGTTCCTATTCCTCTTTCCGTCGAGCAATGTATCGACCCGGACGGCTACACCCGAAAAGAAAGTTGCTACATCTGTCCCTGCACCTCAAAAAATGGACGGCGAACAATTATTTGAAGATATGCAATTGGGAGGGGTGGTCAATTTCCTGGCATTCCGACAGGCTGTGGCAGGATACAACTTGATTAAACAAAAAAGCAAATCCATACTGACATTGATTGATTTCACCAAACCCTCTACCGAAAAACGTTTGTTTGTCTTTGATATGGAACAGAAAAAGATGCTATACTCATCAGTGGTCTCTCATGGAAAAAACAGCGGCGAGAACTATGCTACCTCTTTCTCCAACGAAGTCGGCTCTTATAAAAGTTCCCTCGGCTTCTATCTTACCGGAAACACTTATCAAGGCAGAAACGGATACTCCCTTTTATTAGACGGGCTGGAAAAAGGAATCAATGACCGGGCCCGTGAACGTGCCATCGTAGTTCATGGCGCCGCATACGCCAACCCTTCCGTCTGCAAATCAGGCAGACTGGGACGAAGCTTCGGTTGTCCGGCTTTACCACAGGCACTGACCAAACCTATTATCAATACGATAAAAGGGGGAAGCGTACTCTTTATCTATGCCAATAATAAAGAGTATATGGCTAAAAGCTCTATTTTGCCTAACCAGACATCACAAGAATTATTTACTGAAGCATGTGAAAGTGAACAAACCGTTTCAGTTCATTTATAGTTTCTCCTCAAGCGGTTCCTTCATTATTTCTTAGTTATTTTCTTTTCTTCTGATTTCAAACGGCGTTCCACTTTCTTTAAATCTTCGCCTGCTGACAATTGTTCCGGATAGATTCCTCGGCTTACCATCATATTCCGAACAGCCGTATTATTCTCAATATGTTCTTTTTCAATTGATGACTGTCCATAAAGATCTTTTTGTTGTACGTTAATAGAAGTCATCTCAGCAGCAAAATCTTTTGCCTTAATGCTGATGGTTGGTAAGAAATCGACCAGCGGACGACTGTGGGGCGCACCAAGTTTACATTTTAGCAACGCTGTGTCAAGACGAAACAAGGCTTTATCTCCTTTTGAACGGATAATGGCAAAACCTTTACTATCTACTCCGCGTTCATAAAGAACACCCGATAACAGCTTTTCCGTTTCAGCCAATTCAGTCCGTGCTTGAACCCGCTCATAATCCAACAGACGTTGTTCCACCAATTCTGCACGCCTTGTCTGAACAGCAAAGTAGTTTTGAGCAAAAGCTATAGTCGGTTTACGCGCATCACCGTTTTGAGCAGTCAAATAACAGGCATAACGGGTAAGATAGATATCATCTATCTCTCTTTCTGCACCTTTAGGTAAACTTATCATTTTGCTGACGTCAGCAAAATGATAGGTCACATCTTCACCTGCATTCGTGCAAGCAGCTTTCGCTTTATTGATGATAGCCTCAAAGTTTCTCCACTGGGTATAACCCAATAAGGAATACAACTCGCGTGCACTCCAACACTCTACTCCATGATAATCACAAACGATACTTTCAAACTGCTTGAACTAATCTTTTATTTCCTCGGTTTTCATCATATATTCCCCCCTGATTACTTGTTATTACGTCAATGCCCTCCTTCTACTACAGAATTCACACTGCATATTTGCACAAATATAACCTTTTATTATCAGATCCGACCAACAAAACTCTTTTTCCTAACTATTTCGATTCTTATATTATCCGTTTCTTCTAGAACAGACTTATTCCAAGAGTTATTTTACATTTCATTAGTATCCATTTCAAAGCATATTTAAATCCATAAAAAACATTTTTCTTTATATACCCGACAAATAGCAAACTACCAAACGTCTTTTTTACTCTTTTTGATATTCTTTAAACTCGCGAGAATCGCTTAAACGCTTCCTTCTCGTCCCGTTCATCGAAATAATCAAATGAGAGAGTAGTTTGCCCTTAAAATCATTTCATACTATTTTGCTATCGTGTTCAAACAAAGATTGGAAATAAAAATAAGAGAATTGAATCTTTTCTAATTCAAAAACGAATAATTTGACTACTTTTGTCCGAGTTATTACTAATAAAACTAGCGATATGGTTTTGAACTACATTTGGATAGCCTTTTTTCTGATAGCCTTCGTGACAGCGTTGATGCGACTCGTTTTCCTAGGCGACACACAAGTGTTTCCCGAAATTATCAACTCTACTTTCAATTCCTCCAAAACCGCTTTTGAGATTTCATTGGGACTGACCGGTGTCCTTTCCTGTCTCTTATACACATCTGACGCTGCCGACGAACTCTAGGG
>ENA-UAKZ01000857-UAKZ01000857.1-human-gut-metagenome-genome-assembly--contig:-NODE-857-length-10103-cov-6.499403_pt1 | contig 10103 bp, 13 predicted proteins | sample MGYA00243693_ERZ654454 | MGnify/ENA primary metagenome ERZ654454 (study PRJEB26926, sample SAMN06164508) | human gut metagenome | biome: ENVO:00009003; feature: ENVO:2100002; material: ENVO:00002003... | reverse complement strand
CGAGATTAGCGAGTGTCTCGTGGGCTCGGAGATGTGTATAAGAGACAGATCCAAACCCGGACGCTACGAGAACAAATACCGCAACCTTTACCGCTATACGGCTAATGTGGCGGTAGAGATACGCCGTGATGACTTCTACCGCTATGGCTGGTCGATGTCGAACACCGAAGTGGTGGCGTTCGGTACCAAGATTGAGCGGCGGATCAAACAGATACTGTTCCTGTATCTTGATACCCATGTCAGTATGGGACTTCCGCTATCAACCGCCATCCGTAATTTCCAGACAAAGTTTGGGTTCACTGAAGACACCTGGTCTTATGATACCATCCGCAGGGAGTATAACAGACACGGATATCGGAAGACAGTGGAGAATACTACAATTTTTGATTTTATTAACCGTATAATATTGGGGAAGTTGTCCGAGTTTGGGACAATTTCCCAGCAAGGAAGATTAGCGTATGAAAGTGATAAACTATGATTTTGAAAACCTCGGCGGACTGTTGCAGGTGATTGCCATTCCCCCGACTTCGTTTTTGCGGATCCGCAAAGATTACAATACCGGCCTGAACTGCCTGGAGCTTCGCAACCGGGAGGATATTATTTCCATACCGGTATATGCCAATGATACTTATATATATAATGAGGATAAGGAAGTGAATGATGCCGGGGATTGCTGGAATGTTTCCATTGAAGGGGTGATTCCTAAACTTTCCTCAGTGAATCATCAGCTGATGGAGACGCTGGAGCGTGGTTTGTGGTATGTGCTGGCGGTGGACGGCAATGGCGAAGTACATTGGTGCGGACAAGAAGACGCACTTATGCTGTTCGCCACGAACAAGACAAGCGGACGCGCCGTTTCCGAACGGAACGGAACGTCTTTCACGTTCACCTGTGTACAGGATGAACCTACCATTTATATATCCGGATTGGAAGAACTGGAAGCGTAAAAACAACGCTTATTCCCTGTTTGACGGTGCCCTGTGTCCTTGGGTACCGTTTTTTTTGCGCTTTTCTTTGCGTAAAAAAGTTATATGAACGAGACAGTTATCACATTATTCGGCAGTATTGACCGGTATTGTTACAACAAAAATTATCTGAAATACTTTTTAGATAAGGCAAAAGGCCAACCCGTCCGCCTGAAGGTCTCAAGCTTTGGCGGTGATGTGGCCGAAGCGGTCGCCATGGCAAACCTTATATCCGAGCATGGCAATGTGACGGTGGAGTTTATCAGCTTCAATGCTTCAGCGGCTACCATACTGGCGTTCGGTGCCAATTCCATCGAGATGCATGAAGACGGTATGTGGTTGGCACATAAGTGCAGTCTGGGCGTGGATATTTGGGGACAGCTCAATGCCGATCAGATTGAAGGTGCCATTAAGGAGTTGCAGAACAAGAAGAAGAGCGCCGAAGCCATTGACTTAATGATTGCGCAGAAGTACATCAACCGCAGCGGTAAAAGCCTGAAAGACATTATCACTCTGATGGAAGAAGAACGCTGGATGCCGGCTTCTGAAGCCAAGGACTGGGGATTCATTGACAAAATCATTCCCGGTGCCCATAAAAAGCCACAGATAACCAATGAAATAACCGACTGCTTTACTGCCATCGGTTTACCATTGCCGGTACTCAATGCTTCCGAAGCGGAAACGCAACCCAAAGGCAATGACAGAAATCTTGTTTCCCAAATCATTGACGGTATCAAAGGCCTGTTTCCTGCCAATAATAAATCTGAAGACATTTCTAATTCAAATACAGTTATTTCCATGCGTAAAGAATTTACTTTCATTAATCAGATCCTCAATAGCGAAGGCATTGAGGAAAAAGACGGTAAGATATCTCTTACCGTAGAGAACTTGCAGGCTATCAATAATGCCATCAAGGTAGCCAATGAGGCGAAAACCAAAGCTGAAAGCGATTTGGCAGCCGCCAATACAGCCAGACAGACAGCTGAAAACAATCTGACGGCAATTGTCAACGATCTCGACAGCTTGAGTGATAGCGTCAGGAATGCAGCCGACAGCAAGGCTAAGGTACAGGTTATCCGTGATATTGTGGCTAAGATACCCGGTACGGCAACCGCCAGTCATCAGGAATCGGATGAAGACAGCAAGTTTGCTGATATCGCTACGGATCCGATCAACAGTTATGAGAATGAATAACATCTAAACTATTCTATTTATGGATTTTAAAGCACCTATTGACATTACCACGGTTCTGACCGCGGTAAAAAAACACAGAGACATCCTGAAGGCGGTTGATAAGCTCGAGGCTTCGGAGGTATTGAAACATTTCACTCCGGTACCGGGCATTACCGATTCTCTTGAATTGGGCAAGGTAGAAGGCGGAAGTATTTCCAGCAAGTACACCGGCAAATTTACTGCCGGCAAGTATCTGGGTAAGATTGTTCCGCGTCGTCTGGTCGTTCGTCCCGTCGTGATGGAAATGTCCGATGAACCGGAACGTTACCGCCGCACCTACATTGCTGAGGTGCCCGGTACGCTCCGCAAAGAACATCCCTTTGAGTTGTGGCTGATCAACCATGGCCATGAACTGGCATCCAATGATTTGCTGTTTGCTATCTTCACGGCAAAATACAGTGCTGATGCAGACAAGACGGACATTCAGGACTCTTTCGACGGTATCGGTACCATTGTTACCGAAGGCGAGGCAGTCGGAGATATCTCCAGTGCTGAAGGCAACGTATATGCCACCGGTGAACTGACTCTTGCCAATGTCGGTGAGAAGCTGCTGGAGATGTGGCGCCACATGCCGCGTACCTTCAAGCGCAAAAAGAACATCAAGATGTTCATTAGCGATGATATCGGCGATATGTACGATGACTGGCGCAAGGGAGAAGGCGTTATTGTCATCGGACTCAAAGAAGACACTTCCGATACGCAGCATTTGCTCGGTTCCAACAACCGTTGCGAACTGGTGCGTGTTCCGAACCTTCCCGATGGTAGCCAATTCGTTATGCTGACCACTAAAGAGAATGTTTGTTATGGCTTTGATAAGGAGAGTGATTTCAAGTCTATCAAACCGTTTGTATCTGGTAATCCCTATACCTTCGATGCTGCCGGTAAATATGTGATAGGCTTCCAGTTCGTATCAGTACATAAGTCTGAGTTCTGTGTCAATGACCGTCCGGTGGATCCTGAAGGAACTAATCCGTTCGGATATATTGAGGTGAGCATTACACCGGATGAAGCAATCAACAACGGTGGCAAATGGCGTATTCAGGGTGAAGAGAGCTGGCGTGATTCCGGCACGTATGTAGCTGTTCCCGGTGGTAAGGAATATACCGTCGAGTTCCTGGAGGCTGCCGGATATACCACTCCTGCCGTGCAGAAGAAGACTCCTGCCGCGGGCAAGGTGGAGAAGGTGACAGGTACTTATGTTGTTAAATCTGAATAAACCCTACGACTATGGCAGAAGTAGATCCTAAATTATGTATTGCCCTTGATGATATCAACGAGGCAATGGACTGCGATAGCCAAGGTAACATGGCGGGTATTGTACCGTCCGTTATCTTCGGCTATCATGAGGACGTGGCGACGTGGCCGGACTATCCGAAAAAGACGGATGCCCCGCTTTCACTTGAGGAAGCCGGTACACTGGTTGGCGATCTGGTTATGAAGGAAGGCAGGCGGGCTTACAAGATGGATTTCACGGACGACCTGGCGGAATTCAAGATTACAGATCAGGGAGAGACAGGCGGTGAGTCATCGCTGATGGACTTGAATATCATTTCTCCCAAGATGCGGAAGAAGGTATTCGGTTTCGAGAATGCCACCAAAGGGCGCAAGATGTTCTTTATCGTAACTGATAACAACGGCATGAATTATCTGATGGGTGACAAACGACGTGGTGCCATGCGTGCCTCAGGTGACGGGGCCACTACCGGAACAGGTAGTAGCGGACGAAACCAGAGTACGTTGCACTATACTTTCGCTACACCCGTCAAGTGTGTATATGAAGGTGACACAGAAGACATTCTTATCGTAAAGGCTGCACCTGGAGGTTGATTTTTCGTTTCTTCGTTTTGTTAGTTGCTTGTTTATGTCCGTCTCCGAATTCTTTCCGGGAGGCGGACATTTTGTTTTGTCCTATTCCGGCAATAAAAATCGCAATAGTTTTGCGTATCACTAAAAATCAACGTATAATGTCAAAGATTACACAGAGCTATATTGAAGCCCGCAGGGACGGTATCAAGTGGTTAAATTCCAATAAGCGGGATTATAGTACCGGAGTGAATATCCTTACCCGTTCTGGGTATAAGGGCTTTGTCGCCGCACGTCTTGCACGCCAAGGTGAAAAGCCGCATACCCGCGAGAAGCTGGAATATGAGATCCGGCAGATGATTAAAGTCTGGTACCATCCGGATGATCCGCGTTTTGAGGATGTGGATCTGGCGGATGATGCAGTGCCGGGTAATGACGGCCGTTCCGAGACGGTTCCGGAAGAAACGGCGGCGGTCATTGTTTCCATTGCGGAAAAGGAACTGGCACGTGAAACGGATGAACAGTCGGCCTACCCTCCAGTGATAGCCAAAATCATCTATGATTTCCGGGATTGCTATAATGAACGTTCACGGCTGCACCGGTTACTTGCCGAACAGGGTGAGAGCAATATAGTGGCTGTATGTGCACAGCGTAAAGATATTGTTACTCGTATAGCCTCTCTCTCCAATCGTATGACATTGCTGGCTGCCATCAAACAGCAATATGAGCAGAAAAAGGAGTTGCCAACTGATGAACAGTTGGACGAACTTTATAAAAAAGTGGATGCTGCTGAAGAGAAGTCGGAAAAGGAAGATGAGCAGACTGATATCAGTTCCCTTTCCGTCGAAGAGTTGAAGAAAGCGAAGTCTAATGCCAAGAGTAAGATTACCAAGGCAAAAAACATGTTGCTGTATTCTTCAGAGAGCAAGCCTAAAGACGGCAAGGAAAACCCGCTTCCGGACTGTCCGAAACGAGTGAAGTATGAGAAGAAAGTAGCCGAGCAAGAGGTATTAGTTGAGAAAATAGATTATAGACTGGCCGAACTGCAATAATGTTGGTATGTTGCAGCGATATGAATGAGATGCCGGCGGAGAGCATGAAGGACAATGCGCTCCCTCTTCGCCAAACGGATGCGGCAGCCTCCGACCATGACTTGGTTGCAGAGAAGCTGCTGCATCCGGACGCTATGGGGATGCTGGTACCCGGCAGGGATAAGCATTTCTATTCTTCCGGAGCATTTAACCTGATCCAGTTGATTTTATATATTTTGAAGCAGACCGGTCCGGCACACCTGTTCTTGACTACTTACTCCATCTCGATGGATAGTATCAACGCCCTTCGTCGTAAAGTCGAAACGAATGAACTGTTATCTGTACGGTTCTTAATAGACAACCGTGTACGCAGCATTTCACCGAAGCCGTTTGACTATCTGGTAACTACATTCCCGGACAGCTACCGCTGCCTGGCACTACATGCAAAAGTGGCGTTGCTGTATAACGAAGACTGGAAGATTACCGTTGTAGGCAGTCAGAACGCCACGCATAACCCAAAGCTGGAACGTGGAATTATCCATACCGGTGGCGATATTTTTGACTTTGATTTTAAAATGTTGAATGATGAGTTTGACGCAGGAACAACGTGAGGAAGTCGAGAAAATGGCGTACCGCCTTATCCCTCCGGGAATGATCGCAATCAATATCGGTGTGGATGAGACGGATTTTCTTGCAGAACTTCGTACTCCGGGCACTGAAGTTCGGACAGCTTTCTACCGGGGACATCTCAGACAGATGGTTGAAGTACGGGAGGCTATCATCAAGTCCGCCATTAACGGCAGCAATCCGGCACAACAGGAACTGATCAAGTTCTTTAAATCGCAAAAGCAATATCTTGAGTATGAGTAGCAACTTGACAACATCCAAAAGTAAATCTGCATTGGAGGAACAGTCATATGAACTCATCCGGCAGCACATCATTGATCCGGAAAACAGTCCGTTGCCGGAACATCTTCGGGTGCAGTGCAATCGGGTATTGCAGATAGCCCGTTTGCTTGACGATTATCCCAATGAGAGCCATATCATCAACATCATGTTGGCGAAATATCGGATTTCACGTACACAGGTACGTAAGGATATCGCCCTGGCAAAAGAGTTATTCAAGACGCAGCATCAGTTTGACTGGGATTTCTGGTTTGCTTGGATGATCAAGGACCAGATTCAGCTTATCCGGGACTGTAAGCTCAGGGGTGATCTGAAGAACTGGAACAACGCTAAGAAAGTGTTGCATCAGATGATTGGCGAACGTCCGGCTTCGGTTGAGGATCCGCGACGTATGGAGAAAAATGTCTTCTACATCCAGATCAACAGTATGGGGCAAACGGTGGATATCCCGCTGAATGCAATCCGTAATCTTTCACAGGAAGAGCAAAAAGTCCTTGTGGATTCAATGTACACACCTATTGACGATATGCAGGCAGAAGAAATAATGAACTCATAAATATAACAGCCTTGGGCGGGCTTTGTAAAACCCATAGTAAAAGCGATGAATATAAAAGAAGTTTTTATTACAGTTATGGTTTTGGTAGCGATATTGGCTATTTTTATGTTTGGTGTTCCTCATTATCGGATATGGTCCGCCGAACAAAGAGGTAAAGCTGAATTTGCAGAAGCGGAACAGAACCGGAAGATTAAGATTGAAGAGGCGAAAGCGAATCTGGAAGCAGAGAAACTGAATGCTCAGGCCGAAGTGGAGCGTGCTAAAGGTGCGGCAGAAGCAATCAAGATTGAAAACGGCAGTATTACCCCCGCTTATATCCAATATTTGTGGGTGCGTCAGCAGAATAATTTGAATGACAAGACTGTAGTTTATATTCCGACAGAAACAAACCTTCCGTTATTGGAAGCTACAAGAAACAAATAGTTTTATGAAGAAACTGACCAATAAACGCCTGATCTCTTATCTGGTTGACCATAAACATATCGATATGGTGTCAGTCAGCAAGACACAGATTGTTTGTACCGTATCCGCTAAGTTCAAACCGGATGAAGTGAAAAAACTATTAGACGATACAGGGCAGCCAATGCCCCGTATGACTTCATCAGAAGGTGTGAACTACATTGTTTTCCCACGTTATTGATGTGACAGGACAATGGACGAAAACGTTTGGGAAGAGGTTATACAGGTCAATCCGGCACAGGCGGCATTCCTGGTAATGCCGTACAAGAACGGGTATGTCATCTATTCACGTGCAACAGGTAAATCTTTTATTACCGGTGCCGTGATAGATGACAATATCCGCCTGATGCCGCGCGGTATTACCACGCTTACACAGGCTACCATTGGTCAGGCGTTGACTAAAACATTGCCATCCGCTTTCAAGATGCTTGAGATGCTCGGTTACAAGCAATGGGATCCGGTCAGCAAGACCGGTGATTATGTGGTGTGCCGCAGGCCCATTGAGGGATGGTACAAACCTTACGAACACATCATGTCGTTTGAGTATGGTATCAGCTTCAGCAACGGGCACATGCTTTATATACTCACACAGGGCGGTAACAGCCGCGGACCGAATGCTGACTACAACATCACCGACGAAGCGTTGACGCTCGATAAAGAGAAGTTCGATCAGGAGGCGGCACCGACCAACCGGGGTAATGAACACATCTTCGGACGCAAGTCGGAGAATCCGGTTCTGAAGCATCACGGCAACACGTTCCTTTCTTCCATGCCTTACACGCCTGAACAAAAATGGCTGCTTGAACCGGCCAAGTATTACGAGGAAGAACGCGGCATCCGACTGTTTGATGTCTGGAACAAGATTGTGCGGTTACAGATGCAGCTCATTGATGCAAGGATTGCGAATGATGCGGGACTCTTCAAGGAAATCTGGAATGAAACCGTCCGTCTCAGGCAAAGTATCACACCGTTCGTCTCACGCGACGGTACACTCTTTATCCTTGGATCTATCTTCGACAACATCGCCAATGTAGGTATGAACTATATCCTGAACCAGTACAAGGTGATGGATAAGCTTTCCTTCATGATCGAGATCCTGAATTTCATGGTGGATAAGATTGATAGCTGTTACTATCAGTTGGATGAACGGCACGTGTATTACAATGCGACCAATGACAGCTATATACGTGACTTTGCGGAAGATCACAACTACAACTGGCAACAGCTTGCCAACAACGATGACAGTCGGCGTGATCTGGACTGCAATCCTAACCAGCCGATAGAGCTGACGCCTGACTGGGGTTCTGCCGCCTCGTTCCTTGAAGTGGCGCAGGAACGCAATTATGATTTCGTGACGAAGCTGCTGACACGTGAGCCGGTGGATAACAATATCAACGAGTTCTTTGTCAAGCGTGACGAGGAAGACGATACAATGGTCAATGCGCTGATGGATAAGTTCTGCCACTATTACCGTAACCATATCAACAAGCGCTTGCATTATTACCGTGACCGCTACGGGGATGCACGTCGCGCCAACAATAAGAAATCCTATAACCAACTTGCCATTGAGCGCCTGGAGAAACACGGGTGGACGGTAGAGCAACACACCCATGCGGGCATGGAACCGCCGCAGCATGATAAATATCTGTTGTGGGCTTCTATTCTGGCGGAGAAGGACGAACGTTTTCCGAAGAAGCGTTTCAACGGCTCGAAATGCAAATACACGCTGATTTCCATGAACAACACACGCGTTATTGAAGATCGTGAAGGACGGTTTGCCAAGGATAAGCGCAGCGAACGTAACCAATCCATCCTTCCTGAAGAGGCAACGCACTTCGGTGATGCGGTCGATAAACGTATATGGACGAAGTACGGGCATTTGCTCAGGCAGGCTTATGGGTTCGTTGATGCGCGTATCTGATTAACTGTACACATTCGCAACAGCAATCGCAATACTTATAGCAGGACTCGCAACGATTGAGGACCGAACGCCGCACCGGAGGACTGGCGGAGGGTGTTCCCTTCGATGTAAAAATGCGTTACTTTTGTCATATTTCCTTACTTTTTGCGACTTCTTTTGCGCCTTTTGTTAGGGCGCGGTAGGAAGAAACTTCCGTTTCTTTTTCCATTCGGATGGAAAACAGGGTATTGTGTATTCATTTTCAAGGCAATGGATTTTTTATAACATTCATTAACAGAGTCCCCGGCGCGTGCAAAATCCGTACTGAAGAAATAGGCAGGCAAATCTATTTCCCCAGTACGGATTTTGCACGCGTATAGAGGTAGGAAGCAACGCTTCCTTGTGTTTGTTTGCACCCATGCAGGTCCCCCGGTCTTTTTCTATATCTAAGGTAGAGACCGGTAGAGCGGTATAGTTTTCAACTATGTATTTTCAGGCTGTTTCCTTTTCTGATTCTCGCCCTTTATTTCTGTCCCCTATCACTACGCAGTTTCGCTTTTTTGTGCTGCAAAGGTAAATGTTGACGTCACTGGCTCAAGTTCAAGCTAACGTTTCAGAAAAAATCTCCACCCTTCAGGTAGTATTCAAGCCGTTCCGGTTTTCTGAAAAACTTGCTCCTGTTCCTTACAACACCTTTTGATGCAGCGTAAAAAAGGCGAAACATACCGCGTAGCGACAGGCGACGCAGAAAAAAAAAGCTCCAATCAGGGAAACAGCCAATAAAAGGCTCACACCCGGAAGCTCAAGGTTCAACATAAAATTTGCAGATTATGAAAACATTTACTTACAAACAGGCTATCGAGGTTCTGAACAAGTATTTCAAAGGGTACAGAATACTCAAAAAGTTTGACAGCATCAGAGAGTTAAGCATACTCTTTCAAGATGCAAAGGGCAAAAAGTGGGAACTCCTTTCAACGGGTGATCCCTATTTCCAAACCGTAGAGGATTATGTGATTATTGAGGCATAACATTCTAATATATAGCATTATGACAAAAGTAAGAGATGAAAAGAAAGAGCGTGAAGCACGCTTGCAGAAACGGGAACAGTTAAAGGTATTATCACAGTCTTTGGTAGCCCGTAGAAATTTAGGTGAATATATGGGAAACGAAGACGACACAGTAAACGGTCTGTTGCGATTTCATTACTGTCTCTTATACACATCTCCGAGCCCACGAGACACTCGCTAATC
>ENA-UAKZ01000856-UAKZ01000856.1-human-gut-metagenome-genome-assembly--contig:-NODE-856-length-10108-cov-5.362877_pt1 | contig 10108 bp, 9 predicted proteins | sample MGYA00243693_ERZ654454 | MGnify/ENA primary metagenome ERZ654454 (study PRJEB26926, sample SAMN06164508) | human gut metagenome | biome: ENVO:00009003; feature: ENVO:2100002; material: ENVO:00002003... | reverse complement strand
CCCTAGAGTTCGTCGGCAGCGTCAGATGTGTATAAGAGACAGAGCCAAAGGCGTAAATCCAGTTCTTTGGCTACACGCTTTTATTTTGGTTAAAAGGAGAGGAGAAAAAATGGAAAATGAAATAATGGCGCAAAAGAAAGGCAATAAGATGGGTGCGGAACCGGTTGCAAAGCTTATGGCAACAGTCGGACTTCCCATTGTATTATCAATGATGCTTCAGGCAGTCTACAATATTGTAGACAGTGCATTTTTGTCGAATATGAGGGAGGCGGGAGAACAGGCACTTACTGCATTAGGACTGGCATTTCCGGTTCAGCTTCTGATGGTGGCAGTTGCCATTGGAACCGGAGTCGGTACAAATGCGCTTCTTGCAAAAAGCTTAGGACAGAGAAACCAGAAAAAGGCAAGTGAGGTTGCCGGAAATGCAGTATTTCTGGGTATTATAATCTGTATTATATTTATTTTATTCGGGTTTGCCGGAGTGCCGGTCTATGTTAATTCTCAGAGTGCCGGGGGAGCCATCAGCGAAACGGTGCTTTTGATGGCAATTGATTACCTGCAGATTTGCTGCTGTATTTCCGTGGGAATCATTTTCTTCTCTGTTTTTGAGAAGATGCTTCAAGCGACAGGACGGTCCTTGTATTCAACAATTGCACAGATTACAGGTGCAGTCGTAAATATTGTACTTGACCCGATATTGATTTATGGCTGGCTTGGCTTCCCAGAGATGGGGGTCAAGGGTGCGGCATATGCCACGGTTGCAGGACAGATTGTATCCGCAATTCTGGTACTGGTATTCCATCTGAAGCTGAATACGGAAATTGATAAAAACCCTAAATATATGAAACCATCATGGGCAATTATCAGGGAAATATATGCAATTGGACTTCCGGCTATCATTTCCCAGGCACTGCTTACGGTTATGACCTATGGCTTAAATATTATTCTGGGAAAGATTAAGGGTGTTGGAGAAAATGTGGTAACGGTATATGGGCTTTACTGTAAAATTCAGCAGCTTATTATTTTTGCTGCGGTGGGATTAAGGGATGCCATTACACCGATTGTTTCCTTCAATCAGGGTATGCGGAACAAAAAGCGTGTAAAAGAGGGTATCCGGTATGGTCTTATTTACACCGCCATCCTTATGGCTTTGGGTCTTATTATCATAGAAGTGTTTGCCAAACCCTTGACAGGCTTTTTCTCACTGTCGGATATGACGTATGATTTCTGTGTCGGCTGTATGCGGATTGTCTCTCTGGCATTCGTTTTTGCCGGGTTAAATATTGCTTTGCAGGGGATATTCCAGGCACTGGAATGTGGTATCGAATCTCTGGTGATTTCAATTGGGAGACAGGTGCTGTTCATACTGCCGGTTGCGTGGATTTTTGTACAGTTTATTGACAGTGCAGCAAATGTATCCATAGTATGGTGGACATTTCTGATTGGTGAGGCAATCACGTTAATTTGTGGAATTTTCATGTATATCCGGGTATCAGAAAAGAAGATAAGCGTATTAGAGGATTAGCTTATCTGTTCCCTATATTAAAAACAGGGTGAGGCGGGCTGCCATTACTGGAATTATCCAATGATGGCAGTCTTACAATAATCCCAAGCCGTCTAACAGAATCTTTGTACCGATTATAATTAAAATAATTCCGCCGCAAAGCTCAGCCTTAGACTGGTACTTGGTACCGAAAATACTTCCGATTTTTACACCGATTGCGGACAGGATAAAGGTGATGATACCGATAAAAGAGACTGCCGGTATAATCTGCACCTTTAAAAAGGCAAAAGTTACCCCTACGGCAAGAGCATCTATACTGGTGGCGATGGCAAGTAGAAACATGGATTTAACAGTCATGGAAGCATCCAGATGCTCCTCTTTTTCAAAAGCTTCCTTTATCATATTTCCGCCGATAAGCACTAACAGGATAAAAGCAATCCAGTGGTCATAGGCTGTAATCATGTCAGCAAAAAAGCTTCCTAGAAAATATCCAATCAGGGGCATGAATGCCTGAAATCCGCCAAACCAGATACCGGCAATACACATGTGTTTTGGGGTGATTTTTCCAAGAGATAATCCCTTACAAATTGATACTGCAAATGCATCCATTGAAAGACCAATGGCGAGTACAAAAAGTTCTGTAATTCCCATACGCTCTTTTTCTCCTTTTTTGTGGTTATAATAGGTGAGTGCGAAACGCCATAAAAAAGGACCCATAGACAGCCTGACCGCTGTCCATGAGTCTCATCATTCATATCAATAGCCGGATGAAAGTTATACCGGGTGCCGCACTGCAGGAATAATTGTAAATAAATAAGTGCTACATGGGCTCCATTATGTCGATATAACTATACGCTGTGTGCGCATCGATTACTCCCTCTAAACATTAATGGGATTGTATCATAATGATAAAAAATTATCAAGTAGGTTTTCGGAAAACTGTGATTTTATACCGGCTTTGAGGTTTGTTTTAGAGGATACAAACAGTGTTTCATTTTCTTATACAAAAATGGATTTATATGTGATACAATCATTCATATGCTTTGGAGGCGGCGATTTCCAAAAGAAAAAACGAAACGGATAGAAAAGGGAGAGTCAGTTGTAATGAATCCAATGGTTAGTATTATTATACCAATATACAATGCGGAGAAAAGTTTGCGGCGGTGTATAGAAAGCGTTTTGAAACAGCAATATAAAAATTTTGAATTGATTTTGGTAGATGATGGAAGCAGTGATTCCTCCGGCGTAATTTGTGACGAATATGGAGAAAAAGAGCAGCGGATTCGGGTTATACATAAAGAAAATACAGGGGTATCTGACAGCCGGAACATTGGCATTTCAACAGCAGAAGGGGAATATATCCAGTTTCTGGACAGCGATGACTGGATTACTCCGGAAGCCACAGGGCTGATGGTGCGCATGGCAGAAGAGCATCACTGTGATATGGTTATTTCAGATTTTTACCGGGTGGTTGGAGAGCGGGTATCCCATAAGGGTGACATCCCGGAGGAGGGAGTTCTTTCCAGGGTGGAGTTTGCCACATATATGCTGGAAAAGCCGGCGGATTTTTATTACGGAGTATTGTGGAACAAGCTTTATAAACGGAAGCTTATTGAAAATCACCAGCTCCGCATGGATAAGGATATCAGTTGGTGTGAAGATTTTATGTTTAATTTGGAATATATCCGCCATATTGAACAGGTATATGTGTCAAGGGTGCCGTTTTATTATTACGTGAAGACAAAGGGTTCCCTGGTCAATCATAATATGGGCATGTCCAAAACGGTTCAGATGAAGCGGACGGTGTTCCAGTGTTATAATGCATTTTGCAAGGATATTTTTGATGAGGATGACTACGAAAAAAATCGCATTTATGTATACCGTTTTTTGGTGGATGCGGCGGCGGATGGAATTGTTCCCCCGACGATTCTTCCGGGAACATTTAAGCTTGGCAGTGAGCGTATACAGGTGAGTGTAGATGCTATAGACGGGGAAGGACTGCTGTTGGATTTATACAGGGAGCGTAAGCTGTTAGACCGCCGTCTGCAGATTGTAGCACTGAAAAATGAATTGACACTGGTAGAGATGAAGTTGATTCTGTATCTTTCCCAATCTTATAAGAAGTTTGATTTAGACGAGGCTTCTGAGGTATTAAGTGTCTCAAAAAGGGAAATGCGCAGAGCGGTTTCAAAGCTGGAGACGAAGAAGCTGATAGAGATAACGGAGCAGAAGGGAAAGAGTGTTAAAGAGGAAAAGGATTTGGAGCATATAACGGAGATTACACTTTTGCCGCTGACAGAAGCCATTTTAAAAGACCTGGTAGAGGAAAATAACCGGATGGAGCAGATGAAGCTGTCAGGTTTCAGTGCGGAAGAGCTGGAGCAATACGCGCTATTGTCGGAGCGGGTAAAGCAGAATATCCGGAATTCGTTAAAATGATTTTGCATCCTGGATGTATATTGGAGATACATGCATATAATAAAAAGTCATGAGGAAAGGGATGGGAGCATGGGAAGAAAGGCAACAATGTTTGCGATACTGGCAGCAGCATTTTATGCAGTCAATATACCGCTTTCAAAGCTTTTGATGGCACATATTGAGCCGACGATGATGGCTGCATTTTTATATCTGGGTGCCGGAGCGGGCTTGCTGGTATATAGTTTTATTTGTAAAATGCTGGGAAAAGAGACGGTGAAGGAGCCCCTGACCAGAAAGGAACTACCATACACTGTAGCAATGGTGGTGCTGGATATTATTGCGCCAATCCTGCTGATGTTCGGAATTACGAAAACCAATTCTGCAAATGTTTCCCTGCTTAATAATTTTGAAATTGTGGCAACTACATTAATTGCATTTTTTATCTTTAAAGAAGTAATATCAAAAAAGCTGTGGCTGGCAATTGTCCTGGTGACAGTGGCAAGTATTATTCTTGGATTGGAAGGCACCGGAAGCTTTTCCTTTAATGCAGGCTCATTACTGGTGTTAGGTGCCTGTATCTGCTGGGGTTTTGAAAACAACTGCACGAAAATGCTGAGCAGTAAAAGTTCCATTGAAATTGTGATGATTAAAGGATGTTTTTCCGGCTTGGGAAGCCTGGTGATTGCACTGTTGACCGGGGAGCAGATTCCCGGAATAAAATGGATTTTTGCAGTTCTGATTTTGGGTTTTGTCGCCTATGGTTTGAGCATTGATTTCTATATTATGGCGCAGAAAGAGCTGGGAGCGGCTAAGACCAGTGCTTATTATTCAATTGCCCCGTTTTTGGGGGTGGCATTCAGTGTATTGTTGCTGGGAGAACGGCCGGGGCTTCAATTTTTTGTGGCATTGGCAATTATGGTGGTGGCTACGGTGCTCATGATAAAGGATACGATTACGTTACAGCATACCCATGAGCATGCGCATACCCATACTCATGAACACAGGCACGGAGATTTGGTGCATACTCATGAACATGCCCATTATCATACCCATACCCATGTACATGAGGGAGACGAAGAATTGCATACCCATCATCATAAGGATTTGGAGGGACATAATCATATGCATGCAGTTTTATAAGTTTTATAAGAGGACCGTTGGATTCAGCGGTTTTATTTTGCTTTATCCGGAATAATTTGACTGATGCAGGAGGAAACAGACTGTGTTAAAAAAAGGAAATCAAGTTGGTATTGTGTGCTGCTCTAACGGACAGGAACCAGAACAGGAGAGAATCATTCAACAGTTGATAGAAAAATTGCAGGGGCTGGGTTTAAAAGCAATCCGTTCTCCTTATTTATATATAAAAGAGGGAACTGTATTTAGCGGCACTGTCATACAGCGGGCAGCGGCACTGATGGATTTTTATCAGGACTCAGGTATTGCAGCGATTTTTGATATTTCCGGTGGTGATGTGGCGAATATGATTCTGCCATATCTGGATTATGATGTAATAGCTCAAAATCCTAAACCATTCTGGGGATATAGTGATTTAACTACCATTTTGAATGCAATTTATACTAAAACCGGAAACAGAGGCGTTCTTTATCAAGTTAAAAATCTTGTATGGGATGAAAGTGGAGTACAGTATAATCGTTTTAAACAGCAGATAGACTGTGCGGGGATGGATGCTTCTTTATATGGGATTTCATACAGGTTTCTGCAGGGAACTTCTATGGAGGGTACTGTCGTGGGAGGAAATATCCGTTGTTTTCTTAAACTGGCGGGTACAGAATATTGGCCTGACCTTACCGGCAAGGTTCTGCTGCTGGAGGGACTGGGTGGTGGTGTTGCCCAGTATGCTGCTTATCTGGCTCAATTGAAGCAGCTTCATGTATTCGGACAGGTGTCTGGTATTCTTTTGGGAACCTTTATTCAGATGGAACGGGAACACCAGACGCCGACAGTAGAGGATATGCTTCTCGGTTTGCTGCATGAATCCGAGCAGGAGAGTATACGGCAGCTTCCGGTTGCCAAGACCTGTGAAATTGGTCATGGAACGGATTCCAAAGCAATAGAAATCGGAGCAGAATTGAAATAGGAACTGCTGAAGAATGAGATTGTGGGGTAAATATGGTAAGTGTTGCAATAAGAATCATAATTATATATTTATTAGCTGTGAATCTGGTGAGCTTTGCCTTAATGGGCATTGATAAGAGAAAAGCAATTAAGCATGTATGGAGAGTTCCGGAGACTGCTTTATTTTTGTCTGCAATACTTGGGGGAAGTATCGGAGCATGGCTTGGAATGTACACCTTCCGGCACAAGACAAAACATCTTCGGTTTGTAGTGGGGATTCCGTTGATTTTTGTGCTGCAGATAGGGATTATTTGTATGATATTGTCTTAAATTCTTTTATTAACACTTATTTTACAAGAAGAGGAGGTATACTTTATGATTACCGGAGTGATAAGGGCGAAATCAATTGGAGCGATTTCTAAAAGAGTAGCAGTGGTTTTAAGAAGGTTAATAATGTATGCTGGATAAACTATCAGGAGGAAACACATGGATAATACGATTAATAATGAGCTACAGAAGCCGGAAGTACAGATAACGAATCAAACAAAGGGATTCCATTATATATATGTAATTTCTTTGCTGTATGTCTTATCCATTTATCTGGTACCGGTTATTGTTTTTACTTTAACTTCAAAGGATATAAAAATAGCAGATAAATTATTTGGGATACCTATCATAATAGGAATTGTAAATTGTATTGTTTCTATTAAATGCTGCAGACCGGGAAACCGTATCGTGTTACTAAATGCAACCGTATTAATTAAATATGCATTAATCCCATTTTTTATATTTAACGGATGTGTAAGTATAATTCTCTTATTGTTTACGTTTATTCCGGTTCCGTTCATGATATTTGTAGGGCCTGCTGGTTTTATTCTTTTATCAGTTGTGGGCTGGTTTGTATTGGTGTCAGGGGCACCGATTACCATTTCTTATCTGCGTGTATCTGCAAAGGAAAAGCTGCGTCCCAAAGCTATGGTAATCCTACATTCCCTGTTACAGTTTTTCTTTGTGGTTGATGTGATTGATGTGATGGTATTGACCTTAAAAGAAAGAAAATGGAAAAAGCTGACAATAACCGTTATTATTTTACTGGGGATTTTTGTATTGCTAATGTTGATACTTTTGGTATTGGCAATTATAGGTATACTGCGTAGATAAAAGACATGTTCGTTTTGCTGCTTTGCTCCTTGCTGAAAAGGAAGGGCTCATTAAGTATGACGCGAAAAATGGGTTTAAGCATATGGATAACAAGTGTAAATAATTAACAAGTGTTATCCGATATACACATCAGGAAGGCGATTATCTAAATGAAAGCATAGGCAATTGCAAAATTCATTATTTCAAAATGTAAATTGTGCAAATATAACAAATTTATGTTTGTAGGACATTTGAGAATGTCAGTGCTTAGCGAGGTGTTTTCGAGCTTAGCACTGCTGCATTCTCAACTAAGTGCAAACGGTCCGGAAAACATATTTGTTATATTTGTACAATGTTCGGCTTCAAAAACAGAGTTTCGCAATTACCTAAAATAAAGCAATTAGGAAGGAGATATGATTATGTCAGTAAACATAGCAGCCTATTCTACCAGTACATCATTCATACAGGGAGGTAGCAAAAACGCAACAGCAAAGCCTGTTTGGAATCCGAATAAGGTATATAAATATCTTGAGGATATGAATGATGGCTTTCAAAATTATAAAAAACAAGCCGTTTCCTATTATTCCTCACTGATTTCAAAGCAGGATGGAGCCGTTTCCATGAGTGTGGAAGAGCTAAAAAAACAAATCAGTGAATGGTTTCCGGAATATACTTTGACGGATTCAGAGCCGTCAAAGGTGGTTGCGGGAAAATATTATCTTTATATTGACAATTCGCAGCTTGAGAAAATGGCATCGGATTCGAATTACCGTGCAAAGGTATATGGTCTTATGGACAGTGAATTGCAAGGGAAAAAAGGATATACATTGCAGTATAGTGATGGGAGAAATGTGACATCCCATTTAACGGGCAGTATTTTTTCCTTATCAGAGAAAAATAGACAATATGCCGGCGCAGATGGGATTCCTTATCTGGGAAGTTGTACCTCCGACCATCCATTTTCTTCCTCAGAATCGCATGCACAGGCGAAAAGCATGAGTTTTCTTTATGATAATGTGAATCCGGCAAAGTCTGCAGCAAAAAGCAGAAAAGCGGCTGCGACAAAGGCAGCAGAAAAGGCGGCAAAGAAGAAAGCAGAACAGAAAAAAGCGGCAAAAAAGGCATCGGAGAAGAAGGCTGCTAAAAAGGCGGAAGAAAAGAAAGCCGCAGAGAAAAAAATGGAAGAAAAAAAGGCGGAAGCCCAAAAAGAGGAAGTGCTTCAGAGAGAGAGAAATTTTGAAGAACAGTTGTGGCAGGAACAGACACATTTTGATAGGATGGTATAGATTTAAATGGATTATAATACAGTTACAGGCAGTTCAATTGGGATTGGACTGCCTGTCTGTATTTCTTTGCCAACTAATATTTTACTGTAACGACATGATGTCTTTTGCAATTAAGCACACATAATAGTTTGTTCTATTATGGCGTTCGCATTCCGCAAAATTTGAGAGTTTCTATCAGTTTTATTTACTTTGAAAATTCATTATCGAACCTATCTTTATTTTTATTATACCATGTAGCGAAATCTTTGAAGAAGTTGTTTCCATATAATTTCTTTAAGATTTCAGCTTCATTCTTACTTCCAAGGGTATCCCACCAATTAGTGACATATGGACGAGACTTGATACAGAGTTTCTTGTAAGCATACTTACCATAGGTTTCATGAGCATAGGTTGCTAAGTAGTAACCATATTGGTAACTGCAAAATGTTGGATCATCTGCGTCTGAAAATGTTGACTTGTATAACGCTTCAGCATTTGCCTGTGTTACTTCATATGGGAATCCGCCATAGCACCATTCTATATTTGGATATAAGCTTGATAATTTTCTTGCCACAACTTTTCCTTCATAAACGGCATAACCTTCTGTAAGAGTGCGTGAAGGAGTCGGCATGTTCTTCTCCATTATAATATGAGTAAGTTCATGGGCAATTGGGTATAAGCCTTCTTTCGCAAAATTAAAATCTAAACAACTGAATACTATGGTATTCATAGCGGCATTTGACATAAGCTTAGAATCGTTTACAATGAGAATTTCTAACTTCTTATGGTCGTCATTGATACCTCTGAAAAGCCCCCTTGCTCCATCAAAATAGAAGTCTACGTTATTATCAGTAAATCCTTTGTTAAAAGGTCTTTTGGGGAAGAATTTAAGCCCGGTTTCTGCTTCGATTGTAGCCATAACCTTGTCTATTACCTTTGCAGTATCACCTGAAACGGTAACGCCTTTGTCGATGTATACAACATAGTTCTCTCTTTCAATATATGAATAGTTCTTAGTAGTAATTTTTGTTGATGCTTTGCCATCCTGTTTAAGCTTAGTTGCTTGTTTTACCACATTCACTACGAAGGTAGCCTTCTTTTTAGGGTTTGCCTTTGATGAAACAGTAATAGTTGTCTTTCCTTTCTTAAGACCCTTTATTACACCTTTTTTACTTATGTATGCAACCTTTGAGTTGCTTGACTTATATTTTACAGTCTTTGATATTTTACCGGATGCAGTAACTTTAACTTTAAGAGAAAACTTTTTGCCGACTCCTACATTAATAGTTTTTTTGGATATATTTGTCACCTTTACACTTTTAATTTTTCCGGGTGTTGCGGCATAGGTATCAATTGTTTTTGATAATGGAGATACACATGCGGTCAATATGATGGCAAATGTAACAAGCGCCACAACAAATTTTTTGATGATTTTCATTATATTCCTCCTTCTATGTGGTATGATTTTAGAGCTGCTACAGTAACTTCTCATATAAATAATTTCATGACTGCTCATAAGGTTCATTTTTTTCAAAAATATGATATTTTATTTTTGAAGAATTTTATTTCAGTTAATAGCAAGGAGATTACAATATGTATAGATATTATCTGTTTGACCTTGATGGACATTGACAAAATCAGAAGAGGGAATTTTTAATCTGTCTCTTATACACATCTCCGAGCCCACGAGACACTCGCTAATCTC
>ENA-UAKZ01000850-UAKZ01000850.1-human-gut-metagenome-genome-assembly--contig:-NODE-850-length-10177-cov-9.885299_pt1 | contig 10177 bp, 8 predicted proteins | sample MGYA00243693_ERZ654454 | MGnify/ENA primary metagenome ERZ654454 (study PRJEB26926, sample SAMN06164508) | human gut metagenome | biome: ENVO:00009003; feature: ENVO:2100002; material: ENVO:00002003... | reverse complement strand
GATGCTTCGTATTGCCTGTTATGTTCACTGGAAATATTGGATGAAAATGGAGAACTGGAACGAAAAGCGGATATGTTTTCCAAACGGACAATCAGCAGAGCAGTGCCGGTTACGAAAGTAGACACAGCAGTAGAAGCACTGGCAGTATCGATGAGCGAATATGCAAGGATTAATCTTTCCTATATGGCTCAATTAACAGATCGCAGCGAAGAAACAATTATAGAAGAGCAGAAACCAGAGACTGAAACAACAGAAGAGGAGGAAGAGAAAACGGTTATTACAGAAAAAGCGGAAGTTACCGCAGAGCAAATTATAGCCCAGGAGCTTCATAAAGCAAATATGGAGCCTGTAACTCCCCAAGAACAGCCGGAAATAGAACAACCGAAGGCCACCTATACTGTAAAGACAGTGATAAAAAGGAAAAATCAGCTATTCCTTATTTAATAGCAACTATTATTATAGTCTTACTACTGTGCGGAGGAGCTATCCTGTTTATTTATTATCCGGATTTGTTCTCATCTTCGTCTGATAAGAATGTGGTTGATATACCGGAAGTTACTCAACCTGTGCAGCCGGAAGCACAGCTTTCAGATACAATTGCACACAAGGATACTGTGGTGGAAGCAGTCCAACCGCAACCTGTTGTCAAGAAGGAACCGACAGCGGAACCTGTCAAAGCAGAAAGTAAACCTGCCCAACAACAACCAACAGCTTCGGCATATTTGGATTCCGCATCCTACAAGATAACCGGTACCAAAACAAAATACACAATTAAAGAAGGAGAGACTTTAACGAAAGTTTCATTACGCTTTTACGGTACAAAAGCCATGTGGCCATATATCGTAAAACATAACCCGAAAGTAATCAAGAACCCCGATAACGTACCATACGGTACGACAATCGAGATACCGGAACTTACAAAAGAATAAAAACAAAAAACACCTATTCACCCGGCTCATACAGCAATGTATAGCCGGGTGAAATGTTACGTAAGTACAAAAGCGTATGAAAGTACCTTAATCTAAAGATTTCGCATTGTTTTTTAATAAAAATTAGTTGCAATGGTTAATTATATAGCGTACTTTTGGAATCGAATTAAAAAGCCTTACAGAAACTAAGGACTTTATTATGATTTTGTGGTAATTAAACAATAAAATATTAAGTATTTATGGCTGAATCAATTGATATCCGCGAACTGAATGAGCGGATTGAAAGACAAAGTGCTTTCGTTACCAATCTTACCACAGGTATGGACCAGGTCATTGTAGGACAAAAGCATCTGGTAGAGTCGTTGTTAATTGGTTTGTTGTCCGATGGACATGTGTTGTTGGAAGGTGTGCCCGGTTTGGCAAAGACTTTAGCTATCAAGACGCTTGCTTCGTTGATTGATGCGCAATACAGCCGCATTCAGTTTACGCCTGACTTGTTGCCTGCCGACGTAATAGGTACAATGGTTTACAGCCAGAAGGATGAAACGTTCCAAGTAAAAAAAGGTCCGGTCTTCGCAAACTTTGTTTTGGCCGATGAAATCAACCGTGCTCCGGCCAAAGTACAGAGTGCTTTGCTGGAAGCCATGCAGGAACGTCAAGTTACTATCGGCAATGAAACTTTCGGGTTGCCCAAACCATTCCTGGTGCTTGCCACACAGAATCCTATCGAGCAGGAAGGTACTTATCCGCTGCCCGAAGCGCAAGTGGACCGTTTCATGCTGAAAGTCGTAATAGACTATCCGAAGCTGGAAGAGGAGAAACTGATTATCCGCCAGAATATCAATGGTGATAAATTTGAAGTGAAGCCCATTTTGAAGGCAGACGAAATTATTGAAGCTCGTAAAGTGGTTCGCCAGGTGTATCTGGATGAGAAAATAGAAAAATATATTGTTGATATTGTATTTGCTACCCGTTATCCGGAAAAATATGATTTAAAAGAACTGAAAGACATGATTGGTTTCGGCGGTTCGCCCCGTGCTTCCATCAACTTGGCCTTGGCTGCCCGTAGCTACGCGTTCATCAAGCGTCGCGGTTATGTCATTCCGGAGGATGTGCGCGCTGTGGCACACGACGTACTTCGCCACCGTATCGGCTTGACTTACGAGGCGGAAGCCAGCAATATGACATCTGATGAAATCGTCAGCAAGATACTGAACAAGGTTGAAGTGCCCTAACGCATAATAGAGGTTTTCGTAAACTTGAGGTTTACAATCCTATACCTGAGGCTTAGCGTCGTAAACCTTAGGGTTGAGTACCGAAAACCTCACCCCTTTTCATAGGGAAGTTTCTGTTATAAACTAAATTGCGCTTGTGTGCTTAAATGAGATTATTAAAATAAATCAATGGAAACAACAGAACTTTTGAAGAAAGTCCGTCAGATTGAGATAAAGACGCGCGGATTGTCCAACAATATCTTTGCCGGGCAGTATCACTCTGCCTTCAAGGGTAGAGGTATGGCATTCTCCGAGGTGCGCGAGTATCAGTTTGGCGACGACATACGCGACATTGACTGGAATGTGACCGCCCGCTTCAACAAGCCTTACGTCAAGGTGTTTGAGGAGGAGCGCGAATTGACAGTGATGTTGTTGGTAGATGTTTCCGGTAGTTTGGAATTCGGTACGGTAAAGCAGATGAAGAAGGATATGGTGACGGAAATTGCCGCTACACTGGCATTCTCTGCCATTCAGAATAATGACAAGATTGGTGTCATCTTCTTTTCGGACCGGATTGAGAAGTTTATTCCGCCCAAGAAGGGACGTAAGCATATACTTTACATCATCCGCGAACTGATAGATTTTCATGCGGAAAGCCGGAGGACGAACATCCGTTTGGGATTGGAATATCTGACGAATGTGATGAAACGCCGTTGCACGGCATTTGTCTTGTCCGACTTCATCGACCAGGAAAGTTTCAAGAACGCCATGACCATTGCCAATCGTAAGCATGACCTGGTTGCCGTTCAGGTGTACGACCGTCGTGTGGAAGAATTGCCACCCGTGGGACTGATGAAGATTAGGGATGCCGAGACGGGACATGAGCAGTGGATTGACACCTCCTCGCGTGCCGTGCGCCGTGCCCATCATGATTGGTGGGTGAACAAGCAGGCGGAATTGAATGAAACGTTTACCAAGAGTAATGTCGACAATGTGTCGGTACGTACCGACCAGGATTATGTCAAGGCATTGATGAATTTGTTTGCGAAACGAAATTAATCGGAAAATGAAAAGATATTTATTTCTGATAGCGTTATTGATAGCATGGTCGGGAAGGGTAGTAGCCCAGTCGGTAACGGTAGATGCTACGATTGACTCTTTGCAGATTCTTATTGGAGAGCAGGCAAAGATAAAGCTTCAAGTATCTCTGGATGCCGATAAGCGTGCCATATTCCCGGTATATACCGATACGCTGGTGAATGGGGTTGAAATTATTGATGTGGCCAAGCCGGATACGCAACTGCTGAATGATGGCCGGCGTGCATTGATAACTCAAGAGTATACAGTTACCTCTTTCGACTCGGCTCTTTATTATCTGCCGCCTATGGAAGTGACAGTGGATAATGAGAAGTATCGCTCCAAAGCGTTGGCCTTGAAAGTATATTCGGTGAATGTCCCGTTAGACCCGGAGAATCCGGAACAGTTCTTCGGTCCCAAAACAGTGATGCAAGCGCCTTTTGCCTGGGAAGACTGGTATGGTCTTATGGCTTGTGGTGCGCTGATTATCCCGATAGGGATATTACTTGTCTATCTGATAATGCGCTTCTTCGACAATAAGCCTATTATCCGTAAGGTGAAGGTAGAACCTAAGCTGCCTCCCCATCAGTTGGCTATGCAGGAGATAGAACGTATCAAGAATGAGAAGGTATGGCAGAAAGGGGAGCCGAAGGAATATTATACGGAATTGACTGATGCTCTTCGTACATATATAAAAGACCGCTTTGGTTTCAATGCTTTGGAAATGACTTCTACGGAAATCATAGATAAGTTGCTGGAAATGAAAGATAAGGAAGCAATATCGGATTTGCGTGAATTGTTCCAGACTGCTGATTTGGTGAAATTTGCCAAGCATAATCCATTGATGAACGAAAATGACGCTAACCTGATTAATGCCATTGACTTTATTAATGAAACCAAGGAGAAAGAAGAGGAGAATGCCAAGCCGCAGCCTACGGAGATTACCATTATCGAGAAACGTTCTTTGCGTACCAAGATTTTGCTGGGAACGGGTATTGTAGTGTTGGCTGTAGCCCTTGTCAGTTCATTGATATATATCGGATTGGAGTTGTATAATTATTTTGCTTAATACAGGAAAAGTGACTTCAATCGGATATACATGAGTGAAAAATGAGGGATGTTTGGAGCGAAGCTGAATTGTAAATCGTTAAATCGTACATAAATATGGTTTTTGCCAATATTGAATATTTATTTTTGCTGCTGTTGCTTATACCTTATATAGTATGGTATATTATGAAGCGGAAGAGTAGTGAAGCTACGCTTCAGATTTCGGATGCCCGTGTGTATGCCCATACCCCTAAAAGCTATAAGAACTATTTGTTGTATGTACCGTTTGTATTGCGGATAATTGCCTTGATACTGATTATTCTTGTTTTGGCACGTCCGCAAACCACAGATAGCTGGCAGAACAGCGAGATTGAGGGTATTGATATCATGCTTGCTATGGACGTTTCTACCAGTATGCTGGCCGAAGACCTGAAACCTAACCGGTTGGAAGCGGCGAAGGATGTGGCGGCAGAGTTTATTAACGGACGTCCGAATGATAATATAGGTATAACTTTGTTTGCTGGAGAAAGCTTTACGCAATGTCCGTTGACAGTAGACCATGCCGTATTGTTGAACTTGCTTAAAGATATGAAGTGCGGGCTGATTGAAGACGGAACGGCAATCGGTATGGGTATTGCCAATGCCGTTACCCGTTTGAAGGATAGCAAGGCAAAGTCGAAAGTCATTATTCTGCTGACGGACGGTGTCAATAATAAAGGTGATATTTCTCCTTTAACGGCTGCTGAAATAGCCAAGAGTTTTGGCATTCGTGTTTATACTATTGGGGTGGGAACCAATGGTATGGCTCCTTATCCTTATCCGGTAGGTGGAACAGTGCAATATGTCAATATGCCCGTCGAAATTGATGAAAAGACTTTGACACAGATTGCCGGAACAACGGAAGGTAACTATTTCCGTGCCACCAGCAACTCGAAGTTGAAGGAAGTGTACGAGGAGATAGACAAGCTGGAGAAAACAAAATTGAATGTAAAAGAATACAGCAAGCGCCAGGAAGAGTACCGCTGGTTTGCGTTGGCTGCTTTCTTGTGCGTATTACTGGAGGTACTGTTACGCAACTCTATATTGAAGAAGATACCGTAAAAACGGAGAATGTCTTTTAGTGTATCAGTCATTGCGTAGCCAAATTGTAAATTGTAAATTGCTAAATTGTAAATAAAAAGATGTTTCGATTTGAAGAACCTGCATATTTGTACTTGTTGCTGCTGCTGCCTTTATTGGCGGCCTTCTACTTGTACTCCAATTATCGGAGGAGGAAAGCCATTCGTAAATTTGGTGACCCTATACTGATGGCACAGCTAATGCCGGATGTTTCCAAATACCGTCCGGATGTGAAGTTTTGGTTGGTTTTTGCGGCTATCGGGTTGTTCACGGTACTGCTGGCACGTCCGCAGTTTGGTTCCAAACTGGAGACGGTAAAACGCCAGGGAGTGGAAGTGATGATTGCGTTGGATATATCCAATTCCATGCTGGCACAAGACGTACAGCCAAGCCGCTTGCAGAAGGCAAAACGGCTGGTGGCGCAGTTGGTAGATAAGATGCAGAATGACAAGGTCGGTATGATTGTTTTTGCAGGTGACGCATTTACCCAGTTACCTATTACGAGTGATTATATTTCTGCCAAGATGTTTTTGGAGTCCATCGACCCTTCGCTGATTTCCAAGCAAGGTACGGCAATTGGAGCTGCAATAAATCTGGCTGCCCGGAGTTTTACACCTCAAGAAGGGGTGGGACGTACTGTTATTGTCATCACCGACGGTGAAAACCATGAAGGTGGTGCCGTAGAAGCTGCTAAGGCTGCTGCAGAGAAAGGTATCCAGGTCAATGTATTAGGGGTAGGTATGCCTGAGGGTGCCCCCATTCCAATAGAGGGTACTAATGATTATCGTCGTGATCGTGAAGGTAATGTAATCGTTACTCGCTTGAATGAGCAGATGTGTCAGGAAATTGCTCAGGCAGGAAATGGTATTTATGTGCGCGTAGACAATACCAATGGTGCACAGAAAGCGATTAGTCAGGAAATCAACAAGATGGCAAAGGCAGATGTGGAAACACAGGTGTACACGGAATTCAATGAACAGTTTCAGGCAGTGGCATGGATTATTCTGCTGTTGTTACTGACTGAGATGTTGATATTGGAGCGCAAGAATCCTCTGTTCCGCAACATTCATTTATTCTCTAATAAGAAATGATGCGTATGTTACAGAAAAAATATATTGGAATAGTTTTGCTGCTGTTAGTGGCAGCTTCAGCTTCTGCACAGAAGGCGGAACGCGATTATATCCGTAAGGGAAACCGTTTTTTTAAGGATAGCGTATATGTGGATGCAGAAGTGAACTATCGGAAGGCTTTGGAGGTAAACCCGAAGTCAACGGTTTCCATGTTCAACCTGGGAAATACATTGACCCAGCAGAACAAGCTGCAGGAAGCGATGGAGCAATATGTGGGAGCTACCAAGATAGAAAAGGACAAATCGAACTTAGCACAGATTTATCATAATATGGGAGTCATCTTTCATTCTCAGAAGGATTATGCAAAGGCGGTAGAAGCCTATAAGGAGTCGTTACGCAATAATCCGAAAGATGATGAAACGCGCTATAACCTTGCTTTGGCACAGAAACAATTGCAAGACCAGCAGCAGAACCAGGATCAGAATCAAGATCAGGATAAACAGGACCAACAGAAGGAGCAGGATAAACAGCAGGATCAGCAGAAAGACCAGCAACAGAATCAAGACCAGCAACAACAACCTTCTCAGCCGGAAAAGAAAGATAATGAGATGTCTAAGGAAAATGCCGAGCAGCTGTTAAACTCTGTCATGCAAGACGAGAAGGATGTGCAGGATAAAGTGAAAAAGCAGCAGGTACTTCAAGGAGGTCGTCTGGAAAAAGATTGGTAACAAACATAATAGGAATAATATATGAGAAAAATAGTTTTCTTATGGATAGCACTGATTGCAGTCAGTATGAATGCCTTTGCCGATGGCAAGGTATCGTTTACTGCGTCCGCTCCTGACGCTGTGGCGGTAGGAGACCAGTTCAGACTGTCGTATACGGTGACTACACAAAAGGTAAGGGACTTTCGTGCTCCTTCTATGAAGGGATTTGATGTGTTGATGGGGCCCAGCCGCTCGCAACAGAGTAGCGTGCAGATGATTAATGGGCAGACGACTTCAACCAGCAGTATTACATTCACTTATATTTTAATGGCGACTGCAGAAGGTGATTTTACTATTCCAGGAGCCACTATCACTGCTGATGGTAACCAAATGGTTTCGAATTCTGTACAAGTAAGGGTTCTTCCGGCAGATCAGGCTGCTAATGGAGCTTCTGGAAATGGTGGCAAACAGAGTGAGGGCACTGCCAGCCGCGCTTCTTCCGGGACATCTGTATCGAATAGTGATTTGTTTATTACAGCTACTGCCAGTAAGATGACGGTGTATGAACAAGAGGCTTTTCTGCTGACATACAAGATATATACCTTGGTGGACTTACGTATGTTTGATAATGTGAAATTGCCTGACTTCAAAGGATTCCATTCTCAGGAAGTAGAATTGCCTAATGACAGAAGATGGGGATTGGAGCATTATAAAGGTAGAAATTATCAGTCTACAATCTATCGTCAGTTTGTGTTGTTCCCGCAACAAGCCGGTAAGCTGACAATTGATGCAGCACGCTTTGATGCTTCCATTGCAAAGGCTACACAAGTTGCTGATCCGTTCGAGGCATTTTTCAATGGAGGAAGCAATTACGTAGAAGTTAAAAAGACAATTTTGACTCCGCAACTGACAATTGACGTAAAGCCCTTGCCGGCAGGTAAGCCAGCCGATTTTTCGGGAGGAGTGGGAGAGTTCAATATAACTTCTTCTATCAATAGTACAAATGTCAAGACCAATGATGCTGTTACTGTCAAACTTGTCATTTCTGGTACCGGTAATCTGAAATTGCTCTCTAATCCGGAAGTTAAATTCCCCGAGGATTTTGAAGTATATGATCCGAAGGTGGACAATAAATTCCGTCTGACAAATTCGGGCCTCTCCGGTAGCAAGGTCATTGAGTATCTGGCAATTCCTCGTAATGCGGGAACTTATAAGATTCCTGCCGTAAAGTTCAGTTATTTTGATATTAATTCCCGTTCGTATAAAACGTTGACTACGGAAGAGTATGAATTGCATGTGGAAAAGGGAGCAGGCAATGCTGCTCAGACTATTGCAAACTTTACAAGCAAGGAAGAGTTGAAAGTATTGAACGAGGATATTCGTTTTATCAAGCAGAATAATGTTACTCTGTCTCCCAAAGGTGATTTCTTCTTCGGTTCGTTGACGTATTGGTTACTTTATTTGATACCGGGTATTGCATTCATTACATTCTTTATCATCTATCGTAAGCAAATAGCAGCCAATGCAAATGTAGCAAAGATGCGTACCAAGAAAGCCAATAAAGTGGCGGTGAAACGTATGAAGCAAGCTGGTAAATTATTGGCTGAGAATAAGAAAGATGCGTTTTATGATGAGGTTTTGAAGGCTCTTTGGGGGTATATCAGTGATAAACTGAACATTCCGGTATCCCGTTTGTCTAAGGATAATATCGAAGAGGAACTTCGTAATTATGGTGTGAATGATGCGTTGATAAAGGAATTCCTCGATGCATTGAATAACTGTGAGTTTGCCCGCTTTGCTCCGGGTGATGATAACCAGGCTATGGATAAGGTATATTCAGCTTCTTTGGAAGTTATCAGTAAAATGGAAAACTCGATAAAACATTAATCAGGAGGAAATGGTAATGAATAAAATATTGTTTTTTACTCTTAGTCTAGTGATGGCAATTACTGCCTATGGGCAGAATTCTGCATCTGTAGATACATTACAGACTGCTAGTGACTCTACATCCGTCGGTTCACATGCGGAATTCTCTGCTGCAAGGCAAGAAAGCAATGTGACAAAGGCTGAAGGTGACAGCGCTTATATACGGAATGATTATGCTTCTGCCATTCAAATATATGAGAATCTGTTAAAGAAGGGAGAGGCTGCAGAGGTCTATTATAATCTTGGCAACAGTTATTATAAGGCAGATGATATAGCAAGAGCTATATTGAATTATGAGCGTGCCTTGTTGTTGGAACCTGGTAATGCTGATATTCGTGCAAATTTGGAGATAGCACGTTCTAAGACAATCGATAAGGTAATCCCAATTCCTGAGGTTTTCTTTGTATCTTGGACTAAATCGTTGATTAATTGTCTTAGCGTAGACGCATGGGCTAAGTTGGGGATTGTGTTCTTTGTACTATTACTCGTTTCGTTCTATCTCTTTTTCTTTTCAAAACAGATTACGGGAAAGAAAGTGGGATTTATTGCAGGAATAGTATTCCTGGTTCTTGTTATATTGAGTAATGTGTTTGCTGCTCAGCAAAAAGGCGAACTGATGGAACGTAACGAAGCTATAGTGTTGGCACCTAGTGTCACAGTGCGTAGTACTCCCAGTGAAAGTGGTACAAGTCTGTTCATTCTTCATGAGGGACGTAAAGTTGAGATAAAAGACAACTCTATGCGTGAATGGAAAGAAATTCGTTTGGAAGATGGTAAAGTAGGGTGGGTTCCAGCTTCTGCCATAGAAGGTATTTAAATTTTCCCTGTATTCTAAAAACAGCTCGTATAAACCCGATAATTCTGCTTTATACGAGCTGTTTCTGTCTATTTTTAGGAGCTTTTTCTCTGTACTTATAATTCTGCATACTTGAAAATGATTATTTTTTGGAGAGGCAATATTCTTTTTGAAAAAAGATAAAGAAATAGTTTGTTTTATCCTTTTTTTTCCTTAAGTTTATAGCGTGATAATAAAAAGTACAGCTGTCTCTTATACACATCTCCGAGCCCACGAGACACTCGCTAATCTC
>ENA-UAKZ01000843-UAKZ01000843.1-human-gut-metagenome-genome-assembly--contig:-NODE-843-length-10241-cov-4.681131_pt1 | contig 10241 bp, 6 predicted proteins | sample MGYA00243693_ERZ654454 | MGnify/ENA primary metagenome ERZ654454 (study PRJEB26926, sample SAMN06164508) | human gut metagenome | biome: ENVO:00009003; feature: ENVO:2100002; material: ENVO:00002003... | reverse complement strand
CGAGATTAGCGAGTGTCTCGTGGGCTCGGAGATGTGTATAAGAGACAGCAATGTGGCTGTCCATAAATTTTATCTGTTTTTGATGGTGGTGCCAATTGGATTGTGGATTGGTGGAGCAGGATATTTTTGGTGGCAGAGGAGAAGGAAGCGGTTTCGGGATGATGTGGAATTGGATGATGGACGCAGGATAAGAACCCATTTGATACCAGGAATTGTGGAGCTTTTAATCTGTCTTGGTTTTACAGTATTCTGGACAGCCTGTGTACGGATGATTGCAGAGTATATGGTATAGATTACTGCCATCAGCTTGCTACAGGGTGTTGACTATATGAAAGAAAATGGTTAAAATAACAAAATACTATGAAAAGAGAAAGGGAGAATTATATGGACAAGTTTTTTAAGATTAAGGAACGTGGTTCCAGTGTAAGGATGGAAATTATTGGTGGTCTGACTACATTTTTTGCAATGGCTTACATTGTGTTTGTCAATCCCAATCAGGTTGCCGGCGAGGGTGCGAATGGCTGGCTTGCAGGTGCGGCAGCAGAGGCGGGAATAGATGTGTCGGCGCAGCTTGGACAGATTTGGAATTCTGTATTTATTGCTTCCATATTGGCAGCAGTTGTGGGCACTTTGCTGATGGCGTTTCTTGCAAATATGCCATTTGCACAGGCTTGTGGTATGGGATTAAATGCATTTTTCTGTACCAGCTTTATAACAGCATCTGTATTCAGTGGAGTAGATGTGATTGAAGGCTATCATGCAGGTATGGTAATCATCTTTGTGTCTGGTCTTGTATTTCTTGTATTATCTGTTACCGGAGCGAGAGAGTATATTGCAAAAGCGATGCCGGAATGTCTGAAAAAAGCAATTCCGGCAGGCATTGGCTTGTTTATTGCTATGATTGGTCTGAAAAATGCAGGTCTTATTCAGGCAAATCAGTATACTTTTGTACAGTTTGTTGATATTCATGGTGCAATTGAAGAATCAAAACTGAATGGAACAGATTGGAAATTAGTCGTAATCCCGGCATTGATTGCCTTTGTTGGATTGTTGATTATTGCAATTTTAGAACATTATAAGGTAAAAGGCAGTGTGATTATTTCTATTCTCATTTGTACAATGTTGTACTATCTTTGCATGATGACGGTTCCAAACTTTGATTTAAGTGCAATCGGACAGACCTTTAGGGATTTTGGTGAGGTTGGCATTGTTGGACTGTTTGATGGAAAGGCATGGAGCGATGCCTTTGTGGGAGCACCGGTTGGCGGTGTGTTTAATGCAGTGATGTTAATTATCACATTCTGTCTGGTGGATATGTTTGATACAATTGGAACTTTGTACGGAACTGCATCCCAGGCAGACATGCTGGATGAAAACGGTGATCCGGTTAACGTCAATAAGTCAATGCTTTGTGATTCCATTGCGACGGTTGCAGGCGCGGCTCTTGGTACTTCAACCTGTACTACTTTTGTGGAATCTTCCTCCGGTGTGGCTGCCGGTGCAAGAACGGGCTTTGCCAGTGTTGTAACTGCAATTTGTTTCGCACTTTGTTTATTCTTAAGCCCTCTTGCCAGCATTATTCCGAGTGCAGCAACAGCTCCGGCATTAATTTATGTTGGTGTATTGATGATGAAGAGCTTTGCACAGGTTGATATGCATGATATCACTTCTGCAGTTCCGGCATTTTTAGCACTTCTTATGATGCCACTTACGTATTCCATTGCAAATGGTATTGGTATCGGAGCGATTGCCTATGTGATTCTTTCATTGTGTACCGGCAAGTATCAGAAGAAGGATGTTGTGATTACAATTATTGCAGCATTGTTTGTATTGAAATTTATATTTGTTACAATGTAGATTTAATGTTGTAAATGAAAAATGGGGTATAAAGCAATATGTCAGGTGGCTGTTTCCAGCCACCTGACGATTGCAATGATTAATTGGAGACTAATCTATCTGAATCAATTCATATTCTTTCGAACCAAAGCCTAATGCAGCAGCAGTTTCAATGGTATAGCTGCCGTTACGGGATTCAATCCGCTGGATTAAATGGTCTCTGCCCGGGTCGTCGGATGCGTAAACCAAATCCAGGCAGGCCTGGTCAATGGCAACCGGGTCGGTGGAGACAAGGATTCCAATATCCTTCATGCAGGGGTCTTCCGCTACCGCACAACAGTCACAATCTACAGACATATTTTTCATTACGTTTACATAGAGAATATTTCCCTTAAAGAAGTTGACAATGGAAGACGCAGCATCTGCCATGGAAGCTAAAAAGGAATCATGGTCGGCTGTCCAGATATCCTCCGGTTTTCCGGCTCCGTGAATGTAGGCTTTTCCATAGGAGGAAGCGATACCGATGGATAACTGCTTTAAGGCTCCGCCATAGCCACCCATTGGATGTCCCTTGAAATGGGATAAAACGAGCATGGAATCATAATTTTTGAGATTTTTCCCCACATAGTTTTTATGAATGACCTTTCCCTGAGGAATATCCAGTTCCAAATCAGGTCCTTCTGCATCCAGCAAATCCACATTAAAATAGTGTGTCCAGCCATGTTTATCTAAGGTTTTCAAATGCTTTTCTGTGGTATTGCGCTCTCCTTCATAGGCAGTATTGCATTCCACAACGGTGCCTCCGGTAAACTCTATAACAGGTTTCCAAAATTCCGGCTTTAAAAAGTTTTGATTGCCGACTTCTCCCGAGTGCAGTTTTACGGCTGTTTTCCCGGTCAGATTTTTCTCGGATAGCTGGTAGAGCTCTACCACTTTTTCCGGTGAGATATTTTTTGAAAAATATACTTTTGATTTCATTTTGAACACCTCCATTTATGATGAATGTATCATACTATATTTTGGTAAAAAAAACAATTCTGCGTTGAAACAGAGATTTTCATAAAAGTCATGTTGGCAGCATACCTTATTGTAATGAATATAAAAGATTAAGTGATATGGAGATATATGTTGTAAAATCAGGGGATACACTTCAGAGTATAGCGGCTCGGTATGGAGTAACCGTTGCCCGGCTGGCATATGATAATGAGATTGAGGGGGAAGGTCTGGTGGTCGGGCAGGCACTTATCATACTAAGACCGGAACTTGTCTATACCATTCAAAATGGAGATACTCTGCAGAGTATTGCAGACCAATTCCAGATAACGGTCCTACAGCTGGTCAGGAATAATTCGTATTTGTTAAATGAAGATTTTCTGCTACCCGGCAGGCAGATTGTTATAGCGTATCAAGAAACAGAGAATCGTGATATAGAGATTTTTGGATATGCATATGCCTTTATCATGGAAGCGGTATTAGAGGAATGCAGTCTTTATATTCAGGAATTGCTTCCCTTTTCCTATGGTTACAATGAGGATGGTTCCTTGATTCCTATGAATGATGAAAGACTTTTATCTACGGCAGAGCGCTTTGGAAACAGAAAACGTATGGTAATTACACCGTTAGACAGGTATGAGCGGTTTAATAACCAGCTGGTGGTGAGGCTTTTATCCGATACCCAGATGCGGGATGTTTTGCTTGACAATATATTACAGACCATGGGAGAGAAAGGGTACGGGGCATTGGATATTGATTTTGAATTTATCCCAGGGGAATATCGGGATGCTTATGTGGCATTTATTGAAGAGGCAAGGAGAAGACTGAATTTCCAGGGATATAAGGTAAGTGTTGCGGTTCCTCCGAAGGTGTCGGATGACCAGCCGGGGCTCTTGTATGAGGGGATAGATTACAGGGCAATTGGAAATGCGGCGGACAGTGTATTTCTGATGACCTATGAATGGGGATATAAATACGGACCGCCTATGGCAGTTGCCCCAATACCCAGCGTACGGAGAGTGTTGGATTATGCGGTATCTGTAATTCCTCCGGAAAAAATAGATATGGGCATTCCAAATTATGCATATGACTGGCCACTGCCCTTTGAACAGGGAATCACCGAAGCAGAAACCATAGGCAATTTGCAGGCGGTACGGCGGGCGGTATTTTATGGGGCGGAAATTCTGTATGATGAGCAATCCCAGGCACCATATTTTTACTATACAAGGGAAGGCATTTCCCATGTGGTATGGTTTGAGGATGTGCGGAGCATACAGGCAAAGTATGATTTGATTGCAGAATATGGTTTCAAGGGGGGAGGATACTGGAACCTGATGCGGGAATTTCGGCAGAACTGGATGTATGTAAACCAGATTAATGGGGAATAATGGAAGTTAAATCTCATAAAATTTACTAAAATGAGCTATCATAAGGTTAAATAGAATATAGAGTTATTTTTTTAGAGGAGGGAGAAAAAAGTATGAATACACTGCAGATAGATGAAATGGAAGAGGAGCATATGGCGAAAAAAAAGCAGCTTCTGTGTAAAAAGACCAGAAAGGTATGGCTTGCAGCTGGTATTGTTCTCCTTCTTGTTATTCTGCTGGCTGTTTTTCAAATGGTGATTGTGCCCCACATAGAGAAGAAAATAATAGAGGAGCAGATATCTGTTTATATGGAAGAGATTAAAAATGGATACCTGAGCGAAATGGATTATGACATTCCGGAGGCGGTTTACTCAGAAATTACCGGCAACTGGAATCCGGCGGTTCAGTCAATGGCGGATTATGTATTGGGTGGGGAGAAAGCGTTACAACAGGGATGGAAAGATATTATGAAATATATGGAGTATTCAGTAGACTCCATTGAAAAGGATGAAAACGGAAATTATATCATCAATATGACATTCACCAACCGGAATCTTGCTATGATTATTTCGGAAACGGTAGAGGAGATAGAAGCACAGAAGAAAGAATGGTTTTTGGATGCCTTATCCGGAAATGCAGGGGAACGGTTTTGGGAGTGTTTTAGAGAAAAACGTGATGCGATGGAGGATACGGTTTCAAAAAGCATGCAGTTTCATATTATAAAGGAAGAAGGAAACTGGTCACTTGATACAAAGAAATTGGATATCAGGGTATTTGCAGCTATGGCAGGGCTGGAGGACAGATACCTTGAAATGCAGTAGAAGATCAGAAAAAGCAGGAATATTCAACAGAATATCCTGCTTTATATCTGCAATAATGATATGTGCTTTGGCTGGTTTAGTAAACCTGAGCCTCTTCCTCGCCGTTCATTACCCGAAGGGCACCCTGGGCAAGGGCAAGCAGCTCATCTTCACCCGGATATACAGTAAAATCTGCAATAAAACCAAGCTTTGCTTTCAATGCATCAATGGTTTCCGTATTGTAAGCAATACCGCCAGTACAGATAATCTGGTCAACCTTGCCATCTAAAACGGCAGCCATGGCTCCGGCATCCTTGGCAATCTGATAATGGAATGCATCAATCAGGTTGGCGGCTTCCTGGTTGCCATCCGCTTTCATCTTCATTAAATCACGCATGTCATTGGTCCCGATATAGCCGTTAAATCCACCATTTCCACAGATTTTCTTATAGATTTCCTTTTCTGTATATTTTCCGGAAAAGCACAGCTTAATCAAATCACCAACCGGAACGGTACCAGCTCGCTCTGGAGAAAAGGCACCCTCACCGTCTAAGATATTGTTGACATCGATAACCTTACCGTTTTTGTGGGCACCAACAGAAACACCACCGCCCATATGGATTACAATTAAGCTTAATTCGTTATATGACTTTCCGATTTCCTTTGCATAGCGCTTTGCGACTGCTTTCTGGTTCAAAGCGTGGAAGACACTTCTTCTTGGAAGCTCCGGCATACCGGAATATCTGGCAATGGGTGCCAATTCATCGACTACAACAGGGTCAACGATATAAGAAGGCACACCAACCTCATCGCCGATTTCCCTTGCGAGAATACCACCAAGGTTAGATGCATGCTGTCCTTGTCTGCCGATTTTGATGTCTTCTAATAAATCATCGGTCACTGCATAAGTACCGCCAGAAATTGGTTTTAACATTCCACCACGACCCACTACAACGTCCAGTGTCTTAATATCAAAGTTCTTTTCCTTTAATACCTTTAAGATAACTTCTTTACGGAAGTCTTTCTGGTCGATAATAGAAGCGTATTTGGCAATTTCCTCCGTAGGATGTCTTAAAGTTTCTTCAAATACCTGTTTTTCATCTTCATATACACCAATCTTGGTAGAAGTAGAACCCGGATTGATAATTAAAATAGTATAAGCCATGTAACCGTCCTCCTAAATTTTATTTGCTCATTGCCTCGGCAACAACAGCACCAACGGCAATGGAGTTAACCTTTGTCTCGAAATCATCAGAACGTGAGGTTAAGATAACAGGTGCTTTTGTACCGGTTAAAATGTTACCATTTGTAACCTTTGCATTATGGACAAGTGCTTTGTATGTAATATTTCCTGCGTGGATATCTGGGAATAACAGAATATCAGCATCACCGACAATTTTACGACCTGTAGCGCCTTTGTGTCTTGCAGCTTCTGCATCAATTGCGAGGTCATAAGAAAGAGGACCGTCTACGATACATCCGGTAATTTTGCCGTCTTCATTCATCTTTGTAAGTTCTGCAGCATCAACCGTAACAGGCATTTTTGGATTTACCACCTCAACAGCAGCAAGCGGTGCTACTTTAGGACATTCAATTCCGCAGGCATGTGCAATTTCAACTGTATTACGGATAATGTTTGCCTTTGTATCCAGATCCGGATATGGAATAAATGCCACATCACTTAAGAATAATAATCCGTCATGGCCTTCAATATCAAAAATACATACATGGGATAAGGTCTTATCCGTACGAAGACCGACTTCTTTATCTAATACACTCTTTAAGAAGGATTTGGTATCGATTAATCCCTTCATATACATATCCGCTTTGCCGTCATGAACCAGTTTAACAGCAGTTAAAGCGGCTTCGTAAGGATCCTCTACATTGATAATTTCATAGCCGGACAAATCCATGCTGATAGAAGCTGCGACTTCTTTGATTTTTGCTTCATCACCGACTAAGATAGCATCCGCAATTCTTCTTTTTTGGGCTTCTGCCACAGCCTCTAAAACGGCATCATCCTGTGCTACAGCAACAGCCACCTTTTTTGTGCTACAGGCTGTGACCTTTGCAAGTAAATCGTTAAAAGTTTTTGTCATTTTTGTACACCTCGTTTAATTAATTTTCTTGAGGAAATTATGATATTGCCATACTTTCCCTATTTAATACTAAATCAGGTTCTATACTATCACTAGAACACTTTTTGGTCAAGTTAATACCCACATTTTTTACTGCCACAATATGTTGTACAGCTATAGGCAAATGATAATAGAAATTGTGAAAAATGGGCTTCAACCTCTTTTCATTTTATATGATATATGCTATACTATTTCCAAATAATGCATACTTATGTCTAATGGGTTGAACCGATAGGGAGAGATTTAACCAAAAAGATTATGTAAGGGTTGCCAAATGACGATATAATTTTTAAGTATAGATGGGATTGTGTATGAGGTGATGGGAATGAATGCGAAGAACAGATTAATTGAAAAATTATTAAAAGCAGCCAGAAGACATAAAATACTGACTTATCCGGTACTGGCACTTGTAGCAGTAATTAGTATATTGGGGTACTTTTTTGATTGGAGCACCGGAGCCGGTAAGAGAGTGGTAGCTATTATTATGGTGCTGGTAATGCTGGTATCCCAGTCTTATTTTCTAACCTCATCTGCAACGGAAGTACTGGATACAGAAGAGGATGTAAGGACACAGCAGGAGCTGCAGGAGCAGAATACAGAGAAAAAGCAGGAAAATAATACAAATGACCCAGAGGAGAAAACGACGGAGCTATCGACTAACCAGGATAGCGGAGCAAATGACGTTTTATCTGAGGAGAACGATGACTGGAATGATTCGGCAGAGACCGGCTTAACAACAGAGGCCGGTTCAAGTGAGGCAGATTCTATATCTGTTACAGAGGAGAGTCCGGAACGGGTAACTGCAGATGAGTCAATCCGTTTTATATTTCTTGCATCCACCAATACAGGAACTACAGTTGAGATACTGGCAGGATATGCTACAAGGAATGCAGATAATGCTACCTATACCATTAGTAGCAGCAGTGTCAGTACGGCGAACAGTGGGCTTGCTGTTTATGAGGAGAATGGATATTATTCCTGCTCCGGCTGGTATACAGATGCAGCCTGTACGGTAAAGGTTCCGGATGACGGTTTTGATAAGCTTACTCCGAATGTAAACAATAATATTGTATTGTATTCTGCCCGCACCTTGAACAAATACAGAGTTACCATTGATACAAAAGGCGGAACTTTTGAAAGAGTAGATGGAGCAACCCAGAATGGGGTGTATTATGATGTTGATGGAGAGGACGGTGCTGGAACCTTTCAGATTGTGAATCCTACAAGAGAGGGATATGAGATTAAGGGTGCAACTGTGAAGAATGGTACTGCCAGAGTGGAGACATCCGGTGATTCCCAGACCGTAATTCATGTCACCTTAAATGGTAACAATTTTGAGCAGACGGTTACATTGGAGTGGGAAGGTGAAAAATATCCGGTTACCTATGCAACATCGGATAAGATAGATGCAGATACTGTCACAAGGGAGGTACAGTTTGACGGAGAGAGCGGTAAGGATATTCTGGAGCTTTCAGAGAATATAGGTGTTGAACACAAACCAGGCTATACTTTTACGGCATGGAAAATTAATGGTAAGTCGTATGAACCGGGCAACCTGATAAAGAATTATGTTGGTCTGCAGTCATATCTTTACAATCACCAGGATGATGTTTTGATTCCGGAAAGTACATATGCAGGTATCAAGCTGGATACAACGAAGATTACATATCAATTTATGGAGAAGGGTGAAACCTATACGGTACGTGGGCAATATCTGGATTGTGATGATGCTTTTGACAATGCAGAATATGAGCTTGTGAGCATAGAGGCAGACCAGACCTATACGGATGCTTCTGCATTCCAGAATGACTATGGTATTGCAATAGAGGCAGGAGGAGATGGTATTTCCGTGTCGACTCCAGGACCGAAACGGGTCGGGTCTAATATTAGGGTAAATGTTAAAATAACAGATTTAAATGCAGATGCAAAGGACAGAACCGATACAATATACAGCTTTACGATTTCTGTCACCAAAAATAATCTGATTTTGAAATCCGATGGTATAGAGGAAAAGCTTACAAAAGTATATGATGGAACGACGGCATGTCCGGGAATTACTGCCGGTCTGGAAATTCCGACAAACATACGGGGCGTTTATGTAGTGGTGGAAAGCGGCGTATATGAGGATGCAAATGCTGGAAAGCAGAAAAAAATCATTTTGAAGCTGGCAAGCAGCAACAAATATGTATTTAAAGATGATGAACTGCCACCTGAGCTGCAGGGCATTGATAATACAAATACGGATAATTATTTTACCTTGATGTCCACACCTGAGGTTTGGGGGGAGATTACCCGCAGACCGGTATATATCCGGACATCAGCAGATAAGGAGCAGGTTAAAACAGGTGAGGTAAATCCAAATTTTGAAGTAACAGTAAGAAAAGATATAGGTGGGGCAGATTCTAATTCCGGATTTATTAATGGAGATGAAAACAGACCAATAACTACCTATATGGATATTTGTGCCTCTATGAGCCTGTCAGAGGAGATTGGGAGAGATGATTACGCCCAGCTTGAAGCCGGCACGCCAAAAATCAGATACTATGTAATATGTAGAGCAAAAGAAAGCTCTAACTATACATTTATGTGGAATACTGACAACAGTGATACCGGATATTTTGATGTAGTCATGGAAAGTCCAAAGGAAAACACAAACTATGAATATGTATATACAAAAGAGCCTGTGAATGGCTGGTATGGTTCCAATACCCAGATTGTACCAATAGGGGATTATGACCAGATTCGGATAAAGGGAAGCACTAGCTGGCAGTCTGGAATTACCCTGACGGATGATGATACAGAATTAATATTCCAGTTAGGGAATAGTACGACGGGTGCATTTACCGCATATGAGACTGTAAAAGTAAAAGTAGATACAGAAGCTCCGGTATTCTCTAGTTATGAGATAATAGACAGGGTAACCGGAACTCCAGGAGATTTATATTTTCCATCTATGGGCGAAACGGTATCATTTGGTAATTATTTTAATAGAATGGTGAATTTTAACATTAAATTCCAGGATACCCGTTCTACACCAGAGTATTTGTATTATAGCCTTTCTGCTGTCTCTTATACACATCTGACGCTGCCGACGAACTCTAGGGTGT
>ENA-UAKZ01000831-UAKZ01000831.1-human-gut-metagenome-genome-assembly--contig:-NODE-831-length-10432-cov-5.061482_pt1 | contig 10432 bp, 10 predicted proteins | sample MGYA00243693_ERZ654454 | MGnify/ENA primary metagenome ERZ654454 (study PRJEB26926, sample SAMN06164508) | human gut metagenome | biome: ENVO:00009003; feature: ENVO:2100002; material: ENVO:00002003... | reverse complement strand
AGGGTACTTTGGAGCCGTCAGTACTTAGGTGCCGTGTTTTGGCACCTTATGTACTGCTACGAGCGACAAGTAGTGCAAACGTACCCTGTGTTGAATTGTTTATTTTACATAACGTACGGTTTCAAAAACAGAGTTTCGCAATTTCCTGTTCATCATGCATTGGTCAGCGCCACAAACTGGTTCAGAACCTCCATCGCTTTACCACTATCTATCATCTCTTCTGCCACCTTAACTGCCTCCTGCATCGTATCCACTTTTCTTGCAATATAGATACAGGCTGCTGTGTTTAATACAACTGCATCTCTTTTGGCTCCTTTTTCTCCTCTTAAAATTGCTTTCGTAATAGCTGCATTTTTCTCCGGATTACCACCCTCCAATTCTCTTTTATCACATTTTCTAAATCCAAACTGTTCTGGTTCTATCACATAAGTCTTAAATTTACCATCCCGGATTTCACAAACCGTGGTTGGCGCACTTAAAGAAATTTCATCCAGGCAGTCCTGACCATATACCACCATGCCATTGTTTACACCTAATTTATTCAATACCCTTGCCATTGGCTCTACCAATGCTTCCTCATAAACACCCATCAGCTGCATGCTAGCATTTGCCGGATTAGTAAGAGGTCCCAGAATATTAAAAATGGTACGGATTCTTAACTCTTTACGGACTGGCGCCACATATTTCATTGCCTTGTGATACACCTGTGCAAACATAAAGCAGATATTTGTTCTCTGCAATACTGCACTCATTTTCTCCGGAGAGATTGTAATATCCACTCCTAACGCTTCCAATACATCTGCAGCGCCGCATTTACTGGATACACTCCGATTTCCATGCTTTGCAATAGGAATTCCTGCCGCTGCTGCTACCAGTCCGCTGGTGGTAGAAATATTAAAAGAATTAGCACAATCTCCTCCAGTACCTACAATCTCAAGCACCTCCATTCTGCCATGCTCCAACTGGGCTGCATGGTTTCGCATTCCTTTTGCACTTGCAGAAATTTCCTCGACTGTCTCGCCCTTCATACGAAGTGCTGTCAAATAACCTGCTGTCTGAATCTCTGTTGCCTCACCGCCAAAGATTTCATCCATACAGGCCAGTGCCTCATCATAGGTTAAATCCTGATTTTTCACTAATTTCTTAATTGCATCTTCAATCATTTTTTTCATCCTCCTAATTCCATTATCATCACATTTTTACAGCCATTAAAATAATATAAATCTCTAAGCTTCTTATATTCTGTTATTCATGCAATAAAGTTTTCCAACATTGTTTTTCCATATTGTGTAAGCACAGATTCCGGATGAAACTGGAATCCGTAAATTTCCTTTTCCCTGTGCTTCACCGCCATGATTTCACCGTCCGCAGTTCTTGCTATAATCTTCAGGCAGTCTGGTGCCGTACAGGCATCTCCCGCTAGGGAATGGTATCTTGCAATTTTAATATGTTCTGGTATATTTTGAAATATGGGTTCTGATTTATCAAAAGTTATCTCACTCTGTTTTCCGTGCATCAGCTTCTTCGCATAGGTCACTGTTCCGCCAAATGCCTCAAAGATAGCCTGATGCCCCAGGCATACACCAAGAATTTTTACCTTTTTCCGGTATTCCCGTAACAGGCTTTCACAAATTCCGGCATTCTGCGGTCTTCCCGGGCCCGGAGATAAAATAATATATTGCGGGTTCAAATCTTCAATCTCCTTCACGGTCATTTCATCATTGCGAATTACCTTAATTCCGTAATTGCTGTCCTTTCCATCCTTTGATAGCCCCCTCTCAAACCGTTCTTTCTGGATACCTCCAATCAGCTGCACCAAATTGTAGGAAAAACTGTCATAATTATCAATCAACAAAATCATTACCCATTTACCTCCGATGCACATTTTACAGCCTCAATAACCGCTCCTGCCTTATTGGCGCATTCCATATACTCATTTTCCGGTACGCTGTCTGCCACAATTCCGGCGCCTGCCTGCACATACACCTTTTTTCCCTTCTTAACCGCCGTGCGGATGGCAATACAGACATCCAGGTTTCCGGAAAAATCAAGATATCCAATTGCACCACCGTATACACCTCTTGCTACCGGCTCTAACTCATCTATTATTTCACATGCCCTGAATTTCGGTGCTCCGGACAGAGTACCTGCCGGAAGCAGTGCAGCAACCGTATCACAGCTATCCTTATCCTCCCGGAGTCTGCCAACTACTGTAGAAGCAATGTGCATAACCTTTGAAAAACGGTGTATTTTCATATATTCCTCTACCTCTACCGTACCAAACTCTGCAATCCTTCCGATATCATTTCTCGCCAAATCCACCAGCATATTATGCTCGGAACATTCCTTCTCGTCTGCAAGAAGCTCCCGTTCCAGCTCCTCGTCCATTTTCTTTGTTGCTCCCCGTTTTCTAGTACCAGCAACCGGAAATGTGGTAAGCTTACCATTTACCAGCTTTACCATGGTTTCCGGAGAAGTTCCCGCTATCTCCAAATCCTCACATCCGATAAAATACATATAAGGGGAAGGGTTTGTTGTCCGGAGCACCCGATAGGTATTAATTAAACTGCCCTCATAATCTGCCTCAAATCTTCGAGAAATTACCCCCTGGAAGATATCTCCTTCCCGGATATAGTGCTTTGTCTTTTCCACCATGCTGCAATACGCTTCTTCAGAAAGATTACAGGTAAATTCCACCTTTTCATCCGCTTTCTCCTTCTTTAACGGTGTTGTGTCCTGAATCAGATGAAGCATTTTCTCAATCTCTAATAATGCTGCGTTATATCCTCGTTCCCCTGCTTCACTGCGATAATTCGCAATTACACTAATTTTCTGTCTTAAATGGTCATAGGCAATTACCTTATCAAACAACATCAGATTATAATCGTCGAAATCACTTTCTTTTAAATGCAGCTTCGGCTCTTCATAACCAATCATCTCATAGGAAAAATATCCCACCAGACCACCAGTAAAGCTTGGCATTCCCTTAATAAATGGAGAACGATACTGACTCAGCAGCTCCCGTAATGCCTGCATGGCATCCTTTTCTTCTGTTGTCTCCATTGCCCCACTTTTCATGGTTACCATTCCATTTTTACAGCTAATCTGCAAAAGAGGATTTACTCCAAGGAAGGAATACTGTCCCCACTGTTTGCCACCTTCCACACTTTCTAACAGATAATATTTACTGTCAATCTCTTTCAGTCTTCTCAATAACGTAATTGGCGTTATGATGTCTGCATAGATTTCCCTGCAGACCGGAATCATATTATATTCCTTTTCAAACTGCTTTGCCTCTTCATAACTTGGAAACATACTTTACCTTCCTTTCCTAAAATATTTTTCTTTCACTTTGTTCAGCTGTGCCTTACTAAGCTCACTTCGTTCGCTAAGTATCCAGGCATCGGTCATGGCTTTCGTCTTGCCAACCTCGATTTCGCTCCGCTCCATCTGCTCTGCATACCTTCCTACTAAGCTCACTTTGTTCGCTAAGTATCCAGGCATCGGTCATGGCTTTTGCCTTGCCAACCTCGATTTCGCTCCGCTCCATCTCGGTCATGGCTTTCGCCATATGTGGAAAATTAGATATACAGCTATCGGTGAGCAAGCTCCCCATAGCTGTATATCTAATTTTCCACGCAAGGCTCAATGCGAGCATGAAAAAAGGCTTCTGTCCCATACAGGGACAAAAGCCATAATATACTTCTGCGGTACCACCCAAATTGATGCTATGCATCCACTCTTCATACATACTATCATATGTACCCCATTGATAACGGACAGGTTCCCGTTGGCATCTACTCTGAAAAATTCATTTCAAGCCACCCTCGTAAGTCCATTCAACTATCGACCACCTGCTGTATCTCACCTCCACAGCTCTCTGTAAAGCTTTACCATAGCCTACTCCTCTTACTCATCGGTTTTGTAGTACGGTATGACCAGCATTCTGAACCATGCCAGTGTTTTAATCGTGTTTAAGTATAAACCTGTTTAAAAAATTTGTCAAATACTTTCTTATGATACTGCTAAAACTTCATCTCCACATCATTCTTCTTATAATCCTCTGCCTCAAATAAATCTCTCTTTTTCGCCCCGATTATACCTGCCACAATGGATGCAGGAAACATAACAATCTTCGTATTATAATCTGTGGCATTGGCATTGTATAAGCGTCTTGCCGCCTGCAAATGTTCCTCCACATCAGTGATACTGTTCTGTAATGCGATATAATTCGCACTGGATTTCAACTCTGGATATGCCTCCGCAGTGAGACGGAACTGGTTTGCCACCTCGTTCATCTTATTTGCTGCCTCTGATTTCTCCCCAACACTCATGCCGGAACGCAGACGGATGGTTTCAAATAAAGTCTTACTCTCATATGAGGTATATTCCTTTACAACCGCCAGCTGTTTGGTAAGTACATCATAACGCTTGGTTAGTGCTACATCAATTCCGGAATCCGCTTCGTCCACCTTAAGAGCCGACGCCCGAAGCTTATTCATCGTGCCAATAAACCAGATTACAACAATCAATACAATAACTCCAACAATCATTCCAATTACCATAATAAAATCCTCCCTTTTCAAATATTCTCTTTTAACTTTAAAACAAAGCAAATATGATAATAATAACTGCAATTACAACGACAACTGTAACAAAACATCCCTTGCCTGTTACCTCAACATGAGGCACATCCCTATCCCTGATTTCCTGCAAATCTGACTGTTCCATTACATAAGGCTTCTGCTCAATTTCCTCCCATTCACCTCCTGCTTTCCCTAAAACACTTTCTGCCGCCTTCTGCATAGCAAGCAATTTCTCCTCATAAGCCTTATCCTCTAACTTCAATATCTCTATAATCTTTATAATCTCATTTAATTCCTGTGTGGATTTCTCCACTTCCCTATGTACATCAAGCTTTCCCTTTGGCGGAACAAAAATGCCTCCCTTTCCGGAACGCAGTATATATAAATCCTCTCCGTCAAAACTAATATATATATTCCGGTCAAACTCACATAGCTTTTTTAAATACTCCATAAACGGTGGTGTCAGCAAATAGTATACACTATGTCTATCCCTTGAGTATACATCAAATTTCCTGTTAAAATCCACATCTTCCATCTCAACCTTGGGAATCCCCTGATCCAGCGCAGCGTCATGTGTATCTGTCACAATCAATATCCGGTTATCAATCGCCTTTTTATAGTGAAACTGTACAAGTCTTCCGTCTACATCCACTACGGTTTTCTTACTATCACCTCCAGTGGTGTGGGTGATCCGGACATCCGACTGCTTAAATTCCACCCCTTCGTGTTGCCCGGAAATTAAATCTTCCGACCGGTAGCTAAAATCATTTCTCCAGTGTATTAAATGAGCAGCCCGAAATTCCTCCTTCGTAAATCCTTTCGCCGGAAAATAGTCTGCACCATCAAAACATGCCTGAAGAACATGCTTGGCAATCAATTGTTTGTAATCGTTCTCATATTCTTTAGAAGCCAATGCCCCAAGTATCAGAAGAACAATTCCCGCTGGCACACCACAAAAACTAATCATCGTCAAAACCATTTCAGTCACAAATGTTCCAGTTGAGTCCGACAATATTCCAATTTCACCCAATACCTGTGTTAAACCAGTAACAATAAATGGAAGGAAAATACAGCACCCTCCAATTGTAAGAAAATTATTTTTCTTCTTTCGCTTCGGTTCTAATGCTTCTATAATCTTGTTTTCATCCAGTCGAATTTCCTTCATAAACGCACCTTTCCTCTTTCTATCTGTTGGTCCACCGGACCTTTTCCTCATATGCATGGCAACCAACAATAATTTTAACTATTCCAATATTGCAAAATTATTACAGCTTTAACCTCAATCCGCTTCCTTTCGTTTGAGAAACCGGTTTATTCCAGTCATCCAGATTATCAGACTCATATATGTCCTGTGTCTGTTCCATTTCATCAAAGGTGGGACCTCCAAAGACAGAATCCTCTACATCCACCGCTCCATATACCGGTTCTTTTTCCTCCATGACAGGCGTTTTCTCTTCCATCGTCTCTTCCAAAGAGTACAAGGCTCTCAAATTCGCCTCATCTGCCACCTTGTCAAGATTCAGTATATCAACAAAATCTAAGATTTCCTTCAGCTCATTATAGCTTTTTCCAATCTCATATTGTAAATCTAACGGCTTACTCATATCCGCTTCAAAGATACCACTGATACCATTTTGCAAGAAAACTATATGATTTTGGGAAAATCGAAGAGCTGTTTCCCGTCGTACATCCAAGCGCAGCAAATATTCCATAAATTGTGGTGTCAGCAGATAATATGCCATTTGCTCATTTGTAGTATACACTTCAAATTTGCTATTAAAAAGAATATTTTCCATTTTTACCATTTTCATATTACTCACTTTTACATGGGTACTGCCCACGGACTTTATGACAATATCACCGTTAAGCTTCTTTCCAAACTGATAGACTGAAATCCTTCCATGAACTCTGTTGATTTCGACAAACAAATCACTGGCATTTGAATGCTTCTTTCCCTTCACATCTGCCTGACGATAACTCACGCCCTTGTAAACACCCTCGATATAATCCTCAGAATTTATTGAATCCAACGGAAACCCATGCAAAAGGTCAAAATCCGAAAGCTCACTTTTTGAAAAACCCTGTGACGGCTTATATTGAAATTCTCCAAAAAACTGTTTTAGGATTGGCTCTGCAATATTCCGTTTGTATTCCATATAAAAAGCTGCATAATCCGCATCCAGCTTATCCCGCAGCTTATGCAGCCGATAACTATCTATTACTCCCACAGCAATGGTTATTGGAAAAAAAATTCCTCCAACTTGAACATTCGCTCTTTTCATAATCTTATCTATCTTTTTCTGATTTTTACAGATTCTTATCCGCAAAGGCTCTAAGATGGCAAGTACTTTCTCCCTATCAATCGCAAGATTCAGGGTTTGATAAATTTCCCTGTTCTTCTGTATATCCTGACGAATTTTTTCTTCGTATGCTTCATTATCAAGCTTAATCAAGCGTTTCTTTTGTTCAATCTTTATCTTAAAAACAATTGCCGCAAGCTGCAAAATCCCAAAGAAAACCCACACATGCTTAGTAGCTCCCATCATATCTCCGGCAGAGCTCCATTCGCTTATTTTGTTGGGGTCATTGGGATTATAATACCTTGTAGCCCGGCTTCCCGGCGTAACATTGTAGCTGTCTCCTTTTATGGTATTATTGTATTCCACTCCATCCACTGTATAGCTATAAGAATTATCATATGTGGTCTTTGTCCGTTCTTTCCCATCCTCCATATATGTACTTGTGTAGCTTTTTGAATCTGTCCATGTAATGGTGACTGGCAGATATTCCACTCCTGACTCAAATGTCAATTTTGCTGCTACGAATTGTATTAAAATTCCCACCAGCAACACAAAGGCAATTCCCTGACAACAGATAAATCCCATTTCCACTCCGGTTACCTGTTTCCCGTTTCCACGTCTTCTGCTCATAACCCCTCTACTCTTCCCCTTCCTCGTAAATGATACAATACACTACTCCTCCCATTTCTCCAGATTCTTTCTCGCCCAGAGCTCTAATGACTGTGCCGTTTCGGAAATCTCAGAAAGAACCCCTAAAATTTTTCTGAATTCCTCCCTCTCTGATTCATCAATCAGACCGTCCTCTGAAATATCAATCAGAGAATCCTTCAAATCGGATATATCGTTTATGGAGCCAAGGGTATTTAAAATGAGCCGGTCCAAATTTCTTACTTTAATTTTCTTGCCTGTAATACTGCCCAACGGACAAAGCGTTGCACAATACTGACTACACAATTCCGGCTTATCATATGCCTGTGCAATCATTTTTACTTCCTCCTGGTAGGGAATCACCTCTGACAATTCAATTCGTGCCAGTCTGGTGCGGTCAATCCCGATTACATCAGATGCCTTCTCCCTGCTGCTGAATTCCGGATTTTTCTCCATTGCTTCTACTCTTGCCTGATAAAATATATTGTCTGAAGCCTTTGTTGCTCTTCTCCCCATAGGAACCTCCTTTGCAAGTTTTGAATGTAAATATTTTTATCCAAAACGTTTCCATTAATCATCTTTTACTACTATATCAAGTTCTGCCCAACATTTACACCAAAAATCATGCACTATATGAAATTGTATCGTGCGTATTTTGATACGTTAGCCTATGCTCCGCTACCTTGCAACACACCACTATCTCCTACTGCTTTTACCACTTTATCAAGCTCTTCCACAGGCAATACCAGTGCAAACCGCACATATCCTTCTCCAAGACTTCCAAAAGCATCTCCCGGTGTACAAAGCACTCCTGCCTCTTCCACCATCGCCATACAAAATTCCCTTGCGCTACGATATCCCTTCGGCACTGGTGCCCAGACAAACATGGTTCCCTCACTGTCCGGTACATTCCAGCCAATTCTCCGGAATCCACCGCAAAGAGCGTCTCTGCGTCTCTGATATTCCCCACACTGTTCCTTTACAAAATTATTTGAACCCTCCAATGCCGCAATCGCTCCATACTGTACCGGCAGAAAGGTTCCAAAATCGAACTGGCTGCGTAAAAGCTTTAGCGCATCCACTGCATCCTTTCTTCCCAGCATAAAAGAAACCCTGGCTCCCGTCACATTAAATGATTTTGACAGCGAAAAGAATTCTGCACCAATATCCATTGCTCCTGGTATAGATAAAAAGGATTCCCCCACCTTACCGTCAAATATAATATCTGAATATGCATTGTCATGGATTACAAAAATGTGATATTCCTTTGCAAATGCCACCAGTTCTTCATAAAAAGAACGCGGTGCAGTACGGCATACCGGATTGTAGGGATACGATACAATCATAAGCTTTGCCCGCCTTGCAACATCCTCCGGTATTTCGGAAAGCACCGGCAAAAAATTATTTTCTTCCTTCAGGTCATAAAAGCACAAATCTGCACCACTTAAATAAGAGCCTGCCTCAAAAATCGGATATCCCGGATTCGGCAGGAGCACCAAATCTCCTTCATCCAAAAGCGCCATGCCTATATGTCCAATACCTTCCTGCGTTCCATGCACTCCGGTGATACAGTCTGTGGAAATCTCCACTCCGAACCGCCTCTTATAGTAATCTGAAACTGCCTGCAGCAGCTCTGGCAAATCCCGCAGGGAATACTTATAATTTTCCGGTTGGGAAGCTGCCTTCACTACCGCATCCACCACATGCTTTGGTGGCTCAAAGTCTGGTGTTCCCACTGAAAGATTATAGATTTTCTTTCCCTTCTTTATCAGGTTTTCTTTCTTTTCATCCAGCTCCGCAAATATGCCCGTCTGGAAATGTTTTAATCTCTTTGCCCCTATTTCATCATTTTCCTCACATTTACCAAATCCATTTTCACTATTCTGCAAATCCATTTATCTGTACCTCTATTCCTCTTTTTTTATTATCTCTGCTTGCCCTGCTCTCTGCTCATCTGATGCTGTTCTTTACAATCCATTGCAAAGTCAATAAGAAAATCGTAAAAATCCTTTACAATGGGATTTTCTGAAAACTGCCGGTTATAGGTAATGATAATATCCCGTTTGCATTCCGGACTTTTGATTGGTAAAAGCACCATATTCTTTGAAGACTCTGCGCTTTCCCATGAATACTCCGGCCAGAAACCAACACCCAAGCCTGCACTAATCAGGCTTCGCACCGACTCAAAATTCATACTCTCAAATACAATATCCGGTGTAAATCCCGCCTCCAGACAAAACTGGTCGCATATACTTCGGATAGGTCTGGTATCCGCCATTACAATAAATCCTTCTTCTGACACCTCTGCGAGCTCAATCTCCTCATACATTGCATATTTTGAGGATGCAGGCACCGCAAGAAAAAAGTTCTCCTCCAGCATCATCTGGTTTTCCGCCGGATTTCTTCTGGGCAAGGTTGCTGTGATACACAAATCATAATCCATAGAAGACTGGCTCTGGACAAACTGGAAATTGATATCCGGATGCTTTGCCTTGTAAGCAATAATGCTGTTGGTCACAAGAATAGACGCTGCTAAAACATTTAAATGAATCGTCTGATGCTGCTTTCTCGCAGTATCTGCCAGTTTTTTTGGAAGGCTGTCCAGACTTTTCATAATAGGCTTTAACTCTTCCACCAAAAGCCGGCCGGAATCGCTCAGGGTGATTCCTCCTTTTTTCCGGTCAAACAGCTTTACTCCCAGCTCTGCCTCCAACCGCTTGATGGACTGGGACAATGCCGGCTGTGCAATATGTAACGAATTCGCAGCTTTTGTGATATGTTCATATTGTGCAGCCACCAAAAAATACTGTAATTGTTGTAACTCCATATACCTTTCCCCATTTCTATACCTGTTGTCAATTGGTTTTTAAAATCCTCTTTATAGATAAACTTATATTC
>ENA-UAKZ01000830-UAKZ01000830.1-human-gut-metagenome-genome-assembly--contig:-NODE-830-length-10437-cov-4.756116_pt1 | contig 10437 bp, 7 predicted proteins | sample MGYA00243693_ERZ654454 | MGnify/ENA primary metagenome ERZ654454 (study PRJEB26926, sample SAMN06164508) | human gut metagenome | biome: ENVO:00009003; feature: ENVO:2100002; material: ENVO:00002003... | reverse complement strand
GCTTCACCCTGAAACTCGACAATGCGGTCCGGATCGCCTACAAGGTCGATGTCCCCGACGGAACAGCCGAAATGACCGTCGTCGAAAAGCCACAGCAATCGACCTTCCTGGTCGGCAGCCTCCAGGCGGAAACCGACTACGTATTGACAGTCGTAGCCTATAACGGCAAAGACGAACCGTCCGAACCCGCCACGCATTCGTTCACGACCCCCGCCTATACCGCATTCGCACGGATCGACGCCGTGGCGACCGCACACGGAATCTATCTCAAGGCCGACGTGGACACCGGCAAATTCCCGCTCTATTTCCTGAAAATTTTCGACCCGGACCTTACGGAATCCAGCGCCGATTTCGAAGAGCATTTCAAGGTCGATTCCCGGGAGCAGTTCATCCATTACCTCGAAGTCGCCTCACTGACAGCGGGCCTCAAAACCGCCTCGTTCGAAGAGTGGAACAAAACCCTGCTTTCGACCCGGTCGCAGCAAGTCCTTCTCTACGCCGCTCCCGTTGTCCGGCAAGGGGTCGATGTCGTCTGTGAAGACTACGGCGAAATCATCGAAATTCCGCTGACGATCCCCGCCCGCGACGAACTCGGAGCAGGACAGGCCGCTGTCACGCTGGGCGAACCGCAGGTTGCGGGCAAAGAGTTGGAGATCGCCCTGACAAAACAGGACGGCGTCGTTTCCTACTATGCCGGCTATGCGACCAAGTCCGACGTCGAAGCCGCAGGCACCCCGGAACAATTCGTCCAGGCCGGACTGGATGCGAAGACCTATGACTACGACATCACGGCCGACTTCCAAGGCACCTGGAAAACAGACCGGCTTTCGCCGGGCAGCGAATATTACTTCTTCTCGTTCGCATACGATGCCGAAGGCAAGTTGGGTCCCCTGCAATACAAGGAGTTCCACACGGAAGCCGCAGGCACCGACTACGATACGTCGCTCACGGTCGATATTGCCCTGAAGACCGCATCGTTCACCTCAGCGACTTTCTCCGTCAAACGGAACGGCTTCGAAAAAGCTTATTACAACTTCATCACCAAAGCCGATTTCGACCGCAAATACGGCGGCAATGCGGATACATACGTTCAACGAGAGTTGATCGGCAAAGAGAGTGGTTATCCGATAACGCTATACAGCGACAACGACATCAACGGATCCCGTTTGGCATACGATACGCAATACGTACTGATCGCCCTGCCCGAAGCCGACAACGAAGACAGATACGGCGTTCCGACGGTGGTCGAGTTCGAAACCCTCGGCTACGAAGCTACCGGCTCTGCGACGGCGACCATCGCGGTAAATTCGATCACGGACAATTACGGCGTATCTTTCTATGCCTCGGTAACCGTAACCCCCGGAGCCGATTGCGCAGGTTACTATTACGCAATGATCGAAAAAACAGCCTACGATGCAGCAGCCAATCTCGGTGAAACGATCTGCAAACAAAACGGCGTAAAATACCGTGCCGCCACCGAAGACACGACGTTCTCCACCGACTACTATTTCGCAGAAAGCTATCTGGTCCTCATCCCGGTCGATAACAACGGGAAAATGTCGGCTCCGGTCACTTCGGAATTATTGACCACGAGCGCCAAATAAAAAGCAATCAAATAAACAAACACGCAGAACTCCCAACCTGTCCGAAACCTCGCTGCACGGGGTCCCCGTGACGAAGGGAGAGCCGGTTGGAACACGTCGCTTTCAGCGGCAAAGGCACAACCGGAACATCGAGCACATAAATTATCAAAAAAACAACCCTAAAATAATCCGACTATGAAATCTTTGAGTAAAGCAACCTTCCATTTACTGTGTTGCATCCTGCTATTGGGAACTTTCCAGAGTTGTAAAGACGACGAAACGACGCCCCCGCCTCCCGGAGAAAGCGCCACGCTCACCATTTCCGACGTCAAGGCCGAAGCCAATACCGTAACTTTCACCATCACGCCGAAAAATGTAGATGTTTATACCTATACGATCAAATCCGCGACGGTAACGCCTCAAGCGACCGTTCAGGATCCGGCCGAAACCAAAACCTTCACATACAACAGTCTGCTTCCGTCGAGCGACTATACGATCGTGGCAACAGGTTTTACACAAGGCGGTCTGGAACTCACTTCTACCGAATACAAATTCCGAACGCTCGACACGCAGGATCCCGGACTCGAAGTACCTTCCGGAGAGGAGCCGTTCATCGAATACGGCGACCAGCGGATCGCCGCCAAATCGGTCTTCTTCTACAAGGAAACCGATCGGCTCTGGTTCTTCATCTCCCCGCTCGAAGGATACGACAACTACCAGGACATGCTCTATGGCAACGGCGGAAAAAACGATTACATATCCCTCAGCTTCACGCCGAACCAGCTAAATAAATCGATCAACATGAAGAGTGCGTCCGAACGGTATTCGCTGCTCAACTCCATGTCGTTCCAACACCCCATCGCATCGGATATTTCGATGGTGACCATCGACTACCATTCATTAATCACCGACGGCGGCTTCATCGTCACCCGCGACGGGGACAAGATCGAAGGATATGCCGAAATGACCTCGGCCGCAACCGGCAAGAAACTCCGCATCTACGGTACCTGCACCTACGACCAGCAGGACGCCGAGCGGACCAGCTTCATCAGCCTCAACGACCTGAAAACTCCGCTCGGAAGCGCCTATTACCAACCGCTCGAAGAGGAAACGATTTCCGAAATCCATCTCTCGCCGGCCAGCCCCGTCATGGGAGCGCTGATCGACCAGGTGGATGAATACTACGTTCGAATCCGCTTCGACAACGCCCTGGCGACGGCTAAAACTCCGATCGACATCACCCGGATCGACAAGCTGTTCGAACTCGAAATCGTCGATCCTGCCCAACAAAAGTCGGTTACCGTCACCAATACGGACCTTCAAGGCGCGACGGGCACCATCACCCTCTACAAATACGCCCTGCAAGACAACTACCGAATCTCGTTCGATCTGCAGGTTCATGATATGCACCTCGAAGGGTATGCGGACGGGGCGTTCGAACTATACTCCTACTACTCCGGCAACAGTTATACGGTCGGAACGAACGACCCGGTCGAACTCCAATCCGCCGTCATCGACCGCCGCAGCGACGATTACTACACGATCTATCTGGCACCCCAGGCCGGTCTGACCGATTTGGAGCAAATCCGGCAGGCGGAGGGCGTAGTAACCATCAAAGCCGCACCGCAGGCACTGGACGGTCTGCTCGTTTCCTTTGCCAACGAAAAGGATGCCGGACGAATACTGTCCATCGCATATGCAGGCAAAACCTACGACAACCAGGGTGACAACACCAAGAGTACCATCCACGGAGCCACCGCAAAGCAAAAGATCGCGCTGGCCTTCTATGAAGCGACCAACGAAATGAACGGTTATTATTGCGGACCGTTCGTCGATGTGCAATAAACAACCCCGGCAACCGAAGGTCCGATCGCATCTCAAACCCACGATTCGACCGGCAACCGGTTCTCCCGGAATCTTCATCAAGCCCCCTTTTCGAAGGGGGCTTTTTTCCCACGCTTCATCCGGCGAAAGCAAAAAACAGAGCTCGGACCTTTTACTTCCGAATCGTCATCAATTTTGCCGTATTACCGAAAATCCGGAATAAAAACCACCGTCACAGTAGATATTTCAAAAAAAAACGCTAAATTTGTCAGAAACCTAAGTTGCTTCCTTAAGCCGAGCGCAATGAAACCTTCGTTTCGATTGCCGAGGCGAAAAATAGTCGAAAGAAAATCAACGCTTTCGATAAACCGAGCGCAGAATCGGAGGTGTTCGAACTCTGCCAAAGCGGAAAACAACGGCGTAAAAACGAACTGTTTCGTAGAGCCGAGGATATAACCACCAAGCCCGTTCGGTTATACGAGGCGGGAAACGGAACTCAAAACAGCAATGAACCTAAAACAGACACCATGATAAAGAAAGAATTATTACTCGGCGACGAGGCTATCGCATGGGGAGCCCTCAACGCCGGTCTTTCGGGCGTGTACGCTTACCCCGGAACCCCCTCTACGGAGATCACGGAATTTATCCAGATGCACCCCCTAACGCGCGAGCGCGGCATCCACTGCAACTGGTCGGCCAACGAAAAGACCGCACTGGAAGCGGCCCTCGGCATGTCGTTCGTCGGCAAGCGGGCCCTGGTCTGCATGAAGCACGTGGGCATGAACGTCTGCGCCGACGCTTTCGTCAATTCAGCCATGACGGGTGCCAACGGCGGCCTGGTGGTCGTAGCGGCGGACGATCCCTCGATGCACTCCTCGCAGAACGAACAGGACTCCCGCTTCTACGCCAAATTCGCCATGATTCCCTGCTTCGAACCCGCATCGCAACAGGAAGCCTACGAGATGATCGGCGAGGCGTTCGACTTCTCGGAGAAATACCAGATTCCGGTGCTGATGCGCGTGACGACCCGCATGGCCCACTCGCGTGCCGTGGTCGAAATCGGCGAACCCCGCCAGCAAAACACGCTCCACTACCCCGAGCGGCCCCGCCAGTGGATCCTCATGCCGGGCAACTCGCGCGTACGTTACAAAACCCTCATCGAGGAGAACAAACTCTTCGAGCAGGAGGCCGAACATTCGCGCCACAACCGCTACATCGACGGACCGGACAAATCCATGGGCATCATCGCCTGCGGTCTGGCCTACAACTATATTATGGAGAACTTCCCGGAAGGCTGCCCCTTCCCCGTGCTGAAGATCTCGCAATATCCGCTGCCGACGGCACTCGTACAGCGCATGGCTTCGGAGTGCCGTTCGCTGCTGATCGTCGAAGAGGGACAACCTCTGGTGGAGGAGATGATCCGCGGTCTGCTGGGTACTCCGATTCCGGTCAAAGGACGTTTGAGCGGCGAGCTGCCCCGCACGGGCGAACTCACGCCCGACAACGTACGCGGCGCCCTCGGTCTGCCCCGCCGCGAGAGCGAGGCGGCCAGCCAGCTCACCATGCCCCGCCCCCCGGCTCTCTGCCAGGGCTGCGGCCACCGCGACGAAAGTCAGTATCTTGAACTTATGCTTTTTCATGGGTTTCATTCCTATTTTTCAGCTCTTCGAGCAGCTCTCCGACCGTTTTCCCCAACACCGGATGGCGGTAGTCGCGCATCCATTCGCACAGGGGGACGAGCACGAATTCGCGCTCCTGGATCAACGGATGGGGAACGGTCAGCCGCTCGGTGCGAATCACGCGGTCGTCGTAGAAGAGTATGTCGATGTCGATCGGGCGCGACGTATATCGGGCACCGGTCCTTTGCTTGAGCGACTGTTCTGCCTCGCGGTCGCGCCCCAGTTCCCGCTCGATCGCCTGTAAAGCGTCGAGCAACTGTTCGGGCGTCAGGTCGGTATCCACCTCGAGGACCTGGTTGGAAAACTCCTCTTCGGCATCGAAGCCCCATGCCCGGCTCTTGTAACGGTGCGAACAGCGCATGACGGGTCCGGCGTGCTGGTTGATCAGCCGCTGTGCGTTTTGCAGGCGGGTCTTTACGTCGCCCACGTTTCCTCCGGTCAGTATGATCGCTCTTGCCATAATTACAATTTTTTAATCATCTTACTCACGCTCAATGCGAAATAGGTGAACACGATGGTCGGGTTCCCGTTTTGCCGGATCTGGGCCATCGCCGATTCGGCCTCCGCGACCAGCGATTCGATGTTCTGGTTTCCGATGAACGGAGCGAAATTGCGGCAGAACTTCGCCTCCTCACCCCACAGGCAGGAGATTTCGCCCAGTCCCGCATGCAGCAGGTAACTCTCCCGCAAAAGACGCACCGCATCGGTCAGGAAAGCCCGCTGCTGCTCCCGCGAAAGTTGGGCCACCTCTTCGGCCCAGGCCATCAGTTCGAGGTGCTTGTCGTTGTAGCTCAACCGCATGAGCGAACAGAAAAATTCGAAATCGTCTTTGCGGAGTTCGTTCCCTTCGCCGCGCAGCAGATGCTCCAGTTCGATCAGGTCGCCCGCAGCCAGCCGGGTAAAGGTACGAATTTTCTCCGGATCGCGCTCCCCTCGGCGTTCGAGCTCCGCATGAACCTCTTCATCGGTCAGCCGGGGTACGACCACCTCCTGCGTTCGTGACAGAATCGTGGGCAGCAACAAGTCGGGACGCTCGCTCACCAGCACGAAGAGCGTCTTTTCCCACGGCTCTTCGAGAATTTTCAGAATCTTGTTGGCCGCCTCCTCGTTCATCGTTTCCGGAAGCCATACGATCACGCACTTGTACTCGGCGGCAAAGCTCTTGAACGAGAGCTTGCGGATGATACCGTCGGCTTCGCGGGCCGAAATCGCCCCTTTGAGTGTCCGGCCCAGGTCGAGGCGGTCGTACCACTCCTGCGGCGAGAAATAACCGTTTCGCTCGCTGACGACCTGCCGCCAGAGCGGCATGAAGTCGTCGCTCAAAACCGCTTCTCCCGATTTTTTACCCTGTTTATTGACCGGGAAGACGAAGTGCAGGTCGGGGTGCGCCAGACCGGCGATCTGCCGGCAGTTGGGACATTCGCCGCACGAATCACCGTCGCGGCGGTTCGTACAGTTGAGGTACTGTACATAAGCCAATGCCAGCGGAAGAGCCCCGGCTCCGGGACGTCCCGTGAAGAGCTGGGCGTGGCTCACCCGTCCGGCATCGACCCCGCGCACCAGATGACGTTTCAACTCCCGCTGACCGATGACCTCCGAAAACCGCATTTTACTCCCTGTTCCGCTGCATCCGCCGGAGCCGCTGCCGGACCGCGATGCATAGCATCGCCACCAGAACCAGTCCCAGCGTCAGCGTGCGATCGCGGCCGGGTTCCCACGAAAGGGCCATGACTCCGGTCATGAGCAGCGTGCCGCTGAGCAGCAATATAATCAATTTTTCACTCATCTTTCGTTGTTATTTATGCCCCGGTGCATTGCGGAACGGACCAGTGCCCGAAGGTCGATCTTCTCCCGCCGCACGGCATAGTAAAAGTAGAGCAGCAACAAGGCCGCGTAGCAAGCATATCTGGGTACAGCCGGAGCGACATGGTCATCCACGACGACACTCACGCCGTATAGAACCAGCGCCAACGCCACATATCCCAAAATCCGTCCGGTCTGGTAAGGCATGGGATAAAAACGGCGGTTGAGCCAAAAACTTACCGCAACCATCGCCGCTTCGCTGACTAAACGAGCCCAGGCTGCTCCGTAGTATCCCCAGCGGGGAATAAATGAGAGGCTGCATCCGATCGTAAATATCAGGCCCACAAAGGTAACCACGATAGCCAGCGAGGTTCGCTCCTCCCGTTTGTACCAGAACGACAGATTGAGCCATACGCCGTTGAGGACGTTCGCACCCAACACCACCGGTAAAATGCCGATTCCTTCGCGGAAATCCTTGCCGACGATGAGTCCGAAAAGATCCCGGAAAAAAGCGATTCCCAGGAATATGAACATCGACACCAGCACGTAGTATTTAAGTGCTGCGGCATTCATCTGCAAAAAGTCCGATTTTTTATAATCGGCCAGGAAGAAGGGTTCGGCGGCCAACCGGTACATCTGCACGAAAAGCATGAGCACCATACCGATTTTGACGATCGCTCCGTAAATACCCACTTCGCCCATCGCACCTTCCGGTACGAGGTACTTGATCATCTGGGGGTATATGAATTCGTTGGCCGTGCCTGCGATGCCGCTGACCATCAGCGGCAGTGAATAGACGAGCACCCGCCGCAGCAACTTGCCGTCGATACGGGGCAGAGTGCGGTTCGTCGTGGTGAGAATTGCCAATAGGGTGAGCAGGCTGGCGATCAGGTTGCCCACGAAGACCCAGCCTACGCCGAACGATGTTTCGTAAAAGCCGGCAAGACCGAAGGCCACTGCCAAAACTACCGTAATTACGACGCTGAAGGCCTTGAACCCGACATAGGTCAGGGCCCGTCCCTGTTCCCGCAGGCGTGCAAAGGGAATCGCCGTGCAAACGTCGAGGAAAATGATCGCCGCGACCCATACTACGAAGTCGGGGTTTGCGGCGTAATCCGCTCCCATCCACTCGGAAACCGTCGTGCGGAAGAGGGTTACCAGCCCGAAAAAAAGCAGGGCTGCCAGGGAAGTGATGCCCCATGTGGTAGCGAACAATCGCCGTTTGGCGGCCGTCACGTCGCCGCCCGCTTCGTCGGCTTTGGCTGCAAAACGGAAGTATCCCGACTCCATTCCCATCGTCAGGATCACGAGAGCGAATGGAATCAGGGCATATACGTCCACGGTGATCCCGTAAATGCCCGGGTCGAACACCCGGGTGAAATAGGGTGTCAGCAGGTAGTTCAGGAATCGTACGACGATCGTACTGATGCCGTATATGGCGGTCTGTTTTGCGAGTTTTTCGAGCATAAGTCCTTATGGAGGACAAATGTACGAAATTTATTTCGCTTTCGGTCTCCCGGTCCGGGCAAATATCCGGTCCGGGCGTGCCGCTGTCCGTCGCTGCCCGGATCGGAGAGGACGCGGAACGGGCGGAACGGAATTTCAGGCATGGCGGACCTGTCTTCCGGACTTTCCGAAAAACGGTGGTTTTACAAGATGCGGCTCGGGCTGGCTCGACCGACCGACGATCGGAGCGGATGCGGAAGGCTCTCGTGGATTTCGCCGCGCAAGGAGAAGAAATGCTAATCAAGTTTGGCTTGTCACTCACTTTTCCCCATCTTTGACATAGTCTTAGATAGGATGCGGTTCGGAAAACTGGGCCCAAGTTTCCATTTTTCTCTCGGCTTTCCCTATCTTTGCAGAAGATAGGATTCGGTTTGGCAATCTTTTGGGTGCAAGTCCGCACGATTGCCCTCACATTTCACTATCTTTATCAGGAAACATTCACTTAAAAATTTTAGGAAATGGCTACGATTCAAACTTTGTATCTGGGCGATCTGCGGACCGAAATCACGCACGTCCAGTCCGGTAACCGGGTTATCACTGACGCTCCGACCGACAACAACGGCAAAGGCGAATACATCTCTCCGACGGACATGGTTGCTGCAGCTCTGGGAAGTTGTATGCTGACCCTGATGGGGATAGCCGCTCGTCGGCTCGAAATCGACCTGAAGGGAACGCGTGTGGAGATCCAGAAAGTCATGGCCGCCGAACCGCGCCGCATCGCCGAGATCCGGCTCCATTTCTACCTGCCGGGCGATTACAGCGACAAAGACAAGAAAATCCTGCAAGGCGCGGCCGAAACCTGTCCCGTCGGCAAATCGCTCCATCCCGACATCCGGCAGGCGGTCACCTGGCATTACGGCAGTGCGAAATAACGGGGCCGGGAAGATACGGCGGCGACTGTCAAGGGCATCTTCCACCGCGACGTGCGCGACGAAGCCCGAATGCGGTTTGTTTTATTTGATTGCAAATAAAATTGTATTTTATTTGGTAATCAACAAAGAAATGTTTAATTTCGGATCAGGAGGAAAACTTCTTCCGGCCCTGTTCCGGGAATTTTCAGAACTCTCGGAACAGGGTTCGACCGAAAACCCTGAAATTAATCCGTTATGAAACATTTCGGACTTTTTTCGCTATTTTTCGGGTTCTGACTGTGGCTGGCTGTACGGCCGATCCGGGCGCGGAGCCGGGGCCTTTCGGTGAAAACCCTCCGACTGCTGAAAATCCGCATGCAGTCCCTGTCGAACAGGCTCTCGAAGAGTTGCAATCCGTCCTCGAAGAGATCGATATTCCCGCGGAAGATGGCGCTGTCACCCGCAGCGGCGGCATACGGCGTGTGAAAAACGTGACGACGGTTTCTCCCGAAGTGTTGAATCCCGACGGCACCCGCAGCGAAGCTACGGCCGACGTGGAGGATCTGCTCTACATCGTCAATTTCGAGAACGAGGCGGGCTATGCCATTCTGGGGGCCGACGACCGGTTGGAGCCGGTCTATGCGGTCGTCGATGAAGGAAGCCTCACGACCGAAGAGTTCCGGTATGCCGTAACGGTCACTCCCGAGCAGGCCGAAGCGGACGGTGAGTTGGTATTTCCCCTGCAAATGGTCGCCAGGCGGCACTCGGAGGCATCGGCACCGGAGGGACCGGAGGTGGCGGCATCGGTGGTCCTATTACCGATATAGGACATTTGGGACCCACTGGTGGCCCGACTTTGATCGGAACCGAGCCGGGCCCCTGGACGAATGAAGAATATGTTCCCAATATGTTAAAAACAAAATGGGGACAATCTAATCCGTATAACATTCGGGTTCCCAATGGTACTGATCCAACTGGTTGCACGCCGGTAGCCATTGCGCAATTGCTGACTTATAATAAATTTTACTATAACCGGGCCCCGGACGTAATCTCTTCTGCGACAATTCAATGGGATTTGATCAAACAGGCGGTACAGACACCTTCCCTGCTTAAAGCGACTCCGTACAACGATCCGACGATTTCCGTCGCATGGCTGATCCGATTGATCCTGTCTCTTATACACATCTCCGA
>ENA-UAKZ01000827-UAKZ01000827.1-human-gut-metagenome-genome-assembly--contig:-NODE-827-length-10453-cov-3.987498_pt1 | contig 10453 bp, 8 predicted proteins | sample MGYA00243693_ERZ654454 | MGnify/ENA primary metagenome ERZ654454 (study PRJEB26926, sample SAMN06164508) | human gut metagenome | biome: ENVO:00009003; feature: ENVO:2100002; material: ENVO:00002003... | reverse complement strand
CTACACCCTAGAGTTCGTCGGCAGCGTCAGATGTGTATAAGAGACAGCCCCGGTCTGAAATAACCAAGAGCTTGTCACCGACCTTCAGTTCGGTATTGCCCTGTGGAACGAAATAATCTCCGTCACGATAGACCATCATCACCAGCGTATTCTCCGGCAGGTTGATCTCCTTGAGCGTAGCGCCCCCCTGAAGCATCGATTCATTGACAAGGACCTCGGTAAATATCGACGGAATATCTTCGTGGACATCGACCCCGAAGGCAGGACTCTTTTCGGCATACCCAAGCCCGAGCAGATTCGCCATCCAACTTACGGTCGTACCCTGCACCAGCAGCGAAAGAATCGTCACCAGAAAAACCACATTGAACAACAACCGCGCTCCCTCCGTACCGGCCAGCAAAGGATAGGTCGCAAAAATAATTGGCACAGCACCGCGCAGACCGACCCAGGAAACATAAAGACGGGCTTTGGTCGTAAACTTGCGGAAAGGAGCCATACAGGCGAACACCGTGACGGGACGCGCAATGAACATCATGAAGGCTCCTACCAGACAGCCCAGCATCAGCACGTCGGGCTGCAAGAGTTCGTCGAGGTTGACGAGAAGACCCAGCGTAAGAAACATCACGATCTGTACCAGCCAGGTGAAGCCGTCGAAGAAGATCGTCAGCGAACGTTTCTGCGTCAACTGGTTATTACCCAACACCAATCCTGCCAGGTAAACAGCCAAGTATCCGTTCCCGCCAATCAGGTCGGTAAACGAGAAGGTAAAGAAAACGAAAGCGAGCAAAAGCACCGGATAGAGCGAATGATTGCTCAAATTGATCCGATTGATTGTCCATACACCGATCCGGCCGATAGCGTAGCCCATCAGACCGCCGAGCACCATCTGAATGACGAACTTTACGATACTCATCGGTACGCTCACGGCTTCTGCGCCGCCGGACAATACGCCGATCAGCACAATGGTCAGCACGTACGCCATCGGGTCGTTCGAACCGCTCTCCAGCTCCAGCAGAGGGCGCAGGTTCTCGTTCAACCCCTGTTTCTTGCTTCGCAGGATGGAGAAAACCGAAGCCGAATCCGTCGAAGACATCGTCGCGGCCAGCAGCAGCGCCGCAGGAAACGATACGGCCAGCCCGACCCATGGGGCAATGAGCGTGACGAAACCCGCTACGATCACCGCCGTCATGACGACTCCGGCGGTCGCCAGTACGATACCCGGTCCGATCACCGGTCGTATTTCCGAAAACTTGGTATCCATACCGCCCGTGAAAAGGATGATACAAAGAGCGATCATACCTACGAACTGGGTCGCTTCGACGGAATGGAACGAAATGAAATTGATGCCGAACAGCATACCGACCCCCAGAAAAAAGAGCAAGGCCGGGGCGCCGAAACGATAGGCCGCCTTGCCGGCCATTACAGCGACGAAAAGAAGCAAGGCTCCGATCAACAGAATGTTTTCGGTCGTAATGATATTATGCATAGGAAATCCTTATATAAATTTACAAAAAAATGCCTGTCGCGTACAATCGCTGACAGGCACCGCACCCTATTGAGGAATGAATAGGTAAGTAATCGTTCCCGACTGTCGGGCAGGCGCCGAATCATCGATATTGAAAAGCGAGTTGCGTGCAGCTTCCAGCGCAGCCTCCCGCATACAGTCATCGCCTCCGGAGGCCACTTTTGCAGCAACGACCTCTCCCGAGGGATTGACCGTAATGCCGACGACCACTTCGCCGCCCCCTTCGCACTGGTAGGCCGGAACCTCCAGATAACGGCGCGTCCGCACGGGATCGGTCAGCGAAAAGGAGACGGTAACCCGCCCCTTGGCGCGGCTGTCCTGCGCCCGGTCGTCCTCGCCGCTGCGCCCCATACGCTCCCGGATCGCACGCTCCTCGGCCAATCCCTGCTCATAAGCGTCCCGGTTGGCCTGCATCCGTTCTCCGACCGCTTCGGCCGACTCCTTCAGCGACGAAGTCATGGAACCGCGATCGTCGTGCGCCCGTTCGTCGAGTGCATTTTCATTGGAGTACTGATTGCGCACATCCCGCCAGTCGCCGCCTTCCTGCGCCTGCTGGCGGGCCCGCACCTCCTGCTCGAGACGCATCTTCTCCGCCTCGAGCTCCGCTAAAGTTTTCGTATCAATGATTATGCCTTGCACGGAAGGTTTGGCCCCCACGACGATTTTTCCCGCCATAAAGGCGATCGCAAGCACCAAATAGGCAATCAACGTAATACATAACCCAACCCGGTGGTCGTAAGCCCATTCGCCCGCATCAGTCTTTTTCGTTTCGAAGGGAAGATGCAATTTGGGAGGACGGGGAGTTTTATCGGGTGCTGCCACGGAGTTTCGGTTTATCATTAGTTTAGGCAAAAATACGATTTTTGAATAATATTTCCTATATTTGCGCGCAAATAATGCGATAAACATTTCCGAAAATGACGGTCGGCCCCACACACGTCGGGACCCGGCAGTCAATGGGAATGTATGTTGCAATTTGAATAAATTCAGACTATGGCTGCCAAACAACAAACCCTCAAAGCCCCGATCTCGTTTTCAGGCACAGGTCTTCACACCGGAGTCAAAGTGACGATGACGGTACACCCCGCCCCGGAGAACAACGGCATCGTTTTCCGTCGCATCGACCTGGAAGGCAAACCCGAAATTCCGGCCCTGTGCGACTATGTTACGGATACCTCGCGGGGCACGACCATCGAAAAGGATGGCGCACGCGTTGCGACCATCGAACATATCATGTCGGCCCTCTGGACCCTGGGCGTGGACAACGCCACGATCGACGTCGATGCCGGCGAAACCCCGATCATGGACGGTTCGGCCAAAGAATATGCGAAAACGATCGTCGAAACCGGCCTGCAACCCCAGGAAGCCGAACGCACCTACTACCACGTCACCGAAAAAATGGTCTATACGATTCCGGAAAAAGGCGTGGCCATCATCCTTTACCCCGACGACGAATTCTCCGTATCGCTGCACGTGGACTACAACTCCAAGGTGATCGGCAACCAGTACGCGACCTTCAATCCCGAAGACGACTACGCCTCGAAAATCGCGCCCTGCCGCACCTTCGTCTTCCTGCATGACCTGGAGCCTCTGATGAAAATGAATCTGATCAAGGGCGGCGACCTGGACAATGCCATCGTCGTCGTGGAGAATCCCGTCCCGGACGATCAGCTCGAACACCTCAAGAAAATCTTCAACAAACAGGATATCCGCATCACGGGCGGCTACCTGAACAACCTGGAACTTCGTTTCAACAACGAACTGGCCCGCCACAAGCTCCTCGACCTGCTGGGGGACTTCGCTCTGCTCGGCAAACGCATCAAGGGCCGCGTATGGGCTACCCGCCCCGGCCATTTCGCCAACACGGAGTTCATGAAGCAAGTCAAACAGACTATCCGCCGCGAAGGAGAGAAACCCCGCTTCCAATACGACTGCCGCAAACCGCCGGTTTACGACATCAACGATATCCGCCGCATGCTGCCCCACCGCCCGCCGTTTCTGCTGGTGGACCGTATCTTCTACATCGACGATACGATGGTCGCCGGCATCAAGAACGTCACGATGAACGAACCGTTCTTCGTGGGACACTTCCCGGAGGAGCCGGTCATGCCGGGAGTGCTGATCGTCGAAGCCATGGCGCAGTGCTGCGGAATGCTGGTATTGCGCAATATTCCGGATCCGGAACACTATTCGACCTATTTCATGAAGATCGACGGCGTAAAATTCAAGCGCAAGGTCGTTCCGGGCGATACCCTTCACTTCGAAGTTCAACTTCTGGAGCCCATCCGACGCGGTGTAGCCGTGGTCGAGGGCAAGGCTTTCGTCGGCGAAACGCTCGCCTGCGAAGCCACGATGATGGCCCAGATCGTTAAAAATAAAGAGTAACCGCACATGATAAGCAACCAGGCATACATCCATCCCGACGCGAAACTCGGCAAGAACGTAACGGTGGAACCTTTCGCCTACATCGCCGGCGACGTAGTGATCGGCGACGACTGTTGGATCGGTCCCGGAGCCGTGATCCACGACGGAGCCCGCATCGGCAAAGGCTGCAAGATCCATACGGCCGCTTCGATCGCCTGCACCCCGCAGGACCTGAAGTTCGTCGGTGAAAAAACGACGGCCGAAATCGGCGACTACAACGAAATCCGCGAATACGTCACCATCAGCCGGGGCACCGCCTCCCGGGGCAAGACCGTCGTCGGCAGCCATAACCTGATTATGGCCTACGTGCATATCGCCCACGACGACGTGGTGGGCAGCCACTGTGTCATGGCCAACCGCGTGTCGCTCGCCGGAGAGGTCGAAGTCGGCGACTGGGCCGTCATCGGCGGCCATGTAGCCGTACATCAGTGGACCCGCATCGGAGAGCATACGATGATTCAGGGCGGCGCGCTGGTGGGCAAGGACATTCCCCCCTTCATCACCGTCAGCAACAACGATCCGGTACGTTTCGCCTGCGTCAATCGCGTCGGTCTGAGCCGCCGCGGATTCACGCCGGAAACGATCTCACAAATTCACGACGCCTGCCGCATCCTCTTCCAAAGCGGCCTGAACTACCTGAACGGCTGTGAGGAGGTCGAAAAACAGATTCCGCAAAGTCCCGAACGCGACCGACTCATCCGGTTCATCCGCGAATCGCAGCGCGGCATTATCAAGCCCTACTCTCAGAGCAACGAAAAAGACGAATAATTTTTCGACACAAAGGTTTGAAAATAGGAAAACATTCGCTATATTTGTAGCGTAAACGGGTATAGAGAGGTAAGGGGACGAGCAAGTCCCCTTATTTCGTAGATATATTCACCGCTCCCGACCGGCGAATCATCCGCACGATTTTCTCGACCCGCATGCCCTCGCATGCCCATTCCGTCGGGAGAAACCGGCAGTTGCGGGCCATGCGGGTACCCGATTACAGCTCCTGCTACAACAGGGACAAGATTCGGGCGCGAATAGTGCTCCTTGCGATGCAATGTTCGAAGAAAACGCAGGACGCAAGACGATGAAAACGAACGGGAAGCGACGATTTCCTACATTTTCGTCAAAAAGCCGAACGCCTCCGGGCCGGCCGCAAAAACGACTGAACGAACTTCAAGTTTTCGCCGGGGAAGGACAGATGTCCGGATTTGCACGAACTGCCCGCACCGGAAAACGACTTTATTGATAACATCAGCAAATATGATCGATTGTACGAAAATCACCGAAATAGCCAATGCCAAACTCGTCGGCACCGACCTGTTCGTAGTGGATTGCACCTGTTCGCCCGCCAACGAAGTGGAACTGCTGATCGACAGCGACACCTCGGTAGGTATCGAAACCTGCGTGGAGCTGAGCCGCGCGATCGAGGCCGAATTCGACCGCGACACGGAGGATTTCTCCCTCACGGTAGCTTCGGCAGGCATCGGCTCGGAACTCAAGCACCTCCGCCAATACCGCAAACTGATCGGCAAGCCGGTCGAAGTGCTGCTCAAAAGCGGCGTGAAGATTCTGGCGACGCTCGACGAGGCGGACCAGGAGGGACTCACCCTCTCCTACGAGGAGAAGCAGGCCGTAGAGGGTAAAAAGCGGAAACAGACGGTGCGGGTTACGCGCCGCTACCCTTTCTCAGAGATCAAATACACGAAGGAATACCTCGATTTCAAATAGTGGAAATTCAAAAATAAACAAGATAAAAAACCAATGGATAATCTTAATCTTATCAGCAATTTCGCAGAGTTCAAGGAGCTTAAAAACATCGACAAGGCCACGATGATCGGAGTCCTCGAGGACGTTTTCCGCCACGCGCTTCAGAAGCAGTTCGAGACGGACGAGAATTTCGACGTGATCATCAACCCGGAAAAGGGCGACCTGGAGATCTGGCGAAACCGTACGGTCGTGGAGGACGGCGCGGTGGAGAATCCGAACATGCAAATCGCCGTATCGGAGGTTAAGGCCATCGATCCGACCTACGAAGTGGGCGACGAATACGTCGATCCGATCAAACTTGAATCGTTCGGACGTCGGGCCGTGCTGTCGCTGCGTCAGAATCTCGCTTCGCGCATCCTCGATCTGGAGAAGGCCAACCTTTACGAAAAATATTCGGAGAAGGTCGGCGAGATCATCACCGGCGAGGTATATCAGGTATGGAAGAAAGAGGTGCTGATCCTCGACGACGAGGGCAACGAGCTGATCCTGCCCAAGACCGAGCAGATTCCCAACGACTATTACCGCAAGGGCGACACGATCAAGGCGATCGTCAAGAGCGTCGAGATGAACAACAACCAGCCGCGCATCATCCTTTCGCGCACGGCCAACCAGTTCCTCGAACGGCTCTTCGAGCAGGAGGTCCCCGAAATTTTCGACGGTCTGATCACCCTCAAGAAGATCGTCCGCATCCCCGGCGAGCGTGCCAAGGTAGCCGTCGAATCCTACGACGAACGCATCGATCCGGTCGGTGCCTGCGTCGGCATGAAGGGATCGCGCATCTACTCGATCGTCAAGGAGCTGCGCAATGAAAATATCGACGTGGTAAACTACACGACCAACCCGCAGTTAATGATCCAGCGTGCCCTGAACCCCGCGAAGATTTCGAGCATCACCATCGACGAGGAGAAGAAGACAGCTTCGGTCTATCTCAAGCCCGACCAGGTATCGCTGGCCATCGGCAAGGGCGGCCTGAACATCCGGCTTTCGAAGATGCTGACCGGCTACGATATCGATGTTTACCGCGAAATCGAGGAGGAAGACGTTGCACTCACCGAATTTGCCGACGAGATCGACGGCTGGGTGATCGACGCCCTGAAAGCCTGCGGCTGCGACACGGCCAAGAGCGTGCTGGAACTGCCCGTCGAAGAGATCGCCGCCCGTGCCGACCTGGAGCTGGAACAGGCACAGAAAGTCGTCGAGATACTGAAAGCGGAATTCGAGGAGTAATCCGTCCCATCGCACAAAAATTAAAACCGATATATGAGTAACGAAAGAAAATTAAGACTTATCCAGGTTGCCAAGGAGTTCAAGGTGGGATTGAATACCATCACGGACTTCCTGCAAAAGAAGGGTATAAAAACCGACGGTTCGCCCAATACGCTGGTGGAACCGGACGTCTATGCCGTTCTGGAGAAGGAATTCGGCGGGAGCCGAATTACCGGCAACGAACGGGAAAGCATCCGGGAGCGAATCTCCCAGAAGCAGGCTACGATCACCCTCGAAGAGGCACAGAAACAGACGCGCGAAGAGGAGCAGGAGGTAATTATCAAAAGCAACGTCATCAGCGTCAAGGACGAACTGCCCCAGCCCAAAATTCTGGGCAAAATAGATCTTTCGCCCAAGCCCAAACCGGCTCCGAAACCGGTAAGCAAACCGGCGGCAGAGCCCGTACCGGAGGCTGCGGCTCCGAAACCGCAGCCGGCACCGCAACCGGCCGCCCCCAAAACGGAAGCGGCACCTGCCTCCGAAACGGCTTCCGCAGCCAAACCCGAACCGGAAGCGGCGCCCAAGAGCGACAACATCTTCCGCCCCGCCGTGCAGACCCTCACGGGCCCGCAGGTACTCGGCACGATGGACGTATCGGGATTCACACCGGGCAACCGCCACAAACGCAAACGCCTGAGTAAAGAGAAAGTGGACGTGACCCGTACGCCGGCAGGCAGCCCCAAGCCGGGCAGCAACGGCAAATCCGCCGCACAGCCCGGCCGCGGACAAGGCCCGCAATCCAACCAACCCCGTCCGGGAGAGAACAAGAAGACCCGCAAGGACAAACTCAAAGCTCCGAAGCCCGTCGTTCGGCCCGAAATCAGCGACGAGGAGGTTTCGAAGCAGGTGAAAGATACACTGGCCCGCCTGACGTCGAAAAACGCCAAGAGCAAAGGTTCGAAATACCGCAAGGAAAAACGCGAAGCCGTAGCCGAGCGCATGAACGAAGAATTCCAGCGCGAAGAGCAGGAACGCTCCATCCTGAAGGTCACCGAATTCGTGACCGTAGCCGAGCTGGCTACGATGATGAACGTTTCGGCGACCGAGGTCATCACGGCCTGCATGAACCTGGGCCTGATGGTATCAATCAACCAGCGTCTCGACGCCGAGGCGCTCGTGGTCGTAGCCGAAGAGTTCGGCTTCAAGACCGAATTCGTATCGGCGGACATCCAGGAAGCCATCGGCGACGACGAACAGGACAGCGAGGAAGACCTCGTGCCGCGACCGCCGATCGTAACCGTCATGGGACACGTCGATCACGGTAAGACTTCGCTGCTGGACAATATCCGCAAAACCAACGTCATCGAAGGTGAGGCGGGCGGTATCACCCAGCACATCGGTGCTTACAGTGTAGAGCTGAACGGCCAGAAAATCACGTTCCTCGACACCCCCGGCCACGAGGCTTTCACCGCCATGCGCGCCCGTGGTGCCAAGATCACCGACGTAGCGATCATCATCGTCGCGGCGGACGACAACGTGATGCCCCAGACCGTCGAGGCGATCAACCACGCCCAGGCAGCAGGCGTCCCGATGGTTTTCGCCATCAACAAGATCGACAAACCCGCAGCCAACCCCGACCACATCAAGGAGCAGCTTTCGCAGATGAACTACCTCGTGGAGTCGTGGGGCGGCAAATACCAGGATCAGGAAGTTTCGGCCAAAAAGGGCCTGAATCTCGACAAACTGCTCGAAAAAGTGCTGCTCGAAGCCGAAATGCTCGACCTGAAGGCCAATCCGAACCGCCGCGCTTCGGGAGCCGTCATCGAATCGACACTCGACAAGGGCCGCGGTTACGTGGCTACGGTGCTCGTACAAAACGGTACGCTGCACATAGGCGACGTAATGCTTTCGGGCATACACACGGGCCGTGTGAAAGCGATGTTCAACGAAAACGGCCAAAAAGTGACCGAAGCTGGCCCTTCGACGCCGGTACAGGTGCTCGGTCTGAACGGTGCTCCCCAGGCAGGCGACACGTTCAACGTCATGGAGGACGACCGCTCGGCCCGTGAAATCGCCAACAAACGCGAGCAACTCCAGCGTATCCAGGGCATCATGACCCAGAAGCACGTGACGCTCGACGAAATCGGACGCCGCATCGCCATCGGATCGTTCAAGGAGCTGAATATCATCGTAAAAGGCGATGTCGATGGTTCGGTTGAGGCTATGTCGGGTTCGCTGATCAAGCTCTCGAAGGAGACCGTGCAGGTCAACGTCATCCACGCCGCCGTGGGACAGATCTCGGAGTCGGACGTGCTGCTGGCCGCCGCTTCGAACGCCATCATCGTCGGCTTCCAGGTCCGTCCGTCGGCATCGGCACGCAAGCTCGCCGAAAAGGAGGAGATCGAAATCCGCCTCTATTCGATCATCTACGATGCGATCAACGACATCAAGGATGCCATCGAAGGCATGCTCGAACCGGTGATGAAGGAAGAGATTGTCTGCTCGGCGGAAGTCATGGAGATCTTCCGAATTTCCAAAGTCGGCACCGTCGCCGGATGCGTCGTCCGAGAAGGCAAGCTGACCCGCCACACCCCGATCCGCGTGATCCGCGACGGTATCGTGATCTACACGGGCAAGCTCGGCTCGCTCAAACGGTTCAAGGACGATGTCAAGGAGGTGCTCACGGGCCAGGACTGCGGTCTGAACATCGAATCCTTCAACGACATCCGCGTAGGAGATGTCATCGAAGGTTACGAGCAAGTCGAGGTAAAACGCAACTAACCGAATGCAAGGAATCTTATCTAAAATAAGAAAAAAGAAATGAACACTCAGATTAAATTCACAACGGCAGCCGAAGCCGTGAAAGTCATCAAATCGGGTGACCATATTCACCTCAGCTCGGTCGCTTCGGCCCCCCAGTGCCTGATTAAGGCCATGTGCGAACGCGGCGCCAACCACGAATTCAAGGATGTGCACATCCACCACCTGCACACGGAAGGGCCGGCTCCCTATGCCGATCCGCAGTTCGAAGGCATCTTCCAGCTCGACTCGTTCTTCGTGGGCGGGAACGTGCGCAAAGTGACGCAAAGCGGCTATGCGGACTACATTCCCATCTTTTTGAGCGAAACCCAGAAGCTCTATCGCAGCGGCACGGTACCTTGCGACGTAGCGATGATCCAGGTATCGACGCCCGACAAACACGGCTACGTTTCGCTCGGCACCTCGGTCGATGCGACCCTGGCAGCCGTGGAAACGGCTCGTACGGTGATCGCAGTGGTGAACAAGCACGTTCCCCGTTCGTTCGGCGACGCAATGATCCACTCGTCGAAAATCGACCTCTTCGTACAGGACGATACCCCGCTGGAAGAGGCACATTTCACCGAACCCAACGAGATCGAAACCCGCATCGGCAAGCACTGCGCGGCCCTGATCGAAGACGGTGCGACGCTTCAGATGGGTATCGGCGCTATTCCGAATGCGGTTCTGGCACAGCTCGGCAACCACTAGCTTTCTCTTATACACATCTCCGAGCCCACGAGA
>ENA-UAKZ01000822-UAKZ01000822.1-human-gut-metagenome-genome-assembly--contig:-NODE-822-length-10514-cov-6.044937_pt1 | contig 10514 bp, 7 predicted proteins | sample MGYA00243693_ERZ654454 | MGnify/ENA primary metagenome ERZ654454 (study PRJEB26926, sample SAMN06164508) | human gut metagenome | biome: ENVO:00009003; feature: ENVO:2100002; material: ENVO:00002003... | reverse complement strand
ACGAGATTAGCGAGTGTCTCGTGGGCTCGGAGATGTGTATAAGAGACAGGGACTTTATTGGACGCCAACAGCCCGTTTTCAAAAGTGACCGAATGACGCCTGAAAACCTCTGGGCTATGGGACGAATTGGTGGTTTCAAACTCTCGCATGACAACAGCAACGCAGTTTACGGCGTAACATATTATAGCGTAAAGCAAAATAAAAGCCACAGCGTTCTATACACAATCAATTTGCGCACTCTTGAAAGCAAACAACTTACAACAAGTTGCAAAAGCGAAGTAGGAGGAACATACATCAATAAAGGCAGACAGATTATGTATCTGTCGGCCGAAAGTGGCTCAAATCAACTTTGGGTGATGAATTCTGACGGTACAAATCGCAAACAGATTAGTCACACGAATGCGGATATAGCAGACTTTTCCATATCACCAGATGAGAAGAAAGTCATTGTAATAATGGACGTTGCGCAAAATCATAGCATTCAGACTAATGATGCAGATCTGCCACAGGCTTCAGGCATGGTCATAAATGACCTTATGTATAAGCATTGGGACACCTATGTCACCACCGCCCCCCACCCTTTCGTTGCCGATTTCGACGGAAACAAGATTGACAACGCCATTGACATTCTCGAGGGTGAACCATTCGAATGCCCAATGCTCCCATTTGGTGGCATCGAACAACTTGCATGGAGTCCCGATTCAAAATGTATTGCCTACACTTGCCGCAAAAAGGTCGGTAAGGAATATGCCATAAGCACAGACAGCGACATTTTCCTATACGACTTGGCTACACGCAAATCAAAGAATCTGTGCAAGCCATCAGATTATCATGCCCCAACGATCGAAGAGGATCGTTCTTTACAACATCAGTCGGTAAACAAACAGCCGGCCGATTATAATATGGGCTATGACCAAAATCCACAATTTTCACCAAATGGCAAATACATAGCTTGGAGCAGCATGGAACGAGACGGCTACGAGAGCGATCGTGCTCGTTTGTGTGTGTTGGACTTGGAAAGCGGCAAAAAAACTTACGTCACCGAGAAATTTGAAAGTGGCATAAACGAATTCTGCTGGGCACGCGATAACAAAACGCTCTATTTTACTGGCGTATGGCATGGTAAGACACAAGTATATCAAACAAATTTGAAGGGTGAGCATAAAGCTCTTACAAACGATGTTGCAGACTATTCTATACTTTCATTATCTGCCGACGGCAAGAATCTTTATTGCAAACGCCAGAGCATGAGCCAAGCAGATGAAATATATCGTCTGCCCATTACAAGCCAGAAGAAAGTCGAAGCCAAACAGCTGACTCACGAAAATCAACACTTCTACGACAATCTTACCTTTGGAAAGGTTGAAGAGCGTTGGGTTAAGACCGTTGACAACAAACAGGAACTATGCTGGGTTATTTACCCGCCTCATTTTGATGCCAACAAAAAATATCCTGCCCTTCTGTTCTGCGAGGGTGGTCCTCAATCACCTGTGAGCCAGTTCTGGAGTTTTCGATGGAACATGCAAATAATGGCTGCCAACGATTATATTGTAATAGCTCCTAACCGTCGCGGACTTCCCGGTTTCGGCATGGAGTGGCTTGAAGAAATTTCAGGAGACTACTCAGGCCTGTGCATGCAGGATTATCTCAGCGCTGTTGACGACATTTGCAAAGAGCCATATGTCGACAAAGAACATATTGGTGCTGTTGGTGCAAGTTTTGGCGGATACAGCATATATTGGTTAGCCGGTAATCACAACAAACGTTTCAAAGCTTTCATTGCGCATGATGGCATTTTCAACACGCAACAGCAATATGTTGAAACAGAAGAATTGTGGTTCCCTAATTGGGATATGGGCAGCGCGCCTTGGAAGAAAAGCGAAGATGGACAGACACAAAAGGTTTTTGCCACTTCACCACATTTATATGTTGACAAATGGGATACACCAATACTTTGTATTCACGGACAGAAAGATTTCCGCATTGAATATACACAAGCAGAGTCTGCCTTCACCGCTGCACGCATGCGTGGCATAGACGCCCAATTATTATTATTCCCCGACGAAAACCATTGGGTGTTAAAGCCACAAAATGGCATTCTATGGCAACGTACATTCTTCCGCTGGTTAGATAAATATCTGAAAACAAATAACAAATAACACAATATGGTTACAAAAGCTATTCAACAAAAGCTCAGCGACTCTAAATCTGCACGCTGGAGCGCACTCGTCATTGTCAGCGTTACAATGATGTTTGGCTATTTTTTCACCGACGTCATGTCACCCCTCGAACCACTCCTCACTGCTGCGAAAGAAAATGGAGGACTCGGTCTCGGCTGGAGTAGCGACGAATATGGCTTCTTCTCTGGAGCCTATGGCTATTTCAATGTATTCTTGTTCCTCTTATTTTTGGGTGGTATCATTCTCGACAAATTTGGTATCAGATTTACGGGCATAATGTCCACTGTCCTAATGTTTACGGGTGCCTTAATCAAATGGTATGCTGTAAGCCACAATTTCGAAGGCAGTATAGCAGTGCCATTTTTTGGTACATACCACACACAAGTTGTTTTAGCAGCCACAGGATTTGCCATTTATGGTGTAGGATGCGAAATAGCAGGTATTACAGTCAGCAAAGTTATTGTCAAATGGTTTACTGGCCACGAACTGGCTTTGGCCATGGGCCTGCAAGTAGCTCTTGCACGTATTGGTACTGCTGGAGCTTTAGCCTATGCTCTGCCTTTTGCTAAAACTATGGGCGGCGTTTCAGCTTCTGTTGGTCTTGGTGCGGCTCTGTTGTGTGCCGGCATGATAGCATTTATCGTTTATTGCGTAATGGATAGAAAAGAAGATGCATCGGCAGCCGCGGTCGAGACAGAACCCGAAGAAGGATTCAAATTTTCAGACTTATCCACTCTCTTTGGCAACATCGGCTTCTGGTATGTTGCCGTACTCTGCCTTATGTTTTATGCCGGTGTATTCCCATTCCTGAAATTTGCGACAAAACTTATGGTCATGAAATATGGGGTTGACGCCAACATTGCTGGTTTGATTCCTGCTATGCTGCCCTTTGGTACAATATTCCTCACGCCTTTATTCGGCAGCATTTACGACAAATATGGCAAAGGTGCCACCCTTATGCTCATTGGCAGTTGTTTGCTCACCTTGGTACACATCACATTTGCATTACCATTAAACTCGTGGATCGTGGCTATAATCGCCATGATAGTCTTAGGCGTTGCCTTTGGTCTTGTACCGTCAGCCATGTGGCCTTCTGTACCCCGTATCATACCAATGAAACTGCTCGGTACTGCCTACGCACTCATTTTTTACATTCAAAACATTGGGTTGGCACTCGTACCCGTTTGGATTGGCAAGGTAAACCAATCCAACACACAAGCTAACGGCGTAATAGACTACACACATACTATGACTATCTTTGCTGCTTTTGGAGCCACTGCCATTATCATATCCCTGCTCCTCATATTGGAAGACAAACGCAAGGGATATGGTCTGCAAAAGCCAAACATAAAAAAATGATACGCTGAATAGTCTGACATCAGCCGTTTCTTACACAACGGTTGTCATAACTTTATCGGCCATACATGGGACACGCCTCATGTATGGCCGATATTTTTAGTTTTTACCCTTAAACAAATCCATTATATTTTTCCCCGACTTTAGCAAGTCGCGACTCGTTTTTTCAATAATCGTCTCAGGCATACGTTTCCACTCGCTAAAGAAATCCGGTATATGTTGCATCAAGTTCTTTACAACAGGCTGCCGTAAGTTCTGCCCGTCAGGTTTGTCAGGATTAACAACAACAGGCAAGCCCTCTCTATGCAAACACACATCAATACTGCTTCCTGTTACAAACGGATCGCCATCATAATGTGCTACCCCACTCCCCTCACGCGTAATGCGCAAATGCGAAGATCTAAAGGTCTTTACATGACTATTATCGGGCAGGGTCCCCGTAAACAACTGAAAAGCCACCTGTGCCGACTCTATCGTATTGAAAGGTTCCATCACCACCACATCAAGCAAACCGTCACGCATACTTGCATAAGGTGCAATATAGGCATCATTTCCATATTGTGAAGCATTGGCACATGCAATCAAGAAAGCCTTACAAGTTTCTGCGCCATCTGCATCTTCGATGGTATATACTTGAGGTTTATACAGCAATCCCGACTTCAATGTATTCTCCACATAAGTAAGCAGTCCACGCTTGCCAGCAGATGCAAAGCGCTCACTTATAAAAGCATCAAAACCAACCCCACAAGTACAAAAGAAAGGACGTTCATTTATCGTACCATAGTCCAATCGATGTATCACACAACGGTTAATTACTTCGATAGCCTTACGTGGCTGCAACGGAATATGCAAATGGCGGGCTAAACCATTGCCCGACCCACACGGTATTATCGCCAAAGCAGTCTGTGTGTGTATAAGCGCACGCCCCACCTCATTCACCGTACCATCTCCGCCAACAGCCACCACTATATCAGTCCCTGCAGCCGCAGCCGATTTTGCAATTTCAGTAGCATGGCCTGCATATTGCGTGGCAACGACCTCTACATCAAAACGCGCATGATCTGTATATTCCGCCACTAAGTTCGGAATATTCTTCTTACGCTGAGTACCAGATATTGGATTGACTATATATAAAACTTTCTTTTTCATGGAGTTCCACAAAAGATGAGAGATCACCGTCTTATGCAAAGATAGTGCAAAGTGAGCGCAGAGATGCAAGTTTACTTGCAATCTTTGCCGAACCGCAGCCTATCTTATGTAAAGATAGGGCAAAGTGAGCGCAGAACACAAAACTTGTTTAAGCGTTCTGCCGAGCCGCAGCCTATCTTATGCAAAGATACTACAAAATCTCAGAGTATAATTATCACCGACAACAAAAACTACACGTGCCCATACTCCCAACAAGACAAAAGTTAAAACAGAAGAAAGAACAATTACGACTCCTCGTCCCCACAAGCCCTCTATCCAAAAGAAACGCTTTACTTTCTTGGGACTTCACTTTATAATGCGTAATTTTGCATAAATACTGACACGATTTCTATATATGAACCACATATTTATTGACTTTGCAAGTCCTATATTGCTTATACTCAAAGGTCTCCTTGTCGGAATTATAGCATCAGCCCCTATGGGTCCTGTTGGCATCTTGTGCATACAACGTACCATGCAAAAAGGACGTGCCTATGGCATCGTAACTGGAGCTGGAGCAGCATTAAGCGACATCATCTATGCCTTAATGACAGGCTTAGGCATGTCATTCGTTATGGATTTCATAGACAAGGAGCAAAACATATTTTGGCTCAAGTTGATAGGCAGTGTGATGCTCTTTATTTTTGGAGTCTACATGTACAAAACCGACCCCCGCAAGAGCATGCACCAATCGTCTGGAGGCAAAGGCACTCTCTTTCATAATTTTACCACCGCATTTTTAATCACGCTATCCAACCCGCTGATCATATTTCTGTTCATTGCCCTTTTCAACATGCTCACCTTTGTTATTCCGGGCAATTGGTTTGGTCAATGCATAGGCTACCTTTCAATTGTTGCAGGTGCCATGCTTTGGTGGCTTGGTTTAACCTATGTCATTAACAAAATGCGCAACAGTTTTGGCGTAAAAGGCATTCAGCGGCTCAACCGCACAATAGGTTGCATCGTTTTTGCAGCCTCCATCATATATGCCATTATGACTGTTTTCAAAATCTCATTGTACTAACATTCTTCCCCACCATTTGCAAGTACATACTATGATAGTAGCAGACAAACTTAAAAAGACCAATCGCGCAGAATACCTGCTATATATGTGGCAAGTTGAAGACATCATAAGAGCCTACCACTGCGATAGCGACCGCATTGCGCAAGAATATATCAGCCAGTTCAACCTGCCCTCCGAAACACGCAAGGCTACTGAAGAGTGGTATGCAAACCTCTGCGAAATGATGCGCAGCGAAGGTAAAAAAGAGCATGGACATTTGCAGATATGCACAAACATACTACAAGAGTTATGCGAACTGCATGCACACTTGATCAAAAGCGCTGCGAAATTCCCCTATTACCGCGAGATGTATTACAAGGTCTTGCCCTACATCGTAGAACTACGCGGAAAAAATCAAAATAGTCTTGACAAGAGCTTACAAGCCGAAAGCAGCAACGAACCAGAACTTCAGACCTGCTTCGACCTCCTTTACGGCGTGATGATGCTTCGCTTACAGAAAAAACACATCAGCGATGACACAGCGCACGCCGTCAAAGACATTTCCACCCTGTTAGGACAACTGTCTGACTACTATTTCAAAGACAAAAAAGAACCTCTCGATTTCAACGACTAAATATACAATTCATAGCAATGAAACACATTTTAGTAACAGGCTGCAAAGGGCAACTTGGCAATGAAATACAACTGCTTGCATCTAAATATGATGACACTTGCAAATTTTACTTTACAGACAAGGATGAACTTGACATAACCGACCGCAAGGCTGTATATGCTTTTATCGAACAAAACCACATCAGCATCGTTGTAAACTGTGCTGCCTTTACAGCTGTAGACAAAGCTGAAAGCAACGAAGAATTGTGTAACCTGCTCAACAATATTGCACCAGGATATTTGGCCGAAGCGGTTGCCTCAGTTGGCGGCACCATGATACAGGTTTCTACCGACTATGTGTTTGACGGCAACAGCTGCAAGCCTTATAAAGAAGAAGACGCCACAAATCCACAAACCGTATACGGCCGCACAAAATTGGCTGGTGAGGAAAACGTTATACGTTCATGCGCCGGTTCAATGGTCATACGTACCGCATGGCTATACTCTACATTTGGAAACAATTTTGTCAAGACCATGATACGCTTGGGCAAGGAGCGTGAACAACTTGGAGTCGTTTTCGACCAAGTAGGTTCACCCACCTACGCACGCGACCTCGCACGCACCATCATGCAAATCATCGACCGCGGCATTGTGCCCGGAGTCTATCATTTTACCAACGAAGGCGTATGCTCCTGGTACGACTTCACACAAGCCATACACCAATTAGAGGGCATCGACAGTTGTCACGTCACCCCCATCCACACAGAGGACTACCCGGTACCCGCCACACGACCGCACTTCTCGGTGCTCGACAAGTCAAAAATCAAAAGCACATTCGGCATTGAAATAAGATGGTGGAAAGATGCACTAAAAGAGTGTATCAAAGAACTATAAACCACCCCGAAACAACGATTAAAGGAACTTGACAAATCTGATTTCAACATACCGGACAGAATTGATGGGAGTAGCCATTCTGTCAATACTACTAACACATCTGAACTGCGATTTAGGATCATTTGCCCTAAACCGTTTAGCATTGTGTTGTCAAGGAGGTGTAGACGCATTCTTCTTCATGTCCGGATTTGGATTATACTACTCAGCACAAAAAGGCCACAGCACCCTGACATTTTACAAGAGAAGAGCCTTGCGCATATTCCCCCCTTTCCTCTGCCTATTTGCAACAATGATGCTCATACAGCACAACTTTACATGGCAAAGGGCCTTTTGGGGCGGTACCACACTCGCCTATTGGTTTCCAGCCACACGCCAATACATGTTCGGTTGGTTTGTATCCGTCATAGTGCTGCTCTATGCCGCATTTCCGGCATATTCGCGATGGTTTGCCGCACAACGAAAATTAGCCACAGCTACGGCTGTCGTCACAGGTCTGGCCTTAACCAGCATCTACGCCGTATATTTCATGGTACTGCACCCTGGAGGATACAACCAATACATATTAGCTGCCGCACGCATGCCTATATTCTTCATAGGCATTTATGCCGCATGGCTATTGCAGCAGCCATGCACCAAACTTCGACGCAACAAAATCAGAGCTGGTTTAGTCGCCGCATCATGCATTACCTTGGTACTATACAACATGGCAATCAACCAATTCGGTTTCATGACCATGCGCAACACCGGACTGCTTTATCTGCCATTCATATTGATTGTGCCAGGCGTCTGCGTATTATTAGGACTGTTGTTCCACAAAATGGGAAAGCACCCCATTACCCGTTTCCTTCTCAAAATGTTGCGACATGCAGGGCAATGCACACTCGAGGCATATCTGCTAATAGGCATAACCTATCGCTTCAGCACAATAGTAGCCCAAAGCCTCGACACCTCCAATCGTACAGCAAAGATTTTAATAGCTCTGCTTACGCTGCTGTCAGCATGGGGCATTCACACCTGCATAAAACACATCACGAACAAAATACAATTAAACCATAACTGAACAATGAATTCAGAAATCTCACGTCGGCGAACATTCGCCATCATCTCACACCCTGATGCTGGTAAAACAACGCTTACCGAAAAATTACTGCTCTTTGGCGGCCAGATACAAGTAGCTGGTGCCGTCAAGAATAATAAAATAAAGAAAACCGCCACGTCTGACTGGATGGAAATTGAAAAGCAGCGTGGTATATCCGTCACCACCTCCGTGATGGAATTCGACTACGAAGGTTATAAAGTTAACATTCTCGACACACCGGGCCACCAGGACTTTGCCGAAGACACTTTTCGAACACTAACCGCAGTTGATTCTGCCATCATCGTAGTTGACGGTGCCAAGGGTGTCGAGGCACAAACCCGCAAACTGATGACCGTGTGCCGCATGCGCAAAACCCCTGTCATCATCTTCATCAACAAAATGGACCGCGAAGGCAAAGACCCCTTCGACCTCCTCGACGAATTAGAGCAAGAACTTCAAATAAAAGTACGCCCCCTTTCATGGCCTATCAATCAAGGTGCACGTTTCAAAGGTGTATATAACATATACGAACAACAACTCAACTTGTTCGCTGCAGACAAACAGAAAGTTACCGAAAAAATTGCCGTAGACATCAACAGCAAGGAACTTGAAACCCACGTAGGCGAACAAGATGCACAACGTCTCCGCGACGACCTTGAGCTTGTTGACGGCGTATATCCTGCATTCAATCAAGACGACTATCTTAACGCCGACGTGGCACCCGTATTTTTCGGATCAGCACTAAACAATTTTGGCGTTAAAGAGCTGCTTGACTGCTTTGTCAAAATAGCACCATACCCCCGCCCCACCAAAGCAGAGGAACGCATGGTTAACCCCGATGAAGAAAAGTTTACAGGCTTCATATTCAAAATTACCGCAAACATCGACCCCAACCACCGCTCGTGCATAGCTTTCTGCAAAGTATGCTCTGGCCGTTTCGAACGCAACAAACCATACTTGCACGTTCGTAATGGCAAAACGCTGCGCTTCTCTTCACCAACTCAATTCATGGCCCAGCGCAAAAGCACCATCGACGAGGCCTGGGCGGGAGACATAGTTGGCCTTCCAGACAACGGCGTGTTCAAAATTGGCGATACGCTCACCGAAGGCGAACAATTGCATTTCAGAGGTCTACCCTCATTCTCACCCGAAATGTTCAAATACATTGAGAACGCCGACCCTATGAAGACCAAGCAACTCAACAAAGGCATTGAGCAACTTATGGACGAAGGCGTGGCACAGCTGTTTGTCAACCAGTTTAACGGGCGCAAAATCATTGGTACTGTCGGACAACTGCAATTTGAAGTCATACAATACCGACTCGAAAATGAGTACAATGCAAAATGCCGTTGGGAACCCATACATCTGTATAAAGCATGCTGGATTGAAAGCGACGATGAAGCCGAACTCGAGAATTTCAAAAAACGCAAATACCAATATATGGCCAAGGATCGTGAGGGCCGCGATGTATTCCTCGCCGATTCAGGCTATGTCCTACAAATGGCACAACAGGACTTTGAACACATCAAATTCCACTTTACAAGCGAGTTCTAACACATAACAACCCATATTTCACCGGACATAAACTGCCGTTCATGTTACCCACCTCAAGCAATACTATATGCAAAGGTGGCTGAAACATGAACGGCAGTTTTGCGTTTCAACGCACAAGCGCTCCCCCTTATAAAACCATTTGCCCTATAAAACATTATTGAACCGTTCTAATCAAACCTTGTACAACTACAACATTTCATCATTTCTTCTACACTCTACACTATTCACGTTATTCCGCTGATAATCAATAATATACGAAGTGCACAAAGCCTCTACATTCATCTACACTACCACATTCTGCCTACACACATAACAGAACTAAAGAACCGAAATGAACACAGGTAATTTCAGTTACGAGAGACAGAACTTTCTATCACTCCGATACTTTTTTCTTATTCCCATAACCGATTTTTCTATCCGGCACAACCGATTTGTGCAGACGGCAGTGCAATCAAAAAACAGAGTGCATATACACTTTATATATCCCTGACTATCAGATCCTTACGTCCATTTGTGCAGAGTGCAGACAAAATATCAGAAGTAAAGTTGCACTACTGGAAAATTGAGTCGTGAGACACACAAAAGCATTCCTTGCAACACCTGTCTCTTATACACATCTCCGAGCCCACGAGACACTCGCTAATCTCGT
>ENA-UAKZ01000808-UAKZ01000808.1-human-gut-metagenome-genome-assembly--contig:-NODE-808-length-10661-cov-7.202433_pt1 | contig 10661 bp, 4 predicted proteins | sample MGYA00243693_ERZ654454 | MGnify/ENA primary metagenome ERZ654454 (study PRJEB26926, sample SAMN06164508) | human gut metagenome | biome: ENVO:00009003; feature: ENVO:2100002; material: ENVO:00002003... | reverse complement strand
GAATCTATTGTAGAAATTAAACATTTATTTCGGGTTATGAAAATCACAGCTCTGGCCTTGTTTTTATTTGTCGGAACAGCTTTTGCCACGAAATCTTATTCACAGACCATGAAAGTTACAGTTGTTTCGGACCGTATATCAACAGGCAAAGTTATCAACGAGATAGAAAAGCAGACTGATTATCTGTTTGTGTATGATATGAATGAGGTTAATCTGAAACGTAACGTCAAAGTTCATGCACAAGATAAACCGGTGGCAGAGGTCTTGAACGAGGTCTTTGAAGGAACTGATATTTATTATGCTATGGAAGGCAAGAATATCATGCTGATGAATAAAGCAAAAGAGAAAGCTTCTGAAAAACAAGCTGATGATAATAAGGTGACAGGATCTATAAAAGATATGGCCGGTGAACCGATCATTGGTGCTAATGTTACGATAAAGGGACAATCAATAGGTACAATTACAGATATAGATGGGCGTTTTATTATCAATGCCCCGGCTAATGCAATTCTACGGATTACATACATTGGCTATATTCCGCAGGAAATCAAAGTGGAGAATAAAAGAGAACTGAAAATCATTCTGCAGGAAGATACGGAAACGTTAGACGAAGTGGTAGTGGTGGGGTATGGTGTTCAGAAGAAATCGGACGTTACCGGTGCTATGATTCGTGTAAATTCGGACGAACTGAATTCCCGACCGGCAGCCAATGCTTTCGAAGCTATGCAAGGTAAAGCGGCAGGTGTGGATATTGTTAGCAATGAACGTCCGGGTGAAATAGGAACTATCAATGTACGCGGTGTACGTTCGTTGAGTGCCAGCAATACTCCGCTTTATGTAGTGGATGGTATTCCTTTAATGTCGACAAGTGGCATTGAGACTTTGAATCCGCAGGATATAGAATCCATTGATGTCCTGAAGGATGCCTCTGCTACTGCTATTTATGGTTCACGTGGTGCCAACGGTGTCATTTTGGTTACTACTAAACAGGGCAAGGCGGGCAAGATGTCATTGAACTATTCGGGTACGATGACCATTGAAAATTTGCAGGATTACTCTGAAATGATGAATTCTGCCGAATACATTGAGTGGCGTCGTTGGGCTTATTACTATAAAGAACCGAATAAATATCCGAGGGGTGACGAGCCTGATAAGGATAGTGATTATCTGATTTTTAACGGAGCAAAAGATCCTTATGCCTGGAGGAACATTGAAAAAGGTTGGGCTGGTGGTAGCTGGAATGCATCTGCGGTTCCTACAACGGATTGGGCTGATATGGTTACACAAACCGGTGTTACCCATGAACATACGTTGAGCGCCAGTGGTGGTACGGATAAAGTACAAGGTTATGCTTCTATCGGCTATCTGGATAATGAGGGTACCGTGAAAGGTCAGTCTTACACTCGTTATACAGCCAAAGTCAGCTTGAATCTTGATCCGACCAAATGGTTCAAGATGGGCTTGAATGTCAACGGTACTTTCAGTGAACAGCAATATGGTTCTTCGGCTAAGGCTGTAGGACAGATGATCAGTGACCGGCCATCCAATCTGTATGCAGCTTCTACCAGTTTGTATCCGTATGCCGTGCCCTTTGATGATGAGGGGAACCGCATTGATTATCCGGGTGGAGATGATAAAGTGAAAACGATAGTCAACGAATGGAATTATAGTGAGAATGAACGTCGTATGTTCCGTGCTATCGGTAGTCTGTATGCCCAGTTGAACTTGGGTGAGATCTTCTCTCCTCTGAAAGGGCTCAGATATCGCTTCAATTTTGGTCCCGACTTTCGTAGTTACCGTAATGGAAGTTTTGCAGATGCGAACTCTGTCAGTCGCGAGGGAACCAATCGTGCCAGTTTAACGAATCAATCTGATTTTTCATGGACACTTGATAATCTTATCTACTATGATAAGGAAATAGGAAAACACTCTTTGGGAGTGACTTTACTGCAAAGTGCCACTAAATATCGTTATGAAGAATCCTCTATGGCTGCTTTAAATATTCCCCTGGCCAGTGCCAAATGGAATGCGTTGAGTAAAGCAAATATTTCTGCACTGGATGACTGGGGGAGTGATTTAGTAGAGAAGCAGTTACTCTCGTATATGTTCCGTTTAAATTATGATTATAACAGCAGATACCTCCTCACGCTTTCCGGTCGTTGGGATGGCGCTTCGCAGCTTGCCAAAGGTAATAAATGGGCTTTTTTCCCTAGTGCGGCGTTGGGCTGGCGTCTTGATCAGGAAGGATTTTTGCAGGATGTAAGTTGGCTCAATCAGTTGAAACTACGTGTGGGAGTCGGGGTCACCGGTAACTCCGCTATTGATCCTTACCAAACAAAGGGGGCCGTTGTTCCTATCTATTATCCTTATGGTGACAGTTCCACTTCAGGCTTCGTAGCTTCCGATCCTGTAGCTACGGGTGGTACGGTGGCTATGGCAAATAAAGACTTAACGTGGGAAAAGACCACCCAATATAATATCGGTGTTGATTACTCTGTACTGAACGGAAGAATTTCGGGAGTTTTGGATTTTTATACTTCGCGCACAACAGACTTATTGATGCAGATGGGAATTCCTTCATTAAATGGTTATACCCAAACTTATGCCAATGTGGGGGAAACTTCCAATATAGGTGTGGATATCACATTGAATACTGTGAATATCCGGACCCGGGACTTTGAGTGGTCTACCAGTCTAAATGTCGCCTGGCAGAAAGATAAAATAGAGGAGTTGGCAAATGGTAAAGAAGATGATATTAATAATAATTGGTTCATCGGAAAGTCATTGGGAGTGATCTATGGCTATGAATCTGCCGGAATCTGGAAAGAAGAAGATGCGGCTGAAATGGCTGAATTTAATAAGAAAGGACATTCGTTTCAGGTAGGTATGGCACGACCGGTAGACCAGAATGGTGACCATAAGATTGATCCGAATGATGACCGTATAGTAGTGGGACATACACGTCCACGCTGGACTTTGGGTATGACCAATACTTTCTCTTATAAGAATTTTGAGCTTTCCTTCATGTTGTACGGCCGTTTTGACTATATGGTTGATACAGGTGGTGAGTGGCAGGGAGGCCGTTACACTCAGCGTAAGATAAATTACTATAATGAGAATAATAAGAATGCTGAATATCAGAAACCTATCCATGATGATGGAGGCGGTGATCCCTACTACCGGATTCTGGGATATAAGAACGGTTCGTTCCTGAAAGTGCGTAATGTTTCATTAGGTTACGTTTTCCCGAAGAACATGGTGAGCAAATGGAATCTATCTAATCTGAAAGTATATGTGCAGGCTAAGAATCCGGGGCGTATCTTTTCTAATATAGATTTTCTGGAACTGGACGCTTCGCAGAATTTAACATCTACCTGGAACCGTGGTTTTACAATAGGATTGAATGTAGGATTTTAAACTAAAAAGCAAACGATTATGAAATTATATAAGAATATTACATTTGGCTTATTAGCCTTGACCTTGGGAGGGGTGGTGGCTTCCTGTAGTGATTTCCTGGATGAAAAGCTTACCACTCAACAGACTACCGATTTCTTTGATACACCGGAAGGTATTGATCAGCTGGCTGTGGGCATTTACAATAACCTGCGTTTCCATTTCTTCAAGGAGAATGCCTATACTACCACTAATTACGGTACGGATGAGTTTACTGTGGGTGGTGATGGTTCCAATAAAGTGTGGAATAATTATGATGGTAGTTTCCAGTCACAGATTGTAGCCGCTAATTCAAATACTACGATGGCCGAAAGCCTTTGGGATGCCATGTATATCGGAATCAACAATGCGAACCTGTTGTTAAGTAAAATAACTCCTGATAGTTATACCGGTACGAATAAGAAGACGTATATGGGCGAAGCCTATTTCCTGCGTGGCTTTAATTATCTGAAGTTGGTTTCCCAGTATGGAGGTGTACCCTTGAAATTAGAGTCGAGCTTTGTACCTGTCCGTGAGTTCACCCGTGCTACGGCAGAAGCCACGGTAGAGCAGGCGATTGGTGATTTGAAGAATGCTTATGATCTGTTGCCGGCGACGGTAAGCATGGTGGGGAAGATTAGCAGGGATGCTGCGGCTCATTTTTTAGCTAAGGCTTACTTGTTCCGTGCCAGTGAAATTAATGATGGATGGAACAGTGCGACTAAAGAATCTGACCTGAAAGAAGCCTTGAAACTGGCCAAAGAAGTAATTTCACGTCATCAGTTAGCCTCCAATTTCTCTGATCTGTGGCATTATACTGAACCTGACGGGGCGAGTGAAAAATTAGATGAGATTATTCTTTCGGCACAGTTCTCTTCTGACAAATCTTCCAGAAGTGCCGGTACTAACAGATGCCATCTCTTCTTCTTGTCTGTTTACAATAACTTGCCTCAGATGAAACGTGACTTGGCTGGCGGTCGCGAGTACCAGCGTTTAAGAACCACATATTATATGTATAATATCTATGATATGATTAATGATTCCCGTTTCTGGAAAAGCTTTAAGACTAAGTATGCTGTTAATAACCCGAAAGCGGGTTCCGGTTACGAAGTAGGAGATTTGGGCGTGATGTATGTTGTCAATCGTCCGGGCGATACCCGGTTCGATGGAGTGCAACTCAGCGGAAAGGTGATTGATGAAAAGACCGGCAAAGCCATTCCTACTACATTTGTAGCTTATCCGAAAGATCGTAACGGTAAGGACGATGTGGCATTATATGATGATGTAAGTCGTTTTGTAGCTCTTAATAAGTATATTGATGGTTCGCGTGAAACGGTCAGTGATATGGGAGGCAATCGGGATGGTATTCTGGCCCGTCTTGGTGAAACTTATCTGATCGCTGCTGAAGTTCTGATTCGCCAAGGCGAGTATGGTGATGCTCTGCATTACATTAATGAACTCCGCAAGCGTGCTGCCTACAAGAACGGGGAAGATCGTTCGGCATATTGTGACGGTGGTGCATCATATAATGAAAATGCCTTAGGGTGGCAGATTGACGGCATAAACTCTTATTACACCGGAAATTCTTATTATGAGTCCAATGATATTGATAAGACTACACTTCCCACTGATCTTGAAATAACAGATATACATAGTCTTCCGGCTGAAGATGAGGCTGTCATTTCAAAACTGAAATATAGCTCTGATTATGATCGTATGATGTGCCTTTTGCTGAATGAGCGTTCCCGTGAACTTTGCGGTGAGTTTTATCGTTGGGAAGACTTATCAAGAACGAAAACATTGGTGGCACGTACCAAAGCTTTTAATTCGGATGCTGCTCCTAATATTGATGAACATCATTGTTTGCGTCCTATCCCTCAAACTTATCTGGATGCTATCCAAAAGGATGGTCATGCGTTGACTTCCGAGGAAAAGAAGCAACAACAGAATCCTGGTTATTAATAATGGATGATAAACTGACATATACCAGTCTTTATGTGTATCTGAAAATATAGACAAAAAAAGGAGTAAAGTCCCCCAAATGACTTTACTCCTCCCAATCTTCTTTTCCTCGTAACTAATACGGAGAAAAACACCACTAATCAAAATTCTATACCTTGGTCTTATTGGAATTTAGAAATTATTCTTTCCGGCATCCCACCAGAGACGAGTACCACCTGTGTCGGCACCACCCAGTGCTCTTGTTAATGAACTGTACTGAGTAGGATTAGATGTTTTCAGACCTTCCGGATATGGGAGACGACGGATCATCTCATCTGTGTTAATGGCACCACCGCTATTATTCACTTTGACTTTAAATAATTTCGGATAACCGGTACGACGTTGCTCTGTCCATGCTTCATTACCTTCGGGATATATGGCAAGCCATTTCTGTGTCATGATTTTCTCAAATTGTTCTTCTGTACCGTTGGCATCCGCCCAATTGGGAGTAGTAGTGATGCGTGCATTCATATCGAATTGGGTATCGAACGGATCTTTGTAATCAGCTGGTGTCTTGTCACTTTGCAGGTAAGCATCAACTCCACCTACTCCCCATTGCTCAAAGGATGTTTTTACACCTGTCTCATAGCATATTTTGGGATCTTCTGTAGAGATGCCTCGTAAAGCAGCTTCTGCACGAAGGAACCATACCTCGGCAGCAGTCATTAAAATAGGGTTCGTTTTTTGACTGACTGTACTCTTTGAACATTCTTTATAGCGATTGTCGGCAGAAAGCAAGCCGGTTCCCTGTGGTACGCCTTTGTAGCTTCCAGCGTACTCAAAGAGCTGCGGAAGTTCTTTCACTACATCGTTCTCTTTCCATGTGATAACTGCACCATTTGCTGGATCATAATATTTGGACATGCGTGGATCATCATATCCGGTCAGTACAGATTCCATGGTGGCCCCCATGAAGACTTCCCCCCATGACTTGTTGATTTCACCCAGCGGATTATTGTAGCCGCCGGCAGTCGATACGGAAATAATCTCATTTGGTGCTTCCAGGAATTGCCCGAGGGTGAATGATTTCTGTGCTTGCTCGGTGGCAAGAGCTTTGTCTACGTTAGCAACACGCATGGCTAGACGCAAACGCAATGAATTGCCAAATTTAACCCATTCTGCCAAAGTCTTGTTAGGAGTCAGCATGTCGGCGTCTTTATACGGCTCTACGCCGGGATTGTCCTTGATAAAACTTTGTAAAGAAGTGATCCCTTTTTCCAGATCGGTGAAGAATTGTTTGTAGGCTGTCTTCAGATCATCTACATTGTCACCTTCTTGTCCGAATTTACTATATACCAATGGTCCGTAGCAATCTGCTACACGGTGCATCAATTCAACCTTCAATATTTGGGTTACAGCTAACAGTGCAGGCTGCTCTACGTTGATTTGTTCGCACTTCTGTACTTCGGGCATAATGTACGAGTAATTGTATGTCCAGTGAGTAGAAGTCCATCCATCGTTCAGTGCATATACGCTGTTCTTATCATTGAAACCTTGATTGAAATCATGGAAATAGCCTGAGAACATGTCTTGCCCCAAATTTTGTGCGATTTGGAAAGTCCAGTTTTTACCTTCGCCCCAGTCGTAGTTAAAGTAGATACCACTCTGGATTATTTCAAACTTCAACAGATATTTTTGGAAATCATATTCCTGCAATTCGGAGTCAAACCCTGTATTGTTTCTGTTATCTGCTTCAAAATTGTCGGTACATGCGACTGCGATACCCAGCAATCCGCTTGCAAAAAGTATGGTTAGGAATTTATTATATTTCATAATCGTAAATGCTTTAAGTTAGAATGTGAATTTGATATTGAAACCAATGTTTCTGGTAGAAGGCATGCCGAATACATCTACACCTTGAAGTGAGTTGCCAACAGATAAGGTTGCATCCGGGTCGAACGGTGCATCTTTGTAGAAAAAGAACAGGTTGCGTGCTACCAGCGATACATCGATACCCTTGAATGCCTTCGTCTTTTCCAGCAGTGATTGCGGGAAAGAATAGCCGATTGACAATTCACGCATACGGATATTGGTAGCATCATACATATAATATTCGGATATACCATTACGACCACCTACTGATTTAAAGAATGGTTTAATATGATTCTCGTCGAAGCGAGTTCCTTCGTATTCTATGTAACCTCTATCACGGGCCTGTGCTGTTGCTTTGGTCACGCCATTTTGGTCAAGGACTGCTTGTGTCAAGGACATGACATCACCACCTACGCGGGCATCGATCAGGAAATAGAGACTGAATCCTTTATAGGTAAATGTATTACTCCAACCCAGTAAGCAGTCGGGGTTTGCATTACCCAGGTAGTCGTTGTTACCAGTCTTTACAAGAGGACTTCCATCTTCATTGAGCTTTATTTTTCCATTCTCACGCACGAATGCATTTCCGTAGATATCGCCCAGGGAACCACCTTCTTTGATGCGCATCAGGTAAGCCATAGAAAGTCCGGAACTACCATAAATGAATGAAGTATAATCCGGGTGAAGAGAAATGACTTCATTGCTGTTTGTTGAGAAGTTGACGGCAGTTTTCCAACGGAAATTATCATTCATAACCGGAGTTGCATCTACTGTTAATTCTATACCTTTATTACGGATCTTCCCGGCATTGATATAGCGATATGCATATTTGTCTCCTGCGGCGGTGGGCATTCTCAACAATTGATTCTTTGTATCAGTCTGATACCAGGTAAAGTCAATTCCTAAGCGGCTTTGGAAGAATCTCCATTCCGTACCAAATTCGATAGAACTACTGATTTCCGGTTTCAGATCGCCCTTATTGTATGTGTCGGCTGCTTGCAATACACCACCGGCCTGAATAATATCTACAAGGTTAGTGATACCGATAGGCAGGTCGTTACCTACTTGTGCCCATGAACCACGTACTTTACCAAAGGAAATCCATTCCGGTAGTTTTAATGAGTTATTAATGATCCAGGATAAACCAACGGAAGGGTAGAAGAAGCCTGAATTCATACTTTCCGTATGAGCCAATGTGGAAGACCAGTCATTACGTGCTGTAATGTCAAGATACAGGGCTTCGTCAAAGCCGATTTGTGCTGTTCCGAATACAGACTGAATGGTACGTCTCTGATCAATCTCCTGATTGATGGAGGCATTGGAGCCCATAACGATATTGGCAACCGTAAATAAGTTAGGTTTGTAAAGTGAGGCGATTTTAGAGTCGAGCATCAGTGAGTTGACTTTATTCTTGTTGATACTGGTACCGACAGCGGCATTCAATGACCATTTGTTCCATGTTTTATTGAACATGGCCATCACGTCGGCATAAATCTGGAATTGTTCGCTTTCCGACCAAACATAACGTCCGTTACTCTTTTCGTTATAGGTACCTGTAATATTGGGAGCTGTAGATGCATACATTTTCTGATCGAACTTGTCGCTTACATAGTCTGCATTACCACGGGCTTGCAGGGTTAACCAATCGTTTATTTTCAGGCTGGCACTTAGGGATGCCATAGCGCGGTAACGCTTATTGGTGTTGGTAACACGATTCTTAATCCAGTAAGGATTTTGTGACCATTCGGAAACGTCTGTATACCAGTTTTGTACAGGCATACCATTTCTTGTCGGGTCGGCTACTTCAAAATTAGTAGCATATTCAGACATGTCCATTCCACGTGGGAAACTGTACAGGTCGACCAATGGATTCAGGTATATACCTCCGGATGCAGTGCTATTCTTAATCTTTTGTGTCATCAGGGTAGCATTTCCATCGAGTTTCAGACGGTCATTGAAGAAACTCGCTGTTTCGCGGAACGTAAGGTTGTGCTTTTGCAATTTGTTGGAATCAATGATACCTTTGGCTGTAGTGTTGGCATAAGAGAAGTAAGTCTGCATCTTCTCGTTTCCGCTTTGTACGGATATAGAGTTAATAGCGGTTACACCGTTACCGAGGAATTTGCCAACATTATCGTAGTCGGTTAATGACTTTTTTTCTCCCCAACTGTCAGTTCCGCTGGGGCCATACGAATTCTGGAATTCCGGCAGACTGATGGCATGATCGATGGTCAGATTTGAAGAGAAAGTAACTCTTTGCATACCTGCTTTACCTTTCTTGGTAGTTATTAAGATAACACCGTTGGCTGCTTGTGATCCGTAAAGAGCGGCGGCAGAAGCACCTTTCAGAATGCTCATACTTTCAATGTCTTCGGGATTCAGGTTGGAGATACCGTCACCGGCGTCACGATTCACACCGTCATTTTCTCCACCCATAACGGTGGAAGTAGATTCGGTAGTCGTATTTAGCATAGGGACACCATCGATGACATATAACGGTTGGTTATTGCCTCCTTCGTAAGCGGAACGTGTACCACGGATAGAAACTTTGGCTGAGCCACCAAGGCCGGATGCGCTCTTATTGATTTGTACACCGGCTGATTTACCTGCTAATGCGGTTATCATATTCGGATCTTTGGCGCGTGTCAGTTCATCGCCACCCACTTGTTGGGTTGAATAAGTCAATGAAGCTGCTTTTTTCTTGATACCCATAGCCGTTACCACAACCGTTTCCAGTGACAGGGCTTCTTCCTGCATCTGTACATTGAGAGTTTTCTGCCCGTTGAGAGCAATCGTTACAGGCTGGTATCCGATAAAGCTGATAACCAGCGTTGCATTAGTCGGTGTATTTAGTGTAAACTCACCGTCTATATTGGTAATGCAACCGTTTGTAGTTCCTTTTTCCACGACATTGGCACCGATAATGGGTTCACCTTTTGTATCGGTAACAACACCTTTTACAGAGATATTTTCTTGTTGTACGGTAGCAATGATTTCACTGGCCTTTTCATTTTGTTTGGTCAACACAATATTCTTGCCTTCCATTACATATCTGATGTCGGTACCATTAAAGATTTCGTCCAAAACTTCGGACACCGGTTGATTGTCTGCATCTACATTTACGGTGCGGCGCACGTCCACACTTTTCTTATTGTAGACAAACAAATACTCGGTCTGAGCCTCGATTTTATCGAGGATTTCGCCTACTCGTAACTCAGAACGGGGGATGCTGATTCTTGTACTCTGAGAGTAGGTAGCGTGGCTGTACGCCTGGAACGTTACAAACAAAAGAAGGAATAGTGTGATCTTCATAGTTCGTAATATTTGCTTAAATACTAAACTTTTTGGGCAAAAAAGCCCATTCAAAGAAATTTTTCTCATATCTTTGTAATGTGTTAAGTTAATAAATTGATTAA
>ENA-UAKZ01000800-UAKZ01000800.1-human-gut-metagenome-genome-assembly--contig:-NODE-800-length-10724-cov-20.359546_pt1 | contig 10724 bp, 8 predicted proteins | sample MGYA00243693_ERZ654454 | MGnify/ENA primary metagenome ERZ654454 (study PRJEB26926, sample SAMN06164508) | human gut metagenome | biome: ENVO:00009003; feature: ENVO:2100002; material: ENVO:00002003... | reverse complement strand
AGCGCATCCTCTACAAGAACTTCGTTCAGGTTGGGGAGGACGTGAAAGCCATGATTAAAGAGATTCAGCAGTTCCGCACTATGATGTAGTGATATTGATTAGAGTGCGGTGAGACATCGCACCTCCTATATAAAATAATGTAATGAGAAGATACATCATCGTACTATTGAGCATGTTGGCCATCTGTAGCGTGCCCTGTCAAAGCCAAACCATTGACAGGGCACTGTTTGAACGGATGGTAGCCATTACCAAACACTTCGAGGGTTGGCACGACCCAAAGACCACACCGGGCTATGTGGGCTATGGTCACCAGCTACAGAAGGGAGAGCGTTTCCCGAAAACACTGACACGTCAGCGTGCAGATTTGCTGTTACGGACAGACCTCCTCCGGCACCTGCGCCTATATGCCCGTTATGGCAGGGATGCTTATCTGCTTGCCACCCTCTCGTACCAGATTGGACCAGCCAAGTTGTTAGGCAATGGACGATACCCGAAAGCGTCCCTGCTCACCCGATTGGAACGTGGCGACAGGGACATCCTGCCACTCTATCTGAGCTATTGCAAATGGAGGGGAAAAGCAGTGGCATCCATTAGGAAACGGAGGTGGGTGGAATATCAGCTGTTGTATGCCGAGCGGTGAGGCACCATCCCTCCTATACCTGTTTGTCTGTCACTTATATTATATATAAAGGTAATAATTGCAATTTCAATGTTAAAGTCAGAGCATTATGGCATCCATCAAATTAAAGTTCAGAACATCATCTGTTCAAGAGAAAGAGGGTCGCCTGTATTATCAGGTGATACACAATCGTGTGGCACGTCAGATCCATACAGAGTACAGAATCTATTCCTCAGAGTGGGATGCGGACCATTCAAACATCATTTTGCCAACTTCCGTCACTCCACAACGTCAAGCCTATCTTCTTTCCTTGAAAGATACATTGGATGCTGACAGGAAGAAACTGCTGTTGGTCATTGCACGGTTGGACAAGGAAGGGCAGTCATATACAGCAGACACCGTCGTTGACAACTTCCATGAGGGAAAAGAATTACATGGCATTATCGGCTATACGCTGGAGTTGAACGAAAAACTGAGACGCATCGGCAAGAAGCGGATGGTAGCAAGGTACAAAACCACCCTCAACAGCCTCCAGCGTTACCTGAAAGGAGGCGATGTGCCATTGGAGGAAGTCGATGGGACAACGATACAAGGCTATGAACAGTGGCTGAAAGACAGCGGACTGTGCCGCAACACCACCTCTTTCTACATCCGCAACCTGCGCACCATCTACAATCATGCCGTAGATGACGGACTGGTCATCTCTTCCTCACCGTTCAAGCATGTATATACCGGCATCGACAAGACCGTCAAGCGGGCACTCCCCTTGGAAATCATCAAGCAACTGAAAGAGCTGGACTTGAGTCTGAACCCCCGTTTGGAGCTTGCAAGGGATATGTTCCTGTTCAGTTTCTATACCCGTGGGATGTCGTTCATCGATATGGCACAACTTACACCAAGCAATCTGCATGGCAGTACGCTCATTTACCGCCGTCAGAAGACCTCACAACAGTTGCACATCAAATGGGAACCTGCCATGCAGGAGATAGTGGCGAAGTACAAAACAGATGATTCTCCCTACCTGCTCCCTATAGCAAAAGGAGAGGGAGCCATATTCTGGAGACAGTACAAGAATGCCTATAGCCGTATCACCAAGCAGTTGAAGAAAATCGGAGAAATGATAGGCCTGTCCGTACCCCTGACCACCTACGTAGCCCGCCACTCCTGGGCAAGCATAGCCAAGAGCAAGAACGTGCCCGTATCTACTATCAGCGAGGCATTGGGGCATGACTCCGAGAAAACCACACAGATATACCTCTCCTCATTGGACACCTCTGTCGTTGACAACGCCAACAATCTCATCATCAATTCTCTTTAGGAGGTGCAGCGTCTCACTGCACCTTTATTTCAATATTTATAACTATTGTATTGCGGTGTGATACCGCAACTATAATAAAAAAGTCGGGGATTGTTGAGCAAAAAGGTGTTTCTCTCTTTAAGAGAAACTCTTCGGGATGCAAAAATATGAAAATAACTCCAATTCACCAAATTATATAGCGACTTTTTTACAAAAATGCTAAAATTTGTTGATTTCCGTCAAGCAATTGTTGAGCAAATATGTCTTTTACGATAAAATGATACCTCAATATCAACTGTTTAGCAAAACGATATTTCTCTTAAAGAGAGAAACATCTTTTGCATACCTTTTCCGACCGAATTTTTATGTCGTAAAGAGGGGCTTTGCAGGGGGTGGACTCAGAAAGATGAGAATAGATGACTATTGTAGTTGAAACACATAGAAAGTTGCTGATATACAGACCGATACGCATATCGGGATGAACCATGAGTACGTTCTTTTCTCAAAAAACACATGTCAAAACAGTATGGTGAATGTATTGGACAAGGATAAGATACTGTGGTATGTCATGCGGGCCTACAAGAACGAGAATACTGCCGAAGATCGGCTCTCTAATGAAACGTATGGCTTAGAGTATTTCATACCCAAGCAGAAAGTCCTTCGCACTGTCAAGGGCAAGAAAGTCTTTTTCATGGTACCCGTCATCCATAGTCTGGTGTTTGTGCATGCAAGTCATCAGAAGATTGTTGATTTCAAACACAATTATTATTACGACCTACAGTTTGTCACATGGAAAAGTGGCGGAGAACTTGTCTATCTGACTGTACCTGATGAAGACATGACCAACTTCATCAAGGTGTGCAAGCAGGCAGATGAAGAGGTACACTTCTACAAAATCAGCGAAATCAACAAGGAAAAAGATAAAATCAACATTGAAAAAGGTAAAAGAGTAAGGGTACATGGCGGACCGTTCGACCAGGTGGAGGGCTACTTCATAAAAGTGGCAAAAAAGAGAGGTCGGCAGCTTGTCGTCATTATTCCCGACCTACTGGCGGTTTCAGCTGAGGTGAAGCCGGAATATATTCAAATCATAGACTGAGATTATGGAAACACGAATTACCCCCCCCCGAATTGATTGATACAGAGGGATTAGTACAGGACAGACCGACACAAACGGCCTATTAAAGTTAGATAGAGAATGAGTTTAATTTGGATTGTCAACATCCTGTCGGTATTCTTCCTGTGCGTGTTTTTCGCAGGAATCGTGATACCGCAGATTCTGCTCATCGCCTTCCGCAGGCGACTGTTCGACGAGCCGGACGAGCGGAAGATACATCAGTGTGTAGTGCCTCGCCTTGGCGGTATGGCCTTCAAGCCCGTAGTGTTCTTCTCCTTTGTCCTGCTTTTGGCGGTCAATGTCTCAACCGGACATGATGAGCTGCTTAAGGAAATAGGCGCAGAAGCGTTGCCATTGGCATACGCCTTCTGCGCCATCATCATGTTGTACCTTGTCGGCATTGCCGATGACCTTATCGGTGTGCGCTACCGTGCCAAGTTCTTTATCCAGATAGTCTGCGGCATCATGCTGGTGGCTGGCGGAGTGGAACTGTCCGACCTTCACGGAATGCTGTTCATCCATTCCATGCCGTCGTGGATTAGCATCCCTCTCACCGTTTTCGTTACGGTTTTCATCATCAATGCCATCAACCTCATCGACGGCATCGACGGACTGGCCTCTGGGCTGTGCAGCATTGCCTTCCTGTTCTACGGGATGACCTTCATCTGGTTCCACCAGTATCTCTATGCCATGCTTGCCTTCGCTACTTTGGGCGTACTCATACCATTTTATTATTACAAGGAAATATATATCGAAACCGAACGAATTATCATTCGAAATTTCAAACAGAAGGATGCCGAAGGGTTGTTGGAGTATCTTTCCCATCCGCGTGTGAATTGCTTTGCCGGAGACCGCCTTTGTTCCAGAGAGGCGGCATGGGCATATATGCAGTATTCCCCGAAAGACATGCTGCGCTATGCGGTGAGTCTGAAAAAAGATGACTTTATTATCGGTGACGTGTTCGCTTTGCGTGAGAATGAAGACACTTATAATGTGGGGTGGCATTTCAACAAACGTTTTGAAGGCAAAGGATTCGCTTGTGAAGCGGCAGCCGGATTGTTGGATTATCTTTTCCGAGAGGCGGGCGCACGGCGTATCTATGGATTTGTGGAAGATGACAATATCCGCTCCAAACGCTTATGCGAACGTCTTGGTATGCGCCGCGAAGGATGTTTCAAAGAGTTTGTGACATTCGTAAACAATCCTGACGGCTCCCCAAAATATGAAGATACCTGTGTTTATGCCATTCTCGAAAAAGAGTGGAATACCATCCGTCAGTGGTGACACACCAAACCTATTATGAATTAATACAAAACAAGAAGAAAATATGAACAAGCAATTCATTATCACGAATTTCGCCGCATTTGCTCTCATGCTGTTCCTGCCGACCGGATGCAGGCAGGCGGACGGCAAGCAGGATGCGGTGCAGAGTTATCGGGTCATAAAGGTCGCGGCAAGTCCGGTGGAAATCTCCGAGTCCTATTCCGCCGCCATACGCGGACGGCAGGATGTGGACATCCTGCCGCAAATATCCGGGCGCATTATCCGTCTGAAAGTGAAAGAGGGTGAACGGGTGAAGACCGGTCAAGTATTGGCTGTAATTGACCAAGTGCCCTATCGGGCGGCATTACGCACGGCGCAGGCCAATGTCAGCGCGGCACAGGCAAAAGTGGAAACGGCAAGAATCGAGCTGCGGGGCAAGCAGGCATTGTTTGACGAGAAGGTCATATCCGACTACGAGCTTTCTCTCGCCCGGAACCAACTGGCAGTGGCGTGTGCTGAACTCGAACAGGCAAAGGCACAAGAATCGGATGCACGCAACAATCTCTCCTATACGGAAATCAAAAGCCCGAGCAACGGAGTAGTAGGCACATTGCCCTATCGCATCGGTGCGCTTGTCGGTCCCAATATGGCACAGCCTTTCACGGTCGTGTCCGACAATGCGGAGATGTATGCCTATTTCTCCATTTCGGAGAATATGCTACGGCGATATTCGGCTCGCTATGGCTCGATTGACAGCATGATAGCCGGGACGCCGGAAGTGGGCCTGCAACTCAACGACGGCAGCCTGTACAAGGCGAAAGGACGTATTGAAACCGTAAGCGGCGTGGTGGATCCTGTTACCGGAACGGTACAAATCAAAGCCCTGTTCCCCAATCCCGACCGCGAACTGTTGAGTGGCAGCATCGGCAATGTCATCCTTCAAAACCCGAAAACGGAGGCCGTAACCATTCCCATGACCGCCACCGTGGAACTGCAGGACAAGATTATCGCTTACCGTCTGAAAAACGGACAGGCGGAAGCCGCCTATCTCACGGTGGACCGCCTGAACGACGGCAACCGGTTTATCGTAAAAGAAGGTCTTTCGGTCGGTGACACCATTGTCGCCGAAGGCGTGGGACTGGTGAGAGAAGGCATGAGCATAACCCCTAAAAACGAAACGAAATGAACCTGCGATTTTTTATAGACCGCCCGGTGTTTTCGGGCGTTATCTCGGTGGTGATTGTACTGTTGGGCATGATTTCCATGTTTTCCTTGCCGGTGGAACAATACCCCGACATCGCACCTCCGACCATCAACGTATTCGCAACTTATCCTGGAGCAAACGCTGAAACTGTGCAGAAGGCAGTGATAACCCCTCTGGAAGAAGCCATCAACGGCGTGGAAGACATGACCTATATGACTTCCACGGCATCGAATACGGGCGATGCTTCCATCAACATCTATTTCAAGCAGGGAACCAACGCGGACATGGCGGCGGTAAACGTGCAGAACCGCGTGAACGGCGCGCTGAGCCAGCTTCCGGCGGAAGCCACCAAGACCGGTGTCACCACTGAAAAGCAGCAGAATGCCGAACTGATGACTTTCGCGCTCTATTCGCCCGATGACCGCTTCGACCAGACCTTCCTGAACAATTACTTGAAAATCAATGTCGAGCCGAGGCTGAAACGTATCAGCGGCGTGGGAAAGGCACAGTTGTTCGGTTCCAACTACAGCATGCGACTTTGGCTGCGTCCCGACAAGATGGCGCAATACGGGCTTATCCCCGATGACATATCCACCGTACTCGCACGACAGAACATCGAGGCCGCCACCGGCTCCTTCGGTGCCAATCATCCTACCGCCAATGAATACACGATGAAATACCGCGGACGCTTGTCCGGCGCGGAAGAGTTCGGTGAGTTGGTCATCAAGTCACTGCCGGGCGGCAATGTGCTTCGGCTGAAGGAGGTTGCCGATGTGGAACTGGGCGATGAATACTACAACTATTCCTCCGAAGTGAACGGGCATCCGGCAGCCATGATGCTCATCAACCAGAAAGCCGGGTCCAATGCTTCAAGCACCATCAAGGAGATTCACGAAGTGCTTGACGACCTCAGCCGGGACTTGCCCGAAGGGACGGAATTCGTGGTGCTTACCGATACCAACAAGTTCCTGTATGCTTCCATCAATTCTGTTATCCGGACACTTATTGAAGCGATACTTCTGGTTATCGTGGTGGTATATGTATTTTTGCAAGATATTAAGTCCACGCTTATTCCTACGATATCCATTTTCGTCTCCATTATCGGTACGTTCGCCGTGATGTCCATGATCGGCTTCTCCGTCAACCTGCTCACCCTGTTCGCGCTTGTGCTTGCCATCGGAACTGTGGTCGATGATGCCATTGTGGTGGTGGAAGCGGTGCAGGCGAAGTTCGACGAGGGCTATCAGTCTGCGGTTCTCGCGGCTGATGATGCCATGAAAGGCGTTTCGTCGGCTATCCTGACCTCTACCATCATCTTTATGGCAGTGTTTTTCCCCGTTGCCATGATGGGCGGGACTTCGGGAGCGTTCTACACGCAGTTCGGTATCACGATGGCTGTTGCCGTGGGAATCTCGGCAGTCAATGCCTTCACACTCTCACCGGCACTTTGCGCGCTGCTGCTGAAACCCTATATCGATGAGCAGGGCAACACCAAGAACAATTTTGCAGCCCGTTTCCGTAAAGCGTTCAATGCCGTCTTCGACCGTCTGAGCCGACGCTATGTACGTGGAGTGATGTTCATTATCCATCGCCGATGGCTGTTGTGGAGCATCATAGGCATTTCTTTCGGGTTGCTGGTGCTGCTGGTCAATGTCACAAAGACGGGACTTATTCCCGAAGAGGACACCGGGACGGTCATGGTGAGCATGAACACGAAGCCCGGCACATCCATGGCTCAGACAAGTAAGGTGATGGAGCGTATCAACAGCCGTCTCGACAGCATCGGCGAGATTGAATACAGCGGTGCGGTCGCCGGTTTCTCTTTCAGCGGTTCCGGTCCCTCGCAGGCGATGTATTTCGTGACACTCAAAGACTGGGAGCAGCGTAAGGGAGAGGGGCAGTCGGTCAATGATGTCATCGGAAAGATTTATGCCGCCACTTCGGATATTCCCGATGCCACGGTGTTCGCCATGTCGCCTCCGATGATTGCCGGGTACGGCATGGGAAACGGTTTCGAGCTTTATTTGCAGGACAAGGCGGGCGGAAACATCGCCGCCTTCAAGGAAGAGGCAGACAAGTTTGTCGAAGCCTTGTCGCAGCGACCCGAAATCGGCGAAGTCTATTCCTCCTTTGCCACGGATTATCCGCAATACTGGGTGGATATCGATGCCGCCAAATGCGAACAGTCGGGTGTGTCGCCCGCAGATGTGCTTTCCACATTGTCGGGCTATTATACCGGACAATATGTTTCCGACTTCAACCGGTTCTCCAAGCTCTACCATGTGACCATGCAGGCTCCGGCGGAATATCGTGTGAATGCGGAATCCCTGCACCACATGTATGTGCGTGCCACCGATGGCGGCATGTCGCCTTTGAGCCGGTTCGTGCGCCTGACCAAGACCAACGGCCCGTCAGACCTCACCCGTTTCAACCTGTTCAACGCCATCTCGATTAGCGGGTCTCCGGCTCAGGGCTACAGTTCGGGGCAGGTGCTCGAAGCCATCGGCGAGACGGCACGTGAAGTGCTTCCGTCAAATTACACATACGAGTTTGGCGGCATTTCGCGTGAGGAAAGCAAGACGACCAACAATGCCACGCTTATATTCCTGCTCTGCATGGTTCTGGTCTATCTGATTCTGTGCGCCTTGTATGAGAGCGTGTTCATACCCTTCGCGGTTCTGTTGTCGGTGCCTTGCGGACTGATGGGCAGTTTCCTGTTTGCGTGGCTCTTCGGTCTGGAGAACAACATCTACATGCAGACCGGACTTATCATGATTATAGGCCTGCTTGCCAAGACAGCGATCCTGCTTACCGAATACGCCGGTAAACGGCGGTCGGAAGGCATGACGCTGGCACAGGCGGCATACAGTGCGGCAAAAGTCCGCCTGCGCCCCATATTGATGACTGTGTTGTCCATGGTGTTCGGTCTTGTCCCGCTGATGATGGCGCACGGAGTGGGTGCCAACGGCAGCCGTTCGCTTGCCACAGGTGTAATCGGTGGAATGATTGTAGGTACTTTGGCTCTGTTGTTCCTTGTGCCGTCATTGTTTATTGTATTCCAATATATCCAAGAACGTGTTAAGCATAATTAAATGAAGAAGACAGTAATATATATCATATTGTCGGGATGGATGCTTGCCGGCTGTGGCACATACAGCCGGTATCATCGCCCTGACCTCTCAACGGAGAATCTGTATCGGGACATGCCGGCGGACATTGATACAATGACCATCGCGTCCCTGTCGTGGCGGGAAATGTTTACCGACCCGAAACTCCAGTCCTTGATTGAAACCGGACTTGAACGGAACGCAGACCTCAATGTGGCACGGTTACGCGTGGAAGCGGCAGAAGCCGTCCTGATGACTGCCAGACTATCATATCTTCCATCACTGGGACTGACTGCCGAAGGTAATGCCAATAAACATGACGGAGCAACGGCAAAGACATATAATGTGGGAGCGTCGGCAAGCTGGGAACTGGACATCTTCGGCAAACTTACGGCGGCAAAGCGTGGCGCAGCCGCCGCATTACAAGGAAGCCGTGCCTACCGGCAGGCCGTACAGACACAGCTTGTCGCCACTATTGCAGACAGTTACTACACCCTTGCCATGCTTGACGCACAAATGACAATAAGTAACCGGACTTTGGAGAACTGGCGGACTACCGTACGCACTCTTGAAGCGTTGAAAAAAGTGGGGAAATCAAACGAGGCTGGCGTATTGCAGGCAAAGGCGAACGTGATGCGACTCGAAGCATCCCTGTTATCCATACGCAAGAGTATTTCCGAAACAGAAAACGCCCTGTCTGCGATACTTGCCATGCCGTCACACTCGATTGGACGAAGTGATCTGGCCGAGGCTGCTTTCCCCGATACTGTCTCGATCGGAGTCCCTTTGCAACTGCTTTCCAACCGTCCCGACGTGCGTCAGGCTGAAATGGAACTGGCGCAAGCATTCTACGCCACCAATGCGGCCCGTGCCGCCTTCTATCCCAATATTACCCTCTCGGGAATTCTTGGATGGACTAATAACGGCGGTGGCGTAATCGTAAATCCCGGACAATGGTTACTTAATGCCATCGGTTCCCTGACACAGCCGTTATTCAACCGGGGCGTAAACATCGCCAACTTGAAGATAGCCAAAAGCCGTCAGGAAGAAGCCAAACTGTTGTTCCGGCAATCATTACTGAACGCAGGAAAGGAAGTGAACGATGCTCTGACCGCATGGCAGACGGCAAAATCGCAAATTGAAATCAATGCTCGGCAGGTTGAAACATTATGCGACGCTGTGCGAAAGACAGAATCGCTGATGCGTCATTCCAATACCACCTATCTGGAAGTGCTGACCGCCAAACAGTCTCTTCTCGAAGCGGAAGTGCAACAGTTACAAACTCGTTTTGAACGCATACAAAGTATAATTAAACTTTACCATGCGTTGGGAGGAGGAATGTAACTTTACAAGAATTATAACCTAATACTGAACCATGTTGTGTAATTTTTATATTTCAGTCGTCATAAACTTATAAATAAGTAATTTAGTATGCAAAAACAAATTAAAAAGTCTTCTCTTTTTTTTGAAGAGAAGCAACACCTGACCCACTTCGCTACCGAACAGGATGTAGCAGAAGAATTGTTTGAGTTACTCTTAGAAGCGAGAGAACTCTATCTTCAGGATGTGATTTTGAATGGCAAGCGGTATGACCGCTATGTGGATGACTTCATCAACAGTCATCGGTATATCAACTGCAACAGTGCAATTTGCCGAAACTGCCACGAGATGAACATCCACATCGTCAAGGGACTGCTGAACGAATGCGCCCACCTTATCCAGCCTCTTTTTGAGGCATCCGACTTCTCCTTTGAGAAGTGTATGGAGTTACAAAGGAAGTATGACCGCTCGGAACCGTTGCCGCCATACAGTTGGCACGGAGCAAGGGGGCTTTTGTGTATGGCATCTGCAACGTCGTGGGTGCCTCTATCCCAAGAAATACGGATTCCGGGACATACATCCATGTAGGACCTGAGATAGGTGTGGCTTCTACCAAGGCTTTTACAGGACAGGTAACGGTGCTGATGCTGCTTGCCCTCTGCGTGGGACAGATGCGTGGTACTGTGGATGATGCAACCGTAGAGAGGATTGTCCGGGAGTTGAAGAACATGCCCCTATATATCCTAAAATCCGCAAGCAATCTCAATGGCAATCTCAATTGCAGTAAAGAGCTTGAA
>ENA-UAKZ01000796-UAKZ01000796.1-human-gut-metagenome-genome-assembly--contig:-NODE-796-length-10741-cov-5.066348_pt1 | contig 10741 bp, 11 predicted proteins | sample MGYA00243693_ERZ654454 | MGnify/ENA primary metagenome ERZ654454 (study PRJEB26926, sample SAMN06164508) | human gut metagenome | biome: ENVO:00009003; feature: ENVO:2100002; material: ENVO:00002003... | reverse complement strand
CAGCGTCAGATGTGTATAAGAGACAGTCCCATTCCTATCGGAGATACTTCCAGCTGTCCTAATTTTCTATTATCCATATTGTTATATTTTAGAGTGAGATTATTATTGAATTACTTTATTTCCTTATTTTTAGCCATTTCCCATAAGTCAGCATCCGCCAGCCCCATTCCAGAGGCCCGAAGCGGAAATAGGAGAGCCATAGGACACTGAATGCCATCTGGACAAGAAAGACGTAGAAAGCTATGGATTCTGTTCCTGTCAATCCAATGCCGGCCCCCAGTCCGAAGCCGATACCGTAGAAGAGAACCATGACCCATACCGACTGTCCTACGTAATTGGTCAGTGCCATTCTCCCCGGAGCGGCAAGACAACGCCACAAGCGCCACTCTCTACCATGCAGGTAAAGGAGACAGATAGCGGAAACATATGCAAAACCTGAAGGATAGACACTTGCCGTATAGATGGCGGTGTGTGCAGCTGTCCCGAAAGGATGCCCGTTTACCGTACTCCAGGCATAGAGAATGGACAAGGGAAGTCCCAGTAGAAAACCGTATGTCACCGTTTTTTTCAGTAGCATCCGATTTGCCTCAAGATTGGCGTATATTTGCTTGCGCCCAATGTAGAAGCCCAATAAGAACAATCCCAATACCTTAAAATAGCGGTTGCTGTCGATGAATTCCTGCAAGCGTACCCATGCACCCTGTATCAGAAATTGAAAGACCTCTCCGTAGCTTTCCGCATTACGCAGCCAGATTCCGAAGTTATATTCCGTTATGCCATATAAATTGCAATAGTGCTGTTGCATTCGCACTGCGGGAGCCGACAGGGACACTCCGAATGTACCGGCCAGCCAATCAATCGGAATAGGAAGTAGCAATAGGACTGCGGAAGTCCCCAGCAACACTCTGTCCGAAACATGCCGGAAAAGAGGGAGCAGCATGCCCAATAAGGCATACAACAGCAAGATGTCTCCGCTCCAGATAAACATCAAATGCAGAAAACCGATGGTGGCCAGAACAATCATCCGCCGATAAAAGATACGGAATCCGTCCGTTCCCTTTTTAGCCGCGTTGCTAATTATGATTGAGAATCCGATACCGAACAGCAGCGAGAATATGGTGTAGAACTTACCGTCTACAAAAAGGTATTGAAGAAAGCGGACTACCTTGTCTATTTCTGCCGTAGGCATGGCCTCCGTTATTCTCAATTTTTGAAAGGTATAAAGCGAAAATTCCGGAAAGTTGGCAAGGCAGATTCCCAGCAATGCAAATCCTCTTAGAGCATCGAGGATGACATGGCGTTCCGATGTCTTCACGGGTACCATGTCTTTTATATCCATTTCCTTATTCATTGATTCTTTCTTTTTTGTTAACCAACATGACGCTTCCCAGTATGATTACAAGCCCGAGCAACTGTATGCCTGTAATCTGTTCCCCGCCCAGCCCGCCACCGATAACGACAGCCACCACAGGATTCACGTAGGCATGGGTGCCCACTTCCGTTGTCGGGCGGATCTTCAGCAGCCATACGTAAGCGGAATAAGCCATCAGTGAGCCGAACAGTATCAGATAGGCCAATGACAACCAGGCGTATAGAGGGACCGTACTGAATCCCGTAGGAGAGAACTCCCCGTTCCCCAATGTACATATCCAGAACATCATGTCGGCAAAAAGCATTTGCCAGGCGGAACCTGCAAACGCGTTTGCAGGTTCTGTGTCTGATGAACGGTATTTTGTATAAAGTGTTCCCAATGCCCAGGAAATACAACCGGCTACAAGTAGTAAAATACCATATTCACTATGATCGTGTACGGTTACCGTCATTTCCAGTTGCTCGGCATACAATAACCCTACTCCTGCAAATCCCATCAAAATACCGGCAAGGATACATTTGCTCCGAAAGGTATATTTCCACATCGGAGCATCGAGTGCCATAATCCAGATAGCGGTAAAGGAGGCCACCACAGCCACCAGGCTGCTGCTGACATATCGCTGGGCCAGCATCACTACCGCCATATCGATGAACAGCAGGATGATTCCGCTCACAGCCGACCTGCCTACAAGCCTTGGGGTAAAGACCCGTTCTCCACGACATGCACATATCACAAGCAGTATCAATCCTGCCGTAGAGAAGCGCAATACACTGAGAAGGAAAGTCGGAAAGCCGTGTAAAGCCACCCCGATAAAATAGTAAGTGGACCCCCAAACTACATAAATCAGGAAATAAGCGAATAGGATGGCAAGTTTTTTCGGCATTATTTTTATATTTTATTTCAACGCATTCTTGAAGAACCCGTCTATCTTGTCGAACGGTATCACATCAATCTTGTCGTATAAATCGACATGGTTGGCTCCGGGAATAATCAACAGTTCCTTGTTACTCCCCGTCAGCCGCTTGTAGGCATCCTCACTGAAATAGCGGGAATGAGCTTTTTCTCCATGAATCATCAACACGGCACTGCGGATTTCGCTAATATAGGTGAGCAGCGGCATATTGATGAATGACAATACGCTGGTTTTCGTGATTCCCTCGTTGGAGTTCGGGGAACGGCGATGATAGCCTCGTTCCGTCTTGTAGTAGTCGTGATACTCCTTGACGAATTGCGGAGTATCATCCGTCACGGGGTCGAGTACGCCACCGTCGCGTGCATAGCTGTCATCACGATAATCCTCGGTACGCTGTGCGTTGAGTTGCTCGCGCAACTTATAGCGGTCATCGGCACTCATGGCATCGAAATACCCGTTGGCATTTACCCGGCTCATATCATACATAGTAGATGTTACCGTCGCTTTGATACGAGGGTCATTGGCCGCAGCATTAAGTGCAAACCCGCCCCAACCGCAAATACCTAAGATTCCGATACGTTCCGGATTGACGTCCGCACGGGATGTCAGATAATCGACCGCCGCACTGAAATCCTCCGTGCTGATTTCGGGTGACGTAAGATAGCGAGGCGTACCGCCGCTTTCGCCGTAATAGGAAGGGTCAAAAGCGATAGTCAGAAAACCTCGTTCGGCAAGTGTCTGGGCATAACGGCCTGACACTTGTTCTTTCACCGCACCGTAAGGGCCACTGACTGCAATGGCTACCAGACGTCCTTGCGTATTTTTCGGCTTGTAAAGGTCTGCGGCAAGCGTGATGCCGTAACGGTTGTGAAACGTGATTTTCGTATGTTCCACCTTATCACTCTGCAGAAAGGTCTTATCCCATTCCTGTGTCAATTCCAATGGTTCCATACCGGTTGAATTTATATATTTTGTTGTTGTCGTTTCTTGTGCCATGACATTCGCAAAGGTCAGGAACGTCAGTATGGCGATTGCTTGTAACTTCATAGCCGTATTATTTTACTTTATAGCGGAGCCAGACAATATCTGTTTCCCATTGTTCCACACTCTCTAATTTCAGTTTGTACGGGTTACATTCCATACGAGAGATTCCATCGAAAACCGCCGTCTGTCCCTTACGCCCGTCAATACCCGGAGCTACCATAATACTCACTTCGTCAATCAGTCCGGCCTCCAGGAAACCGCCGCAGATATGTCCGCCCCCGACAATCGCCAAGCGTTCAACGCCGAAATGTTCGTGAAGCAGCTCCATAGCTTGCGGCAAGTCAATGCGTTCCGCACCGGCCGCAATCCATGAAATACCCAATGTGCGCAGCGTTTCCAGATATTCCTCGGACACCTGTTCACTGACAATACAAAGTAGAGGATACCCGTCAGCTTCACCCTCCTGCCAACGCAGTTTCCCATAGGTATCGACAATGATCGTATATTCGTCCGATTTACTGGCGACATATACGGATTTATGACCTATCGGAGTTCCCTCCATCGGAGTACTTTCCTCTTTGACGGCAGAACATTCGAGTGCGGTAGTTATCCGTCCTGACAGTTTCGAGCAAGGCCCCAGCTTTTCCAAGGCTATGTAATACTCATCCGTACTCAGTTGCCCGACCATCGGGCAGTCGATGCGGCCATCGACCGAAGTCATCATGTGACTGATTATATATGGTCTCATATTCTTGGTTTTTATTTATAATGCAAAAGTAAGGCAGCTTCTCCGCTCTGCCGGTAGACAAATTACGGATTATACTACCTTATTTACTGATTCCTTATCGGCCTACCTGACGTTGCTGTTCGGCATTGTACCGGTCTCCCACAACGGGCATAGCAGCCACGGTATCCTCCAGTTCTTTCCACTCCTCGGAGCTGATGTTGAAGTCGAGTGTGCGCAGGTTTTCCTCCAGATGAGACAGTTTTGTCGTTCCCGGAATCGGTACGATCCACGGTGCTTTCTGAAGCAACCAGCCAAGAGCCACCTGTGCCGAGGTCATGCCCCGTGTGCGCCCGAAAGCTTGCAGCGCATTTACAATGTGGGTATTCGCACGCATCGCTTCCGGCTGGAAACGCGGCAGGGTCTGACGGTTGTCGTTGTTTACATCGAAGACCGTGTATTCGTTGATGCAGCCTCCCAAAAATCCACGGTTGATTGGGCTGTATGGTACAAAGCCGATACCCAACTCCCGGCATACATCGAGAACACCGTTCTCTTCCACTAAGCGGTGCATCAGATGATACTCGCTTTGGATAGCCGTCAGCGGACAAATGGCGTGGGCCTTATGGATTGTTTCGGCACTGACCTCGCACATACCCCAGCGTTGCACTTTACCTTCCTTGATCAAGTCGGCAATGGTAGCCGCTACCTCCTCGGCCGGAGTATTCGGGTCGGCACGGTGCTGGTAGAACATCGGCAGTGAATCGAGTCTCAATCGGCGAAGCGACTCCTCGCAATAGCGGCGGATGGTTGCCGGACGGCTGTCCTGACGACCGGTTCCTTTGCCGTCGATGACTTCGTGCCCGAATTTGGTCGTTACGTTAATCCGTCCCTTGAACTCGGACAGCGCTTCTCCTGCCAGGTTCTCATTGGTCAACGGCCCGTAAATGATAGCCGTGTCGAAGAGCGTCACTCCACGCTCTACCGCTTCATGCAACAATCGGATACACTCTTTCTTATCCGGATGTTGGCTGCGGTTGTAAGTCATGCCCATTACACCGAAGCCGAGTGCCGACACCTCGAATGCCGCCTTGCCCGTACCCAATACACGATGTCCCTTGATACGGGCTGCATCGATATCCACCACATCGGATGTTTCCGCTTGTTTCGCTTCTGAAGCGAATACTTTGCCCAATCCCGAAGGCATGGCCATTGCGGCTCCTGCCAATGCAGCCGTTTTGAGAAATCCACGACGGCTGATATCCATTTTATTGTTTTCTTCCATGATTTTATGTTTTATGCATTATAACTTAATGAATGGAAAATGCCCCGTCCACTAAAAGGGCGTGCCCGTCCACGAAACTTGCCTGCGGTGAGCAAAGCCACAATACGGCGTTGGCTATTTCTTCCGGTTTACCGAGACGTCCGGCAGGAATATCTCGGACCAGTTCCTTTTCCAGATCGGGGTTACGCCGTATCAGTTCTTCGGCCATAGGTGTTCGGATCACACCCGGACAGACGGCATTGATACGAATCCCCTTTGCCGAGTAATCAATGGCGGCTGTACGTGTAAGCCCGATTACCGCATGCTTGCAGGCGATATAGGCCGCTTGTCCGGGGAACCCCGTAACACCGCCTTGAGACGAGGTATTGACAATGGCCCCACCGCCTTGTTTCAGCATCTGGATAATCTCGTAACGCATACAGTTCCATACACCTTTCAGATCGACAGCCACCGTGCGGTCGAACTCCTCGTCGGTGATCTCGGCCATCGGCCGTTGCGGGGTCTGTATCCCGGCATTGTTCAATGCAGCGTCCAGCCTGCCGTAAGTCGCAACGATCCAGTCAATCATCTCCTTTACAGCCCGCGTGTCGGATACGTCGCAGCGATATGCCACGGCTTTATACCTTTCCGCAATCAACTTCTCGGCCTGCTTTTTCGGTTCATTGATGTCCACCAATACTACGGTTGCACCCGCTTTTGCAAATGCTTCTGCCGAGGCCAGCCCGATACCTGCCGCTGCACCCGTTACCATCGCTACTTTTTCATTCATTGTTTCCATGATTCTAATTGCTTTAATGTTCTGATGCAAAGTTACGCAAAGAGCCTCGCAACGATTTTGCTGCGAGGCTCAAAAGATTTTGTTATGAAGTTCACTTTGTTAAAATGACTTTTTCCGAAAAATCCATAATCTATATTCTCCTGATTAACTTGGCTGGATTTCCTACAACGATCGTATTCGATTCGACAATTCTCTCCGAAATGCGGAAAAACCTTGTGTAATAATTCACGATATTCTTCCGTATCCGGCATCGTATGATTCAGCCGGAAGATATTTTGCCGCAGCTCTTTTACCACGCCTAGTTCTTCTTCCGTCTGGTGCAGGCAGTCGATTCGCAACTCTTCCATTGGCTTATTCGATTGCTTGTTTGACCCAATCTCCAACTTGTTTCGTACTTCTATTACACAACCGGCCTTCTTCCCATTCGATTTTGGGGTAGAGTCTCTTGAGTTGTTTCACGCTACCCGTGATTGAACTGCCACCCGAAGTGGCAAAAGGAATAACGGTTTTACCCGCGAAATCATATTTCTCAAGGAATGTATTGACCAGACGCGGACATAAGTCCCACCATATCGGATAACCGAGGAACACCACGTCGTAATCTTTCAGTTCAATCGTTTCTCCGCCCAACGCAGGACGTGATTTGTCGTCTGCCATCTCCACCGAACTGCGGCTCGCCTTGTCGTTCCAGTCGAGATCTGCCGAAGTGTAGGCCGTAGCCGGAGTAATCCGGTGAAGTTTACCGCCAGTCTCTTTTGCGATAGCGGTTGCCACTTTCTCTGTGGTCCCCGTACAGGAGAAATAGGCTACAAGGATTTTCTTGTCGGACGGCCTGTCGGTATCTGCTGTTTGTTTTTGTGCTTTCGACGGGTTACTGAAAGTAAGTAGGCTCATAAGTATCAATACTATCTGTTTCATGTCATTTTAATTTAGAATATTCTTCATCACCGACAGGTTCCAGCCATTCGGTACTGTTGTTCTCACCGGGCACTTCGATGGCTAAATGCGAGAACCAGCTGTCGGGAGCAGCCCCGTGCCAATGTTTCACGCCTGCCGGAATATTGATTGCATCCCCGGAATGTAGTTCCACCGGCTCTTTGCCCCACTCCTGATAGTAGCCGCGACCGCCCACGCATACGAGTGTCTGACCGCCGCCTTTCGTTGCCTTGTGCACATGCCAGTTGTTGCGGCAGCCCGGCTCGAAGGTCACATTTACCACGGGGACTCCGTCCGTTACCACGGGAGCCGTGTAGCTCTGGCCGATGAAATACTTGGCATAGGCATCGTTGGGTTTCCCCACGGGGAAAATGATGGTTTGCGCGTACGCTTCGAGCGAACCTGCCGCTACGCTGTCTGCATTACCGTCGGTCCAAACTTCTTTTGCCATACGGAAAGCCGCCCACACTTTCGGCCAGCCCGCGTAGAATGCGGCATGGGTGAGTATTTCGGCTATCTCGGTTCGGGTCACTCCGTTCTTCTTCGCCGATTCGAGATGGTACTTGAACGAGGAATCGGTCAGTCCCTGCGACATCAGGGCCACTACGGTTACGATGGAACGGTCGCGGAGCGAAAGCAGATTGTTCCGGCTCCACACTTCCCCGAAAAGAATATCATCGTTCAAACGTGCAAATTCGGGGGCAAATTCTCCGAGCGCATCGCGTCCGGCAGTCTGTTGGATTTTTACTTGTGATTTTGCCATGATCGGAAAAATTAAAGTCAATAATAAAGCTAATGATGCTACTTTTGTTTTCATACGATATGATTTTTAGTTCGACATTTCCAAGACAACCGACAGGTCTTTCCTGTTTCCGATACAAAAGTACGGGCATTATTCCACAACAGCTTTGCTGCAAGGCTCAAACTGTTTTGTTCTGAAGTTCATCTTACCATGAAGGAGCGACACCATAAGCCTCCTTGTATATCTTGGAGAAATGCGACAGGTTCTTGAAACCCACATCGAAGCAGGCTTCCGTCACTTTCTTCTTGCCTGATTTTATCAGGCTGTGCGCGGCTTCCAGCCGGCGTTTGATAATCCACTTTTGCGGTGTCAGGTTACTGACTTTGGCAAAGTCCCGCTTGAAGGTAGCCAGGCTGCGTCCCGTGTAACTGGCGATTTCCTCCAGAGAGAGATCACACATGTAGTTCTCGTTCAGATAGTCGAGAATGTCGATTTTCCACGGCTCCACGAAGTCGAACAGCGAGGCATAGAGATTCCGGTCGGTATTAAGCAGTACATATATCCCTTCTACCATTTTCAGCTTCAGTACGTCTTCGGACGGTTTTTCGCCTGCATCGAAATAGGGAATGACGGATTCGAACAGCGAACGGATATCAAGCCTGTTACTGGGCAACACGCGCAGGCTTACCTTCTCACGTTCGGAGTCGTTCGGAATCTGTTGCCGGTTAAGCGTCTGGTAAAATTCTCTTAGAAACGGTCTTGAGAACTTCAGTACGACAGAACGGTAAGGCTTTCCGTCCTCTACCTTTTTCTGCAACCACATCCGGTTATCGCGCCGCATGAAAGCACAATCCCCCGGATGCAACACGGTTTTCTTACCACGTTCCTCTATCTCCAACTCACCGGAGCACAAATAAATAAGCGTATGCTCCCTGTTTTCGTGGGCGCACCCCCGGTCATCGGTGAAATAACTCGCTATAAGCACGTTCGAGCAATCGAATACATCTAATCGTTCCATATTGTCAGTCTTTAATTTTCGCAAAAATAACGCATTCCAACCATAAAGTATTTGTTGTAAAGCTCAAATTTGCATAACGGATAAAATATTTTTGTACTCTTGACCTCGTATGGCAGCTATTACCTTACAGATTACAGTACAACACATTACGGTTTCAACGGGCCATAAAAGTACGATGCCGTAGCACCGCCATCGATCAGAAAGTCCGCTCCTGTGATAAATGCTCCTCTGTCGCTCATCAACAGTTCGGCAACATTGGCAACCTCGTCCGCGGTTCCGGGACGTCCTGCCGGACATTTGGCGAACATGTTTTTATAAAAATCACCTCGCGGCCCGTTGAACTCGTCGATAGCCAAGGGAGTTACAATGATACCAGGTGAAATGGAGTTGATTCTTGCCCCGCGCTCGCCCCATTTCACAGCTTCGGCCATTACACGTTTCACGTTACAACGCTTGGCCATCTGGTAAGCGTGTAACGTATCCTTGATACTATCCGGTTGCAGCATGTCGAGCGAGAGCAATTCTTCGGCAGGAGTCGTGGCCAGTAGCATATCCTCCTCGATGGTCAGTGCGGGCATCCGATGCCCTGACTGGCTGGAAATCGTTACCCCGACACCGTTTTCTTTAATAACCTTCCCAACTTCTTCGAGCAGGACAGCCGTTCCGTACAGATCGACTTTCAGAATCGTTTCGATGGAAGCCTGACTCGGTGATACGCCCGCCGCATTGACGAACATTGAAATTTCACCATGTTTCCGTGCAACCGCAATCAAGTTCAAAATGGACTCCCTTGAAGAGAGATTCATTTCGACGGGTACTGTATCAAATCCCGCCTCATTCAATATACGGCAAACAGCCTCGGTACTCTCCGGGTTCAGGTCTCCGACAACGATCTTTTTCCCATATCCCATACGGCGGGCTATCGCCATTCCTATCTGACCGGCACCGGTCAATATCATTATCTCTTTCTTCATATTACTCATTTTTATCTGCCAAACAATTTAAGGGCGTTGTCATGCAGGATTTTTTCTGCAAAAGGTGCGAGCTCGGCATCATCGGTTATCCACGTTCGCAATTGTTTCAAATTTCCTGTCAGAACTGTTGCCGGCTGGTATGGATAATCCGAGCCGTAAAGCAACCGGTCGGGGGTGGTTATGGTCAGCAGAGCTTTGACAACTTCAGGCGTTGCACCTCCTGCAAGGTCATAATAGAACGCCTTCAGATTGGCATCCCAGTCAATCGGTTCCATAAGCTCTTTCGCCGCCATGGCCGGATATACCGCCTTCATGCGCGGAAGGGCCAGCGGCAGAAATGAACCGCAATGCGGTACGACGAACTTCAGATTCGGATACCGGGCCGGAACATTCCGGGCAATCAGATTGACGGCGGTACGGGTCGTCTCGGCCGGATATTCGTAAACGGCCAGCGGTGCTGTTGCAATGATTCCATCGTTTACGGGCGAAGGTTTGTGCGGATGCAGCATCACGACGGCATGGTGCTCGTTCAGAACTTGCATCAGCGTATCGAGTGCCGCATCGCCCACGTACTGTCCCCGGCTGTTGGTAGCCAGCTTGATGCCGTCCGCACCGAGTGTGTCGAGTACATAGACCGCTTCCTTGATAGCCGCGTCCACATCAGGCAGGGGCAATGAAGCACAGAAGAGGAATTTGCCGGGATAATCCGCTTTCAGCCGGGCGCACGTCTCGTTGTATTGCCTGACCGCACGACGGCTCTCTTCCGCATCGCCGAACCACGGTTGGGGAGCAGGCATCGAAAGGACGGATGTTTCGATACCCGCCTCTTCCATGAATTTCAGATGAGAAGCCACATCCCAATCCGGAAGCGGGAAAGTCTCTTCCAAAGCTGCCCCGTGCCTGTCCAACAGTTCCTTGAACGTGGGAAGTATATTATGACAATGCACGTCTATCGCCTGTTGCCCCATCTGTCTCTTATACACATCTGACGCTGCCGACGACCTCTAGGGCGTAG
>ENA-UAKZ01000792-UAKZ01000792.1-human-gut-metagenome-genome-assembly--contig:-NODE-792-length-10780-cov-4.381818_pt1 | contig 10780 bp, 10 predicted proteins | sample MGYA00243693_ERZ654454 | MGnify/ENA primary metagenome ERZ654454 (study PRJEB26926, sample SAMN06164508) | human gut metagenome | biome: ENVO:00009003; feature: ENVO:2100002; material: ENVO:00002003... | reverse complement strand
TCTACACCCTAGAGTTCGTCGGCAGCGTCAGATGTGTATAAGAGACAGGTCCTGAACCATGGGATACCGTTTCGCAACCGATGCAAGCACCATTACCCCGGAAGTATTTAATACATTTCCCTTTAACAAATCCTTATAGCACACCTCTTCCTTGATGCCGATAATCTTCCCGGTCAGACTCCCATTTTCATCCATGAGTTCCCTTGCTGTTGAGGATAATACCGCATTCTCTCTTTCCATCAAAGATACCTGTTTTATAAGCTTATCCTCCGTCCAGTAATCATCTGCATCTAAGAATGCAATAAATTTTCCCTTCGCAAGGGCAATTCCTTTATTCCGGCTCGCTGCCACTCCCTGGTTGCTTTCATTGCAAATATAAATAAGCCTCTCGTCCCGTCTGAAGCTTTGAATCTGCTCCGCTGTTCTGTCTGTAGAATTATCATTGATTACAATTAATTCCAACGAAACCTGTTGCAGCAAAACAGATTCAATTGCTGTACGTATGAACTTTTCACAATTATATGCGGGCATTACTACCGACACTAAAATATCATCCATGCTTTATTCCGTTTCCACGCCTTTCTGCCATCTTCCTTTTTCCCATGACAATCATTTTTTTAATAAGCTCCCGGTTAATATACACTGCAAACAGTATTCCTAAAATCAGATTTAACAGGTTGAAGGAAAGCTTATTAAACCATGAAAGAATACACATGATAACCAGAAACAGGACATAGCCAAAAATATTTGCATAATTATATTTGATATACTGAAAATTCAGTACATTCCGCATCCGGTAAACGGCAAGAAACAGATACGACACTAACGTGGAGATAGATGCCGCATAAATTCCAACCGAATTCACCAGAACCAAATCCACAGCAAGATTGATTATCGCTGCAATAATCGTAGTTCCACCGACACTCTTTGTCTTTTTATGTGCAATATAGATTCCTCCCAGAAAGGATGACATAGAAGAAAAGAACATCGCCATCATAAGAATCGGCATCTGGCAATATGCCTGCCGTCCGTAATCGCCCCGTATCAAAAGGATAAACAGAATTGGCATTGCTGCAATCAGCATTGCCATGATACCGGACAAAATACGCAAAATGTTATCAAACATTTTTCCATAGTAGACAGATACATCTTCATCCTTTGAATTTAAAGATGCATTTTCCTGCCATGCTTGGGTAAATGCACTGTTTGCCAAAGAATACATCGACGGGATTTTATTTGCCACCCCATACACCGCATTTGCATTAATTCCCATAAAATTAAGCAAAACCAGCCTGTCCGAAAAATTCAGCAGCCATAGGGACAGTGAATTGGGAATCATTGGCCAGGAATAACTTATAAGCTCTTTCAGCACTGATTTTGACACGAGCCTGAAATCAATCTTAGAAAGGATATGTCCCTTCGCAAGAACAATAAAAAGCGCTACAATGGTGGCGCCTGTCATGGCAATTAACGCTCCAATCAGTCCTCCATCAATATAATATACCAGTACAATTACCAGCAGCATATTAACAATAGGCTGCACGGATGTGCACAAGGAATACAGCATAGGGCGGGACAATCCCCTCACCACCTGCACAAGAGTAAGAAATAATATATCAGAGAAAAAATATGCGCATATCAGAATCCGGACCTCGAATGACAGCTTATACAATGCAAAATAAAGAATTGACAGCGATATTAGAGAAGAAACCGTTACAAACAGCAGTACATTGGTAATAACCTGGTTTCGCTTCCTTTTATTGTCATTACAGTCTATCAAAAACCGGAAGGCTGCAGTCTGTACCTGCAATGTTGCAACAGGCAGAAACAGGGATACCAGCGTGGAAATCAAATCATAAGTTCCGTATTCCGCCTGCGTAAGCTTTGCAGTGATAATCGGAAGCGTAATCAGCATAGACAATTTAGGTAAAATTGTCCCAATAGACATAATAATTGTATTTTTCGCAAGTGCTGTTTCTCTACTCATTGTGACTCTTCACCCATTCCGTTATACATTCAAAACAATTTTCCGCCTGAATATTCAAGACATGCTTCCTTATAACTTCTTTTTCGTTATTAACATTTTCCGCCATTCGTCTGACTGCATCTATTATCCCAGCCTTATCACATGTATCTGACGTGATATCAAATATATAGGAAGACTGTCCTACATTCTCAGTCAATTCCCTGTATTTAACTGCCCACCCCAGAGCAATGGCAGGTATATAATTTTTATATGCATGAACAATACCATGGAATCTTGAACAGATTATAAACTCAAAATTTTTCACAAAGGCATCATACTGGAGACACGAAAAATCATTTTCCAACAAATGTACATGTGCTTCATCCGAAAACATTTCCGCTATCTTTTTGCAAAATGCCAAATCCTCACCGGAATGCCGGAAAACATAGACCTCTTTTTTCTGCGCTAAAAGCTCCTCTATTATGGCACGATAAATTTCCAAAACATTTGTGACATTGCCGTGTCTGAAGCACTGGGCATTCGGTACAATTCCCACATTATGCTCTGTGTGAATTTCCGGCAGGGATAACACCAGCGGCTTCACATAAATATTGTTAAGATTAACCCCGGCATTCTGCAATACCAGATCGTTTGAAAGCTTTACATTTGTCAAGCCAAAATCCCGGGTGAGAAATGTATACCCTTCCTTTTCACGGGCAAATACCGTAACCGGATATCTCAGCAAATCCGCTATCTCATCTTTAATATCCTCCATACCGGAAGGAAACTGAAAAGGACCAAAGGACTGCGGCATAATAAAAACAGGAATATCATGCCGTTTTGCAAGACGAATTGTATTTAAGAAGTTTTCATTGGTACGTCTTGACCACTTGTCACCGAGAGCAAAACCACTGACATCTACAATCAGATTCATGGAAGAAATATATTTTTTCGCATCCATAAACTTCCAAATATTAGTGCGTTTACCCTTCACAAGCTTCATACATGCCTTGGCAATGGCAACAAAAAAATTAAACACCGCCTGCTTTCCGCCAAGGGCAATATATCTGCCTTCTCTTGAAAAGCAAATCTGTTTAAAGCATATATTATCAAGCTCTGGGTCACCAAGACCACATCCAAAATAGATTTCACAGTCAGGGATTCTTTTCTGCAGCTCATCAATTGTAACAAAAAGCATTGACTGCGCACCCTTATTATTAAAATTTGCACCGGTTATCAGCACATTCATAGACATATTGAACTCCTTCGAATCAGATTTTTAGCTTTAATCTTTATATTTTTCCAGACCAGACACAGGGATAATGCCCATGGAGCCTTTCCATAGCCTGCCCCAACCTTAATTTTAAAGCATTTCAGCCAATATTTCATCCTTACCTTTAAGGTAATCTCCGGCTCCGCAAACAGGCCACCTGTCTCATTGATTTTCCCTTTGACAGAATTTCCCTTTATTTGCGCAAAACAACTATTTTGAATACGCTGCTTAAGATGCTGACTTGCTATGACCTGCTCCGCAGAGGAGCTTTCACAATAAATAGCAGTTGCATATTTATCCCAGACTCTCTGTCCCTCTTCCGTCCGCACAATAACGCTATTGCTTCCTCTTAAATCCGAATTATTGCCTGTGTAATTATCACCCACAGAAATATCTGCAAACATATTCAGCTTATCTAGACAATACAGACAGCGCTCCGGCTGAAAATAATCTTTAACCTTCATTCTCTCCGTGTTTGGCAGGTTCATACCCCTGCCTTCCTCTGAGATTATCTGTACACCGCCGGGCCAGCCACCTGCTTCCTTTGTCCGGAAAAAGAACTTATCCATCCGCTGGCCTTTCAGCGCAGAATGCCTGCTAAAATAATCAACCACATTCCCAGTCATTGTCTTATCGCAAAACAGTCCGATAATAAAATATTGTCTTCTGTCCAGTTTATAGGAATCCATAACATTCATGAATCCCTCCACAAAACAGCCTGTCCCCACAAGAATTACTTTTTCTTTGCGATGTGACAATATATAAGAAATTGCTTTTTCCTGTGACACTGGCAGATAACGTGATTTTTGGGTATCTTCCAGAGATTGCCCTGCTGTATACCGCTTTACAGCCACCTCATCCCGCAGATACTGATGCGTACCAATTAAGAATGCAGATTCATATTCTTTATCCTCCAAAAGACGGTATACCAGTTCGGTTACCACACCACCGCTTACACCGTTGCTGCGTCTCTGCTCATCAAGGGAATATGCAGTATATACATTGCGGTAACTGCCAAACCAGAAGGAAGATTCTTCTGTGTCATTTACAAATCTTGTATAATCAAATCCTTTTCCAGGACATACCTGATAGCATTTTCCACATTCAATGCAGCTGTTTTTATCAATTGCCGGGAGTCTCATTCCCTTTTCTTTATGAAACTCAATACAATCCTTAGGACAGACCGCTTTACATATGCCACAGGAAATACATAAATTATTGCACACTGTGCTCTCAATCGTATTCATTCTAATAACCTTTACACCTTATAATTCTATCGTTTTTCACACAACCTAAGCCTTTTCAACAACCTGTAATATCCCATCGTGCACACATTCCGAATTAAGGATTACGACCTGTGCTTCTTAATATCCATCCACCAGGAAAGCTCAATTTTGGCCTTGTGAAATAATGTTACCGGATTCAACAGACCAATATCAAAATACCGCACCCCATTCTTGTGATACAGCTTCATGATTGCAAATAATTTTTTAATTCCCCAATGCTCAATAAAGACATCCACAAGCTTTCCGAGAGCCAGACGGTCAATATGTGCATAACGGAATTCTTTCTTTGACAAGTGCTCTCTTAAGAAAACATACCGGTTGACCAGAATATCGATTCTTGTGTCAAACCGCTTCTCATCCTTCTTTGCCGTCAAGGTCTTTCCCCCTCTTGTCACACAGTAAATCGTCTGGTCGGAGACTGCCACCTTCTGGCTGTAAAAGGCACACTTTGTCATACACATAATATCATTGGATACCATCACCTCATCAAATTGTATCGCATTCTCCTTCATCACGGAAGCACGAATCAGCTTTGACCATGGTGTACAGAAACCATATTTCATTTCCGTAAGTGTTTTTAAGCCCGGTTTTTGCATATAATTTTCCACCAGTTCCATATACATGACATGTCTGGAGGATGGTTCACCAGTCCGAATATCCATGCTTGTAGGCGGAAAATAAACCATATCCGCTTCGGAATCCAAATAAGGCTCCACCTTTCCATAAAAATCTTCTAAAAAGAAATCGTCTGCATCTGCAAATAAAATCCATTTTCCCTTTACATGCTTTAACGCCACATTTCTGCTGGCTCCCGCTCCCTTTATGCCTGTATCATTCCTATAAAACTCTACATTTGTATGGTTTTCCATATATTGTTTTAATTCGGTCAAATCCACCTTGCTATTATCATCTACGACCAAAATCTCCACATCATCCCGCAATGGAATGCTGTCTATTAGCTTCATCAAAGAATCCGGTGTATTGTAATGTGGAACAATAATTGATATCTGAATCTCGTTCATTTTCTCCTCCAGCATTCTTAAATGGCTGTACTATTCCTTCTTTTCATTATCATAATCAATTTTGCGGACATGATACTGGATATCCTCTAAAATCTTCCGGTTTGCCGCAATAATATCCGCCTGCAGACCTATAATAATCGTCATGGTTCCCATCATCAGCAGGGTAGACGCCAGAATTAAGGACTGAACATGTCCACCGGCACTGCCACTAAAGAAGAATACCAGATACCGTATTCCCAGTATGAAACCTATCAGAAACAACGCAGCACCGATTCCCCCAAAGAACCGCAGCGGCTTGTACATCATAAAGGAACGTACAATGGTTACCATAGATTTTTTAATATATCCAAACATACTGCTAAACAGTCTGGAAGCCCGGAGCTCTGCATTTGTACGGATTGGCACAGAAGTCATTGCCATTTTCTCATGCCCTGCCTGAACAATAGTCTCTAAGGTATACGTATATTCATTTACCACATTTAAACGCATCGCCGCCTCCCGGCTGTATGCACGAAAGCCGCTTGGTGCATCAGGAATATCTGATTTGGAAGCCACTCTTACCGTCCAGCTGCCAATATGCTGTAATTTCTTCTTAAGCGGTGAAAAATGCTCTGTGTCATCAATTGGGCGTTCCCCAATTACAATATCTGCCTTTCCCTCTAAAATCGGTCTCACAAGCTTTGCAATATCTTCTCCGCAGTACTGGTTGTCTGCATCGGTATTTACGATAATATCCGCACCTTCCCGAAGGCAGGCATCTAATCCGGCCATAAATCCCTTTGCCAGACCTTTATTCTGCTTGAAATTCACAACATAATGGACACCCCATTTTTTTGCAACCTCTACAGTATTATCAATGCTTCCGTCATTAATAATCAAATATTCAATCTCATCAATGCCATCAATCTGCTTTGGTAAATCATTCAAAGCAATCTCAAGTGTTTCTGCCTCATTCAGGCAAGGTATTTGGATAATCAGCTTCATTTTTTTCTCCTTTATATTATTGTACATTTGGAACACGCTTTTTCATCGCAAAAAAATCTAATGGTTATTATATCTTTTTTTACCATATTGTCAATCAAGTGTTCTGTCCTGAAACCTTCTATCTTTCTATGATTATTCTTCCAAAAATAATGCTTCCTACTCCTGGTATCGTTCATACTGTCTCTCCAGGTAAGTATTTATTTCTGCATTCCAGCCTCCAATCCATTCATTATTATCCAACTGATAAATATATTCCGGCTGGTAAAAGAGCAGCTTCTCCACTTCACTGGACAACAGTACTGCATTTTCATTAGCCTGGACAGATTCTAAGTCATATATAATCTCCTTATCATAACAAGACACCAGTACAGCTTTACGGTATGTTTCGCTTCCAAGACAATAAACATCCAGCTCATCAAACTCTTCATTATCTTCTAATAGTTCATATGTTGCATTACACGAATTATACCGTCTTTCTGCGGCTGGTTCACATTGTAACTTTTCCACTCTCCAGGTCAAAACTGCTGAAAACATGATTACAACCGCACAGAATGCTGTAAATTGCCGTCTTCTATACAAAAACAACAAAACAATCGTAAATATGATTAACAGGCTCAATGCAATAAAAATAACATTCTTTGAAAATCTTGTCTGCTTACTATATCGCGCAAACGGAAGGAACAGATAAAGTGACGCATTCTCTTTCATACTATTCCCTTTCAATGCCGGGTAAGAATAAAATACAAAGGTGAAAATAATCATTGCATTTAATACAAACGACCAAATTGTAATCCATTTAAACCTGAGCGACCTATTATTTTTAAGAAAAGCAAGCCCCATTAAAAGAAAGGGACCTAAAAATGGTGCAAAATATCTGCTATACAAAAGAAACCTTATTTTCCCATTAGAAGCACCAAACAGGGAAATGCATGCTACCATACCCCAAAGCGATACAAACGAAAAAATAGCTAATATGAAGGTTTTTTCACACTCTTCTCCCCCTTTTATTTTCTTAAAGTTCTTGCAGAGATAATAAAGAAAAACAGCAGATATCACCGTAAACAGACCTCCCGTTTCAATAGAAACCGTTCCGGCAAGTGAAAAGAACTGTAATATTAATCGTTTTATTCCCTCTAATGATGTTAATGTTGCATATTGCCACGTTCCTGTCGCCATATGTTCCACCGAATTTGGCATAACAACTGTTCCATCTTTCAGGTATAAGTTCGTCTGAACATAATTTAATAGAATTTTTTCTAAATAAAAGAAGATTCCAAACACAGCACCAAATGATACCGGTTGCACAAGCCACTTTTTATATATAAGCAAATACAGCAGAACAAGAAGTCCAAGTGATACAAACAAAATCAGGCAGCGGCTATGAACAAGATATGCATAAGCAGTCACCATACCTAATATTGCAGATAACAGTACACGTTTTCTGCCAGTGGATTGGGATAACTCTAATAAAAGATATATAGTCAACCATGTAATAAGCGCCAAAGGCAGTTCATTATATATAAAACCTTTAAAAAATAAGACAATCGAATTACAAGAGCAAACCAATGTTATTACTATGCTATTCATACGATTTGTTTTTAAATATTTTCTTGCAATATGATAGATCAGCAAAACCATTGCCCCAAAAAACAGGACATTTACAAATAGCATTGCACGATAAATAACAACCGGATTCGTGAATATCTTATATATCGGTGCTAAAAGCATTGTATAACCAAAATTATAAAATTTATGAAGAGACATATAATTGCTCCAGTCATATCCGGCAAAAAAGGCTGCACCTGAAATAGAGTATATTTCATCTGCAACAAATGGTAATTTTCTATAAAAAATTCCACCTCCCTGCGTCAGCAAAACCAGTAAGAATAAACCACACATAATTTTCCCATCACTCAGTGCCTCTATTCTATCGGTGACTGCCTGCCACACCGCCGGTTTCTTATTCAGTACCAGCCATACAGCCAAAAACAGCACCATACATCCAAACAGCAGTTTTAATAATTCCATCTCTTCCTAAACCTTTCATTTATATATTCATCTGTAATCCTTTGTTATTTCCATTTATATTGCTTGTTCTTTGACAAGGATATTTTACTGACAGATTGCTTTGTAACCTGTATTGCCTTACTTTTTCCGGCTTTGGCATAACATTTATTCTTCTTTGCAATCACCTTTCCAAACCGGGACGAAGAATGGGAATATACATAAAATCCCTGTCTCCCCCCTTTGATGGTGTTATTATTCACCTTGTATACCGCTTTTTTCATGCTTGAAGGCGCCTTACCAAACATGGCAATGTGCAGTCCTACAGAATACGCTGTGCCGGTACGCTTACTTTTGCAGATTATTTTATTATTCTCTACCGTTGCCCCCAACACATTAAAAAGTGCTACTGCCTCAGCGGAAACACCTGTAATAGTATTGTTCCTTAAAACCACATTCTTATGAAATTTTGTCTGGTATTTTTTCTCCTTGGACGCATAATTGGCACAAATTCCTCTTCCTCCGGTAATTGTACAATCGGTCACTGTAATATTCTGACAAGTTTGTCCCTTTACAAATTTGCTCCCATAATTCCCTACTGTCGGCGCGGTAATCGGAGTTGCTATATCAATCTGCAATTGTTCTTCTACGCAGCTTGAACTACATTTTCCAATCCCCTTCAATATACAATTATCAACAGTTACATTCTTACATGCGACCAGTTCAACTGCGTGCCCTGCATAATTACAAATTATAGTAGCATTTTTAATTGTAATGTTCTTGCTGTGTGAAAACTGAACCATCGACTTTTTGAAACCATTCTTATCTTTATTTTTCCAAATTCCGCCATCTATTGTAAAATTATTCAACGAACCGTAATTCGTCTTCTTCGGCCGGTTCCGAAATGCACCGGTTTTTGAAATAATGGTTGCCCCTGTAGCCGTAATGGACTGATTGCTTTCCACCCAGAGCGTTCCCTTGAGATAGTAGGTTTTTCCCTCTTCTAATATAATATTCCCGTCATTTTTCAATGCTTCTGATATCTGCTTATAATCCGTTTTCCCTGATTTGTCATTAGATGCCGGTACCAGAACTGCAGCCTCTGCCTTTATATAACTCACCGGACACAACATCATTAAAAATAGTACAATTCCTATACATTTCACCAATCTTTTCATCTCACAACCTCCTCTAAATTGTATAATAATAATCCTTAAATCCTGCCGTTTCCTATGCTTATTATAATGACTCACCTTTATGAAATCAACCTTTTTCTCCACAATCATGCTTCAATCCAAATTTTACACAGTTATGATTTTATGCTATAATTAAAAAGCTAAATATAATTTTTTCACTGGCTTTTCATGGATATCTGCCAGTATGTAACATACAGGAGGAGATAACATGTTATTTTATAAAAAATCAATACACAACTATATCTTATACATATTGCCGGTTTTCTTACTGGTTATACTGTTTTCCACACCGGTACACGCTGCCATCCGTTATTATAATGTCAAAAATTATGGTGCCAATGGCAAGGATAAAAAAAGCGATTCCGCTGCCATACAGAAAGCATTAGACCAGGCATCTGAAGACCAGATTACTGTGGTTACGATTCCGAAGGGAACCTACTATATTAACAAAACCCTTTATATACAGTCCAATACGGTCTTACAGATGAGTAAAAAGGCAGTCATCCGGCGGATGGATTCTGCCCTTGGAAAAAATATGCTCCGTCCCACTGATTCCAAACACAAATCCGGTAACATTGGCGGATACAAGCTTGCCCATGATATTACCGTTACCGGCGGAACCTGGGATGGAGGGAACATAAAAAAAGCAAAATCCGGAACAAATCTGATTTACATTGGACATTCCACAAATGTCACAATCAATAATATTACCCTGAAAAACTGCTATGCTGCACACGCTATTGAACTGGCGGGTGTTAAGAATGGTGTGGTCCGGAACTGCAAAATATCCGGTTTCCGCTACGGTTCGGACATGTTTACCAGCGAAGCCATTCAGATTGACACCTGCTATAAATCCAAATCCGAAGGAAAATGGGCACCGGGCTTCAAGGTCGACAAAACAGAGAGCAAAAATATTCTTATTGAGAATAATACCATTACCGATTACCCAAGGGGCGTGGGAGTGCACCACAGCCTGAAAGGACATCAAATTACAAATATTACCTGTCTCTTATACACATCTCCGAGCCCACGAGACACTCGCTAATCTC
>ENA-UAKZ01000789-UAKZ01000789.1-human-gut-metagenome-genome-assembly--contig:-NODE-789-length-10824-cov-5.577305_pt1 | contig 10824 bp, 11 predicted proteins | sample MGYA00243693_ERZ654454 | MGnify/ENA primary metagenome ERZ654454 (study PRJEB26926, sample SAMN06164508) | human gut metagenome | biome: ENVO:00009003; feature: ENVO:2100002; material: ENVO:00002003... | reverse complement strand
TCGGCAGCGTCAGATGTGTATAAGAGACAGATTTCTTTACTGTTTTCTTTACCGATTTCTTTACTATTACCTGGTAAAATGTCAGCATCATATAAAGGGAGGTTCATTTTATGGATTATGTTCTCAAAACAAACGCTTTATGCAAAAACTATAAAAATTTCAATGCGTTAAACGGACTGTCTATGAGTATTCCAAAAGGAGCAATCTACGGCTTCGTTGGGAAAAATGGTGCGGGCAAGACAACTCTTATTCGTCTGATTTGCGGATTACAGGAGCCTACATCCGGCGATTATACGCTTTATGGCAGGAAAAACACCGACAGGGAAATCGTACAATCCCGAAGAAGAATGGGCGCTGTTGTGGAAGTACCGTCTATTTACCTTGATATGACAGCGGAGGATAATCTTAAGCAGCAATATTGTGTTCTTGGCCTCCCGTCTTTTGACGGATTAACGGACATTCTGAAGTTAGTGGGACTTGAAAATACCGGGAAAAAGAAAGCAAAAAACTTTTCTCTCGGCATGCGCCAGAGATTGGGCATCGCAATCGCACTTGCAGGTGACCCCGATTTTCTGGTATTGGACGAGCCTGTCAACGGGCTTGACCCACAGGGTATTATTGAAATCCGCGAACTGATACTAAAGCTCAACCGGGAACAGCAGATTACCGTTTTGATTTCGAGCCATATCTTGGATGAACTATCCAGACTGGCAACGCATTACGGATTTATTGATAACGGATGCATTGTAAAGGAAATAAGTGCAGCAGAATTAGAGGCGGCCTGCAGGAAGTGTGTCCGTATGGAAGTCAGCAATACAAAAGCTCTTGCCCATGTGCTGGATGAAATGAAGATTGATTATAAAATTATTACCGACAAAACTGCTGATGTATATGCAAAAGTCAATATATCCCATTTGACGGCTGCATTGGCAAAAGAAAACTGCGAAGTGATTTCCATGCAGGAGCATGATGAAAGTCTGGAAAGCTACTATATCAGCCTTGTGGGAGGTGGAAAAAATGATTAAATTATTGAATGCAGGCTTTACAAGATTAAGAAAAAACAGATTATTCTGGCTATTCATTATATTTAGTATTGGTCTTGCTTTGTTTATGATTTATACACGATATAGTGATATGAAAAATTATGGAGATACCATAGAAGTAGAACAATTAATACTGAATTATGGAACAATAATAGGGATTGTGATTGCTATATTTACAAGCCTGTTTTTAGGAACTGAATATTCTGACGGTGTAATTAGAAATAAAATCAGTGTCGGACATAAAAGAATCCATATATATTTATCTAATTTAATCATCACAACTATTACAAGTTTATTTTCCTATATTTTACTTATTGTAGTTGTAGCAGTCATTGGAATACCATTATTCGGCTGGATAACCATGCCAATTTCAAAGCTGCTAATGTTACTTGGCTGTATATTTGTAACCGTGGCTGCTTATTCCGGTATATTTACATTTCTGGCAATGGTAATTTCGAATAAGACGATTACAGCAATCGTCAGCATTATGCTGGGTTTTGGTTTCATGATGATGGCGCTTACTTGTCTAAGTATCATACAAGCGCCGCAATTTATTGAATCAGCTTCTATCACCAATGAAGATACCGGTGATTTTGAAATAGTACAAGAACCTAACCCTAAATATCCCAGTGAAACAAAAAAGAAAATTTGTCAAACCCTGCTTGATATAAACCCGGCAGGTCAGATGTTTCAACTGGCTGGAAGGACTGCTCCAAATCTAAAGATATTGCCAATTTATTCTTTTGGCATTTTGATAATATTTACAGCTGCCGGTATCGTGTTATTTCATAAAAAAGACATAAAGTAAGGAGTTTGCTATGGAAATATGGTTATGGGCTATCATTGGCATTATGGCTGTGATTATCATTGCCCTGCTTGTAAAAATTCATATCTTACAAAAAGCCGCAAAGGAAATTGAACATGCCTTTGCCGAGAGGCTCATAACCGATACCAACACGCTGATTGATATTTCTTCCGGCGACAGATATATGCGTAAGCTGGCAAATACCATAAATGGAGAGCTGCGTAAGCTTCGGGCAGACCGGCATCGTTTTCAGCAGGGAGATATGGAACTCAGAAATGCCGTTACCAATATTTCACATGATTTAAGGACACCGCTGACTGCTATCTGCGGATATTTGGACTTGCTCGAGCAAGAAGAAAAGTCAGAAGCAGTAGAACGATATATTGAAGTAATCAGAAATCGGGCAGAAATGTTGACACAGTTAACCGAAGAACTATTTCGATACTCCGTCATCTTCTCAAGTGGAAAGAACAGGGCAAAAGAGCCTGTTGTTATAAACAGAATATTGGAAGAAAGCATCGCAGCATTTTATACTGCCCTTAACGAACGGGGCATTACTCCTAAAATACAAATACCTGAAAATCATATCATCCGAACACTTGACCGTTCTGCTTTAGCCCGTGTATTTTCCAATCTTTTGAATAATGCCATTAAATATAGTGACGGTGATTTGGAAATCACACTGTCCGAAACAGGAGAAATTACTTTTGCCAATACGGCATCCGAATTGAATGAGGTACAGGTTGGTAAGCTGTTTGACCGCTTTTATACAGTTGAAGCTGCCAGAAAATCGACAGGTTTAGGCTTGGCAATTGCCAGAACTCTGATTGAACAGATGAACGGAAGTATATCCGCTAAGTATGAAAACAATCGACTGCGTATCTGTATTTTCTTTCCGGATGCTAAAGTTTAATAGGGCGTGCCTAATATTTCTGAGGCAACTGCATCACCAATACCTTATACATGCTGTGCTGCATAATACTCTTCCGGTGATATCTGATTAGCCTTTATCTCTTTCTTATTATCATACATCCGCCTATCTGCCTTTTGATAAATATCCATGAGCTTTGTACCCCTGCAGCTCTCATCATACAAAGCAAATCCACAGGCAATGCTGATTCTGAATTTTTTATCCGGCAAATCATTGTACTGCTTCATTTGATCTGTAAATCTGACAAAACCCTCCTCGTAATGCTCCTGCACATGCTCACCACTGATTAAGACTGCAAATTCATCTCCACCAATACGGAAGCATTTACTGTCTGCATTCTCAAATGCTGCTTTAATGATATCTGCACTCTTTACCAGCATAGCATCTCCCTGATGATGCCCCATATGGTCATTGACATATTTTAAATCATTGACATCAAACATCACGATTCCAACAGACGGCATCTCATCCTTGATTTTCTCCAAATCTACCAGATGCTCTTCAAAAGAGGTACGGTTTCCAATCCTTGTAAGTCCATCCAGATAAGCCAGCTGCGCAACAAATTCTGACTGCACACCTAGCTTTACTGCATTAATCGTCTTTTCCAGACTGGAGCTGCCAAAGCACAGAATAAACAGCAAAAGACCAATCCTTACAAACATGGCACTATCCGTACCATTTCCACGGTAATACCGGACCACATCCGCAACCGTAGCTATGGAAATCGCACTTAACCCAATCGTTCGCAGAACACGGTACACATTACGGGTCTGACTATGACTGGCAACAACAGAATTACGGATAATCGAATACAATAAAACGATTGCTGTAAATACCAGCATAAAATGGCTGACAGACAATGTTTCATGAATGTCTGCAAGTCCCAGAAAATGAAGTCCCCAACATACAGCAAATACAATAATTGACAGCGTACAAATCAAGCGTACTACCAGCTTATGACGGAAGCCGAAAGCCGTATCCAAATAAAGTGCCGTCGGTATGGGTATCAGCATCAGCGATGCACAGGACACCACCTGCATAACCCGGTTATCTCCCAGATAAAACTGTATCAGGTTTGTCTCGGAAGTACACCATACAGCAATAAAGATTGCAAAAAGCCCCAGATACCGAAGCTCGTGATTCTTCTCGGCACGCATATTTATCGGGATATCTGCTATGATTAACAACAGTCCAACAAACAAGAGAAGGACACAAGTGATAAAAGCTACCATCTTACTGCCAAATGTATGCAAAATTGCACCCGCAGGCTGGGCAATGCAGATGTGGTCGATACAGGAACGGGCATTTTCGTATACATAGGTCATGCGGATTTCAATCTCTCTGCCCGCAGCCGCCACCGGAATGTTCACATAATTCCATTTTGTCCCATATGACTTTGTATAAATCGGACTTTCCGGAACGTACGGGTCGTATTGCAATTCCCCATCAATATATACCTGAAAGAAAATATTTTTACTCCGGAAGCATAATGCATCCCCTTCTTTCACTGTATCAGGAATGACATTATATATGGAATATTCTTCTCCTGCCCTTGTTCCCGGGGCTTCGTTCAACTTATCAAGCGTTACGGATACTCCATCTGCTGTATACCACCCTGCTTCATAATCTATTTCCTCACCAAAAAAATCCTCTGCCAGATTATTTCCCTGAAAATGAAAGATTGGCCATGCTACTATAACGACAAAAAACAAAATCATCAATAGATAGGCAACATCATATTTTGCATTTCGATTTCTCATAGACTGATTATCCTTTCACCGAATCCAATTATTTATATATAGTTTATTAGATACGGCAAAATTTGTCAATTTTCACTTCCAAAATATGACCAACATCAAGGGTAAATCAATAAAAATACACTTTGGAGGCTTTTCATAAAATCTCTTGAATCTTACTTCACCGTTACCTTCACCCGCTTATACACGCCATTTTGCGCATAAACATAGATATAACAGCTTCCCTTCTTTTTGGCTTTGACGACACCCTTTCTATTCACTGTTGCAACCTTCGTATTGCTGGATTCGTATGCGATTTTCCGGTGGCGCTTAATGGTCTTATCCCTCTTCACCTCTTTTGCCTTGATGGTAAATTTCTTTCCTTTTTTCAGGGTTATTTTACTTTTATTGACCTTGACTGCCTTTGCCACCCCGTATTTGCCACCTGTGGTCGCTGCATGGATGGTTTTTGACACGGCAATGGTGACCTTCTTGCCATCCACTAACTTATAAGCTGACACCACATATTTGTAATAAGTCCCTTTCTTAAGCTTCTTCTGGGTATAGGAGGTTTTTCCTTTACCCAAATCCTTAATCAGCTTATAATGGTTCTTCCTGCCGCACCGGTTTCCGTATACCTTATACCCGTCCGCCTTTGATACCTTTTTCCATTTCAGGGTAACGGACTTGCCTGTAAGCTTCGTACTCCTTGCCTGCAGGGCATTAAAAACGGCTCCTTTCACATCCTCGGAGGACTGCGTAGTAATGGAGGCGTCCGTTACCGCCTGCACCGTGTCCGGAACATCGACTAAATCCGCTGTTCCGGGCACGGTCTCCGTCCTGGTTTCCCCGCACACAGTACAGGTAAAGGTTCTGACTGCATCTTCTTCTGCTGTTGCCGGTTTTGTGATACTTCCACCGTTCCACCGATGCCCTCCTTTTGAGGGCGTCACTTCACCTCTTTTTATCCTGAATCCGCAGTCGCTGCAGCAGGTATCTCCGGTATAACCGCCCTCCATACAACCGGCTTCCTTCTTGTCCCTGATCTCCACATTCTGATGCAGACACTCTGTACTTGTGCCGTCACTGCTCACGGTTCCAGCATAGGTCCAGACTTCAGAAGATGACAGATTCAGATGCAAAGCCGGACAAACGGCAATAAAATTGAGGTCACTACCAGGGTAAACACTAGCAGTGTGGACCGTCCCGATGCCACTCACATACAAAGCACTACGCAAATTAAAGCCCGGCGACCGCAGCCACCAAATTACCTTTACTGCCTTTGTTGTTGTATATGCAGTATTTGCCCTCTCTCTCGCATCATCACTTCCATTAATTGACGAAAAACCATATGCCGGATTCATCACCTCATCATATGACAGAAGAAAAATTTTATCCAGGGTATCCTTTCCACCTTCTGTCCCATACCTAGAATTGTCTGCGTTTACCACTGTTGACGTTTTAATCGCATTCTGTTCTGAAGCAGTGAAGGCCCGGTTCAAAAAATTTTCACTGCTGTAATCCATTTCACACACATTACTCCCTTTCCCATAACCGTTCAGCCAGCTTCTAATGGTAGAGGTTTCCCATGTCACATCGACATGTGTATTATTATATCTTTGCGCATCCAGATTCTTGTCTGCCACTAAAAAAGCATCATCACCTTCTACCGAGAGTACCCGCCACTTAATCGGCTCCTTCTTCTGCCCTGTGACATCCGACTGGGGATAATTTCCAAAATACACGCAGTCCCATGTCACGACACCTTCCTTGTCCTTTGACGGTCCTACTAAAGTTCTCCTCGCCGCACTTACTGATTCTCCTATTCCCATCGGCATCCCTGACAGCAGAGTCAGTATCATGATACCAGTCAATATTCTTGTTAATACTCTTTTTCCTGTTTCCATTTTCATTCCCCTTTTATTTTCATTTTAAAACATACCTGATAATCCTTATTTTTACATTATTTTTCATTTCCACATCCTCCCAATCGCCATATGAATATTTCTACTATACCATATACAATTTTTATGTTTTAAATGAACTGACAAGACTTAGATGATATGCAGCTCTTTTTAGACCGGCATAGTGAATATTTTACAAACTGGAAGGCATTTATCTTAGAGGATACCATTGGAGAAGGCAGTTCCGGAACCGTATATAAAATAACAGATAAAAAAGGAAGTTATTGTGCCCTTAAGGTTATACCGGTGACTTTGCAAGACGGCATCAATCCCCTCTCCTTCGAAAACAGGATGCACTTTTGGGATTTTCACCGTAAAATACCTACTTCACCTCTGCCCTGCGGTACACCTGATAAACCACCGGCCAAAGAATAACGGACAATGCTGCGTAAACCGGGAACAAAACATTGAGCACACCGGTTACCCTTCCTCCAAGCTCTACCAGACTGAAGGTTTTCAGCGGCTTATTAATCTGCATTAGCTGATCCGGTAAAACCATTAAAATCTGGTTTAGTATATGACTATCCCCACCGCTTAAAAAGGCTGGAATAAAGAGAAGGATAAATGGAACCATCACCGAGAGCACCGCTGATTTTGTCTTTGCCGATACAAGCATGGTCACCAGTATGACAAACAGGGTTCCAATATATCCACCAAACAGAATCAGTAAATGGCGCTGCAAAAAGGTAATATTGTAAAAGCTTTTATAGCCGCCTAAGCTAATCTGAATCATGCAGTCTGCCCCGCTTGTACCAAGAATCCCCAGAACAATTGCGGAATATAAGAGCATGACCAGCCAGTAAAGCCCTGTCACGATAGCAAGCCCCGCCACAAGCTTTGCCAGCACCGCTTTCTTACGCCCATGGTAAGCAGAGAAAAAAATGGAATCTGCTTTTAACTTTGTCTCACTGGAAAAAATCCCTGCCACCAAAAATCCCAGAATCAGACACATAAACATGATAAGCATCGGTGCATTGTATTCTGACTCATCCCATCCTATAAAATCTTCATATATAAGCGGTGTTTCCATCTTTTCGTACTGCTTTACCAAGAAGGCCTTTTCCTTCTCGGAAAGGAAATGTGAAACCGCATCCTCCTCCGGGGAATAGAGATATTCTTTTAGACTCTCCACCCGATTGGAATAAAAGTTCTTTACATCCTCCGGCTTCAGATAGTCTATTGTCCAATAATCCCATTCCTGAAATCCGGAATAAAAATCGGCAAACATCATACGGATATCATCAAAGCCCTGTTTTTGGCTATAAGCAATATTTTGCTGCTGTATGTCCTTAGACTGCGCTTCCGGAGTTTCGTTAATCCTTGCATTTTCCTCGATTACCTGTATAAGCTTTTCCTCTGTAAGCTCACCTTCCCACTCTTTTTTCATCTCTTTGAGCTTATGAAGTGCCAAAAGTCCCGATTCATGATTTCCTTCTTCATTCGTATACTCCACATCATGAACTGCAAAATTACAGATTATCCCTAATAAAAATATTAAAATCAGCACTGCTATTTTGTTACTCGTCTTGGAGAACACCTTTTTTATCTCATAATACACCATTATCTTCACCTGCTTTCTCACCAAAGTAATATAAAAATACATCTTCTAAGGAAACCTCTTCCTCTACTGCGTTCAGATGGGGCATCTGCTCTGATAAAATCCGAAGCTCTACTCCATCGGGAAGCGTCTTGATATTGGCAACCTTGTACTGCTTCATATAAGTATCCACTTCCGTTTTTGCTGTCTTTACATTCCACACCCTGTCCGGAATGGAAGATGTAAGCTCATAAGCTGTGCCGGAATAGGCAAACCTTCCGTCCTTCATCAATAAAATTTCACCCGCAATATACTCCACATCCGAAACAATATGGGTGGATAGCAATACCATCCGGTCCTCGGAAAGCTCACTGATCAAATTTCGAAACCGGATTCTTTCATTGGGGTCCAGTCCCGCTGTCGGTTCATCCAAAATTAAAATACGGGGATCATTCAACATTGCCTGGGCAATTCCCGCCCTCCTTTTCATTCCGCCGGAAAGCTTCTTCATTTTTTTATTTCTCGCCTTGGAAAGCCCCACTTTTCCCAGCAATTCTTTTACCCTTTTTCCTGCTATTGCTGACGGAAGACCTTTAATCGAAGCAATATACATCAGATAATCCTGCACGGAAAAATCCGGGTAATACCCAAAGTCCTGGGGCAGATATCCTAACATTTTTCTGTATTCCCCATCCATCTCAAAGATATCCCTGCCGTCATAGGTAATCCTTCCCGCAGACGGCTTTAGCAGCGTACATAACATCCGCATGGTCGTGGTCTTCCCGGCACCATTTACTCCCAAAAGACCGTACACTCCGTTGTGCATCGTGTAGCTCACATCGGATACTGCCTTAAAATCACTAAATTCCTTTGTCACATGTTCTAATTCTAATTCCATATTGGATTTACCTCCCAGTAATTCTCACACTTTTTAAACACCTGATAAACCGTAAACAGCAGATACAGCAAAGAAGCAGAAAGGATTCCCCACCATACCGGCACCATCACTGCACGATACACTGCTTCTTCCAAAACCATCCATCCCCAGACCGCACTCCATAACAGGGAAAGTGCTATCGCAAGATATTCGGAATTCACCCATCTGCTGTATAACAGCCGGAAACAGATACAGCAGGTTACGTTAAACGGAAGGAAGAAATAAAACAATAATTCCTTTACGGTTATCTGTGCGGTAACCGATACCACACCACAAAAAACGCTTAACATGAGTACATCTGCCATTGCAAACAGCAGCATTCTCGCTGCATACACCTGTCTCAGTGAAAAATATGCTGTCCCTTCTATTTCCATAGACTGGCTGCTGCGGTTCTTCCACAGCTCCGGCACCAGCAAAATAGCAAACACCGCTGCCAGCACGCCCATAATCCGCTGCATATAAACATCACTGCCTGCGGAATACAGAAATCTCCATAAAACCACCAGAACCATTGCCTGACACAACCACCACCATTTTTTGATATATCTCATCTGATTGAATAAAAATTCCATCCGTGACACGGCATGAAGCTTTGCACCCTCATAGAAGGCTTCCTTTGCCTTTGACAGAGTTTCCGTTATCTCTGCTTCTTCCAAAGGCACAATCCGGCTGGCTTTATAGGCGTACAAACGCTGTTCCAGCTCATGCCCCTTTGATAGGCTTTGACTGTTCTTCTGCTTTGCCGGTGTTCTTTTTTGAAATTCTGTCATGTCCCTTTCCTCCTATTCCAGTTTCGTAACCATCCGTAAGAATGGTTACTGTTTTATTTTTTAAGCATTCCTTCTAACTGCTCCTTCGCTCTTTTCATCCTATATTTCACCAGCGGAAGTCCGATTTGTAAAATCTCTGCTATTTCCTTTAATTTTCTGTCCTGAAAATAATATAAAATAATGATTTCCTTAAGCTCCTCCGGCAGCTTCGCCAGTGCCATTTCTATATCCATCCTATCAGATATTTCCTCCATTGGATTTTCTTCCTTCTCCGGTAACTCTTCCATTACAAGCTCTGTTTTTTTCTGATAAAAATCCCTGCACAAATTTCCCGCAATAACATACAGATAGTTCACTGTTTTTCCCATATAATGATAATCTGTCAGTTTCCCAAAAAAATGTTCAAAGGTTTCCTGAGTGATGTCTTTTGCATCTTCTCTGTCCCGAATACGATACCTGCAATACTGTAAAATGAAGGGATAATACTGCCGCACAAAGCATTCCATAGCTTTTTCATCTCCGTTTTTCATTTTCCGTATCAGGAAAAAATCCTTGTCCATGTTTTCCTCCTTCCTTCCGTGTTGAAAGTACTTTCTATATGGTATAACGGTAATATACTAAAAAAAGATAGTGGAAATTAAATTTTTTTGATTTTTTAGTGGGAATTGTGATATCCTTATCTGGTAACATGAAATACTCGATGAGCCGAAATGCAGAAAGAAAAGGAATGATTTATTATGGAAAAGAAAAAATTTGAAAAATTACATATACAGCACATTTTATGGATGCTGGCAACCGCTTTTATACTAAGCCTGCTGTTTCCTGTTGCAGGTAAAACCCTTGTGGCAGCAGGTGCGGAGACCTCTGCTGATACAGCCGAAGAAATTCGCTTTACAAAAAGCACTACGAAAATAAAAGCCGGCAAAACCTATACCTTTAAGGTCTCGCTCACCGGAACGGATGAGCCCGTCACCTTTAAAAGCTCCAATAAAAAGGTTGCTAAAATTAACAATCAGGGAAAAATGACTACCATAAGAACCGGCACTACAAACACTGTCTCTTATACACATCTGACGCTGCCGACGAACTCTAGGGTGTAGA
>ENA-UAKZ01000786-UAKZ01000786.1-human-gut-metagenome-genome-assembly--contig:-NODE-786-length-10884-cov-8.404100_pt1 | contig 10884 bp, 5 predicted proteins | sample MGYA00243693_ERZ654454 | MGnify/ENA primary metagenome ERZ654454 (study PRJEB26926, sample SAMN06164508) | human gut metagenome | biome: ENVO:00009003; feature: ENVO:2100002; material: ENVO:00002003... | reverse complement strand
TCTACACCCTAGAGTTCGTCGGCAGCGTCAGATGTGTATAAGAGACAGCTACCATCATGCCTATTATCGCATAAATGCCATATATTATTTTCCTGATCATGTTTTCATGGTGAAGTTTACAAATTCTTTACAAGCAGTGTTGCGCAGCTATCTTTTAGGACAAACGCTACGCAACACCAGCACTGATTTTACAATTAATCTACAGTAATTTCATCTACAAACAGAAAAGCAGGATTTCCTTTACCTCCATGCCAAGAAGGAATATTGTATTCCGGCTTTGCCAATACTTTCAGATAACGTGCTTTCACAGGTTCAAAGCTCAATACATGTTCATATAATTGGTTTGGATTATCCAAAGTCATTGCAGGATATTCTTCTGAAGCTACTTGCTTGAAATTCTCACCGTCTTCTGAAACAGCGACACTGATGGAACGCGCGTCAAATATCCAGTCACCCTTCTCCACATTTGTAGTAAGTGTCACTTTGCTGAAATCAGCCGGCTGCCCGAAATCAATCACGGCTTCCATATCATTCTTATAAAAAGCAATCCAACGTCCTGTCTTATAATTTCTATTTCCTTTCAAACCATCCACCAAGGTAGAGATACCGGCAAATTCATATTGCTTGTTCACAGGTTGTAGAGCTGTTATTTTCTTTGAAGTCGATTTGCTGAACGCAATGTCTTCTTTCACAATACGACTATTGCCTGTAGGACGGACAGCCATAGCCTTAAACGTGCAATTTGTATTGATCTTCACCGGTTCTGTATAAAGCTGTGAAGCGGTAGTGGGATCTGTGCCATCCAATGTATAATATACCGGACAGTTGTCTACAGTAGACAAAGTAACATCCACCGTACCAGTTTCCGCATTAGGCTCAAACCGGGCAGTCACATCAAACACGTGCTTGGCATAATTATACTGATATACATCATATATCTTCACCATACGTACCAAACGCTGCAAGAAATCCTGATAATCCTTATGTTCAGGATTTGTCCATTGAATATCTGCCAAAGCGGCCATACGTGGTAATTCCATATATTCCACCTGACTAAATGTAGGAATATACTCAGTCCACAAATTAGCCTGTACACCTTTAATATATTTCTGTTCCTCCGGTGTCAGTGATGCCGGCATAGGTTCATAACTATACACACGTTCTAAAGGTAAGTAACCGCCAATGGCTTCCGGTTCCTGTTCCACATCCTTGCTCTGATAATAGTCAAAATACAAATAAGTATTCGGTGACATAATAACATCATGCTTCTGCTTGGCAGCCTCAATACCGCCACCTTCACCACGCCATGACATGACAGTAGCATTAGGAGCCAACCCGCCTTCCAGAATTTCATCCCAGCCAATAATCTGACGTCCGTGGTCATTCAAGAATTTTTCCGCATGATTGATAATGAAGCTCTGTAATTTTTCCTCTGCCGTGTGGTTCTTGTCAGCCTTAATACCTAAAGCTTTGATACGATCCTGGCACTTTGGACATTTTGTCCAACGCACTTTAGGACATTCATCACCACCCACATGAATATATTCTGACGGGAAAATCTGAATAATTTCTCCCAATACATCATCTATGAATTTCAAGGTTTCATCATTTCCTGCACAAAGCACATCTTCCGATACTCCCCAGATTTTCCATACTTCATACGGACCACCTGTACAGCCTAAGTTAGGATATGCAGTCAATGCCGCTTGCATGTGCCCCGGCAAATCTATTTCAGGAATAACCGTGATATGACGTTCGGCAGCATAAGCTACAATTTCTTTTGCTTCTTCCTGTGTGAAGAATCCACCATAAGGCTTGCCATCATATTTTCCCGAGTTATGTCCGATAACCGTTTCCGCTCTTTTAGAACCTATTTCAGTCAGTTCAGGACGACTCTTGATTTCGATTCTCCATCCCTGGTCTTCAGACAAATGCCAGTGGAAACGGTTGATGTTGTGCAAAGCCAGCATATCAATAAAACGCTTTACAGAATCTACCGGGAAAAAATGACGTGACACATCCAACATTGCACCACGATAAGAGAAACGAGGATAGTCATTGATTTCAACCGCCGGTAAAGCGATATCCACTCCTTGTGCTACCGGAATAGATTTACGCAACGTCTGGATGCCATAAAATACTCCGGCTTCCGTAGGTCCTGAAATAACCACTTGGTCGCTGGTTACCTTTAACTGGTATCCTTCAGGATTTTCAGCATTTCCACCTAATTGCAGGATTATTCCTTTGCCGTCTGTACCGGCTTGTACAGCCAATGACTTTCCGGTAAGATCTTTGATATAACTTGCCAAAAATTCAGCGTTCTTTTGCATTTTTTCATTGCCTTCCGGATACATTATCTTAGTTCCATTTGACAAAATAAACGGAGCAGCCTGATCCATTACCGAAATTTCCTGCGGTAACGGAATTATCTGATAATTTGCTTCTTTCACTTCTGTGTTACAGGATAAAAGCATAAAACCTGCCATTGTCAGCCCTGCAAGGCCCATTAAAGTTTTCATAATAGATATTAATTGATTAGTTAGTATCACTTAATTGCTTAATAGTTATATCAACCTTTTCATTCTTCTTCAGTTTATCTGAAGTAATAATCACTTTCTTTGTCTGTCCCGGCAACAAGTCAAAGAAGTTGTCAGTAAATCTCGCACCCTGAACAGGAATCTCTATGAACACATCCCTGGCCAGCTGTCTGGCAGACAGAGTCACTTCATATTTTCCATCCATCGGCTTCACTTTATAGCGGATCTCGGTCTTCGGAAGCTCCTGATCTTTTGCGTGGTTAAAGTAATAAATTTCTTCGGATAAAACCTCACCTTTCTTGTTTTTTAATGTCATTAGAAGAAAAGTATTTTGAGGACTTGTTGTTATACCCGCATAAGGTTCCTTATAATATAAGGTGGAAGCATTGGCCGGAACCTCGCCCTTGATACTCTTTTTAGTCAGAACCTTTCCATTAAAATCCATCACACGCAACAATAAAGTCACCTCTTTATCCGCTTCCAGTTTGTCCGACATAACATAAATATTCAAATCCTCCCCTTCCTTGACAGCATCTACCAATACCGGAGCAAAAGCTCTTTTTGCCTGATAATGCAACGCTTTCCAATTGCCATAATAATCAATGCTCGACCAGGAAACGACCGGCCAGCTGTCATTCAGCTGCCAATATAAAGTTCCCATACAATAGGGACGGTTACGACGATGGGCTTCCAAACCCTGGCGCACTCCTACCCCCTGCAAAACCAAACCCATATAAACCAACTGATCGAAATCTTCAGGCACTTTATAATACAGTCCCATAGTCTTCTTGATGAGGAAATTACCGATAGTGGCTTTTTGATGAGCATTCATCACCTCCGATTCCAATGCATAATCTTCCGGTGAGGCAAAAGTAGCAATCGTCTTCATTTCAGGAAATGCCTGAAAACCAAACTCACTCATAAAACGCGGAATTTCCGTATCCAGACTTTCAAACGGTTTCTGACCATACCAGATACCCCAATTATGGCTGTCGGCAATCTTCCAACTTTCGGGACGTCCCCAATTGGCCTCGTACGGAGAACCATGCATATAGAAACGGTCCGGATCAAGTTCAGCTACTTTACGAGGCAACAACTCACGGAAAAGTTTGTCATAACCCTGCTTCATTCCTTCCATAATACCGGGATCAGTGTATTTCTTATCCCATCCCCAGTAACGCATACCTTCATAAATTTCATTATTTCCACACCACATAGCCAGACTGGCATGGTTCCGTAAACGCTTGATATTATATTCCGCCTCGGCCTCTACCCGTTTCATAAAAGCAGGATCGGACGGATAAGTAGTGCAGGCAAAAATAAAATCCTGCCAAACTAAAATTCCATTCTCGTCCGCCGCCTGGTAAAAAGCATCATCCTCATAAATTCCTCCACCCCATACACGAATCATATTCATATTGGCATCTTTCACATCCTTGAACAACTGGCGGTAACGTTCTTCAGTAATGTTAGGCAGCAAAGCATCATCCGGAATAAAATTCGCGCCTTTGGCAAACATAGGTTCACCATTGACTACAAAATAGAAGGATTCTCCCTGATCGTCTTTTTCTTTCACCACCTTTATTGTACGGAGTCCGATACGCTCTTTTTGAGAAGCTATCACTTTACCATCCACCTTTATTACGGCTTCAAAGTCATACAATGCAGGTTCCCCCCAACCATTAGGCATCCATAAATGAGGCTGCCGTATCTCTATGGGAAGAAGAATATGGTTTGTTCCCGGCTGCAATGTCACCTCTTTCTGTTCGGTTACCTTTTCACCCTCCTTATAAGAATAAGCAACGGTTACTTCCGCTTTCTGAGGAGTTGCAGAAACACTGTTTACAGTCAGGCGGTTTTCAACTTTCGCCAGATCTTTTGTTACCGAAGCCTGACGTACATAGTAATCATCAATGCGTGCCACATCATAGAAAGTCAGTGTCACAGGCCGCCAGATACCACTGGTTACCAAGCGGATTCCCCAATCCCAGCCATAACTGTAAGGCGCTTTACGGCTATAGATACTAACCCGCTTATCACTATGATCATTATCAGCAGGATAATCAAAACCATTGGTTTCCCATTGGGGTAAAGTTTGCTTGACAGGTGAATGAAACAGAATCTGCAAATGGTTTTCTCCCTTCCGCAACACCTCTTTTACCGGAAGAGTATAGCCGACAAACATATTGTCCGTACGTTCCAACAAAGAGCCGTTCAGGTAAATATCCGCATACGTATCCAACCCTTCCAAAATCAACAAGGCAGCATCCCGCGAGAGTTGCTCATCCGTCACATTAAAAGTAGTTTTATAGACCCAGTCCTCATTCTCCACCCACTGCACTTTTTGCTCATTCATCCCATAAAATGGATTGGGCAGCTTATTATGAGAAATCAAATCCTGATGTACCGTTCCGGGCACCGTAGCCGGCAACCATTCATTCCGGCCGACCTGGGCGAACTCCCATCCCTTATCAAGACTCAGACTCTCTGACTTCTTATACTCCTTTGCACTGAGCATCATCGGAAAGCATCCTAACATCATCAAAACTTTTAATGTTTTCTTCATCTTACCTATCTTTATTAATTTATATACTATTCAGCCCGGAATGTGGATGCAGGCAAACCGGCGCCATTTACCAGATTGGCACGGGTAAATGGCTGCCATCCGTAACGAACCGTTTCCGGCTCTTTCACCTTGTCACTCCATACTTTTATTTTACCGTTTTCAACAACAGCCTGTGCCGGATAAAATAATCCATCATCACCTGCCACTTCGAATGTACGAAGCGATTTCCCATCCGAAGTCGACAACTCCTCCGCATAATCAAAAGAAATATAAGCCGCACCTCCACTAAATACGACCGATTTATAAAGCGGTCCCGAAGGAATGACATTTTTATATCCGTATGTTTTATTCAAAGCCCATGCAGCTAACCGTTCACCGACTTCTCTTTTCTGTTTGGGGTGTACGTCCAATGAGTCTCCCCTATCTGAACTGACAGCCATACCGGTATGAGGAATCTCCGCCATCAAACGACGCTGGCTATCACGGAACCAAGTCCATGACGGACGGTCTATACTGGACAATTGGACAAAATAGAATGGAAGTTCCGCATCCCCCCAATTCTTGCGCCAACTTTCCACCAACAATCCGAACAACTTTTCATGAGCCTCCCGATTATGGGCATTGGACTCACCCTGATACCAAATAAAGCCTTTGACCGGAAACTGTTCCAAAGGACGGATACCCGATTCATACAAATAACAAGGCTCATAAGGATGGCGTTGCAATTTATTGGAAGACTGCTTTACATTCAAGGCAGCACGCCCACGCACCCAGTCTTGAATAAAATCATTCTGCATCCAATTACGTAAGATAGCCGGAAAACGATATTCCAATGTACTACGGTCTATCCATGCTTCAGTAGGAGATCCGCCAATGGCATTGCAAATCAGTCCTACAGGAACTTGCAAACTATCCTGCAATTTCTTTCCGAAATAGTAAGCCACCGCCGAGAAATTACCGGCTGTTTCAGGCGAACAAACTGTCCACCGTGTATCCTTATAATATTGCAGATGATTCAATGAATCGAGTACCGAAGCATCCCACTCCACCGCATCCGTACGCCAACGGGCTTTCATATCATAAAAACGGATATTGCTATTTGCAGCTTGAGGAACATCTTGTGCGGCAGTCGCACTCCAATTCAGATAAAACTCCATATTCGATTGTCCGGAACAGAGCCACACTTCTCCCGCCAACACATTTTCATAGACCAGTTTCCGTTTTTCTGTAGAAACAGTCAGCGTATATGGACCGCCCGCCTTCAATGGCCGGACATCCACCGCCCACTTTCCATCTGCTCCCGTCACAGCCTGAAGTTTCTGCCTGTCTATGGAAACAGTCACTTTCTCACCGGCATCCGCTTTTCCCTGAATAGTCAGCAGACGCCCATGCTGCAATACCATATTGTCCGTATAAATTTCCGGCATTTGCAAACCGCCAAAATCACCGGTTATGCCTTCATACACCGTTTTTGCCAGGACAGCCGCACCTTCCTTATCAGGATGGACAGCATCGGGTAACATAAAAGGATATGGATATAAAGGTGCATGAAAATCTATCAACTGTACTTGTGCGTATTTCGCTATCGTTTCTATAGCCAGCTGAATCTCATCATGCCAGTCGCGTGTGCCGGACTCAAACCGCGGATGACGGTCGGCAATCGGAGTCAGACGGGCAATCAAAATACGACATTCAGGATTCGCCACTCTGAACGAATCAATCAGTGCACGATAATCCGCTATAAAAAAATCACGGTAATTGGGCCAATCACGCGGATCTGTATCATTCACTCCTAAATGAATAACCACTACATCACCAGCAAAAGCCAATGCATCCTTAAACTCTTTCTGTTGCATAAAAGGCCGGTGTCCCTTGTTCAGCAACGTAGCTCCCGGCTTTCCAAAACGCTCCACCGTATACCCTTCACCCAGCATTTGCTGTAACCGGGCAGGATAGGACTCCTTATCAGGATCGGATACACCTATGCCATAGGTAATGCTATTACCTACACAAGCAACCTTCACCCGCTTCCGTGCAAATGAAACGGTACAAAGAAACAAACATAAAATCAGTATTAATGTCTTCTTCATTTCTGGTCAACATAAGGTTTTACAATATCACGCCACAGCAAGTATCCCTTTCCTAATAAATGTAATCCGTCATTAGTGTATACTGGATTCATCTTACCTGTCTCTTTCTCCACAAAATGACTATACAAATCAATATAGGCAGCTCCTTCCTTTACCGCCAATGGTTCCAACAAATCATTAATTTGTTTTACCATCTGCCAGCGTGATGTATGCCCGTTAAACATACCGTAACAATCATTCACCGGCAATACACTTTGCAAATATAATTTTGTTTTTGGAGATTCTTGCTTTATTTTCCGAACAATCATACTTATTTCTGAAATAATTTTATCCGCAGACGTTCCCCGAGAAACATCATTGATACCGATCAATAAAAAAATCTTTGCCGGTTTTCCCTTTACAATCGGATCCAAACGGTCATATACCCCCATACAGATATCTCCACTGATACCTCTGTTCTTCACATTCTTATTTTGGAACAACTCAGCCCACTCGCAACCGTTGGTAATACTGTTCCCTAAAAAAATAATATCTTTTGAAGTAACCGGAAGTTCTTCAAACAAAGTCGCTCTCTGCTCATAAAAAGTAGAATACTTGCGTTCCTGAGCAAACTGGGGTAACGCTAATAATAATCCCAATAACAATAAGACAATACGTTTCATTTTATTTTTGTTTATCTGGTGAATAAATCAATCCCTCTGCCGCCCTTTCTCCGTCAGGAGTCACAAAGACAGCAGTAAACATCCACTTCACAAGACGCGTCTGGTCCATCCTGAACTTACCGACAGGTAATTTCAGGAACACTTTATTCCAACCCTTATTTAAATGCACAGCCAGTGGAGAACGTGCCACACAATTTTCATTTCCTAATGGAATTTCATTACTCTTCACCTGATGGGTTGCTGTCCATACAGGAGGCATTATCTCCCTATCATTAATCCAAATACGGCTACCTTTATAATCCCATTTACCTTGCAGCGGAGCCAGATCCATCTCCGAACGGCTATAATTCTGAAATTCTGCCCATAACCCCACTTCCTGATCTTTAGGAGAATATACCCAAGTATATGCATACGCGGTATGATCCTCTTTAGGATCGGCATAAAATCCGGGAACAAACGTCCCCCAGACATGGCGTAAATAAATACCTGCCCCTATTGCCTGACGTACACCATACGTATTCCCGTTATAATGATAGGTATCCTTTAATTCCTGTTCAGGCGGGAACACCTTATCCATATCTCCCCCATTAGGAAAAGCATCCGTAATATTCCATTTTACATTAGTCTGTTTTACATAGGCGAAAGGATATCCTTTAAACGTATGCTCCTTATGCCACAACATACGCTTTTCAAAATCAGCGAATTCTTTGAATGCTTCCGTGTCTTCGGGTGGAAGTATCGTACCCAGTCCGTCAAAATATTCCGTACCTCCCCCTCTCCAGGCACGCTCGGCAATAGCAAGCATATTGGGATACAAGCCATTTTCAATAACCAGATTCCACTCATTGTCAATCAAACGATCGTGCCACAAAGCCAATATAGTTCCCGCAATGTCCTCACTGCCTTCTGCCTGATCATAAATACGGCTGTTGTACAAAGCTACAATATCACCGAAAACATCAAAATGATTCAGATAATGAAATTTGGAATCGATAGCAGGAATACCCGGTTGCGCCTTTCCACGGTAACTCCACAAATGTGTCATGTCTATTTCCCCCGGTTTATAGTGCCAGCCCGGATTCCAGGATATTACTTTTTTCCCTTTTGAGCGTACATACGCCACCATTTCGGGTACAAAATGCGGATTGGTAAACTCCACCTCATCTGTACCTATATGTAAATAAGGCACATCAAATGTCTCACACACCTCATCCAGCAACAGTTTCAATATTTTCATCCCTTCCGGACTTTGCATATCATGGCGGAAAGCACGCACAAAGGCAGCACTATGCCCCGGCATATCTATCTCAGGAATCAACAACACCTGATGTTTCTTACAAAAATCCACCAAATCGCGTGCCTCTTCCAGCGTATAATATTTACCCGGCATACGGATGGTATTCACACTATCATTCAGCATAGGAAAGATTTTACTTTCCAATCTCCATGCCTGGTTTTCAGTAAGATGCCAATGAAATACATTAATCTTAAACCGAGATAAAATCTCGATCTCTCTTTTCAATTCTTCCATTGAAATATAACTGCGTCCCACATCCTGCATAAATCCGCGTATCCGGAATGCCGGCCAGTCTACAATCTCACATCCGGCAACAGAACTTCTCTTCCCTTTTTTCCGTTCCAATTGCCGAAGTGTCTGCATAGCCCAATACACTCCCTGTTCTGTTACAGCCTCTATCTTTATCCGCTTGTTTGAAACAGAAAGACGATAGGCTTCAGCCCCGTTTAGCCTGGCTTCCTCAATAGACGGAACCAGTTCCACTTCAATCACCGATGACGAGTGTTCAACAATCTCACCACCTGCATTCATGATAAAAACTTCCCACTCCGGCCTCAACACCGGAGTAGAAAGTTTCACCTTTCCCATAGTAAAGTTCTTCCCCGTATCCTTATACAACTGAGGTTTAGGAAGTAACGAGATACTGGTTTGTGCTATAGTTACAGCACAAACCAGTATCATACCAATAAAACTAGAAAATCTGCGTTTCATTATTTATTTGGTCTTAATAATATCTTTCAGCTTTATCGCTTGGAAAGTCATGTGGGCCACACTGCTTTCATATAAAATCCCTACTGTTTCCTTGTCAATCATAGTTAAGCAGCTATATCCCCAACCCCAACCGGCATCCAGCAGCAATTGATTCTCGGGCAACCAAGTCACCCCACCATCCAGACTTGCTTTGATGGTAATGCTATGACGGTTCTTGGCATCATTCGGATTAGAGAACAAAAGGATGTCTTTACCCAATACATTCTCTTTAGCTTTAACACTAATCAAACTGGCCATACAAACCGGTTCCTGTAAGGCTGTACGTGAAGACTCATGTTCTTTCCATGTTTTACCTAAATCTGTAGTTGTAGAAACGGCACGACTGCCACCACGATTATCACGCATATTCAGCATCAGCACTCCCGGTTCCACTTCCGCTACCTGAGATTCAGTTGTATTAGTGCGTGCCAATGTACTGATATTCCAGGTTTTTCCATGATCCTTACTGTATATAATACCGGCATTAGGAATACGGTCATTGCCAATATACTGGCTGGCAAAGACCAATGTTCCATCTTCCATAGAGATACCTCTACCGGGACCTTGCAGCAAGAAATACCATGACGGATCTTTCACCTGTTCTGTTATATTCATAGGCTCCGACCAGGTCTTACCATCATCATCACTTTTCACCATCATTAATTGTGCTGTATGATTACGGTCCATGCCTGTTTGTGAATTCCACCACGCACGCCCATTTCCCATACCATGTGTCCAGGCAGCGACAATCCAGATAGTTCCTGTCTTCTTATCAACCAAAATGGCCGGATCGCCTACTCCATTCTGTGCTTTAGGCAGACCATCATATTCACCAAATGCCATCGGAATGCGCATTTTCTCCCAAGTCTGCCCTCCGTCCGTACTTCTGCTCAGACCTATTTCCACATACTCCTGTAAATCCGCACTATTATTATCTGTCTCTTATACACATCTCCGAGCCCACGAGACACTCGCTAATCTC
>ENA-UAKZ01000784-UAKZ01000784.1-human-gut-metagenome-genome-assembly--contig:-NODE-784-length-10901-cov-5.002397_pt1 | contig 10901 bp, 15 predicted proteins | sample MGYA00243693_ERZ654454 | MGnify/ENA primary metagenome ERZ654454 (study PRJEB26926, sample SAMN06164508) | human gut metagenome | biome: ENVO:00009003; feature: ENVO:2100002; material: ENVO:00002003... | reverse complement strand
AGCGTCAGATGTGTATAAGAGACAGATATATAATAAATGCATATAAAAAGCAAGGGTTTAAGTACAAAATTAAACCAGATGAGAGTTGTTCCTTGTTAAAATGAAAAAGATATGGTAGAATAATCATGTTTGTTTACATAGTTTTAGTGAATTAAAAAATCGTATGATAATGTTGTATAATATTTATAGAACGAGGTGGCTTTATGGATGAAAATTATCTTGACAATCTTTTGAATGAGGTTTCATTAGACAAGGAGATTGACCATAATATTGAGGATGAACTGGATAGCCAGATGGCGAGGGAAAAGAAGAACCGCCAGGAGGAAAATGCTATATCAAAAGAGGATATTTTTAATATGGATTTGGAACAGGATGCCAGTTTTTCTTCCATGGAAAATGATTTGGCCTTTTCTGAGGATCAGATGGATGAACTGGATAAGCTGGGAAATCTTGCAGATTTAGATATTGGAGATTTGGATTTTTCTGATATTGATTTTGATGATGTGGATATGACGAAGCTGGATGATGTGAATACAGAGAATATGGATGACTTGATAAAAAACTTTGAAGGAGATTTAGAGATATCGGATACACATGAGCCATTAGAAGAGGATGCGGCAGCGGTAAAAGAGACTGAAACAGGTACGGATTCACAGTCTGCTGATGTAAAGGATGAGGATTTTGATGCAGATTATTTTTTGGACAGCCTGTTAGAGGAAAAGGAAGAGGATGCTGCAAAAGAGGATTCCATTACTGATTTAGATGCGGCTCCTGCTAAGGTACAGGCATCCATGGAGGAATCGGAAACGAATGAATTGTCATCAGAGGATGGAGACAGCTTAGATGATTTATTTTCTCTGTTAGATATAGATGAAGAGAATGGAGAAGGAGAGGTGACAGCTGACAAGGCTGATAACGATGAAAAGCCTTCTGACAGTCCTGTGTCTGACAGTACGGAAAATGCAGAGGTGGAGGCATCACAGGGGAAAAAGAGCATTATGCAGATTTTGTTTGGTGACCCGGATGAGGATGATGTGATCACGGATGAGGAACTGGCGGCAATTGAGGCGAAAAAGGCTGCAAAAAAGGCTAAGAAAGAGGAGGCAGATAAGCTTAAAAAGGAAAAAGCAGATGCAGCAAAGGCTGAAAAGGCATTAAAAAACGGACAGAAGAAAAAAGAAGAAGATGAGAAAAAGCGGGTAAGGGCAGAGAAAAAGGCGAAACGCAGAGCAGAGGAGCTTGCTAATGCGGAGCCAGAAAAGAAGCTGAATACTCCAATGGTGATTTTTGTCTTTTCTCTGTTTTTAGGAGGAACCTTCCTGTTCTATATGGCATCGAATAATTTTAATTATGCTCAGGCCATAGACAAGGCGGCAAATTATTTTTCCAGCCGGAAGTATCATAGGGCATATGATGAGATTAAGGGAGTAGAGGTAAAGGAAGAGGATCAGAATTTGAAAGACCGCATTTATACAGTTATGTATGTGGAGAGGCTATACGAGTCTTATCAGTCTAACATCAAGTTAGGAAGACAGGAAAAAGCTTTAGATTCTCTTCTGCGGGGAGTAGATAAATACTATGAGCATTATGAAGAGGCGGAGGCGCTGGGAATCACCAGTGATATAGAGTATGCATTCAGTCAGATTCAATCCACATTAATGAATCAGTATGGGATTACAGTGGAAAGAGCTGTAGAGATTAATGCAATGACGGATTATGAGTATGTTCAGGTAATTCAAGAATATGTTAAACAACAGGCAGAAATGGGAAATAGTCTGGAATCTGCATTGCCCAAAGGGCAGGAAGAGGAAGTGAGTGAATGATAGCAATACTGGATTATGATGCCGGTAATATAAAAAGTGTAGAAAAAGCACTGGAATATCTTGGACAGGAGGTACGAATTACAAGAGACAGAGAGAAAATCCTGTCAAGTGAGAGGGTGATATTACCGGGAGTGGGCAGCTTTGGAGATGCTATGGGAAAACTAAGAGATTATAAATTGGATCAGGTAATCTATGATGTGGTAGAAAAGAAAATTCCATTCTTGGGCATTTGTCTGGGACTGCAGCTTTTATATGAGAGCAGCGAGGAAGCTCCGGGAGTGACAGGACTGGGATTATTAAAGGGAACCATAAAAAGGCTTCCGGATCAGCCGGGGCTGAAAATTCCACATATGGGTTGGAATTCCTTGAATATCAGAAAGGATGCAGCGCTGTTTCAAGGAATAGAGGATAATTCCTATGTATATTTTGTGCACTCCTATTATTTACAGGCAGAGGAAGAAGAGGAGGTCGCCGCCACAACATTTTATTCTACCCGGATTCATGCAAGTGTAGAAAAGGATAATATTTTTGCGTGTCAGTTTCATCCGGAAAAGAGCAGTGCAGTAGGACTGAAAATACTTGAGAATTTTATCGCATTGGAATCTCCATTAAAGGAGGGATGTTGATATGCATACAAAACGGATTATTCCTTGTCTGGATGTAACCGGGGGAAGGGTTGTAAAAGGCATCAATTTTGTGAATTTAAGGGACGCAGGTGACCCGGTTGAGGTTGCAAAGGCTTATGATGAAGCCGGAGCAGACGAGCTTGTATTTCTGGATATTACAGCTTCATCCGATGCAAGGAATATTGTTATTGATATGGTGAGACGAGTTGCAGAGACGGTTTTTATTCCGTTTACAGTAGGTGGCGGAATCCGTACAGTGGAGGATTTTAAAGCCATTTTAAGAGAGGGAGCAGATAAGATATCCATTAATTCTTCAGCAATTAATACACCGGAATTAATCAGTGATGCGGCTGATAAATTTGGAAGCCAGTGTGTTGTTGTGGCCATTGATGCGAAGAGACGGCAGGATGGTTCTGGGTGGAATGTATTTAAAAATGGTGGACGCATTGATGTGGGTTTAGATGCTGTGGAGTGGGCAGTAAAAGCTGAAAAAATGGGTGCGGGCGAGATTTTATTAACCAGTATGGACTGTGACGGAACCAAGGCAGGTTATGACATTGCGCTTACGAAAACGATTAGTGAAAATGTCTCTATTCCGGTTATTGCTTCCGGAGGAGCAGGAACAAAAGAGCATTTTTATGATGCGTTAACAGTGGGAAAGGCAGATGCGGCTTTGGCGGCCTCCCTGTTTCATTATAAAGAGCTTGAGATTGCAGAGTTGAAGGATTATTTACAGGAGAAAGGCGTACCAGTGAGACAATAGTGGGTTATTTCAAGGTATGAGGAATAATACAGATAAAACAGGTTAAACTGGTGAGATAAAAATGATAATAATTAAGAAAAATACAATAACCGTACAGAGTTATCTGGCTATCCGAAAATGTGTGGGATGGAGAAAGCTGTTAACCAGTCAGGCAGAGCAGGCATTGCAGCACAGCTTGTATGTTGTGGGTGCATATGACGGGGAAAAGCTGGTTGGCATGGGAAGAATTGTGGGAGATGGGGCGGTCATCTGTTATGTTCAGGATTTAATCGTAATTCCGGAATATCAGTGCCAGGGTGTTGGTTCCATGGTCCTTCATTCTTTGATTGAATATGTGGAAAGTCTTCGTACAGAGGGAGCCCAGATGATGTTGTGCCTGATGTGTGCGAAGGGGCGTGAGACCTTTTATGAAAAGCACGGATTTATCGCAAGGCCAACGGAGGAGCTGGGACCTGGAATGATACAGTATTTAAGAGATTAGTAGTTGAGAATATGGAGATTTGATTATGTTAAAAAAGAAGATACAGTACAATAAAATAGTTTCATGCATCTGTCTGTTGGCAATGTGTCTGGTGCTGGTCAATGGATGTGGACAGAAAAAAGATAAAAATGGTTCGGAAATATCGGACGATGGCAGAAGTTATGGTGGTGAAATTAACGCAGATATGAAGGAGACAGTCAGCACGGCATTTTTTGATGTGACAGTGGATAAGGCGGAAACATACCATACATTTCAATTTGAAGACGGTCTGTATCAGGCAGATTCCGGTATGGTGTATTTATCAGTAACGCTTACCATTCAAAATACTTACGATGAAAATTTATCCATGAGCATTACAGATTTTACACTGGACTATGACGGCAACACAACCAAGGATATTATTACTGGTTACGGGAAAAACGATTTGAAGCAGGATGCTTATATGGATAATCTTTTTACCTTGAAAAAAGGGGAAAGCATTACGAAATCCATTCTTTTTACAGTGGCGGATAAGGATATATATACCCTCAATTACCAGGAATATTATGAAGATAAATTTGAGGGTAATTCTTTTAAGATAAAGCTGCAGCCGGAAGCGATGTAAACAGGCAACATTTGTGGAAAAGCAGAATAGAATAGTAAAAAGTGTTTTAGGATATTCATATGGATATGCAGCCAAATTCCTCTAATGAGGACAAAGGAAGACGCCCGGTTTGCAGGGGATATGTACATGTGATAGAGGCGGGGGATACATTATACAAGCTTGCCAGAAAGTATGATGTAAAGTTATTTGACCTTATGCGTTTAAATCCTTATGTAAATGTATATAATTTGCAGATAGGGGATGAAATCTGTATTCCCACAATGCCGGCAAGACCAGAGAAGACATATGTGGTTAATGAAGGCGATACATTATCTCAGGTGTTAAATGCATTTGGTGTCAGCTTTGATACACTTTCCAAATGGAATCCGGCTCTGATGGAGCTTGAACTTCCGGAGGGACTTATCCTGAGGATGCCTGTCAGACAGCAAGGAAATAAGATTCCGGATTTTGAGCAGGAAACGGAAGCTTAAGTATCGGATTTCACCAGAGGAAGTCCTCTGGTGAAATCCAGTATAATTAAGATAAATATATTATAAAATAAGGATGATGAACTATGGATTTTTTAACAAAACTGGAGCGTAAGTATGGAAAGTTTGCAATTCCCAATTTGACAGTGATTTTAATTGTTGGATTTGTTTTCGGCTATATTATTGAGATTGTACAGCCGGATGCATTATCTCTTATTAACTTAAATCCGGCAAAGATTATGCATGGACAGATATACCGTCTGATTACTTGGGTAATCATGCCTCCTAGTGGGGCAAGCCTGCTGGTTATTATTACGCTGATGTTTTACTATTCCGTTGGGCGGACACTGGAAAATGCATGGGGAGATTTCCGATATACCTTATATATTCTTTCTGGAATTATTTTTACGGATATCGGCGTTGTAGTTACCTATCTGGTTATGAGACTGGCAGGACAAGCAGAGCTGGCAGCATTTTTTGCGGAATATTCCAATACATCTACATATTATTTATGTATGAGTATGTTTTTGGCGTATGCTTTTATGTTTCCGGATATGCAGGTATTGTTGTACTTTATTATTCCAATTAAGGTGAAATGGCTGGGATATCTTGATATTGCCTATTTAATTCTTTCCGTACTTTCATATGGAATGATGGGGTATTATGCAGGAATGGTAACGGTTATTATGTCGGTGTTGAACTTTATTCTGTTTTACTTCTTAATGAAAGGTAAGACAAGGGTGACATCGGCACATAAAAAACGAAAACGGGCATACAAAAAAGAAGTCCGGCAGACGCAGATTCTTACCAGACATAAATGTGCTATCTGTGGACAGACAGAAGAGGATAATCCGAATCTGGAGTTTCGTTATTGTTCACGCTGCAAGGGAAATTATGAGTATTGCAGTAACCATTTGTTTACGCATCAACATAAGAAATAGCAGGAGAATAGGTAATTATGAAAAAAGAGGATAAGAAAAATATCAGAGATATCATGCAGTATAAAGATTTAGAGATGAAGCTTCCGGCTTATGCGAGCGCTTATATCAATGCGGCATATGAGTATAGTCTGATTCATCTGGTATTGAACTATTACACTATGAAAGAGGTGGAGGATGATACTGGAAATGTGTCAGCAGACCCATGTCTTTCCGGTGTGATGGATCGAATACATACCTTGTTATTCCAGACAATTCTCTCAGATGAGTTAAAGGCGGATTATACAGCAGCTATAGAAGAAATGAATGCATTACGGGATACACTGAAACAAAAAATGACAGTTTTGACGGCTTATACAGATGCGTTACAGTTATATGAATATGTATTAAACCGTATCGAATATGGAATAACAGGGGAAGTGATTCCTGTGGAGGAAAGCGAACTGGCTGCCAGGGTATTTGGTTACTTGTTTGAGGATAATGATAAGATGGTGGTTAACAGTAAGATACAGATGGTAACGGGACAGCTTCCAATCCGCATGACAAAAGGACGCTTTTTTGATTATCTTACAGATACACTCAACATTTATAATGGTTCCGATAAATCTGCTGTAGATGATTTTGTGAAAATGTTAAGATCTACAGTGTTGCTGGATTTACCGGAGGGATATGGAAGAGATTATCCGGAGATTGCAAAGGTAATTACAACATTGGGAGAGTTGGATATAAAGAATATGAATCTTACATCTTACCAGGCACTGATGGAGCAGTTCTCACTTACCACGGCACATTTAACAGAACTGGTGAGCAACTACTTATTGGCTATGGATATTGTAAATGATTTATATGCGGCACTGCTTGCACTGCCATATGAGAAGAATGAGGAAAAGGAAACAGAAATTTGTATTCAGATGCTGAGAGGTCTGCATGATGCTTTTGTAGCCAGTGCTGGGATTCCGGAGTTTGTTGATGATGGATTTATGGAAATAGAGGGCGTTCAGGAAATATTAGGCGAGGATATTATGCAGTTTGAGAGTATTTTGCCAGAGGTTTTATCGGAGCATAAGGACACTATTTCCTGGATTATGTCCGATAAAATATTTACCAGTCTTTCGTTGATTTCAAAGCTGTTGTCAAGCAGTCTGTTTGTTGATTTAGAAGAGAAGGATGAGGAGGAGACAGCAGATTCGGAGTATATTACTGCAAAGCGGGATGAATTGGTAAAGGATTTGACAGAATTTTTTGAACATCATGGAAAGGAAGTAAATCGTGCAGTTATGGCTTCCATGTTTTCCAGTATGCCGGTATTATTTAATTCCCAGGAGGAGATTAAAGACTATATTGAATACAGTCTGAATCATTGTGGTAATTCCAGTGAACTGATGGCATGTGCCAGAATACTGGAAGATATGATGGAGGAAGAATAGCCAGAATGTGCAGGTGAGAATATGGATATCCGATTTCATGAAAAATTATATAAGTATAAGATATCCGCTCGTGGACTTGCCGCTATGAAAAGGAAGATAAAAAAGGGTTCTTTAAGGCTTAATCTGTTTCTGATTACGCTGCCCGTTGGTACCCAGGGAATTTTAGAGGTATATTGGTATCCTGAGCTGTTGCAGACTTTTTACCGGCAAATAGAGGAGGAGCTCATTGTTGTTGGAATTGCAAGGAACCGTGAGGATGCCTTTGAATTGGTTAAACAGATTATAGCAGATGCTGGTTTTCAAGAGGGAAATATTCAGATAGATGCATTTTTCAAGGAGAATACATGATATTGACAGTGTTAAAGGTGACAGGGGTTGTTTTGCTGGTTATCCTGGGATTATTGATTTTCATATTGGGACTGTTGCTATTTGTGCCAATCCATTACCGGTTTGCAGGCAGCTTTTATTCAGGGCTTCAGGCAGAGGCATCCGTAAAGTGGAGACCGGTTATGTTAAATGCAGCTGTTTCCTGTGAAAATCAGGAGGTAAGATATGTGATAAGGCTATTTGGCCAGGTGGTAATGACTAACACGGATAAAAAGGTATCTTGGCTGGGAAGAAGATTTTTTGCTTTTGCGGATGAAGCAGAAGATGTTTTCCAGGAATCTGAGGATGAAGCAGAAGAAACCGGGATGGATTGGGCAGAAGCCGGAAAGCATTTTGGGAAGGAGTCCGGGGAGGCTGCGACAGGTTTTCAGGAGAGCTCCCGGAGGAAAATCAGAGCAAAAACAGAGGAAACATCTGACCAGGAGACACTGTTTCAAAGGATTCAGGGAAAAATCAGGGCAATTCGAAAAAAAATGCACATGGTAATGGATAAGCTGAAAGAAATAAATAAGAAAAAAGAGGCTTTGCTGAAGGTATATCATTCTAAACGGTTTGAACTGGCAAAGAAAGATATCATAGCGTATGGAAGAGAAGTTTTCGGTATAATAAAACCGGACGAATTAGAGGGATTTATCCGGTTTGGTCTGGACAATCCAGCAGATACCGGGCAGATTCTGGGAATAATCAGCATGGTTTTGCCGCTGTATGATGGATTTCTCACAGTGCAGCCCGATTTTGAAGAGGCATGTCTGGAAGGAAATTTGAAGGGAAAAGGGAAAATCAGGTTATATTCCATTTTGAAGCTGGCTTTGAAGGTTATATTTAATAAAAATCTTATAAAAGTAACAAAGAAAGTGCAAACTATAATAGAAGCATAGGAGGGAAAAAACATGGCAAACGATTTTAATTCGACAGTAGCATCTTTATTTCAGGGGATGGATAAATTCCTGACAACAAAGACCGTAGTAGGAGAGCCTACTACAATTGGTGATACGATTATATTACCTTTGGTGGATGTCAGCTTTGGCGTGGCTGCAGGTGCATTTGCAAGTGAACAGAAGAACAATGGAGCCGGAGGGCTTGGCGGAAAGATGACAGCCAGTGCTGTACTGGTTATCAAGGACGGACAAATTCGCCTTGTAAATGTGAAGAATCAGGATACGGTTACAAAGGTATTGGATATGGTTCCAGATTTGATTGACCGTTTTCAGAAAAATAAACCGGCGGAGGAAAACTCGGAAGAAGTGGACTCTGTGGTGTCAGATATTTTATCAGCGAATGAGTAATAGACCAGGCTCTGTTCATTGAAAAGTTTATAAAAAAGAAATAAAATAGTCACAAAGGAAGCAGAATCGGAATATACTGTTTTATAGCAGGTCATGACGGACATGGAGGATATATGAAACGAGTATGGGGTTTTGCTTTCTTTTGGTTTAGTGTGGGGATGATTGTGGATTATTTGTTAGAGGGCTTTTGGAATTTCTTTGTGGTGGTAGCGTCACTGGTAATTGCATATGTACTGTTTTGCAGGTGTTGATTTATCCGGTCTCCGTCTGGCTTAAAGGATGCAAAAAAAGAGAACCCACACAGAGGTTCTCTTCTCATCCGCTTTTTAAGCTCTCTCAATTTTACCAGATCTTAAGCAAGAAGTACAAACATAAATTCTCTTAGGTGTACCATTCACGTTAGCTTTAACCTTCTTAATGTTTGATTTCCACATCTTGTTAGATCTTCTATGAGAATGACTCACTTTGATTCCAAAATGAGCGCCTTTATCACATACTGAACACTTTGCCATGACTTGCACCTCCTTGAATATATTAACCTATCGGTTTGCAACACGTCAATTTTAACAGAAGTGTTATGAGAATGCAAGTATTAATTTTAAAAAGTTGTTTCTTTTTTTTAAGATTCGTTGTATAATCTATCTGTATCGCCGCCATAAAATAAATTATGGCAGGCAGGAGGACAGGTAAAGAAGAGAAAATGGAGGGACATGTATGAAAATAGAGGTTTCAACAGGAAATGGCGATGTAATCATCGAGAGTGAAGTAATCGCACAATATGCAGGCCTTTCCGCAATTGAATGCTTTGGTATTGTGGGAATGGCAACTGTTAATATGAAAGACGGGCTGGTTAAGCTTCTCCGTGGCGATAGCGTTTCTAAGGGTGTAAATGTTACGGTCTCAGAGAACAATGACATTGCTATTGATTTTCATATTATTGTGGCATATGGTGTCAGCATTTCCACTGTGGCAGAAAATCTGATGTCAACAGTTCGTTATAAGGTAGAAGAATTTACTGGTATGCAGGTTGCGAATATTAACGTATTCGTTGAAGGTGTACGGGTAATTGATTAGGAGGAGCTATGAATCAGAAAATAAGTGTAAATGCAAAGAGTCTGCAGTACGGCTTTTTAGCGGGTGCAAGGAGAATTGAAGAGAAAAAGGATTATATCAATGAATTAAATGTATTTCCGGTACCAGACGGTGATACGGGAACAAATATGACACTGACAATCACAGCGGCAGCAAAGGAAGTGGCAAATATTAAGGAGCCAACCTTTGCTAATGTGACGAAAGCGATGTCTACCGGCTCCCTGCGCGGCGCAAGGGGGAATTCCGGCGTTATATTATCACAGTTAATCCGTGGCTTGTGTAAGGAATTAGAGGGAAAAGAAGAGGTGACCATTGAGGATATTGCCAAGGCATTTAACCGGGCAGTGGTAACTGCATATAAGGCGGTTATGAAGCCAAAGGAAGGAACCATTCTTACTGTGGCAAAGGGACTTTCTGACAAGGCATCTGAGCTGAGTACTACCAACAAGAGTCTGCTGGATTTTGCAACGGAGGTGCTGGCATACGGTAGAGAAGTGTTAAACCAGACACCGGAGATGCTTCCGGTTTTGAAAGAAGCAGGAGTTGTGGACTCAGGTGGAGAGGGTCTGATGACCATATTGGAGGGCGCCTATGATGCGCTGACGGGTAAGGTGACTTATGACTTTTCAAATGGTTTTGACGGCGGCGCTTCTGACGGCAAGCCGGCACCGGATGCATCAGGGCTGAAGCTTACCAATTCGGTTGGCATTGACCGCAAGGAGATAGATACCTCCCATATCAAGTATGGTTATTGTACTGAGTTTATTATCATGATTGAGAAGGAGTATAACAAGGAGATTGAAAAGGAATTTAAATCTTATCTGGAATCAATTGGTGATTCTTTAGTTGTAGTGTCGGATGATGAGATTGTTAAGGTTCATGTACACACAAACCATCCGGGACTTGCATTTGAACGGGGACTTACTTATGGTTCTTTGACCAGCATGAAGGTGGATAACTGTCTCTTATACACATCTCCGAGCCCACGAGACACTCGCTAATCTCGT
>ENA-UAKZ01000772-UAKZ01000772.1-human-gut-metagenome-genome-assembly--contig:-NODE-772-length-11035-cov-9.682058_pt1 | contig 11035 bp, 10 predicted proteins | sample MGYA00243693_ERZ654454 | MGnify/ENA primary metagenome ERZ654454 (study PRJEB26926, sample SAMN06164508) | human gut metagenome | biome: ENVO:00009003; feature: ENVO:2100002; material: ENVO:00002003... | reverse complement strand
TAAGCATGAAGAAAAATAAGATAACAGGACTGATTGGTACGGCTGTACTGCATATTCTTCTCCTAATCCTGCTGTTGGTGATTGCTATCCGTCGCCCTCAGGCTCAGGAAGAAGGGGGTGTCCCTGTTATGCTGGGAAATACGGAACTTTCTCAAGGAAATGCCGATCCTTATACGCTGACGGATGTGGATATAATGAATGAGCCCGAGGTTCCGGCTCCCGATGTATCCGAACCCGAAATGGTTTCTCCCGTCGAAACAAAAGAGGAAATCATCACGCAAACAGAAGAGGAAACGGTGACAGTCCCCAAAAAGGAACCTAAAAGAGAAATTCCTAAAAAAGAAAAGCCCAAGAAGGAGACTCCTAAAAAGGACGTACCGAAAAAGGAGACGGTAAAGCCGAAAGAGAAGACTGAGGCCGAGAAGCGTGCTGAAGCAGAAAAAGCAGAGGCTGAGAAGAAAGCGGCAGCCGAAAGAGCGGCAGCGGAAGCGGCGGCGAAGAAGATAGCCGGTGCTTTCGGAAAAGGAACTCAAATGGGAAATAAAGGAACCGGTACTACAGGCTTCGGTTTGGAGGGTAGCCCGACGGGAAACTCTTCGGAAGGGAAATCCAGCGGAGTGGGCGGTTACGGAACATTTGACCTCAATGGACGTTCTTTGGGTAGTGGCGGTTTGCCGATGCCTGTCTATAATGTGCAGGATGAGGGACGGGTGGTAGTGACTATTACCGTAAATCCCGCAGGACAGGTGATAAGTACCAGTATCAACAAACGTACCAATACAGTAAACGCTTCGTTGCGGAAGGCGGCGGAAGAGGCCGCCCGTAAAGCACGCTTTAACCAAGTGGACGGAGTGAATAACCAGACAGGTACTATTACATATTACTTTAAACTGAAGTAGCTTATGAAAACAATTTATGTATTTTTGGCAGAAGGCTTCGAGGAAGTGGAGGCGCTGACCCCGGTAGATGTGTTGAGACGTGCAGGTTTGCCTGTGAAGACTGTTTCCGTAACAGGTGTGCTGACCGTAAACGGTGCGCATGGTGTTCCGGTAGTAGCCGATATGGTGTTTGAAGAAGTAAAAGAAGGGGATGCGGAGATGATTGTATTGCCTGGTGGTCTGCCCGGAGCGACAAATCTGGATGCTCACGAAGGTTTGGGCAAGTTGATTATGACATTTGCTGAAGCCGGACGTCCGTTGTCTGCCATCTGTGCCGCTCCGTTGGTATATGGAAAGCGTGGTTTGTTGAAAGGTAAGAAAGTAACTTGCTATCCGGGATTTGAGAAGTATCTGGAAGGTGCTGAGTATACTGCCGCTTTGGTAGAGAAAGACGGTAATTTTATTACCGGTAAAGGCCCCGGTGCCGCTATGGCATTCTCATTTGCCATTGCCGAGAAATATGTCGGTGCGGAAAAGGTGACAGAATTGAAGCAAGGGATGATGATTGCAGAATGAACAGGCATGTCATTATAGTTGCAGGAGGCAAAGGGTTGCGTATGGGAGGGGATATTCCCAAACAGTTTTTGCCTGTAGGGGGCAAACCTGTGTTGATGCGTACCATAGAGGCTTTTTACGCTTTTGATTCTTCTATGCATATTATATTAGTTCTTCCGGTGAGCCAGCAGGCTTACTGGAAAGATCTTTGTGAAACGTATCATTTTGCTTTGCGTCATGATATTGCCAATGGGGGCGAGACTCGTTTCCATTCTGTAAAGAATGGATTGGCATACGTGAAGGGAGAAGGCTTGGTAGGTGTTCATGATGGCGTGCGTCCTTTTGTTTCCCGGGAAGTGATAGCCGGATGTTATGAGGCAGCGCAGACTAAGCAAGCGGTTATTCCTGTAATTGATGTGGTGGAAACCGTGCGTCATCTTACGAAGCCGGGAAGTGAAACGGTTCCGCGTAATGACTATAAACTGGTTCAGACTCCTCAGGTCTTTGAAGTGCAGTTGTTGAAAGAGGCATATCAACAGGAATATACGGATGCCTTTACTGATGATGCTTCTGTAGTGGAGGCGATGGGCAGGGAGGTCTGTCTGGTACAGGGAAATAGAGAAAATATTAAATTAACCACCCCTTTTGATTTGAAAATAGCGGAAGTCTTAATTTGAAATGTTCGATATCACTACGCGTGACATAAAATATTTGCAAGGAGTAGGCCCGCAGCGTGCAACCGTCTTGAACAAGGAATTGAATCTTTTTTCCTTGCATGATTTGTTGTACTATTTTCCATATAAATATGTAGACCGCAGCCGCCTTTATTATATCCATGAAATAGACGGAAATATGCCTTATATCCAGTTGAAAGGCGAAATCCTCAGTTTTGAGACTTTGGGTGAGGGAAGACAGCGCAGACTTGTCGGTCATTTTTCTGATGGTACGGGCATCATTGATTTAGTCTGGTTTCAAGGAATTAAATATCTGCTAGAGCATTATAAGACCAGGACAGAGTATATTGTCTTTGGTAAACCGACCGTATTCAATGGCCGTATCAATGTGGCTCATCCCGATATGGACCCTTCAGGCGAACTTACCTTATCTACGATGGGGTTGCAGCCTTATTATAACACAACGGAAAGGATGAAGCGCGGTTTCTTGAACTCTCATGGGCTGGAGAAGTTGATGAAGAATGCGCTTGCCCTGCTACAGGAACCTCTTGCTGAAACATTGCCCCCTCGGTTAGTGGAGGAGCATCATTTAATGTCTTTGGATGAGGCCATCCGTAATATTCATTTCCCCAAGAATCCCGAATTGCTGCGGAAGGCCCAATATCGTTTGAAGTTTGAAGAGCTGTTCTATGTGCAGCTCAATATTCTACGTTACAGTAAAGACAGGCAGCGTAAATATCGGGGCCTGCGTTTTGAACGGGTGGGTGAGATCTTTAATACTTTTTATTCACAGAATCTTCCTTTTGAACTGACCGGAGCGCAAAAACGGGTGATAAAGGAGATAAGAAAAGATATGGGAAGCGGACGGCAGATGAACCGTTTGCTGCAAGGTGACGTGGGAAGTGGGAAAACATTGGTGGCCTTGATGTCCATGCTCATCGCACTGGATAATGGCTATCAGGCATGTATGATGGCTCCTACAGAGATTCTTGCCGCCCAACATTATGAAACCATTCGGAAATTCCTGTTTGGCATGGATGTGCGCGTGGAACTTTTAATGGGATCTGTCAAAGGAAAGAAGCGTGAGAAGATATTGAAGGATTTGCTGACGGGGGATGTTCAGATTCTTATAGGCACGCATGCCGTTTTGGAAGATACTGTGGGTTTTTCTTCTTTAGGAATGGTGATTATAGACGAGCAACATCGTTTCGGAGTGGCTCAGCGTGCCAAGTTATGGAGCAAGAATGTTTGTCCGCCTCATGTGCTGGTCATGACGGCTACCCCTATTCCCCGTACCTTGGCTATGACACTGTATGGTGATCTTGATGTATCAGTTATTGACGAATTGCCGCCGGGCCGTAAACCCATCCAGACTATCCATCAGTTTGACAATCGCCGTGCCAGTCTTTATGCCTCCATTCGCAAACAGATAGAAGAAGGGCGGCAAATCTATATTGTTTATCCTTTGATAAAGGAGAGTGAAAAAATGGATATCAAGAATCTGGAAGAGGGGTATGAACTGATTTGTGCGGAATTTCCCGATTGCCAGGTTAGCAAGGTGCATGGTAAGATGAAACCGGCGGAGAAGGATGCTGAGATGCAGCGTTTTGTCAGTGGTGAAACCCAGATTATGGTGGCCACTACAGTGATTGAGGTCGGGGTGAATGTCCCGAATGCCTCGGTGATGGTCATTGAAAACGCCGAACGTTTCGGACTTTCACAATTGCATCAGTTGCGTGGGCGTGTGGGACGTGGTGCTGATCAGTCTTATTGTATTTTGGTCACCACTTACAAACTGACCGAAGAAACTCGCAAGCGGCTTGAAATAATGGTACAGACCAATGATGGTTTCGAGATAGCGGAAGCCGATTTGAAGTTGCGCGGTCCCGGTGACTTGGAGGGAACCCAGCAGAGTGGTGTCGCTTTTGACTTGAAGATAGCCGATATTGCCCGTGACGGTCAATTATTGCAATATGTCCGTGATGTGGCAAATCGTATTGTAGATGAAGACCCTGCAGGAACTCGTCCGGAAAATGCTATTCTTTGGCAGCAATTGCAAGCATTGCGTAAAACAAATATAAATTGGGCGGCTATCTCTTAGTTTATGTTACTGCATTGTTAAAAGCAAGGATATATGTTGCATAACATGTTTGTAGCGTTTCCCCTTTATTTATAGAGGTTTCTGAACATTTTATCGAAGCATTGTATATAACTTACATACAAAAAGAGTTAAAGAAGTTCCTTCTTTCTCAAGGAAAATCTTTATCTTTGGAAGAATTTTTGGAAAAAGCACAGTATAAACCTTAAATGAACCCAATATTATGATGGAAAAAACGCTGGTTATTTTGAAACCTTGCACTCTGCAGAGGGGCTTGGTGGGTGAGATTATTAATAGATTTGAAAGAAAAGGCCTGCGTTTAGCCGGAATGAAAATGGTTCAGTTGACGGATGAAGTGCTTAGCGAACATTACGCTCATTTGAGTTCAAAGCCGTTCTTTCAGCGAGTGAAAGATGCAATGATGGTTTGTCCTGTTATTGTATGCTGCTTTGAAGGTGTGGACGCTGTCCAAGTAGTGAGAACATTAACCGGTCCTACTAACGGACGTCTGGCGGCTCCCGGTACTATCCGTGGAGATTACAGCATGAGCTTTCAGGAGAATATAGTTCATGCTTCCGATTCGCCGGAAACCGCTGAAGTGGAACTTAAACGATTTTTTAAACCAGAAGAGATATTCGAGTATAAGCAAGCCGTGTTCGGTTCCCTTTATGCTAATGACGAATATTAAAAAGAAAAACCTAAAAAAACGGATGATTTTGAAATGTGTTAAAGTAGTCGCAGCGGCAGCCTTCGCCCTGGTTAGCCTGAATGTGTCAGGACAGGATCTGTTGGCACGCCAGGCACCTATCGACCGAAAATTGAAAGCAGTAGATTCTGTTGCATTGATTCGTCAGATAAAGGCGGAAAAGTCAGCTTATCCTGCATATAGTCTCTACCCTAATTGGAGTAACGAGCGTGTACACGCTTATGGTAATACTGTTACTATTCCTGATACATTCCGTATTGATATGACCGGTTTCCGTATGCCGACAGAACACACAAAAATAACTTCTAAATTTGGTCCCCGTCGTCGTCGTATGCACAATGGATTGGATATAAAAGTATATATAGGTGATACGATTCGTGCAGCTTTCAGTGGAAAGGTACGTATGGTGAAGTATGAACGCCGCGGATATGGAAAATATGTGGTGATTCGTCACGAGAATGGATTGGAAACAGTATATGGTCACTTGTCAAAGCAGATTGTGGATGAGAACCAGTACGTAGAAGCAGGAGAACCTATCGGATTGGGTGGAAACACCGGACGTTCCACCGGGTCACATCTTCATTTTGAAACGCGTTTCTTGGGACAGGCCATTAATCCGGCATTGTTATTTGATTTTGAGAAACAGGATATTGTAGCCGATTCTTATTTGTTCAGAAAAGGTAATAACAGATACCAGCGTAACAGGACTAATAGTAAGAATGTGAATTTGCTTGCTTCATCAGATGGTACTATCCGTTACCATAAGGTAAGAAGTGGGGATACATTGAGCCGCATTGCACAGAAAACAGGTACATCTATTGATGCTTTATGCAAGTTGAACCACATTACCCGCAGAACTATTCTTCGTCCGGGACAAGTGTTAAGATGTTCTTAAGCTTTAGTTAATTAAGAAATATAAAATAGGGCGGGAAAGAGTATTCTTTTCCGCCTTTTTGTTTACGCTTAAGCAGAAAAATGCGTAACTTTGCCGCCTAATCATAGAGTGTGATGAAAGATACGAAACAACAATTTGAACATGTGATAGCTATTTGCCGTGATTTGTTTGCGAAAAAACTGCACGATTACGGTGCAGCATGGCGTATCATGCGCCCTTCATCTGTTACCGATCAGATATTTATCAAGGCAAACCGCATCCGTAGTATTGAAATCAAAGGGGTGACGATGGTAGATGAAGGTATCCGTTCGGAGTTTATCGCTATTGTAAATTATGGAATAATCGGCTTGGTCCAATTGGAACTGGGATATGCTGAAACGGATGACATGACTGAAGAGCGTGCTTTGGAATTGTATGACCGGTATGCCAAACAGGCTTTGGAACTGATGTTGGCCAAAAATCATGATTATGACGAAGCGTGGCGCAGCATGCGTGTCAGTTCGTATACTGATTTGATTTTGATGAAAATCTATCGTACCAAGCAGATTGAAGGTCACGATGGAGCTACATTGGTATCAGAGGGCATTGATGCCAACTATATGGATATGATTAATTATTCTGTATTCGGATTGATCAAGTTGGAATTTGGAGAGTAAACAGTTACATAGTATCATTGGAATCTGGACAAATGCCTGCCGCTTTTTGCTGGCGGTAGTATTTATATTTTCCGGTTTTGTCAAAGCGGTAGATCCGCTGGGTACCCAATATAAAATTCAGGATTATTTGGAGGTTTTCGGTTGGGCTGCTTCGGTGCCTGCCTTTCTTCCGTTTCTGGCGTCTGTATTACAGGCAATGGTCGAGTTTTGTTTAGGAGTATATCTTTTGTTTGGTATCCGCAGGAGAATGACCACCTTGTTTGTTGTGCTTATCATGGGGGTGATGACTCCGCTCACCTTATGGTTGGCTCTTTCCAATCCGATATCGGATTGTGGATGTTTCGGTGATGCTGTGACTTTGACTAATTGGGAAACTTTTGGGAAGAATGTACTTTTGTTGATAGCGGCGGTGTCCGTTTTTAAATGGGGAAACCGTATAACTCCTTTGGTGACCAAGCGTTTCGATTGGTTGGTGGCTATGTATACGTTTCTCTATATTTCGGGGATGACTTTGTATTGTTACCGTGAGTTGCCTGTCTTTGATTTCCGCCCTTATCATATCGGGGCAGATATACGTAAAGGGATGGAAATTCCGGAAGGAGAGAAGCCTACTGTTTATGAGACCCGTTTTATTCTTCAAAAAGATGGAGTGGAGAAAGAGTTTACATTAGAAAATTATCCCGATAGCACATGGACTTTTGTGGATTCCAAAACGATGGTGAAGGAACAAGGATACGAACCGCCTATTCATGACTTTTCCATTATTCGTCAAGAAGACGGGGAAGATATAACCGATGAAGTACTGGATGATGATAATTATACCTTTCTGTTGGTGGCGCATCAGCTGAGCCAGGCGGATGATAGTACCATTGACCTGATAAATGAACTGTATGATTATAGTGTGGAGCATGGATATCAATTCTATTGTCTTACATCATCACCCGATAGTGATATTGAAGACTGGCAGGAGCGTACGGGAGCCGAGTATCCTTTCTGCCTGATGGATGACATTACACTGAAAACCATGATACGCTCTAATCCCGGACTGATGTTGCTGAAGAACGGAGTGGTTATAAACAAGTGGAGTGTGAATAGTCTGCCCGATGAATATGTGCTGACCGACAGGCTGGAAAAACTGCCTTTGGCACAAATCAATGAAAAGACTTTCAGTCATAAAGTGGTGCTGGTATTGGCATGGTTTGTCTTTCCGTTGTTGTTTTTCAGCATGGTGGATGTCATTTGGGAGCATTTTCATAGGAAAAAGAAATTGAAAGAGAATCGAACAAAATAATTTCATTAACCCTTTAATAAAACAAACAAAATGAGAAAAAACATTGTTGCAGGAAACTGGAAAATGAACAAGAACCTTCAGGAAGGTATTGCTCTGGCAAAAGAATTGAATGAAGCTTTGGCTGCTGACAAACCTAATTGTGATGTGGTAATCTGTACTCCGTTTATTCACTTGGCTTCTGTTACTCCTATTGTTGACAAGGCTGTAATTGGTATAGGTGCAGAAAACTGTGCAGATAAAGTATCAGGTGCATATACCGGTGAGGTTTCTGCTGAAATGGTAGCTTCTACAGGTGCTGAATATGTAATTCTGGGTCACTCGGAACGTCGTGCTTACTATCACGAAACTGTGGAAATCCTGGAAGAAAAAGTTAAATTGGCTTTGGCTAATAACTTGAAGCCTATCTTCTGCATCGGTGAGGTATTGGAAGAGCGTGAAGCTAACAAACAAAATGAAGTAGTTGCTGCTCAGTTGGCATCGGTATTCTCTTTGTCTGCCGAAGATTTTAGTAAGATTATCTTGGCTTACGAACCGGTTTGGGCTATTGGTACAGGTAAGACTGCTACTGCTGAACAGGCTCAGGAAATCCACGCGTTTATCCGTTCTTTGATTGCCGACAAGTATGGTAAAGAAGTTGCTGATAATACTTCAATCCTTTATGGTGGAAGCTGCAAGCCTTCTAATGCTAAAGAATTGTTTGCTAACCCTGACGTAGACGGTGGCTTGATTGGTGGTGCTGCTTTGAAAGTTGTTGACTTCAAAGGCATTATCGATGCATTCAAATAATTAATTTCATCACAGATTACTCAAGCTTACACAGATAAAGAATCATAAAATCGTCTGTGGAAATCTGAGTAATCTGTGATGATTTACTTAAATTCATAAAACGACATGAGATACATTTTTATCCTACTCTTTTTGAGTCTCGGACTTTCCGCTTTGGCACAGCAGAACATAGTAGAAAGCTTGCAGCGTAACCGTGCCGGAGAAGGTACTGTAACCATCCGTCAAGATCCTAAAATAACAGGCTTGATTGGTAGTATCTATACAGGGAATGTTACGGGAGGTGAGCAGAAAATGTTGAAAGCCAGAGGGTATCGGGTTCAGGTCTATGCAGGAAACAATTCGCGGGTGGCTCGTAATGAAGCTAATAATGTGGCTGCCAAGGTGAAAGAGGAGTTTCCCGATATGCCTGTCTATGCCTATTTCCAGCCTCCTCGTTGGCTGTGTCGTGTAGGTGATTTCCGCAGTATTGAGGAAGCGGATGCCGCCATGCGCCGTCTGAAGGCTACCGGTGTTTTTAAAGAAGTATCTATTGTTCGTGAACAAATTAATATTCCCCTGGACTAATAACATGGAAGAACTATTGCATCCCGAATGGTCAGCAGAGAAAATTGAACAGTTGAAAGGCCATTATCAGAGTATTTTATCCCTATTGGGTGAAGATGTAGAAAGAGAAGGATTGCTGAAAACTCCTGAGCGCGTAGCCAAAGCTATGCTGACATTGACACGCGGTTATGAACAAGATCCGCATGCCATTTTGTTGGGAGCTAAATTCAAAGAAGAGTATAGTCAGATGGTTATCGTGAAAGATATTGATTTCTTCTCTTTGTGCGAACACCATATGCTTCCGTTTTATGGAAAGGCACATGTTGCTTATATTCCCAATGGTTATATCACCGGTTTGAGTAAGATTGCCCGGGTAGTGGATGTGTTTTCTCATCGGTTGCAGGTACAGGAACGTATGACATTGCAAATAAAAGAATGTATTCAGGAAACTTTGAATCCGCTGGGAGTGATGGTAGTGGTCGAAGCCAAGCACATGTGCATGCAGATGCGCGGGGTGGAGAAACAAAATGCCATTACTACTACTTCTGATTTCACTGGTGCGTTTAACCAGGCTAAAACACGTGAGGAATTTATGAATTTGATACGGCATAACCGATAAGGAGTTATGCCTTTATTTTAGTACTACCCGGTCGCCGGCACGCTTGGCCATAATTTTTTGTAATTCACTTAATTCTTTAAAGTGGGCCATAACTTCAAGGCATTTATCGGCATTGGCTACTACTTCAGGTTTGTTCAATGCTTGCAGCGTATATTTCATATCCTCTTCTAATATGGCAAGTTTGAAGTCGATAAGTTGGTGCGGTACCAATTCGTGTAAGCGTTCTTCATCTTTAACCATCGCTTGTGAATTGCTTTTACTCAGTTGGTAACGATCATTTATCATATCTGCCGCCAGTTTGCTGATTGTAGGATCGGGATGAGCCAGAAAATAACGCTCTGCCGTGAAGTTGGGGTCATGCAGATGAGCTTCTGCTTCTGCCAGTATTTTCCGGTGCAACGGATTATGGAACTGTAATTCATCCTGTTTCAAATCCATAGAAATATATTCTATCACAGTAAGAGGAGTTTCCGTATTTTCTTCCGTTTCTACATAGCACATGACTTTCTCTCCGTGGCGTATCAAAGTTTGAAGCAGTAACTGCTCTTTTACATAAAAAACGTACTTTTCCCGTCCTTCTTGGGGAATATACGATTGATATCCCGCTTCTGCTTCTGCAGGAGGAAACGGAGGGGGAACATTATCATCCACGCCTAGGGGGGGCATATCGGCAGGAGGTATGCTGCCGGCAGGAAAAGGAGTATCCGCTGGAGGCAGAGAGCCGGTAGTGGCGGATGCGTCTTTTTCTTTCTTGATTTGTTCCAGATAGTTATCATCCCGTTGAAGCAGATGCTTTTTGATCTCGTCTAAAATAATTTGCTCGTTTACGTTCAAGAGGGTAGCACATTCTGTCAAGCAGGTATATCGAATTACTTTATCCGGAATCAGTCCGATACTTCGTGCCATGTCCGATATCAATCCGGCCCGTTTGATGGGGTCCCTTTGTGCGTCTTTTAGTAAAAGGTTGGTCTTGAAACGGATAAAGTTCTCTTCGTGATCATCAATGTATTTTCTGAATTCCGTGGCATTGTGTTTTCTGGAAAAACTATCGGGATCATCTCCGTCAGGCAGAAGCAGCACTTTGATATTCATGCCTTCTGCAAGTAACATATCGATGCCTCGGATACTTGCTTTTATACCGGCTTCGTCACCATCATATAATAAGGTGATATTGGAGGTGAAGCGGTGTAGCAACCGGATTTGTTGTTCGCTCAATGCTGTACCCGAGTTGGCCACCACATTCTCCAGCCCGCACTGGTGCATGGCAATTACATCGGTGTATCCTCTGTCTCTTATACACATCTGACGCTGCCGACGAACTCTAGGGTGTAGAT
>ENA-UAKZ01000769-UAKZ01000769.1-human-gut-metagenome-genome-assembly--contig:-NODE-769-length-11051-cov-5.751455_pt1 | contig 11051 bp, 5 predicted proteins | sample MGYA00243693_ERZ654454 | MGnify/ENA primary metagenome ERZ654454 (study PRJEB26926, sample SAMN06164508) | human gut metagenome | biome: ENVO:00009003; feature: ENVO:2100002; material: ENVO:00002003... | reverse complement strand
ATATGAAGCTGGATTGGATGAATCTCTGCCATACTATTCTCTAACCTCCAGCATTTCATGTTCTGTAACATAAAAATAGTCAAATGGATATTTATTAAATCCAGGCAATTGATAGTACCTTTTGGCCGCCTGCTGTGCTTTTTCTTCAGATGAATAGATTCCTAAATACTTTTGTTCCAACTCTTCATAATAATCCAACTTATACTCATATTGATGCGTTAATACAAACACTTTCATACCACTAGCCTCCAAAAAATATTTCTTTTAGCACTTAATCAAAACAGAGTTCTCCCCATAATAACAATGCAAGATACTCTTCATACAGCCCATTATTTAAGCAGCAGTCTTTATATCTTTCATTCAGAAGCCGCATAGCAAACTCCTTTTTTGTTTCTTCTTCTTTTTTCTCTTTCCCTTCTGCCCAACTGCTGACATCAAATCCCCTCGTATTTTCATCATATTGATCAGGTATTGATTTAAGATGAATTGCTTCTACACTTTTTATAAATCCGTCTTTCCATGTCATATCATTATCCATCTTCCACTTTTCTATAATAAAGCACTTTTTCGGATATTGATTAAAACCCGGCAGTACAAAATATCGTTCAACAGCATCTAAGGCTTTTGCTTCACTTGAATAAAATCCTAATACATAATCTTCATATTGTTCAAATCCATAGTCATCAATAAATTTGTAAACATGCCTTAAAAAATATATATTTTCCATAATCTGTTCCTCCTATTTTTCCCAGTAACGTGAACGATCTCCATATTTTTTCAACTGACTATATTCTCTATTTTGTTGCTCTGTTTTAGGCCAATTACCTTTTCCATATTTCTCATCCATCATTCTTTTTGCATATTCTTTTCCATTTTCTCCATCTTCAGGTTCTTCCCCTGCTGCCCAGGATGGTTTATTTGTAGATCTAGCTTTACCATCCGGTTTCGTTTGTTTCTTTCCTTTATTTTGATAGACCTTAGCCCCACTCTGCTCTTCTGCCGGTACACCATTTACTTTATCCTCTTCATCCTTCTCATTCGCTGGAACGCCCGGAAGATTACTCGTATCTTCCTCTGTTGCATAGATTGCCTCAAACAGCTGCCAGGATAATAGCGCCATTGGTATCGTTACAATCCATTTTGTATCAAACTCATGTGCCGGGAATCCCAGAATTACGTTTTTCCAATCGGTAACCGAAACTGTACACTCCAACGACATTACAGAAGAAGCCAGATTTTTCCTTAGAGAAGAATATATATTTAATGCCACCATCCCGGCAAATAACATACCTGCTCCAATCATCAGAAGACCTGTTTGTGTTACCGTTGTCTCATCCAGACGGCTATAACCTGTCGGATCTGTGTACTGTACGGGATTCGCTCCTGCATACAAATACTTGTGCAGGCCCACCGGGTCATACATACTTCCCTGGTAGCTGTCCATGCTGATAAAGGTTCCGGTGCCTGGATTCATATATCTTGCTCTCAGATAGTAAAGTCCTGTATTCGCATTGTACTGTTCCCCGGTGTAGAGGAACTCGTTTTCCGTATCGCCTTCTTTCTTTAATAAGTTACCGTATGCGTCATAACTGTAGCGGTCTGTGATTCGTCCCGCTTCATTTGTCAGAAGTCTTGTACTTCCATGTCCGTCATACAGATAATAGCATGCTTCCCTTTTTCCTATAATAGCTGTTTGATTTGAAATTCTTTTTCAATAATATTAATTCCTTTTTTAAAAAGTTCAACTAGCAACTGTTGTTCTATCTGACTAAACGTTGGACAATACTTTTGATTAGTCAAATTAATACCTGGTAAATTATTTCCAAAAAATAGTTTTTCATATATTTGATTTAACTGATCATCAGAATCACTAAATTTTGCATTTATACTATGAGAAAAATCTGAGATTATGTTCCACATTCTTAGTAAATATTCACAATTAATCTGAGAATGTGATCCTTTCAACCAATCTAACAATGTATTAAAGTCATACACAGATATTTCCTCTTCAACACAAAGTCTTTGTCTCTCACAATATAATGTTATTTGTTCAGTACTTTTAAAAAACAATATCTTATTATCACTTAACCAAAACAAGTCCTCATCATCACTATACCAAATGCAATAATATGTTTCCTCTAAAATCACAAACTCCACAATATAGTTTTCACTATTCAAAACCACGATCACCCCATTTCTTAATTTTATTATAATCACTACCTGGTCCTTTATCATAATTATCTTTTCCATATATTTTATCTAATAAACGCTTGGCAAAGCTTTTACCATTCTCATTTTTATATGGTCTTTCACCTTTTGCCCAACTTGGAACATCATTCGCTGCTTCTTTTCCACTTTTTCCAGAAACAGGTTGTTTGTATTCATTTTCTTTTGAATTTTCTCCTTCTTTATCGAATGCCTGACCGCCTTTTTTTCCTCCCTTTTTCCCACCTTTTTTCCCTTTGTCTTTAGCTGCATAAATTGCCATCCTTATCTGTTCAGCAATCGTTCCACTCGCAATACCAGCCTCATTACAGATAATTTCTATATTATCCAACGCATACTGCAAAATCTCAACTGCCACATCATATGCATCTGCAAGTTCCCCTTGATTCAAAGCATCATCTATGGCAAGAGATAATAAAACTGCTGTTGAAAGATAAGAAGTTGCCTGAATTGCTTTTATCGCCCACAGTTGACTTAAAAGATTCATTCCAATATTGAACATAATAGCTTCATTTTGTGCCTCTTGTATCTCTGAACTGGTCATAGTACCCATGCCTGCTACTAATAATCCAAAATACCCGCTGGGGTCTGTATACATCACCGGGTTGGCATTGGCATACAGATACTTATGCAGGCTTACCGGGTCATAGATAGTTCCCTGATAGCTGTCCATGCTGATAAAAGTTCCGGTGCCTGGATTCATATATCTTGCTCTCAGGTAGTAAAGTCCTGTATTCGCATTGTACTGTTCCCCGGTATAAAGGAACTCGTTTTCGGTATCGCCTTCTTTCTCCAACAGGTTACCGTATGCATCATAACTGTAGCAGTCTGTGATTCGTCCCGCTTCATTTGTCAGAAGTCTTGTACTTCCATGTCCGTCATACAGATAATAACATATTTCTCCGCTTCTTTCCATGGAGAGAAGCTCATCACCTCTCGTATAATAAGTGGTTTCTTTTCCATCCTCATCCGTCTCTGCCACAACCATGGTAAGCTCTGCACTGGTGTCATTTACATAGAATGTCGTATCCTTCTCATTGACCGTCTTGGATGTACGGTTTCCGGCATAATCGTAGGTATACTCCTCAATGATTATGCTGTCGCCCTGCTGGATAGTCGCCTTCGTCAGATGGTTTTCCTTGTCGTAGCTGTAATCTGCTGTCTTACTGCCAGTCTGCTTTACAAGGTTTCCATTGGCATCATAGGTATAAATAATGTTCCCTTCCGGAGAAGCCTCTGTGACAAGCTGGTTTAACGCATTGTAGGTATAAGCCGTGGTTCCTTCTGTTACCTGTACCTCTCCCAAATCTATATCTGCCAGCATGGAAATATCACCCTTGACAGAAGTTTCCTTTGAAATACGGTTGCTTACCGCATCATATCCAAACTCGTTGGTTAGGCTGTTTCCATCCCGTTCAATGGTTTCCTTTACAAGGCGATTTAACTTATCATACTTGTAGGTAATCTCCGTCTCCACACCGCTGTTTACCTCTGTTATGGAAGTACGCTCTCCTGCTTTGCCTAACCCATAACTGTACCGGGAAAGCTGTACACCATCTGCATTGGTGACGTACTCTTCCTGTAACCGCTGGCACGCATCATAAGTATAAGTTACCACATTTCCGTTTGGATAGCGGACTGCACTGCGGTTTCCTAATTCGTCATACTCATATAAAGTTGCCTTTCCGTTCCGGTCAATGACCTTTGTCACACGGTCAAGGAGGTCATATTCATAGGTGGTCTTTCCAAAACCATTGTCAAAGGTTTCTAATCTGCCCGCTTTGTCATAAATGTAAGATAAGATATTGCCCTTTGCATCAGTCTGGCTGGCTAAACGTCCATACTTATCGTATGTGTATACGGTATCCCCGCTTTTATCTGCCACCTTCACAAGCTGTCCCTTTTTGTCATATGTAAATACCGTGTCTTCTGTACCCACCGTTTTTCTGACCATGCGGTCCATTTCATCATAGGCATACTTTGTCACTGTTCCTGCATAGTCCTTGGACTGTATTACATTTCCGGTCTCATCATAGCTGTACTCCATGGTCTTGCCAAGGGCATTGGTTACAGTCTGTACCCTTCCCACCGCATCATAAGCATAGCGGGTCACATGCCCATTGGCATCCGTTACCGTTTCCAGATTACCGTTTCCGTCATATCCATAAGTATAGCTGCTGCCGTAAGCATCCGTTACCCCGGTAAGCCTGTCCGCCCCGTCATATTCATAAAGGGTCTCATTGCCATTCTGGTCTTCCTGTCTGGTGACACGGTTACGGGCATCATATTCGCTTGTCACACTGTTTCCGTCTGCATAGGTGGTCTTTATGATGTTTCCGTTATCATCATAAATATAAGCAGTCTCATTTCCTTTCGCATCTGTCCGCTTTGTCAGTCTTGCCGAAGCATCGTACGCAAAGGATGTTACATTTCCATAAGCATCAGTGACTGCCGTGTTGCGGTAACGCTCGTCATAGGTATAGGTTGTCTTTGCACCGCTGGTGCCGGTCATTTCTGTTACATTTCCCACTTCATCATAGACATAGTTTTCCTTTGTGCCGTCGGCATATTTCTTTTCGGTCATCCGGTCTAACTTGTCATAGGTCATGGTGACGGTCAGCCCGTTTCGGTCTGTGGCGGTCACGTTGTTGCCATTGGCATCATAGGTAAAGGTTTCAAAGGTTCCGTCCGGATAGGTGGTCTTTACCATGTTTCCCATATCGTCATAGGCATAGGTAATCCGTCTGCCCTTCGCATCTACCGATGCAGTCTGGTTACCATTATCATCATACTCGTATGTTGTGACACTTCCGGCATTGTCAATGCTCTCTGTAATGTCACCTGCCGCATTGTAGCTGTAGTGGCTGGTAAAGGTCTTTGTCTCTCCATTTTCTTCCCGGCTGACGGTAACACTGGTTACCCTGCCGTCCTTATCATAACTGTAGGATGCACTTTCCCCGGCACCATTGGTGGTGGAAGCCACGTTACCCTCACTGTCATAGGTTACCCGCTGGTATTCCCCGATAGAATCCGTAAGGCCGGTAAGCCTGCCATCCGAAGTATAACTGTACACAGTTTCATTTCCATTTGCATCCTCTACGGAAGAAATCCTGCCCCTGCTGTCATACTCCATTGCCAGCACCGTCTCGTCTGCCATCTGAATAGAGGAAACAAGATTTTCCTGTGTATAAGTACTCTTTACCTTTGTACCGTCCGCCGCTGTTACCTGTGTCACATTGCCGGAAGCATCATAGGCATAACCGGTCGTATTGCCCTTTGCATCAGTAGTGGACAGCAGGTTGTTATATTTATCGTAGCTGTTTGTTGTCTTATTGCCATATGCATCTACAGTCTGCAATACATTTCCGTTATCATCATATGTGTAGACAGTCGTGTTGCCTCTGCGGTCTTTGACGGACTGGGTCCTGCCCTCCACATCATAGTCATATTCAATCCGGTTCCCGTCTGCATCAATAGTAGCAACAAGCCTTCCGTCTTCATCATACTCATTTCTTGCCACTGCAATCCCCATCGGGTCCGTAATGGAAGCCAGGTTATGCTTCTTATCATAAGTAAAGGTTACCGTCCGGTCTGCAGCATCCGTTACGGACACCAGGTCACCTGCCTTGTCATATTCATAAGTGGTGGTCCTGCCGGATGGGTCCTCCGCCTTCACGATACGTCCTTCCTTATCCCTGGTAAACGCTATGCCCCTTCCATCCTCTGCATGGTAGCCGTCTTCGTCCACGGTAATGACATTTCCATTGCTGTCTGCCATCTTGTACACACCGGATTTCTGGTTTAAGTAGATTTCTATTCCATCCGCTGTAGTCAGCTTGTAATCCAGGACTCCATACATGCTCTCATTGTAGAACATCAATTCCGACCCGGCTACATAGGCAGTGGTATCCCCGACAATCTCCAGTTTTACCTTCTGGTCTGTCACACATTTATACCCCAGTGTCACTTCTGAAATCGGTATCAGGGCTTTCCGTTCCGGGCTGAATGTCAGCTCAAACCGGTCGCTGGTCCCGTCCCCGTAGGTCACCACCACATCATGGCTTACGGTCTCCGTCATCTGGTAGCCGGTGGAGAACAGGGAACCGCTCCGTACCATTTCATATCCGTCTGCAATGGAATGGCTCTCCATAATCTCCATTCCCTGCATGCCAAGCGTCCAGCCATAGCCAAAATCACCTTTCGCTTTATTCCGGCTGTCATACATGCGGTTTGCCGATACAGTAGTTCCACCCATCTGTGCGGTGATGTCGATAAACCCGATATGCATCGCCCCGACCTTCAGTTCGCCTTCCACCACATAGTCATTTTCCAGCCTTCTTGTGTTGCCGCCTTCATCCTGTACCGTAAGTCTGACATTATATTGTCCGTTCATCAGCATGGTCGTGTCCAGTTGTCCCAGCACCCCGTCCTTTACCGGTTCCGTTCCCTCATTTAAGAGCATATACTCCTCTTCTCCTGCCATCCGGTATTCCAGCTTCCAGAAGTCCAGCCCCTCTGCATCATAAGCAGAACCCACAAAATCCACCGGCTCCGTCAGCACCGTATCAATGGCTGGTGAGGTGATTGCCACAATAGGAGGGTTCTTATCCGTCAAATCAAATACCCGGCAGACAGCCTGCGCAGACACATTTTCCCCTGCCTTATCTGTTGCTGTTGCTGTAAACACAAGCTCTCCTGCCTTAGCCGCTGCATATGAAAACAGATTTTCCTTTACCTCAGCTTCCTCGCCATTCACCATTACCTTAAGCGTATCCCTGTCAATATTACTCATATTCAGAACACCTGTTATACTATCACCAATCCCTGCACTGCTTCGGTTTAAGGTAAGGGAAAATTCTGTTTTCTCTTCAGCCGGTTTTGTGATAAAGGATGGTTCTTCCGTTGTTGGTTCCTCTGTCGTTGGTTCCTCTGTGGACGGCTCTTCCGTTACCGGTGGTTTTGTACTTCCCGTATCATCAGCATTCCCCTTTTTATATTCAAGCTGCACCTTATATTTAGCTGCATTCCCGCTATCATCCACCGCATATAGAACAAGAATATAATCGCCTGATTCCAGCTCATGTGTATCCAGCTGTCCGATCTGTTCACCCTCTATCGGCTCCTTCCCTTCCGCAACAACCGTTTCATTTCCTGAGGCATCTGCCACTGTCAGGGAATAATTTTCTAATTTATTTTCATCCTTTACCGTACCGGTTATAATAAGCTTTGATTTATCCTCATTAAATGCAATATTTGAAATCTCTGCCAGAGGAGGTATAACATCAAGTTCATTTTTGTGTTCCACTGCAAAACCCGTACTTATCACAGACTGGTTTCCACTGCTGTCAAAAGCAGTCAGCGTAATAATATAATTTCCGTCTGTCATACCAGAAGTATCCAGCGTTCCAAGGGTATCAGCATTTACCGCATCCTCAGACCGGACAATCAAATGCTCTGTCTGTTCATCCTCTCTGCGATAAGTAAGAAGATAGCAGAAAAGCTCCCGGTCATCAACAGCAGTACCTACAATATCAATCCTTCCATCTATAAGCTCTCCAGAAGCCGGACTGGCAATCTCTGTCACCGGGCATATGGTATCCGCCTGTTCCGGCTCTGGCTCGGTGCCAATATTTCCATAATCAACATCCGTTATACGGAACACCATATCCTTTGAGGTGGTCATTTCCCCATCTGACACACTGGCACTAAGCTGATAGGTTCCCTCTTCCCAAAAGACAATTTTCTTTTCTAACGCTCCCCGTTCTTCTATTGTTATCTGCTCCGAAGAAATATCATCTCCCATTTGAATGGAATAAGAAGCTGCCGTTCCTTTTGCATCATCCTTCCCTGCAAAAAGGATACTTATAGGCTGTCCGACAGCGGCTTCGTATGCATCTTCCAACATAAGCAGCGGTGCCGCATTTGCTGTAAGTGCAGCCTCTTCCGTGGAAACGGTCAGGTCATGAAGTTCCGGTGTCCTGCCACTGGCAGAGGCAGTAAGAACTGCCTTAACTTTCAGATAACGCCCATGAAGACTTTGCAGCTGCGAACCGTTTACCACATTCACTGCATCCGAAAACTTAGAGCCATCATCACTTACAGAAACCTCCACTTTAATATCCGAATCATCCGGACGAACTCCGTTCCATTCCACATATGCCCAGTCCGTATTCTCTTTCCCGGCATCACATATCACTTCCCAGTTACCCTGTGACACACTGTTTGTAACAGCTACATAACGGTCCTCCAGGTAAGTCATATGCGGACTGCCATCTGTATCATAGTATAAAAGAGCCGTATTTCTCGTTATTCCAAACATTCCCTCCTCTGATAATCCTTTATAAGTCAGTGGTATCTTATAAACAAAATCATCTCCTGCGGTCAGACGGTCATATTTCCACTGCAGGGTAACACTTCCATCCTCATTTTTCATAACAAAATCGGCTTCCGGATGAATGCGCTTAACATCCAGATTCTCCCCATGAATAACCGTGGTCTCAAAAATTATTTTTCTTCCGGCTGCTGGTGCAGTATCATTATAACCGTCGCCATCAGCTGAATCTGCGCCAGTTTTTCCATCCACAAAACTCTGCAGTTCATATGTAAGCATTACTTCTTCATTCCCTGTCTGAAGCTGTTGTCTGTTTAACGTATCTTTAATCGCAAAACCGGTTCCCTCCTGCGTTGCATCATACTCCCTTACGTCCGGTTCTTCTTTCATTTGTTCAGAATCCACATATTCCAGAACCAGCATATCATCCATCCTCTGACTGACATTACTGCATTTTCCCTCCGAAAAATCGTCATCCAGAGTAAATGTTCTGGTATAAATCCCTTTGCTGTCATCACTATCATCCGTTGAAGCTGCATCAAAAATATATCCTGCATCCTCTGCCTGCCCTTCGACATCTATCTGGCTGGCATTCATTACAATATGCTTTGCAAGTATCCTTCCTTTTAAATGGAAAATATTCGCATTGATGCAAACCGTCCCCTCCGGCGCATACAAAATTCCATCCAGATAAATTTCTGAGCCATTCAGGGTAATATCCCCACTTTCAGAATACATGACAACCTTTCCATTATTATAGGTACTGCCCTGATTAAGTCCACAGGAGATATTTCCTCCCGCAACTACATATCCATTCCCTTCAAAGGTGGTTCCTGCAAAAGTAATATCCTTCTGTCCACGGATGGATTTACTTAATTTAATTGTGTCCTCCGAGAAAGTCTTACTTTCTTCATAATAATCTGCCTCTTTTATTTTCCCTATAATATCATCTTTTAAATCCGGCATGGATACCGGTTCAGTCTTTTCATTTTTTTCATCCACTTTCAGCTGCCAGCCGCTGACGGATACACTCCCTGCTGCATCCACTTTCCCCGTAATATCAAGAATAGAACCGCTATAAATATAATCCTTTCCTGTATATATATCCCCGGTAATATAGCTCTTCCAGCCATACATAGATAGATTCTGTTCTGTGCTTTCTGAAAACAGTGTATAGGCAAGTGCCGGAGGAACATCCTTCTGTTTCTTTGTCGCTGCCGGTACATGAATTGTCCGTGTTACAGATTTTGTGGAGCCGTTATCATAAGAGAGTACCACCCGTATCTTATAGTCCTTATCTGAATATACAGGAAGTGCCGCCACCTGCCAGCCTGCCTGCACCATTCCTCCTGTCTGGATATCATCCAGTACTATGCTTTCTTCAAAGCCATCTGCAAGCTGTAAGCCTTTCGGAAGCTCCAGCTTCACACTGACTGCCTTTGCTGCAGCTTCTCCAATATTCTCAATATAAGCATTTACAGGAAATGGATTCGGAATGTATTCTCCCTCTTTTTCCTCTAATTCTGCCTCAGAATATACACTTAAGGTAAGGGGGGCATTCAAATCCTGCGATAATTCACTCAATCCATAATAGGTAACATATTCTCTCTTTTCGCCCGGAGCAAGCGGTTTCTCATACCAGGTCATTGCAACAGCGCTGTCTCCATTCCCCGCCCCCTGTTTAATCGTATATTCCCATTTTTTATTATACAGACGTTTCCAGTTGGCAAACTGAACCTTATCCGGTCTGTCTGCTTCGCTTTTATAAAACCTGCCCTGCGAAATCACGCTGGGACTGGACAGACTATCAAATGCCTGCCATATCTGCGGAATATCCTCATATTCAAATTCTGTCTCTGTCGTAACGGAACCGATTCCCGGAATACGAAAAGGTGCCGAATCATTTCCTCCAAGTTGGGTATCCATCAGAATCCGGCAGCCCACATCCATCTCATCCTTCCCGTTATTTGTTACCGTATACCGAAGTTCCACAACGTCGTCCCGACCAGTTGCACTGTTATGAATAAAAGAAAGCTTTTGTTCAATATGGAAGTTATCACGGTCTGCTGCACTATCATGGCATGCATGCTCCACATCAAATGCAGACTGACTTGCATTATATACATAATCTCTTTCCCCCAGCCGGAATGTGGTATAAGATGAACTTCCTATATCATATCCGTATAAAAGTGCCTTGTTGCTATCCTTCTCATTATCCGGATTGCCACCAGTGGTTCCAATGGAATATTTACCATTTTCATGCGCATATAAACCAATATAACTATTTTTCATCACCCGGCTACTGGCAAGCCATGTATCAGCCTGCGCACCCGACGCCGCCTTTACCGTTTTCCCCTCCGAAACCGGAATGGATGCAACCACCATTACCAGAACCAGAATGATTGCTGTAACTCTCCTACACCTTTTCATAAAATTTCTTCCCCTCTCTTTTGTAACTGTCTCTTATACACATCTGACGCTGCCGACGAACTCT
>ENA-UAKZ01000764-UAKZ01000764.1-human-gut-metagenome-genome-assembly--contig:-NODE-764-length-11086-cov-5.699846_pt1 | contig 11086 bp, 9 predicted proteins | sample MGYA00243693_ERZ654454 | MGnify/ENA primary metagenome ERZ654454 (study PRJEB26926, sample SAMN06164508) | human gut metagenome | biome: ENVO:00009003; feature: ENVO:2100002; material: ENVO:00002003... | reverse complement strand
CAGCGTCAGATGTGTATAAGAGACAGATGATAAGGAGCATTATCAGGTACATAAGGAGCAATTGAATGAAAGAACAGAAGGAATCAAAAAGCAACTTAATGAGAGGAAGAATACCTATAGCTTTAAGCGGATTTTCCATGCAGCCTTTAATCTGAGTGCAGATCAGGCAAGCTATGAGGAGATTGACGAACGGATTGAATCTGGTGTGGTGCTCCGGGGAACGAATATGTGTATTCTGATTCTCGCTATCTTCATAGCGTCTGTGGGTCTTAACATGAATTCTACAGCGGTTATTATTGGTGCGATGCTGGTGTCGCCGCTGATGGGAGCCATAATGGGGATTGGCTTTGCCCTTGCAATCTATGACACGGATTTATTGAAGCGTTCTGCTACGGTATTGCTGTTTGAGGTAGTGGTTGCCCTGACAACCTCAACCGTCTATTTTATGCTGACTCCAATCTCGACCCCAAGCTCGGAGCTGCTTGCCAGAACCAGCCCCACTTTATGGGATGTGATTATTGCAGTCTGCGGTGGTTTAGCAGGTATGATTGGGACTACCCGTAAGGAAAAATCCAATATTCTGCCTGGAGTTGCCATTGCAACGGCACTGATGCCGCCGCTTTGTACAGCCGGGTATGGTCTGGCTGTAGGAAATTTACGGTATTTTGCGGGGGCAATGTATCTGTTTTGTATCAATGGTATATTTATCGCAATTTCTACTATGCTGATTACCGTTTTTTTAAGGCTTCCGTCTAAGAAGACAGCTAATGAGGAAACGAGAAAGCATCTTGTAAAGCGTGTCATAATCGTTGCGGTGGCAGCGATTGTACCGTCTGTGTTTTTGGCAGCCGATATTGTAAAGGATTCGGTGTTCCAGAGTAATGTCAGTAATTATATTGAAGAGGAATTTCAGTTTGATAATACACAGGTTGTAAAATATGATGTAAATGAGGAGGAGAAGGAGTTAAAGGTAGCCGTAATTGGTGCTACTTTAAATGATGATGTAATAGAAGAATTACAGCAGAGTATGGAAGCGTATCATATTGAAAATCTTTCTCTGAATGTTCAGCAGACTGTGGTAAAGGCTGGAATTACGTCAGAGGAATTAGAGGCTTATGTAAAAAATGAAACCAGCCAGCTGAATGCTGCCAATGAATCGGATTATCAGGAACTGCAAAGCCAGCTGATTGCTGTAAAATCAGAGCTTTCAGAATACCAGAGCCGTGAAGTGGATGTGGAGGCGTTGCAGGAGGAAATCATGGCATTGTATCCGAAGGTAACTGCAGTACATGCCGGGTATTTGAAGGATAGCAATGAAGAACAAATGACCGTCGTTTTGGAGGTAAAGGAACCGCTTTCTAAAAATAATATGAAGACATTAGAGCAGTGGATTGGAAAACGGTTGGAAGTGGAGAAAACCATTATTTATCAGAGCATGGACAGTATTCTTTATCCGGCAGGCATGGAGAAGGAAATGGAAAAAGCAGGCAAGAAAGCTGAGACGGAAGAAGCTGCGACAGAGGAAACTACGGCTGGGCAGGCCAGTGAAACGGAAGGACAGGAAGAAAGCTGACAGGAGCGCTTTCTTGACGAAAAAGGAACAGGAGTATATTATTAAAATACATTTTTAACAAAATTATACAGTGCAAATAGCTGTTTTGAAAATGGAGAATGAAGGAAATGAGCAGGAGGAAGAAAAGAATGGGTATGGAACAATTTGAAGGATATACATATGTGCAGGGAGGTGTCTGTGCAGCAAAGGGCTTTAAAGCGAATGGTCTTAATTGTGGATTATATGCGGATAAGAATAAAAATGACCTGGCATTGATAGTCAGTGATGAGATGTGTAATGCGGCTGCCGTATATACTACAAATAAGGTAAAAGGAGCCCCGATTCTTGTTACGAAAAAGCATTTGTCAGCAACGAAGGGAAAAAGCAGGGCAGTTATCGCTAATTCGAAAAACGCCAATACCTGTAATGCTGATGGGGAAGAAAAAGCACAGAAAATGACGGAACTAGCGGCAGAAGAACTGGGAATTGCAGCAGATGAGGTGATAGTTGCGTCCACCGGTGTCATTGGCCAGGTTCTTCCGATAGAACCGATTGAGAGCCATATCAGCGAACTGGTAAACGGACTTTCTTATAATGGTAATTCCAAGGCAGTTCATGCCATTATGACGACGGATACAGTGCCAAAGGAGATTGCGGTAACCTTTGTGGCAGATGGGGTTACGTGTACCCTGGGTGGTATGGCAAAGGGCAGTGGAATGATTCATCCGAACATGGCAACTACACTCAATTTTCTCACAACCGATGTGGCAGTTTCCCCAGAGCTGATTCAGAAGGCGCTTTCAGAAATTACCAAAATAACGTACAATTGTCTGAGTATTGACGGGGATACCTCAACAAATGATATGGTCTGTGTGCTGGCAAATGGGATGGCAGGAAATAAAGAGATTACAGTGGAGAATGAGGCGTATCAGGTCTTTAAGCAGGCGCTGTATATTGTGATGATGAATCTGACAAAAATGCTGGCGAAGGATGGGGAAGGTGCTACGAAGCTGATTGAGTGTACGGTCTCGGAGGCAAAAGATTTGGATACGGCAATTATTGTTGCGAAAAGTGTTATCCGTTCTCCTTTATTTAAGTGTGCAATCTTTGGAGAGGATGCAAACTGGGGACGAATTCTCTGTGCGGTGGGGTATGCTGAGGCGGAGTTTGATATCAATAGAGTGGATGTGGATCTTGCCTCTGGCAAAGGAGTTCTTCCAGTGTGCCATAATGGTGCAGGTGTTGAATTTTCAGAAGATTTTGCAAAGGAAGTACTTGCAGAGGATGAGATTTTTGTTCATATCTCCCTGCATGACGGAGAGGCGGCTGCCAGGGCATGGGGATGTGATTTGACCTATGACTATGTAAAAATTAATGGAGATTATCGTTCTTAGAACAGGAAATTCCAATTTTTTGAACAGAATAGACAAAAATAAATTTATACAAAAATATGCATAAGCCATGGAAGAAAACGGCAGACTAACCAGAGAATGTAATGGAGGAGTTTGCTTATGAAAGGTACAAAAAGTGGTAAAGTAGAACTTACAAAAACGGCAGTAATTCTTGGTATTTTACTTGCAGTATTGTTTGGTGGTGCAAATGCATATCTGGGACTGCGGGTTGGCATGACGGTATCCGCATCGATTCCGGCAGCAGTCATTTCCATGGGAATTATAAGAATTTTATTAAAGAAAGAGTCCGTGTTGGAGAATAATATGGTTCAGACCATTGGTTCAGCAGGAGAATCATTGGCGGCAGGTGCGATATTTACAATACCGGCTCTTTTTATGTGGGCAAATGAAACAGGGGATAATCCCCCTGGGTTTCTGGAAATATCACTGATTGCCTTATGTGGAGGTCTGCTTGGGGTATTATTTATGGTACCTTTGCGGAATATGCTTATTGTAAGGGAAAAAAATACACTGACATTTCCAGAGGGAACGGCATGTGCAAAGGTGCTGCTGGCCGCGGAGCAGGCAGGAGAAGCGGTTGCCGTATTTGCAGGACTGTTTATCGGTGCGGTGTATAAATTCATTGCAGATGGTTTGAAAATATTTCCATCCGAAGTAGATTATAGTCTGAAACGATATAAGGGCGCGGGAGTTGGTGCAGATGTACTGCCGGCGCTGCTGGGTGTCGGTTATATTTGTGGACCAAAGGTAGCTTCCTATCTGTTTGCTGGTGGTGTGCTTGGATGGTTTGTGATTATGCCTTTGTTAGTGCTGGCAGGTGGAAATTCCATTTTGTTTCCGGCAGGTGTGCCAATCAGCAAGCTGGATACATGGGGAATATGGGGAAATTATGTTCGGTATATTGGCGCAGGTGCGGTGGCAACCGGAGGTATTATTTCTCTTGTAAAATCCATTCCATTGATATGGATGACATTTCAGGAGTCCTTAAAGGGGTATAAAAGAGGAGAAGCAGATGCTGAAAATGAAACTGCCGGTAGGGATAAAATGAAAAAGGATTCGACTCATGACCATACAAGTGCACTACCTGGCTGGCTTGTATTTTGGGGGATTGTTGTTCTTGCAGTTGCCTTGTGGCTGATTCCCGGAGTTCCTGTAAATCTTGCAGGGGCCATTCTGATTGTGGTGTTTGGCTTTTTCTTTGCTACAGTTTCCTCAAGAATGGTGGGACTTGTAGGAAGCAGCAATAATCCGGTATCCGGTATGGCAATTGCAACGCTGCTGATATCCACCTTTTTACTGAAATTAGTTGGGAATAGAGGGATGGAGGGCATGATTGCGGCGATCTGCATTGGTACAGTAATTTGTATTATTGCGGCCATGGCAGGTGATACATCTCAGGATTTAAAAACTGGATATCTGGTGGGGGCAACACCAGTAAAACAGCAGATTGGAGAAATGATTGGGGTAGTGGCATCGGCATTTACCATCGGAGGCGTCCTGTATCTGTTAAATATGGCATGGGGATATGGCTCTTCTGAGCTTCCGGCGCCACAGGCAACCTTAATGAAAATGGTGGTTGAAGGAGTTATGGAGGGAAATCTTCCATGGAATTTGGTATTTGCCGGGGTAGCGGTAGCTGCTATCATCGAAATATTACAACTCCCTGTGCTGCCATTTGCAGTAGGTCTGTATCTGCCAATCCATTTGTCTGTTCCGATTATGGCAGGAGGAATTCTCCGTCTGGTTTATGAAAAGCGTAATGAGAAAGCAAGAGAGCGGGGAATTCTTTATGCGTCTGGAATGATTGCCGGGGAAGGTCTGGTGGGAATTTTACTGGCAGTCTGTGCAATGATACCGGTAGGAACCACTAATATACTGGATAAAATAAATCTTTCCGATGTCTTGTACCTTGGAAATGCCGGAGGAATTGTTTTCTTTGGTATTTTGATTGCAACTATGGTATACTTTATGGAAAGAAAAGGAAAGCGCTAATCGGAACGGCTTGGAAAAGGAGAGAAAGTATGGGTGTATTGTCAGAATTAGAACCTTATGGTGTTTTTTATTTTTTTGAGGAAATTAGCAAGATTCCCAGAGGCTCTTATCATGAAAGGGCAGTCAGTGACTATCTGGTGAAATTTGCAAAAAAGAGAAACCTTAAGGTTTATCAGGATAATTTATATAATGTGGTAATGCTGGTTCCAGCCAGTGCCGGACGTGAGCAGGAAGACCCCTTGATTTTGCAGGGGCATATGGATATGGTCTGCGAAAAAAAGCCGGATGCAGACATTGATATGGAAACGGATGGCCTTTTGCTCCAAATTGAGGGGGACTATGTTACGGCTAAGGATACCACATTAGGTGGGGATGATGGCATTGCAGTGGCGTATATGCTGGCGATTGCAGATGATGATACCATTTCCCACCCACCCCTTGAATATATCATTACGGTTTCGGAAGAGGTAGGTATGGAAGGGGCAAACCGGATTGACCTGTCTATGCTGAAGGGCAGCCGGATGCTGAATCTGGACTCTGAGGAGGAGGGAATTTTCTTAAGCAGCTGTGCAGGCGGTCTGTCGACGCAGTCTGTTCTGCCTGTGGCAAGGGAGAAATCCAGGAAATTGGTATGGTATGAATTGTCTGTGACTGGCCTGCAGGGAGGACACTCCGGCTGTGAGATTGATAAGGAGAGAGGAAATGCCAATCTGATACTTGGCAGGGTGCTTTATGAAGTACAGAGCAAGCTTTCTTTTGCCCTGTACGCCATGGAAGGTGGCAAAAAGGATAATGCGATTCCGTTAGAGGCTGTAGCGCAGATTGGGGTGGAGCAGTCGGATGCCACCTTGCTCCAGAAGACATGCCAGATATTAGATTCTGTTTTAAAATCGGAATATGCAAAGGCAGATTCGGGTATTACACTTCAGCTGGCAGAGCAGGGGACGGAATCCCGCACTGTACTGACGGAGGATAGTCTCTCCAGGGTGCTCACTCTGTTAATGGTACTTCCAAACGGTGTTCAGGGAATGAGCATGTCTGTTTCAGGCTTAGTTGAAACCTCCTTAAATTTGGGAATCATCAAATTAGAGGAAGAACATTTATTTTTACAGCATGCTATCCGGAGCAGTGTGACGACGAAGAAGCATTATATAGCATCCCGGGTAGAGAGTCTTGTCAGGGCGCTGGGTGGAGAGACAAAACGGCAGGGGGAATATCCGGCATGGGAATACAAAGAAGAATCGGTGGTGCGCCCGAAGGTGACAGCGCTGTATGAGAAGATGTACGGAAAAGCACCGGTGGTAGAGGGAATTCATGCCGGATTGGAGTGTGGTCTGCTGGCAGGGAAAATCAAGGATTTGGATTGCGTGTCGCTGGGTCCGGATATTCTGGATATTCATACCACAGAAGAACGGCTAAGTATATCATCTACAAAACGTGTGTATGAATTTTTATTGGAGTATTTTAAGGAGAAATAAAGCAGACAGGAGGATATACAATGCGGATAGGAATGGGATATGATGTCCATAAACTGATAGAGGGAAGAAAATTGATATTAGGTGGGGTGAATATACCTTATGAAAAGGGGCTGCTGGGGCATTCGGATGCAGATGTGTTAACTCATGCCATAATGGATGCTCTGCTTGGAGCTGCCGCTCTTGGAGATATTGGAAAACATTTTCCGGATACAGATGAGGTCTATAAAGGGGCGGATAGTATAGAACTGCTTCGGCATGTAAAAAGTCTATTGGACAAAAGGCAGTATATTATCAGTAATATTGACGCCACTGTTATTGCACAGCGACCTAAACTGGCAGCATTTATTCCGGATATGGTGATAACAATTGCGGAAGCATTAGGGATAGAAGAAAACCAGGTTAACATTAAGGCAACAACAGAGGAGGGTTTGGGTTTTACCGGAAATGGGGATGGCATCAGCTCACAGGCAGTCTGTCTGCTGGAGACAGTGGCAAATTATGATTACAGTGATGTGCTGGAACGGACAGAGCGGAGCTGTGCCGGCTGTCAGGGCTGTCAGAGGTACAAGGAGTAACATTGAAACAGATAGAGAATGCATATAGTATAAACAGAATATTGACATCGGAGGATAAAATGCTGGCGGAAGCTTCGCTCCGAAAACTCTGGAGGGAATGCTTTGCGGATACGCCGGAGTACGAAGCCTTTTATTTTAACAATGTGTATGTGAAAAATACAGTTTATAAAATAGGGGATGCGGGAATGCTGCATTTAAATCCCTATCTCTGTCAGGTTAAGAAAAAGCGTATGCAGCTTTGTTATATAGTGGGGGTGGGGACTGCAAGGGCAAAAAGGCGAAAGGGAATTATGGCAGCGCTTATAAAGCAGGCACTTGGAGACCTGTACAGTCAAAGGCATCCGTTTACGTATTTGATGCCGGCAGATGTAAGGTATTATGAACCTTTTTCCTTCACAGCGATTGCTGAAAAAACAGAGTATATGCTTCCGGAATACGACATATCGGATACAACAGATACAGGGAGACTTCAGTTTGCCACATATGAAGAGCTGCTTCAATGCTTTACGGGGAAGCAGCAGCAGGAGCTGTTTCAAGCCATTCACAGTCTGCTGAAAAAAAAGTATGCTGTTTTTGCCATACATAATCAGGAATATTTCGATTTGCTCTATAAGGAGAAGCAGTGCCAGGGAGGAAATGTGGTATTTTGCTTTAATGGCAGGAAAGAACTAAGATATTTTATGGGCTTTTTTGCGTATGGTGTGGAACAGGGTAGGATGAATGTGGAACAGTGTGTGTTTCAGAAGGATTTTTATAAGGCTGTGCAGATGGAATATGCAAAAAGGAACAATCTGGGGGAGGTTTTGGTTGCAGCCGCCTTTCCGTTTATGGTCAGAGTTGTGCACGCACAGACATTTATGCAGTTATTCCAGGAGGACTTCCGGGACTTTGCAGAACAGAAAAGTATTCTCCGGATAGAGGACTCCATTCTGCCAGAAAATGCCGGATGGTATTTTTTCGAGAAAAGGAATGACGGTGTCCGGATAAGCAGACAAGATAAGTTGCCCAAAGACTGCGGTTACGGAGAAATCATTACAATGTCAGCCAGCGAATTGGCGGATTATATTTTCAACCAGAAGGGAAGACAACAAAACGAAGTTTTTTTTGCAGAGGTGGTTTGATTTTATAAAACCATTTACAAATATTCATTGACAAAAGAAACGGTAAAAAATATACTAATTGTGGGCTGGTAAAGCATAAAAACTGTTTTGTCCGCCGATAAGCATGTTCAGAAAGGAATGAAAACATGAAAATTTATAATACAATGACAAGAGCGAAGGAAGAATTTGTTCCGATTAATGAAAATAAAGTGGGAATTTATGTGTGTGGACCAACCGTATATGATTACATTCATATTGGCAATGCGCGCCCGATGATTGTGTTTGATACACTTAGAAGATATTTACTATACAAAGGCTATGATGTGAATTATGTGTCTAACTTTACAGATGTGGATGACAAGATTATCAAGCGTGCGCTGGAGGAGGGGGTTACCTCTGCTGAGATTTCAGAGCGCTATATTGAAGAGGTAAAAAAAGATATGGAAGCTCTGAATGTGCTGGAGGCAACTACACATCCAAAAGCGACAGAAGAAATTCCTGACATGATTGAAATGGTAAAGACCCTGATTGATAAAGGGCATGCTTATGAAGTGAATGGCACGGTATACTTTAGAACCAGGAGCTTTCCGGGCTATGGCAAGCTTTCAAAGAAGAATATAGATGATTTGGAGGCTGGACATAGAGATATTAAGGTTGCTGGAGAGGATGAAAAAGAGGATTTCCTGGATTTTGTTCTCTGGAAACCGAAGAAAGAGGGAGAACCTTCCTGGCCATCTCCTTGGGGAGAGGGAAGACCTGGATGGCATCTGGAATGTTCAGTCATGTCAAAAAAATACATCGGTGACATTATTGATATCCATGCAGGCGGTGAGGATTTGATTTTTCCACACCATGAGAATGAGATTGCCCAGAGTGAGGCGGCAAATGATGTGGAGTTTGCAAGATACTGGATGCACAATGCATTTTTGAAGATTGATGGTGAAAAAATGTCCAAATCTCTTGGAAACTTTTTTACCATTCGGGATATCGGAAAAAAATATCCGCTGCAGGTTATCCGTTTCTTTATGCTGAGTGCCCATTACAGAAGTCCCCTTAATTTTTCTGATACCCTTGTGGAAGCTTCCAAGGCTTCTCTGGAGCGTATTTTGAATGCCATGTCAAGACTGGAGGATGCGGCAGAGGCAGCACCGGAAAGAGAAGTGACACAGGATGAGAAAGAGCTTCTCGAAAAGGTGTCAGACTATGTGGTGAAATATGAGAATGCTATGGAGGATGACTTAAATACCGCAGATGCAATTTCTGTCATTTTTGAGCTGGTAAAGCTTGCAAACACCAGCATTTCCTCCGATAATGCAAGGTCTGTCATTTCAGAAGTAAATGATACAATCAGCAGGCTCTGTGATGTATTGGGAATTATAACCAAGACAGAAAAAGAGATTCTGGATGCAGATGTTGAGGCTTTGATTGAGGAACGGCAGGCGGCCAGAAAGGCAAAGGATTTTGCAAGGGCTGATGAAATTCGTGATATCTTGGCAGCACAAGGTATTATTTTAGAGGATACGCGTGAGGGTGTTAAATGGAAGAGAGCATAGATAATTTTCAGTATTTTAAGGAATGCTTCCGGCTCGAGCATGGCAGTCCGGAAAGCTATTCCCCGCTTGCGCTGGCATATATCGGTGACAGTGTGTTTGATGTGATTGTGAGAACGATTGCGGTAAGCAGGATTAATAAACAGGTGAATAAATACCATAGGGAAGTCAGTAAGATTGTGTGTGCCCCTGCCCAGGCAAGGATGATATTAGCTATCCATGACCAGCTGACAGAGGAAGAACAGGCGGTGTATAAACGTGGAAGAAATGCAAAATCCTATACAAAGGCAAAGAATGCATCTACTATTGATTATAGAAATGCCACCGGTTTTGAAGCTCTGCTTGGATACTTATATTTAAAAGAGGATTTTTTACGGTTGACAGATGTTGTTAAGATGAGCCTGGAAGTGCTGGAGAATGAAAAATAATGAACAGGATAAGGGAGTTAAAAATGCGTTACGAAGAGTATACAATTGAAGGAAGAAATGCGGTGACAGAGGCATTTCGTTCCGGTAAGACCATTGATAAATTATATGTGCTGGATGGCTGTCACGACGGTGCAGTCAATACCATTAAGACCTTGGCAAGGAAGCAGGATACCATTGTGAATTATGTGACAAAGGAACGGCTTGACCAGATGTCGGTCACAGGGAAGCACCAGGGCGTTATTGCTCAGGCAGCAGCCTATGAATATGCAGAGGTAGCGGATATCCTGCAGGCTGCGAGAGAAAAAGGGGAGCCGCCTTTTATCTTTTTATTGGATGAGCTGGAAGACCCACATAACCTGGGAGCAATTATCCGTACTGCAAATCTTTGTGGGGCACATGGCGTGATTATTCCGAAACGCCGTGCTGTAGGACTTACGGCTACTGTGGTAAAAGCATCAGCCGGGGCAATCAATTATACGCCGGTGGCAAAGGTGACAAACATTGCAAAAACCATTGAGGAATTAAAGGAAGAGGGAATCTGGTTTGTCTGTGCAGATATGGATGGGGAAGTGATGTACCGCCATAACCTTACGGGACCGATAGGTCTGGTTATTGGTAATGAGGGAAATGGGGTCAGCCGTCTTGTGAAAGAAAAATGCGATTATGTGGCATCCATTCCGATGAAGGGAGAGATTGATTCTCTGAATGCCTCTGTGGCAGCCGGAGTACTGGCATATGAAATTGTGAGGCAAAGACTGCAGGGAAAGTAACCGGATGAAAATGAGAATACTTTCTTCAATAAATAATAAAAAACTCTTTACAACCATATAAATTTTTGATATTATAGACAAGTCGCAAAGACAAGCTGGCGTGGCACAGTCGGTAGCGCACCTCATTGGTAGTGAGGAGGTCACGGGTTCGATTCCCGTCGCTAGCTTTCTAATTGAAAAGCCTGGCTGTCTCTTATACACATCTCCGAGCCCACGAGACACTCGCTAA
>ENA-UAKZ01000757-UAKZ01000757.1-human-gut-metagenome-genome-assembly--contig:-NODE-757-length-11190-cov-7.296273_pt1 | contig 11190 bp, 8 predicted proteins | sample MGYA00243693_ERZ654454 | MGnify/ENA primary metagenome ERZ654454 (study PRJEB26926, sample SAMN06164508) | human gut metagenome | biome: ENVO:00009003; feature: ENVO:2100002; material: ENVO:00002003... | reverse complement strand
GTCGGCAGCGTCAGATGTGTATAAGAGACAGATATAACATTATGGCTCGTTTTGATAAAATAGCTGTGTTGGACAAGATTGGTTCAACCGGAATGGTTCCTGTATTCTACCATAAAGATGCAGAAGTGGCAAAGAAAGTGGTGAAAGCTTGTTATGACGGCGGAGTTCGTGCATTCGAATTTACAAACCGTGGTGACTTTGCTCATGAGGTATTTGCGGAAGTTGTGAAATACGCGGCAAAGGAGTGTCCTGAAATGGCTATGGGAGTAGGTTCTATCGTTGATCCTGCTACTGCCGCTCTTTACTTGCAATTGGGTGCTTGCTTTGTGGTAGGTCCGTTGTTCAATCCTGAAATCGCTAAAGTGTGCAACCGTCGTTTGGTGGCTTATACTCCGGGATGCGGAAGCGTATCCGAGGTGGGTTTCGCTCAGGAAGTAGGTTGTGATCTTTGCAAAATATTCCCGGGTGATGTATTGGGAGCAAAATTGGTTAAAGGTCTGCTGGCTCCGATGCCTTGGTCTAAACTGATGGTAACCGGTGGTGTGGAACCGACTCAGGAAAATCTGACTTCTTGGATTAAGGCAGGTGTGTTCTGTGTGGGTATGGGTTCTAAATTGTTCCCTGGCGACAAGGTAGCCGCGGAAGACTGGGCGTATGTAACGGCAAAATGTAAAGAAGCATTGGGCTACATTGCGGAAGCCCGTGCAAATAAATAAGAAAAAGATCAGCTCATGCCCGCAAGGGGTTAGTGAATTAGGGCGTGGGTATCATTTTGTTTAAAGGTGTATATAAAATGGGTAAGGGCCATCGCGAAGTGGATTCGCGATGGCTTTTCACTTTCCGGCGGGTGCTTGAGGCGGGGCGTTGGCAAAAATATTCTTGTAAAGATTGGTAGATAGAATAAAAATGTGTTCTTTTGTACCGTTTCTTAAGAAATAAAATGAAGCGTTTAATCTAAAACACACAAAAATGAAAAAAGCATTATTAAAGGTGGCCGTCATGCTGTTATGCTTGGCGGGGGTAACTCCTGCAATGGCCCAGTTTAATTTGAAGAAGGCAGTGGGGGGAGCCGTGAAGGCTGCAAAAGCGGTGACTTTGACCGATGAGCAGATGACAGAGTATGTAAAGGAGTACATTGACTGGATGGATAAGCATAATCAGGTTTGTGCAGACGATGATCCGTATACTGTCCGCTTGAAAAAACTGACTGAAGGGTTGACCGAAGTGGAAGGGATGCCGCTGAATTTCAAAGTATATTATGTGATTGATGTAAATGCGTTCGCCTGTGCAGACGGTAGTGTGCGGGTATTCTCTTCATTGATGGATATCATGACAGACGAAGAACTGTTGGGGGTAATAGGCCATGAGGTAGGCCATGTGGCACACAAGGACTCAAAGAACGGCTTCCGTACCGCATTGCTGACATCGGCATTGAAAGATGGTATTTCATCACAAGGAGGAAAAGCGGCTGCCCTGACAGATTCCCAGTTGGGTGACTTGGGAGAGGCATTGGTCAATGCTACTTATTCACAAAAACAGGAACGCGCCGCCGATGATTACGGTTACGAATTTCTGAAGAAAGCAGGTAAGAATCCTTGGGCGATGGCATTGTCATTCCAGAAATTGAAAAAATTGCAAGAAGAGGCAGGAGCAAAGAAAAGCAGCAAGCTGAATCAGTTGTTCTCTACTCATCCCGATCTTGACGCACGTATCCAGCGTATGGAAGAACGTGCTACAAGCGAAGGTATTGAAAAACCTGCAAACACGATGGGGGAAACAGGGAAATAAATGGTTTCCGGCAATGTGGATATACACATAATAGAGGGTGTCCGTTTCAATGGCGGACACCCTCTTCTTTTTTTGGGAGATTTTTTTGCATGACCTTATCTTGCCTCCCGGCGGGATAAAATCTGAATTTATTATGAGAGAAATCCTTATTGGGAGAAAATCAAAGTCCAAAGTTCAGGTTAAAAGAATCAAGTGTTCTTTTTCGTCTAGATTATAGAAGGAAATCTCTTGGTACAAAGATACGCTTATTTTAATGGTTGCCGAATTCCCTGTAGGGTTATATCATAGCTAGATTTCCTAAAATGATGGCAAAAATTCCTTTTTTCTTTCTGATACTTTGCCTCCTCTTTACATTGTGATATGTGCTATGCGTTGTAAATCAGATTGTTAATTATGTGTATTGCTTCTGGACTGTGCAATAACAGGGTGGTTTAATATAAGTGAAAATCACTATCTTTGTATAAACCAACAGAAAGAAATGCACAAAACAGTTTAGCCATGATGAATTACGCATACGATACATCTTTGCAGGAAACGATGATACTGACTGAAGCGTTTCACACAGACAGGGTCATCTGTGACAATGGTAGTCTGTATAAGTTTATATGGGTCCAGGAAGGCAAACTGACATTGATAGTAGACCATGTGGAAATAGAGATGGAGCAGGATGAAATCATCTCTGTGAGTAATCTTCACCGCACGGAGTTCAAGAATGTATCGGGCAGGTATCTTGCTCTTCTTTTCAACGAGAATTTTTACGGCATTTACAAGCACGAGAAAGAAGTATCGTGCAGCGGAGTGCTGTTTAACGGAACTTCCGGTATAGTGCATCTGCGGCTCCCGATAGCCGATTCCGAACTGTTGCACGAGGTGGTGGACAGAATGGTTACCGAATACATCCTGCGGGATAACCTACAGGGAGAAATGCTCCGCCTGCTGTTGAAACGTTTCATCATTCTGTGTACCCGGCTGGCCCGTAAGCAGTTGTCCGGCTTTCCGGTTAATGAAAAAGGTTTTGACATCATCCAGCGTTATTATGTGTTGGTGGACAATCACTTCAAGGAGAAAAAACAGGTACAGGCATATGCTGCTTTGTTGCATCGTTCTCCCAAGACGCTTTCCAATTTATTTGCCGCCTACGGTATGCCTTCCCCTTTGAAGATTATACAAGAACGAGTGGTGACCGAAGCGAAACGGCTGTTGCTGCATACCTCGCACAGCATCAAAGAGATATCGGTGATTTTGGGCTTTGAAAGTGTGGGTACTTTCAGCCGCTTCTTTAAGAATATGACGGGGGAAAATACCTCGGCATACCGGAAAAGACTGCAATAACAAGAACCGGTCCTTGTTGCTGTTGATTTTGATAAGAACAGGGGCTTTTCCCATGCCTTATGCAGTTATTCTGAAACAGTATCCGTTATCTGATTAAAAAAACAAGCGTCAAAACTTTCTATCTATCTAATTTTCTTGTAAATTTGCACCTTAATTTTTGGAAGGCATTGCCTTTTAGTTAGAGAATACAAGAAAACGATATAAAATTATGAGTAAGAAATTTGCTGAACACTCGCAACTCAACCTATCACAGGTCAATAAAGATGTGCTGAAGAAGTGGGATGAAAACGATGTTTTCGCCAAGAGTATGACAGAACGTGAAGGATGTCCTTCTTTCGTGTTTTATGAAGGACCTCCCTCGGCCAATGGTATGCCGGGTATTCACCACGTGATGGCGCGTACCATTAAAGATACTTTCTGCCGCTATAAAACCATGAAAGGGTTCCAGGTGAAGCGTAAGGCCGGATGGGATACTCACGGACTGCCTGTGGAACTGGGTGTGGAAAAGGCATTGCATATCACCAAAGAGGATATCGGAAAGACCATTTCTGTTGCCGAGTACAACGCAGCTTGCCGTAAGGACGTGATGAAGTTTACCAAAGAGTGGACAGACCTTACTCATAAGATGGGTTACTGGGTGGATTTGGAGAATCCCTATATCACTTATGACAACCGCTATATTGAAACGCTGTGGTGGCTCTTGAAGCAGCTTTATAACAAAGGTCTGTTATATAAAGGCTACACCATCCAGCCTTACTCTCCGGCTGCCGGAACAGGATTGAGCTCGCACGAGCTGAACCAGCCGGGCTGTTACCGTGATGTGAAAGACACCACTGTGGTAGGACAGTTCAAGATGAAGAATCCGAAACCCGAAATGGCGGAATGGGGAACGCCTTATTTCCTGGCATGGACCACTACTCCGTGGACATTGCCTTCGAATACGGCATTATGCGTAGGGCCGAAAATAGACTATGTGGCTGTGCAGACTTACAACGGATATACCGGGGAAAAGATGACCGTAGTGTTGGCGAAAGCTTTGCTTTATACTCACTTTAACAAGAAAGCGGAAGAATTGGCGCTGGAAGACTATAAGCCGGGTGACAAACTGATTCCGTTCAAAGTAGTGGGTGAATATAAAGGACCGGATCTGGTAGGCATGGAATACGAACAGCTTATTCCTTGGGTGAAACCGGTGACAGTGGATGAAAACGGGAAATGGCAAGAAGCGGCCGGTGAGGCATTCCGCGTTATTCCCGGTGACTATGTAACTACCGAAGATGGTACGGGTATCGTACATATCGCTCCGACATTCGGTGCGGACGATGCTTTTGTAGCACGTGCGGCAGGTATTCCTTCTCTGTTCATGATAAACAAGAAGGGGGAAACCCGTCCTATGGTGGATCTGACTGGTAAATTCTATCTGTTGGACGAACTGGACGAGGCTTTCGTAAAGGAATGTGTGGACGTAGAGAAATATAAGGAATATCAGGGCCGGTGGGTGAAGAATGCTTATGATCCTCAGTTTACTGTAGATGGCAAGTACGATGAAAAAGCTGCCGCTGCCGCCGAATCACTCGATATCTATATCTGTATGATGATGAAAGCCGCCAACAAGGCGTTCAAGATAGAAAAGCATGTACACAATTATCCGCACTGCTGGCGTACTGACAAACCGGTGCTCTACTATCCGCTGGACAGTTGGTTCATCCGATCTACCGCAGCCAAAGAGCGCATGATGGAACTGAACAAGACTATCAACTGGAAGCCGGAATCTACCGGAACAGGCCGTTTCGGCAAGTGGCTGGAAAACTTGAATGACTGGAACTTGAGCCGTTCTCGTTATTGGGGAACTCCGCTGCCTATCTGGCGCAGTGAAGAAGGAGAGGAGCTTTGTATCGGTTCCGTAGAGGAATTGTATAATGAAATAGAAAAATCAATAGCTGCCGGATTTATGACCGCCAATCCTTATAAGGAAAAAGGTTTTGTTCCGGGCGAATATAACGGGGAGAATTATGACAAGATAGACCTTCACCGTCCGTATGTGGATGATATCATCTTGGTATCTGAAAGCGGCAAGCCGATGAAACGTGAGGCGGACTTGATTGATGTGTGGTTCGACTCCGGTGCGATGCCTTACGCGCAGTTGCACTATCCGTTCGAAAATAAGGAAATTGTGGACAACCGCACTTATTATCCTGCGGACTTCATTGCAGAAGGAGTGGACCAGACCCGTGGCTGGTTCTTTACGCTACATGCTATCGCTACGATGGTATTCGACAGTGTGGCTTACAAGAACGTAATCTCTAATGGCTTGGTTTTGGATAAGAACGGAAACAAAATGTCAAAACGTCTGGGCAATGCGGTGGATCCGTTCGGCGCTATCGAACAGTATGGCTCCGATCCTTTGCGTTGGTACATGATTACCAATTCTTCTCCATGGGATAACTTGAAATTTGATACCGACGGGGTGGATGAGGTTCGTCGTAAATTCTTCGGTACTTTGTATAATACCTATTCGTTCTTCGCACTTTATGCCAATGTGGATGGTTTCGCTTATCAGGAAGCGGAAGTGCCGGTAAATGAACGTCCGGAGATAGACCGTTGGATTCTGTCTGTTCTGAATTCATTGGTGAAGAACGTGGACGCTTGCTACAACGATTACGAACCGACCAAGGCGGGACGTTTGATTACAGACTTCGTAAATGATAATTTGAGTAACTGGTACGTGCGCTTGAACCGTAAACGTTTCTGGGGTAATGCCATGTCACAGGATAAGCTGTCCGCTTATCAGACATTGTACACTTGTCTTGAAACAGTGGCCAGGCTGATGGCGCCTATCGCTCCGTTCTATGCCGACCGGTTGTATACGGATTTGATTGCGGCTACAGGTCGTGACACCGTGGTTTCTGTACACTTGGCCAAGTTCCCGGAATGTAATGAGGCATTGATAGACGGAGAACTGGAAGCGCGTATGCAGATGGCTCAGGATGTTACTTCTATGGTATTGGCATTGCGCCGCAAAGTCAATATCAAAGTGCGCCAGCCTTTGCAGTGTATCATGGTTCCGGTGGTGGACGAAGAGCAGAAAATGCACATCGAAGCCGTAAAAGACTTGATTATGAGCGAAGTGAACGTGAAAGAAATCAAGTTTGTAGACGGAGCCGCAGGCGTATTGGTGAAAAAGGTGAAATGTGACTTTAAAAAACTCGGCCCGAAATTCGGCAAACAGATGAAAGCTGTCGCCGCAGCCGTAGCCGGAATGTCGCAGGAAGCTATTGCCGAATTGGAGAAAAATGGTAAATATACCTTTGTGCTTGATGGTGCGGAAGCGGTTATCGAAACAACGGATGTGGAGATTTTCAGTGAGGATATTCCGGGATGGCTGGTTGCCAATGAAGGTAAACTGACTGTGGCCTTGGAGGTTACCGTAACCGAAGAACTGCGTCGTGAGGGGGTTGCCCGTGAATTGGTAAACCGTATACAGAATATCCGTAAGAGCAGTGGTTTTGAGATAACGGACAAAATAAAAGTGGCATTATCTAAAAATCCTCAAACCGATGATGCGGTAAATGAATATAATACTTATATTTGTAACCAGGTTCTTGCTAACTCCCTGGAATTAGTGGATGAAGTGAAGAACGGTACAGAATTAAATTTTGATGATTTCTCACTTTATGTGAGTGTCGTAAAAGAATAATTAACCTTTTAAAACTAAGTTATATGGCTGAAAAAACTAGATATTCAGATGCGGAACTTGAGGAATTCCGTGCTATTATCATGGAAAAACTGGAATTGGCTCAGCGTGACTATGATAGACTGAAAAGTAGTATCATGAATAAGGACGGTAATGATACGGACGATACTTCCCCTACTTATAAAGTTTTGGAAGAAGGTGCTAATACATTGTCTAAAGAAGAAACGACCCGGTTGGCGGCACGTCAGCTGAAGTTTATTCAGGGGTTGCAGGCGGCATTGGTACGTATCGAAAACAAAACTTATGGTATTTGCCGTGAAACCGGCAAGTTGATTCCGAAGGAAAGGCTTCGTGCAGTACCTCATGCAACACTGAGCATTGAGGCAAAGAACGAAGGAAAGAAATAAAATAGTGGTTAATGGTTAGTGATTAATAGTTTATGAGTTTTACTGTCATGTTACAGTATTAACCGCTAACGGCTAATCATTAACCATTAATTAATTTTCAATTTAATAAATGAAGAAACTACTCACCAAGGGGCAGCTCTCTGTTCTTATTGTCTTTGGAATTCTGATTATCGACCAGATAATAAAGATATTGGTAAAGACCAATATGTACTGGCATAAGAGTATCCGCATAACAGATTGGTTTTATATCTATTTTACAGAAAATAACGGCATGGCTTTCGGTATGGAAATATTCGGAAAGTTATTCCTTACTACCTTCCGTATTGTAGCTGTGGGATTGATTATCTGGTATCTGGCAAAAATAGTGAAACAGAATTATAAGACTGGTTATATTGTATGTATCTCTTTAATTTTGGCAGGGGCTATCGGTAATATTATAGACAGTGTGTTCTATGGCGTTGTTTTTAATGAAAGTACTCATAGTACCATCGCTTCTTTTGTTCCGGTAGGTGAAGGGTATTCGGAATGGTTGCATGGTAAGGTGGTGGATATGTTCTATTTTCCCATTATTGAAACCAACTGGCCCGAATGGATACCGGGAATAGGAGGGGAACATTTCATATTTTTCAGTCCGATATTTAATTTTGCCGATGCTGCCATCAGTTGCGGTATTGTGGCGTTGTTGTTATTTTACGGTAAGTATCTGAATAAGAATATTCACCCGTCAGCAGAAGAAATTAAAGGATAAATGATGCGTCGCAGGAATATTACTTGGGTGTGGCTGCTGGGTGCGGCTTTTATGGTGGGGTGTGGCAAGCAAGTGCCTGAAGATATTATCCAGCCGGACAGGATGGAGAATATCTTGTACGATTATCATTTAAGTATCTCCATGGGCAATAATCTGAGTTATTCTGATAATTATCAAAAGGAGGCGTATAAGAATTATGTCTTCGAGAAGTATCATATTACTGAAGCTGATTTCGATTCGTCCATGGTGTGGTACACACGTCACACGGAGGAACTTGCCGGTCTTTATAAAAAGGTGGGGGAACGCTTCCGCAGTGAGAAAAAACGCATGCAGGAGTTGCTGGCGTTGCGTGAGGATAAACCGGCTGCATCGTTGCCGGGAGATACTGTGGATGTATGGTATGACCGTAAACTTTATTGGCTGACAGATGTTCCGTTGGCGAATAAGGTGACTTTTGAGATTCCCGCCGATAGTAATTTCAAAGCAAAGGATGCTTTCCTGTGGTCGGCTGATTATATATTCCTTTCGGAAGGGGAACGGAGAGCCACTATGGGGTTCAATATTTTGTTTGATAATGATTCTGTGGTGGGGCGTGTGAAGGATATCACGTGTTCCGGTGTGCAGACTTTGTATATAAAGCCTGATTCTGCTTTTGCCATCAAGAGTGTGAGCGGATTTATTTACTATATGGATAGTGATTCGTCAACGAATAAGCCGGGACTGATTATCAATAATATTGCTTTGACCCGTTATCATGAACCGGTAGATACAATGACAGTTGCCGGAAAAGATAGTTTGGCTGTGGAACAGCGTGTTGGAACTGATTCGGTGGTAACAGAGAAGAAAGCAGATTCGATTCAATCGGTGGATATCAGGAAAAATGTTCCCGCCCGTATGAATCCACGTGAAATGAAGGAGAATAATGCGGCAGATCATTCTCACTCAGATCGTCCTCAGAGAATCAAGCGCAGAAATTAATTATCTTTTGTGGGTATGAGACGTTTTGCTTGTCATTATCTTTATGTTTCGGCAGATGGCTGTTATTCTAAATATGTAGTGGAGTTGGAAGACAGCGGTAGAGTGCGTGCATATTTTCCATTGAAGGAGGAGCTTAGTGCGACACAATGGATAGGCGGAGTGATTATTATTTCTCCGATGTATGGGCTGGAGATTTGTTCCGGAGAGAAGTTTGCTGATTTCCTGCACCGTGCCATGCTGGAAACAGGATGTGAACAGCCTGTATATGCATGGCATATAGCTGATTTTGATTTGCCGGGAAAGGAGTTTACAACGGGAAGCAGACTGGTACGTTTATAATATATGCTTAGGGTAGCGTTATAGTATTTCCCATTCAGAAATTATTGCATATACCGATGGAAATATGAATTTTAAGGCAATAAACGTCTTCTGAACTCCGAGCAAACCACTGCTGTGGCAATTGCCACATTCAATGATTCGGAGGTTTCCCGTTCTTGAGGATAATTGGGAATATATAACTTCTTGTTTATCAGTCTCTCTACTTCAGGGCTTACTCCTTTTCCTTCATTTCCCATGACAATCAATCCATGGGCCGACAGGGATTCTGCATAAATAATGTTCCCGTTTAAAAAGGTGCCGTATACAGGAATATCGGTCAGGCTTTCAATAAGCTGTGGTAAAGAACAGTAATGAACTTTTACTCTAGCCAATGCCCCCATGGTTGCCTGTACGGTTTTGGGATTATACACATCTGCTGTCCCTGTCGAGCAGAAGATATGTTCAATGCCAAACCAGTCTGCCAAGCGGATAATGGTTCCCAGATTCCCTGGGTCTTGTACATCGTCCAGCGCCAGGCATAGAGAACTTTTAATAACTTCCGGATTTAAATCATAAGAAGGTTGTACAAAAACGGCCAATACCTCTTGGGGCGTCTTTTGAAGACTGGCACGTGACAACTCTTCTTGTGTTACTTCAATAATTTCGTTGGCCGTGGCAGAGTGGTTCATTTTCAGCCAATTGGAAGTGGCAATCAGTAACTTGCAAGGGAAGTGTCCCAATAAATCGCCTACCAATTTATGCCCTTCGGCCACAAAAACTTGTTCTTCTTTGCGTTTTTTTTTCAGTTCCAACGAACGGATATATTTTATTTTGTTTTTGCTCAGCATGATAATTTCTATTTAATAACAAATATTTGGAGCAAAGCTAAGAAGATATTTTCAATTAATATCTATCTTTGTAGATAAATTTGCGAAGGTTACGGATTTGTATGAAGAAAAGCGCACGCCCATATATATGCACATTTATTATAGCACTATGCACCTCGTGTTCGGTCAGTAAATTTATTCCTGAGGATAAATATTTATTGGATGAGGTCAGGATTGTATCTGAAACAAAGGAGGTGAAGCCGTCACTATTCAATTCATATATTCGTCAGAATCCTAATGCCAAATGGTTCAATTTGGTTAAGATACCTATGCGTACTTATTGCGTCTCAGGTGTGGACTCCACTAAATGGATTAATCGTTTTTTTAGGAAGATTGGTGATGCTCCGGTAATCTATGATGAATCTGTTGCCCTGAAATCCCAGGAGGAAATAGAGAAAGCAGTACGTAATATGGGGTATATGGGGGCTACTGTGCACCTGGATAAAAAAACGAGGAAGAACAAATTGAAATTGGCTTACCGTATTCATGCCGGGCATCCTTATAAGGTACGTCATGTGGTGTATGATATAGATGATTTGGTTATCAGTGACTATATGCGGCAGGATTCTGCCCAAAGTTTGTTGGCGCCCGGTATGCTGTTTGATGTGAATGTGCTGGATGCTGAACGGCAGCGGATTACCAAATTATTGCAGAATAAGGGTTATTATAAGTTCAACAAGGATTTTTTGGTCTATCAGGCGGATACGGCTAGAAATACCTATTTGGTGGACTTGACTTTAAGATTACTTCCTTATCAGCGTAGAAAAGAAGATTTGCCGCAGAAGCATAGACAATACAAGGTGGGAGAAGTGAACTTTCTGGCGGATGATGAAATCATGTCGGTACAGGAAGGTACTTTGGAAGAATTTGATTCTTTGCGATACAAAGGATATAGTATGTATTACAAGGGAAAGGCTTTTCTCCGTCCGCAAGTGTTGGTTGATTTCAATCGTATCCGTCCGGGAGAACTGTATAGTGAACAGGATGTGCAAAACACCTATTCCAATCTGGGGCTGTCTCTTATACACATCTCCGAGC
>ENA-UAKZ01000740-UAKZ01000740.1-human-gut-metagenome-genome-assembly--contig:-NODE-740-length-11359-cov-5.378804_pt1 | contig 11359 bp, 11 predicted proteins | sample MGYA00243693_ERZ654454 | MGnify/ENA primary metagenome ERZ654454 (study PRJEB26926, sample SAMN06164508) | human gut metagenome | biome: ENVO:00009003; feature: ENVO:2100002; material: ENVO:00002003... | reverse complement strand
ACGAGATTAGCGAGTGTCTCGTGGGCTCGGAGATGTGTATAAGAGACAGGTCCCTGCCTGCTGATGGAAAGAATCAGGGATGGTACTGCAGCACCAGTGGACTGGATGGCGTTAATCATCACAAATAAAATCCCGATAACCGGTCCAGACAAGATATAAATTCTTGAAAACTGCATTCCATAGGTAAAGGCATCCGCATTGTCCAGAAATGCCGTGACAAGCGGCCCGGCAAAGCAGTAACAGATTACCGTCATAACCAGACTGAGCCCAAATGCCAGACATAAGGAAAACTTAAGCACTGCCATATACCGCTTCTTATTCCTTGCCCCGAAGCAGAAGCCTAACAGAGGCTGGATACCGGTTCCGAGACCAATCAGCAGCATAACCACAATCATATTCACCTTCATGGCAACTCCAAGACCAGCCACCGCCATATCTCCATAGCCTGCCATAACTTTATTGATAAGAATATTGGATACACTCATCAAAATACTGTTCAGGGATGCCGGAATCCCAATCGCCATTACTCCGGTTGCAATACGCTCCGAAGCCTTGTAATCCTTTAATTTGATGGACAGCATACTCCGTCTGGATACCAGATGGGTGATATAAAATACAGCCGAAAATACATTGCCAATTACCGTTGCCACAGCGGCACCTGCCACATTCCAGCCAAATCCCAGTATCATAACCGGGTCTAATACAATATTCATGAGATTTCCGATAATCATGCCGCTCATGGCAGTTTTGGCACGTCCCTCTGAACGAATAATATTGCTAAAGGCATTACTGATAATCAGAAAGGGAATTCCTAATGCCACAATATTCAGATATTGCGCCGCATACTCTATCGTATCATCACTGGCACCCACCAGCCTGCAAAGCGGCTCCACAAAAATCCAAATCAGTATCATGGCAATCACTCCAATGGTAAGTCCTGTCCAGAAACAGAAGGAGGAGGTTTTCCTTGCCTTATCCTCCCTTCCCTCTCCCAACATTCTGGAAATCAGCGATGTCCCGCCGATTCCAAACAGCATTCCCACCGCCATAAAAATTAGAAATACCGGCGTTGCAATGGACACTGCCGCTACCATATATGCATTTTTTGTTTGTCCAATGAAAAAGGTATCTGCCAGATTATACAGAAGTACCATAATCATACTGATAATGGACGGAACAATGTTACTGATAACCGCCTTTGGCACCGGCGCATTCTGAAAAATCTCTATTGTCTTATCCTTCTTATCCATATCCTTTTCCCTCTCTGTAAGATAATTTAGCTAGTTAATTTCCAGCCTGAACAGTATAACCGCCTGCTATGCTGTTTTTCCTGTATACAGCTGATAATACTTTCCCTTCTGCTCAATCAGCTCATCATGGGTACCCTTTTCAATAATCCGGCCATGCTCCAGCACAATGATACAGTCGCTGTTTCGGACTGTGGATAATCGATGGGCAATCACAAAGGTGGTCCTTCCCTCCATCAGTTTATCCATACCGTCCTGTACCAGACGCTCGGTACGGGTATCAATGGACGAGGTTGCTTCATCCAAAATCAGAGCCGGAGGATTGGCAATGGCAGCCCTGGCAATGGCGAGAAGTTGTCTCTGCCCCTGGCTTAAATTTGCCCCGTCTCCGGTCAGTACGGTATCATACCCCTGTGGTAAATGCTTGATGAAATTATGAGCATTGGCAAGCTTTGCTGCTGCCACCACTTCCTCATCTGTTGCATCCAGATTACCATACCGGATGTTCTCCCTTACCGTATCAGTAAATAAATGCGTATCCTGCAATACGATTCCCAAAGAATGCCGCAAATCCGCCTTCTTAATCTTATTCACATTAATTCCATCATAACGAATTTTACCGTCCTGTATATCATAGAACCGGTTAATCAGGTTGGTTATCGTTGTCTTACCCGCTCCGGTTGAACCGACAAAAGCAATCTTCTGTCCCGGCTTTGCATAAAGCTTCACATCATGTAAAACCATTTTGCTGTCATCGTAGCCAAAATCCACCCCGTCAAATACGACTCCTCCCTGTAGAGGCTCATAGGTCACGCTTCCATCTGCCTGATGCTCATGCTTCCATGCCCATTTGCCGGTATAGTTCTTATCGCTTTCCGTTAATTCCCCATTTTTCTCTTCTGCCACTACCAGCTTCACATAACCATCATCCACCTCCGGCTCCTCATCCAATAAATGGAACACCCTGTCTGCGCCGGCAAGCGCCATAACAATAGAATTCAACTGCATACTAATCTGGTTGATTGGCATATTAAAGCTCTTATTAAAGGACAGGAAGCTGGCAAGGGTACCAAGGGTCAAGCCACCAATTCCCGATAAAGCCATTAATCCACCAACTATGGTACATACCACATAACTCATATTGCCAAGCTGGGCATTAATCGGACCTAACATATTGGCAAATTTATTTGCCTGATAGGCGCTTTCAAATAACTGGTCATTTAACACATTAAAATCCTTAATACTTTCTTCCTCATGGCAGAACACCTTAACCACTTTCTGTCCAGACATCATTTCTTCAATATAACCATTAACAATACCAATATCCTTTTGCTGCTGCATGAAATATTTTCCAGACTTTCCAGATACTTTTCTGGTGACTACCAACATAATGCAAACCATAACCATAGTTACTGCAGTCAGTGGAATATTTAATTTAATCATGCAGACCAGCACCGTTATAATCGTAATTCCACTGTTTAGCAGCTGCGGCATACTCTGGGAAATAACCTGTCTGAGTGTGTCTACATCATTGGTATATACCGACATGATATCTCCATGGGCATGGGTATCAAAATATTTGATTGGCAGCCCTTCCATATGGGTAAACAGTTCATTTCTTAAATTTCGCAAAGTACCTTGGGTAACATTTACCATAAGCCGGTTATAAAGCCATGTTGCAAATATTCCCAAAGCATAGAACCCTGCCACTCTTCCAATTGCTCCTGCCAGACCGGAAAAATCCGGATTTTTACTGCCAAGCAAAGGAGTAATATATTCGTCAATTAATGTCTGCATAAACATGGTTCCCTGAGCATTGCAGATTACACTTAAAAAGATACAGATTACCACGGTAATAATGTGATACTTATAATATTTCATAATATAACTGCCCAAGCGTCCTAAAACCTTACCAGGATTTTTTACTGCAGGCTTCTGCCCTCTTGGAACGCTTCCACCCGGTCCTTTAACCGGCTTTTCTTCATGCATCTGATTGGATGTATTTTTTGGCATATTATTGCTCTCTCCCATTAATTTGCACCTCCTGCCTGGTCAAAATCTCCATTTCCACTGGTCTGGGACTCATAAATATCCTTATATATTTCATTATTTGCCAATAATTCCTCATGGGTACCAAATCCGTTTACCTCACCGTCCTCCATGACAAGGATACGGTCTGCATTCTCCACGCTGGATATTCTCTGGGCAATGATAATCTTTGTGGTGCCTGGAATTTCCTCTTTAAATGCCTTACGGATTCTCGCATCGGTTGCCGTATCCACGGCACTGGTAGAATCATCCAGTATCAGTATTTTCGGTTTTTTCAACAATGCCCGGGCAATACAGATTCTCTGCTTCTGCCCACCGGATACATTGGTTCCTCCCTGTTCTATATAGGTGTCATATCCATCTGGAAAGCTCTCAATAAAATCATCTGCACATGCAAGCTTACAGGCATGAATACACTCTTCCTTTGTTGCGTTCTGGTCTCCCCAACGCAGGTTTTCCAGAATGGTTCCGGAGAACAAAACATTTTTCTGCAGCACTACTGCCACCTGATTTCGCAGTGTTTCCAAATCGTAGGAGCGGACATCCTTGCCCCCCACCTTAATACATCCCTCCGATACATCATAGATACGGCTTATGAGATTTGCCAGAGAAGTCTTAGAGCTTCCCGTACCTCCGATCACTCCGATTGTCTCGCCGGAATGAATCTCCAAATTAATATCCTTAAGCACCCATTCCTCTGCATTTTCATGATAACTGAAATTGACATGCTCAAAGGAAATGCTGCCGTCCCTCACCTCCCTATCCGGGTTTTCCGGATTGGTCAATGTACTCTTTTCATTTAATACCTCTGCAATACGCTTTGCACTGGCAGTACTCATGGAAATCATAACAAATACCATGGAAAGCATCATCAGGCTCATCAGAATATTCATACAATAAGTAAATAAGCTCATTAATTCACCAGTGGCAAGCTCCGAACCCACAATCATCTTAGCCCCTGCCCAGGAAATCAACAGGATACAAGTATACACTGTCGCCATCATAACCGGAGAATTTAAAGCGACAATTGATTCTGCTTTTACAAACATTTTATAGAGACTGTTGCTTGCCTTTGTAAAACGTTTTCTCTCATAATCCTCCCTCACAAACGCCTTAACCACACGAATAGCAGACACATTTTCCTGTACGCTCTCATTTAAATCATCATACTTCGGAAAAACCTGGTTAAAATATCTAGTTGCAAAATAGATAATCAGTGCCAAAATGCTCCCCAGAACCAGTACTGCTGCAAGATAAATGGACGCCAGCCTAGGACTGATAAAAAAGGACATACACATGGCACAAACCAGACTGAAAAACGCCCGGATGCACATACGGAGAATCATCTGGTATGCATTTTGGATATTGGTTACATCCGTGGTCATACGGGTTACCAGACCTGCTGTCGAAAACTTATCAATATTGGCAAAGGAAAATGTCTGAATATTCTCATACATTCCTTTTCTTAAATTTCTCGCAAAGCCAGCCGAAGCACGGGCACCATATTTACCACCCATAATTCCACCTATCAGACCGATGGCTGCTGCAATTACCATAAAAAAACCCATTTTATAAATATGGTTAATATTTCCTACTTCCACACCGTCATCAATAATAGATGCCATCATCAATGGAATAACCATCTCCATTGCGACCTCTAAAACCATAAAGCATGGTGTAAGAATGGAATCTTTTCGGAATTCTTTTAGTTGCTTCATTAATGTTTTTAACATGCTGTCACTCCTTTTCAACTACTCTATTCTATGAGATTATCCTGCATTTTTTTGATAATATCAAAAAACAGTTTCACCTCTTCTTCTGTCAGCCCCCTGCAGACCTTTTTCTCCATTTCATCCCTTCCCTGTTCCATTTTGCGGGCATACTCTCTTCCCTTATCCGTAAGACACACCCTCTTTAGTCTTGCATCCCCCTTCACCGGCTGCCTGATAATAAAATTTTTTTCTTCCATCATTTTCAGGGTTCCTGCTATAGAGGATTTACCTATCTTAAAATTCTTTTCGATGTCCTTCTGAAAAATATCTCTTCCCTCGTTATCCACCAGGTAATCGATTATCCATACATTAATTACCGACATCCCTTCAAATCCATTTTTCCGGATATTTGCCTCCATACTCCTACGGAACATATGGTCTAAAGCCTTTAACTGGTATCCAACCCTCTTTATATCCTGCGGCTGCCGGAAATCATCTGAACATTGACATTCATCATTTTCCTTCAATCCATCATCTCCTTGTTTAAAATCCCAACATCGCTCCATCTGCTCTGCATACCTTCATTCTAAGCTCGCTTCCCTCGCTAAGCCTTCAGGTATCGGTCACGGGCTTCCCACGGCTCTTGTCGCACGCCGTTCACCTCGATTCCGCTTCGCTCCATCTCGGTCACGGGCTTCGCCCTATGTAAGATATTAGAAAGAAAGCATCTTATATGCAAGCATAACGATGCTTTCTTTCTAATATCTTACGCACGGCTCAACTGAAATGAAAAATGTTCGTCACCGTATAGTTTGTTTCCAAACTGTTCGGCAACGAACATTATATTACGATTCTTTCACACTTTCAAGTAATCTTTTTTTATTTCACACAATTGTCATATTTTTAACTATTCCAGATTCAAATGCTTCTTGAAAATAAAATTTGTTATGGCAAACAAGGCGGCGAAGCCTGCTATTCCTATAACATCCAGCACGGCAAACAGCCCATTTAAGAAAGCAAAACCACTTAAGTCTGCCATATACTGCCCCGGTGAAACTGCTACTGCAGCACCTGCCACCAGCACAATTCCCACTACCAGTACAATCTGTAATAAAATCATGAGAATAAAATAACACCCGATGGATGCCAGTATTCTCCATTTACCAAACAGCTGGCCAATCGCTATACATAAATATATCAGCAGCAGAGGCACAATAGACCAGAGCAATATTGCAGCCACAACCAGAATAACAGTAACCATGTATCGCGGCTGGAATGCATCCAACATATCCTTAAGCATCCACATCAACTCATCATCTATAAAATTATCTACCCAGTAGTTCCCTACAAAGAAAATTGCAAGATACACATAAGTCACCACTGCGGCCAGAATTTCCCATAAACTGCCGCCAATAATTTTAGACCACAGTATTGTGGAAGACTTTGCCGGCAGAGTCCATGTGAGATAGCCGCGGTCTCCTACCATGGTACTATAGAACCGTATAACAACCAATACCTGGGCTGCCGCACCCACCAGCATAATCAGATAATAGTACCCATAAAAGCCAAGTACCTGAATCACTTCCCTAATTTCATACTGATAGGGAAGCATACATATTATTTTCATAAATATAGTAAAAATAAAACCTGCCAAAAATACAATTCCCATAGAAAAGCGGTACGATTTTAATTCATTTTTCACTAATTTCCCTAACATCTGAACACCTCCCTGAATACCTGGTCTAAGGATTTATCGTAAGTCATACGAATATTGTCCACGGAATCATGACACACAATATTCCCCTGCTTAATCATAATAACATCATCTAAAATATTCTCTACATCGGATATCAGATGGGTGGAAATCAATATACTTCCCTCCGGATTGTAATTCGTTATAATTGTATTCAATATATAATCCCTTGCCGCCGGGTCTACTCCTCCCATCGGCTCATCTAACAGATACAAGTCTGCTTTCCTGCTCATAACAAGAATTAACTGTACCTTTTCCCTGGTTCCCTTTGACATGGTTTTCAGCTTATCCTCGGGATTAATTCCCATGTCTGCTAACATCTGATATGCCACATCCTTCTGAAAATTAGCATACATTTCTTCAAAAAAATTAAGTATTTCCTTCACCTTTGTCCATTTGCTCAGGTAGGTACGCTCCGGCAGATATGCCACTGCTGCCTTGGTCTCCGGTCCGATTGGCATTCCCTTAACCGTAACCGTTCCCGACGTTGGCGTAAGAAGACCTGCACAAATCTTGATAAAGGTTGTTTTGCCGCTTCCGTTTGGTCCAAGCAGTCCAATAATTTTCCCTGGCTCCAAATTCAAATTCACCTGATTCAGCGCTAATGCCTTACTGTAACGCTTTGTAAGTGCATTACATTCCACTAAGCTCATATTTTTCCCTCCTCATAATCTGACAGCATTTGTATCATACTGCTTTTCTCATAACCCAATGCCTTCATCTCTTCATAAAAGGTTTTTACATGAAATGAAGCAAATTCTTTTTTTGTTTCTTCAATTAATGACACATCCTCTGTAATATATCTTCCCGTAGTTCGGACTGCAAACACAAGACTCTGACGCTCTAATTCCGACAGTGCCTTCTGCATTGTATTGGGATTCACCCTTGCTTCCTGTGCCAGTTCCCGCACCGGTAGAAGCTTCTCTCCCGGCTTATAATAACCAGAAACAATTCTTCGTTTCAATTCTTCCAGCAACTGCGTATAAATTGGTCTGTCCGATTTCAATTCCCAATTCATCCAACTCCTCCTTCCCTGTATTATATGTATAATACAATAATACATCAGTACAATTTTGTCAATACAAAATTTATTTCCACTCAAAAATGGTTCACTGAACCATTTTCTCATATGCTTACACACAATAAAAGAATGTATTTCCATCCGAAAATACATTCCTTCTACATGATGTCAATCCCTATCATTTACTCTATTGCTTTTCTTCTGCGTTTTCCGTCTCCGAAACCTTTCGAATCCGGACCTTTTTAACCATCCGGTCCTCCCGTTCCAGTGCCTCAAAAAGAAATCCCTGGTAAGCTATCTGAATATTGTCCTGTTCCTCCGGAAGTCTGCCATATTCGTAAAGCATGAATCCATTTACGGTATCAATATCCTCCTCCGGAAACCGTATATCGAACAAGTCTTCTAATTCTTCAAGCTCTGTACTTCCTCTTACAATATATCCGTCTCCAGCAGCAAGCTCCATAATATCAATCTCTTCTTCATCATGCTCATCTAAGATATCCCCCACAATCACCTCTAAGATATCCTCCATGGCAACAATTCCCTCGGTCTGACCATATTCATCCACAACAATAGCCATATGGTTTTTACTTGCCTGCATATCGTTAAATAATTTACTAATCTTCTGGGTCGGATGGACATAAAATGGCTCACTTACAACTTTTCTTACATTCTGTCTTGCATCCTGCATATAAGCAGCCACCGCATCTTTTATATGTAAAATTCCAAGAATATTATCCACATCCTCCTCAAAAACCGGATATCTGGAGTAGCTATTTGCCAGCATAACCTCCAATGCTTCCTGTATATCTAAATCTGCCTCAATACAAACCATTTTCTGCCTTGGGGTCATAACGTCCCTTGCTTCTTTATCGCCAAACGCAAATACATTTGTAATTAATTCTGCCTCATCCGGTTGGATTGCTCCCTGTTCATGACCTTCCTCGATAATTGATAATATCTCTTCCTCTACTGCATCTGCCTGTTCTTCACTATTTTTTTTATTAAAAAATGCTTTAAGGTTACTGGGCCCATTCATTGCCATATATTAAATTCCCTCTTTTCTTTACCGTTTGTCTATGAAATATAACACTATTTTTTTCATTGGTCAACATATTTTCATATTTTCCTAATTTATTGTTTACAGTGACAAACTAATCTTTAATGCCTGGTTGACGTTTCCCATAATTTCATCATCCAAATGACATACCTTCTCTCTCAGACGCTGCTTGTCAATTGTCCGCACCTGTTCTAATAAAATCACAGAATCTTTTGCAATATTACAACGATTTGCTGCAAGCTCCACATGGGTTGGAATCTTAGCTTTATTCTGCCTGCTGGTAATGGCTGCACAAATAACAGTAGAACTATATCTGTTTCCTGCTTCATTCTGTATAATCAGTACAGGTCTAACCCCGCCCTGCTCTGAACCCACAACGGGTCTTAAATCTGCATAATAAATGTCACCTCTTGTTACAAGCAATGGTATCACTCTCCATTTACAAATTCCTGATTTTTCATGCACACATTGAATATGTAATGTATCTGTCAATGTTTTCTGTCTTTCTTTTCTCATCAGGTATTCTAAGTATTACCATTGTATTCCAAGTCTATTCAGTTTGTGCGGTGTATTATTTGGACTTCAGTCTGGAAATTATCCCGTTCCCTAATCTAACAGGTAATTCTTCTCACCGGCAATCCTGCCATCCCGGTAAAATATTCTCGGTACCCGGCGGTTTACATCACAGACAAATTCATAATTAAAGCTGGCTGACATTCCCGCCAGTTCTTCCACACTTATATAGTTATCTCCCTGTTTTCCTACCAGCACCACCTCGTCTCCAATCTGGACATCGGATATTTTACTCACATCGACCATAGTCTGGTCCATACAGACACGCCCCACAATAGGTACATACTGTCCATGTAACAGCATTCTGCCCTGATTCGACAGTGCCCTTGGATAGCCGTCGGCATAGCCCACTCCTACGGTTGCAATTTTTTTATCCTCCAAAAGCGTATAGGTTCCGCCATAACCAACAGTCTGCCCTTTTTTTACCATTTTTACATTCATGATATGACTTTTTAATTCCATAGCCGGATATAAAATACAGGCCTCCTTATTCATCTCCTCTGATGGGTAAAGTCCATAAGTAGCGATACCGGAACGCACCATATCATAGATATCATTGGGCATTTCCATTATTCCTGCACTGTTAGAAATATGCCGGATAGCAAATGTAATTCCCCCCTCCTCTAACCAGTTTATCATCTGGGTAAAGGCAGCCAGCTGATAGTTTGCCGAAGCTTTATCCTTTTCATCTGCCTTAAAATAATGCGTAAAAATTCCCTCCATATCCAGATTGGAAAGCTTTGAAATAGCCACTATTTCCGAAACACTTTCCCTTGTACAGGAAAAACCAATACGGTTCATTCCGGTATCAATCTTAATGTGCAGTTTCCCCGTACCGCCAAGTCTGCCGGCAGTCTCTGATAATGCCTTAGCCTGTTTATAGGTAAAAACCGTCTGGATAATATCATATTTTATAAGGTCTGAAAAAAGGCTTTCGTCTGTCATCCCCAATATCAATATCGGTTTATCAACTCCTGCCCTTCTCAGTTCAATTGCTTCGTCAATGCAGGCAACGCCAAAATAATCTGCCAAATCCTCTAATGCCTCTGCCACCTCTATTGCACCATGCCCATAGGCATTTGCTTTGACCACTGCCAGAAGCTTCTTTGCCTCTGGTATACAGCCTCGCATAATCTCAATATTTTTTCTTATGGCATCCAGACTAATATCAGCCTGAATCCGGTAATATTTACCCATTATTTGTATGCCTCCTTAAAATGCCATCCATTTATTCCAGCCTGTTTTCATACTATCTCATTACATCACCTAAGCATTCTATAATATCGGATGCCAGCATCGCATATTTCCCTTTTTTCTCTGCTGCCCTGTCACCCGCCTGGCAATGTACATAGGTTCCCATTTTTGCTGCCTCTGCAAGTGACAATCCCCCTGCTATCATTCCTGCGATAATTCCGGAGAGTACATCCCCGGAGCCTCCTGTAGACATTCCATTATTGCCTGCCAGGCTCATATAGGTTTGTTCCCCCCCATTTGTCACAATGGACTTTGCATCCTTCAGCACCAAAGTAACTCCCATTTTTTTTGCGAACTTTCTTGCTGTCTCAAAACGGTTTTCCGCAATCTCCGGCACGGTTTTACCGATTAACCGGCTCATCTCTTTCATATGAGGTGTCATAATAATAGACACGGATGCCGTGTTTAATAGTTCAATATTATTGGACAGAATATTCAATGCATCTGCGTCTACAACAAGAGGTACCTCTGCATTCATTAACAGCTCATAAAGCATCCGTTCTGATGTAATATCCACCCCAAGTCCCGGACCTACTACTATAACGGTTGCCCATTTCATTGCATCTTCAATACAGGAAAGCGCTCCTTCATAATCATTGTAGGTCATCATAACTGCCTCCGGAAGCTGGGACTGAATAATCACTGTCTCTTATACACATCTCCGAGCCCACGAGACACTCGCTAATCTCG
>ENA-UAKZ01000735-UAKZ01000735.1-human-gut-metagenome-genome-assembly--contig:-NODE-735-length-11418-cov-9.839919_pt1 | contig 11418 bp, 8 predicted proteins | sample MGYA00243693_ERZ654454 | MGnify/ENA primary metagenome ERZ654454 (study PRJEB26926, sample SAMN06164508) | human gut metagenome | biome: ENVO:00009003; feature: ENVO:2100002; material: ENVO:00002003... | reverse complement strand
TGCCCTGGGCTATGTGCTCCATTGGGCCTTCAGCCCGCCCTTGCTAAATCCGAAAATAGAGTAAGTAGCGTATAGCGCACTTACCCGTCACCCCATTACCCCAAAACTGCTAAATATGACCCTTTCGATAATAGTACCCTGTTACAACGAGGAAGCTGTGCTGCACGAAACCAATGCGCGGCTCACCGATGTGATAAAACGCATGGAGGCCAAGGCGCTGATAGACCATGGGCGCATCATATACGTCAACGATGGGAGTGCCGACCGCACTTGGCAGATTATAGAAGAACTGGCTCAAGCCGACCAACACGTGGGCGGCTTGTGTCTGGCCCACAACGTGGGACACCAGCAGGCATTGTGGGCGGGCCTTGAATGGGCCGCGGCACACAGCGATGCTGCCATAAGCATTGACGCCGACCTGCAAGACGATGTGGAGGCCATACCGCAAATGGTGGAGCTGTGGCTGCACGGCGCCGATGTGGTGTATGGTGTAAGGCGCGAACGCAAGACCGACACGTGGTTTAAGCGTACCACGGCACAGGGCTTCTACCGCCTGATGCGCGTGATGGGCAGCGAGGTGGTGTACAACCATGCCGACTTCAGACTCATGAGTCGACGTGCCCTGCAAGCCTTGATGGCCTACCCGGAGCGTAACCTCTTTTTGCGCGGCATGGTGGCACAGTTGGGGTTCAACACCGCATCTGTTTACTACGACCGTGCAGAGCGCTTTGCCGGCGAGTCGAAGTATCCGCTGACCAAGATGCTTGGCTTTGCGCTCGATGGCATCACCTCGTTCTCGGTGCGCCCCTTGCAGTATATTACTTACCTGGGGGCCGTGTTTATGCTCATCTCGATATGTGCCATCGTTTACGGCATTGTGTCGTACGTAGAGGGCCGCACAATAGCGGGCTGGACCTCGCAGCTGGTGAGCATCTGGTTTATAGGCGGTGCCATACTGCTGGCCTGTGGCATCATAGGCGAATATGTGGGTAAGATATACACCGAGGTGAAACGTCGCCCACGCTACTTTATACAGAAGACGGCCGGCCATGAACCAAGTTAGCTTACGGGTTGACGGGTAAGTATGTGTTGTGCTACTTATAGTGTTAACGTAAAAGTTTGACTAACTTACCCGTCAACCCGTCAACCTGTGAACCCTATATACTCTCTTGCAAGCAAGTTACCAACATAATACCTAATGTAATGAAGTTAAACCTAAAGAAACTGCTGCTGCTCAGTGCGCTGCTACCTACTGCCGCGTGGTCACAGAACGTAGACCGCAGCAAATATCCGGATTACTCGGATAAGGTGAACCCAGACCCCTCGCTGATGCAACCCCGCAAGATGAGGGGGAAGGCCGCCAGCGTTACGGGGCTGCCCGACTATGTAAATAACGCCGAAACACGCTACTTTCCGCCCGTGCTCAACCAGGACGGTGGCTCTTGTGGCTCGGCCTCACGTATCTGCTACATGTTTTCGCATGAGCTGAACTCTTTCCGCAATCTTGATGGCAAAGATGCCCACAACTATTATCCGTCACACTTTGTGTGGCTGCTAACTTATGGCAACTCGGGCAAGGACCAGTTTGTGCAGTATGTGGGCGTGCCCTCGGCTGCAACTTACGGCGGACAGACCACCTCGAAATTGTTTGGCTATCAAGAAGCGTCGCAGAACGACTTTGGCTGGATGACGGGGTACGACAAGTGGTACGAAGCCATGTTCAACCGCATGCTCAAACCGGCACACTTCAGCGAGAACCTTGGCACAGAAGCCGGACGCGAAGCGCTGAAACGCTGGCTTTACAACCACAATGGCGACTCCGACTTCAGTTCGGGCGGTATTGCGGGCATTGGCTGTGCCTCGTCGGGCATACAAATGAAAGCTATCGAAACCACCCCGGCCAACACCGCTGCTGGTGTGGTGGGCAAACACTATCTCACCGCCTGGGGCACTACCGTAGACCATGCCATGACTATTGTGGGCTACGACGACAGAATAGAGTTCGACCTTAACGGCAACGGCAAGTATGGCGAACAGGAGTCGGACGAGCGCGGTGCGTGGATAATGGTAAACTCGTGGGGCGACGATTGGGCTGATGGCGGCTTTATATATTGCCCCTACGCCTATGCTGGTGCTACCTTCAACGCCGATGGCAAATTTACTGGCAACTGGTGGACGCCCGAGGTGTACAAGGTGCGCAAAAACTACCGCCCGCTGCGTACGATCAAGGTGGAGATGGACTATAGCCGGCGCTCAGAACTGTGCCTGTCGGGCGGTGTGGCCAAGGACTTGAATGCCACGCAGCCCGAATACTCTGTGCCTTTCCACCACTTTCAGTATGCTGGCGATGGCAACAATGGTAATACCAACCCCGCTCCCGAAATACCGATGCTGGGACGCTGGATTGACAACACACTGCACACAGAGCCGATGGAGTTTGGCTACGACCTGACAGACTTCAGCGACAACCTCGACCCCAACGAACCTCTGAAGTACTTCTTTATTATAGACACCAAGAGCTGGGCCAAGGGCACAGGACATGTGTACAAAGCCTCAATACTCGATTATGCGCAGGACAGCAAGGGGCTGGAAATTCCCTTTGACATGGGTGACAAAGGGGTGACCGTTGAAAATCAGGGCAACCGCACTGTGCTGACCGTCGTAGTGCCCGGACGCGGCTACAGAGCACCGCTTAATGTGGCTGTGAACGGAAACACCCTGACGTGGAGCAAGCCCGCTGCCTCGAAAAATGTGCTGACAGGTTTCCGCGTGTACAAGGGGACTGACGAACTGTTGGCCACACTCGATGCCGGCACCACACAATATGCGCTGCCCGACGGCGCTGCGGGCTCGTATGCCGTGCAGGCTGTATATGGCAGCAAGCAGTCGGTGAGCGTAAGTGCCACCGTGCCGGCCAAGTCGACAAGCAACAAATGCCTGAAGGCAGATCACACAGGCTTTACCATTCCTGGTGTGTTCGGCTCGAAATATGACAAGGCTACGATAGAGTATTGGATACGTCCGATGTCGCTGTCGAACTGGAACCAAAGCGCTGGCCCGGGCTGGGGGCAGTTTATGTTCCACGCCAATGCTAATGGCAACTTTACCGCCGGTTGGGGGCTTGGATCAGACCGCATGGAACTGTCGAGCGTGCTGAAGAAAGACCAATGGACTCACATTGCAATGGTGGTAGATGGTAACACGCTGACCACCTACGTAAATGGTGTGAAGAAGGGCAGCATAACGTCGGCCAATTACAGCGGCATAGGCGGTTTTGGCGACTTGGCGTTTAGTGGCAGCGGCGCTAATAGCGACCAGCACGCCTTCTACGACGAAATACGTATATGGAACAAGGCTCGCACGGCGGCCGAAATAAGTGCCGACTACAAGCTGATGTATACCGATGGCATACTGCCCGAAAACTTGATAGCCTACTACCCGGGCGACACGTTTGAAGTGGGCGGCGAAACTTTGCTGCGCGACCATACAGCCGGACAGCGTCATGCCTCATTTGCCAACAGCAATTTCAGCGTTAACGGTGGTTGGGCACAGTCGCTGGGCTACACCACGAAGACGGAAGTGAGCATTGTGCAACCCGACACAAAGGTGATGGTAGGACAACCTGTAACACTGCGTGCCAAAGGCTCAACCAACATTGTGAAGATGGAGTGGACCGCTACCGGCACCGACGGCGGTACAACTGTGGCCTCGACTCTGACCACCACCTTTAAGCAGGCGGGCAAGCAAGAGGTTAAGGTGGTGGCCACCGATGTAAAAGGTAAGACGCAGGAGAATACCCTTAGCATCGATGTGGCCGAGGCACCCAAGGCCGACGCTTCATTTAAGATGACGAAGCAGCAGGTGACTGCAGGCGAGCGTGTGACATTTATGCCTGTACAGGTGTATGACGGCACTACTTACAAATGGACCCTGGCTGGGGCTTCTACCCGCACATCAGACCAACCGTATGTCACGGTGTCGTACGATGCTACCGGCACCTACGATGTGACGCTCGAGGTGACTGATGCCAACGGACAAAAGGCTACCTCTACACAACAAATAGGCGTGAAAGGTGTGGCTCCCAAGGTGTCGTTTGACGTGAATCCTGCCATTGTGATGAAGGGCGACGATGTGACGCTGACTAACCACTCGCTCTACAACCCGCAACATGGCCAGTGGACGCTGGTGAGCGCACAAACGGCTATGCAATGCGAAGGACTCGACGTGGGTTTCCGTCCTGAAGTGCCAGGTATCTACGATGTCACTTTCAAGGCTACTAACGATGTGGGCAGCAGCGAGGTTACCATGAACCGCGCATTGGTAGTATGCAACGCCGACAGCAAGACCGGCCTGAGCTTTATGCCAGAGGGCAGCGCCAAGGTGGAACTGTCGAAAGTGCCTTTAACCAAAGGTCAGGGCTACTTCACTATTGACTGGTGGATGCGTCCTAACTCGCTGCGTGCTGCCTGCAATGGCATTGGCGAGAGCAAGTCAACTTTCGAACTCATGACCACCGCCACAGGCAAGATGTGCCTCTACATCGGTGGCAAATGTGCACAATCAAGCGATGGCTTTGTCATTGCCAACGAGTGGCATCACTATGCAGTGACTTACAGCTCTCCGGGCATTGTATGCTTCTTCCGCGATGGCGAAAAGCAAGACTATAGTTCGGTAATACAACAAATACCCGAACTTTCAACCTTTAGCCTGGGCACCAACGATGCGCCTATGATGGGCACTGTCGACGAGTTCAGAGTGTGGAACTTTGCCTTTAACGAGAACAAGCCCGAAAAACTGCAAGGCTACATTTCAAAGCCCCTCGATGAGGCTGGTGTGGCTGCTGCACAGAATGAGGGCTTGCAGGTTTACTACAAGTTTGACCAAAGCAGCGGCAACGTGGCAGACGCTACCTCAAATGCCAATACGGGCGTAAGAAAGGGCTTTGGTCCCGATGGCGATGCTTGGACAAGCTCAAAGGGCGTGTTTGCGCTCTGCTTTGACAATAAGGCTGAGGACGTAACAGAAAAGTACCTTGCCAATTACAAAGCACCATTTGCTAATACCGGCGAAGTGTTCAACGATGTGTACGGCTTCTTGTATGGTTCACGCTTCATGACACTGAGCGACTGGAAACTCGATAATGTGGCTTACGACGAATATGGTAAGGATTCGAAATCGAACACCGGTGCTGCGGCCGACAACATGATAGCCAACTACCTTGTAATAAGCACCGGACAGGATGGCTTTGTCAAAGTACTGACAGACCACAAGGTGTATCAGACTGTAGAACTGCCTAAGGGCGCATACGTGTTCAGTGCAAACTATCCCGGCGACAAGGCTGTACAGCCTGATGGTTGCTATGTGGTAGCTGCCGAAGGCGACTCGCTACCTGGCACCAACTATCTGGCAGAAGCGTTGGCTTCGCGTGCCTTAGGCGAGAAGAGTGCCTCGCTGCAGAATAGCGTGTTCTTTGTACTGACAGAACCCGCCAAGGTGAGTCTCGGCTTATTGGCCAGCATGACAGGCAAGCAGGCATTGTACATCAAATCGTTTGCCCTCAAGTGCTACGATATTACCCCCATGAATGGCGTCATCAACGGTTGCAACGGCATCAAGCTTGATGGCGTAGTGCCCGAAACGCCTGCCGACATCAACGCCGCAGGTAATGTTTACGACCTTTCAGGCCGCCGCGTAATGGTGCCCGGCAAGGGCATATACATCATTGGTGGCAAAAAGGTGGTGCGCTAAATCCCTCCAGCTATTCCCCCAAAGGGTACTGCGGATAGATACGAGGGGTAAAAAGCAGTACGCTAAATTGCCCCAGCTATCCTCATGCGACAGCATGCCAACCCGCTTATGACGGCGATACGTACGCTTATCAACAGCGTTATGTACCCCAAAAATGCAAGAAAAAGGTCGACAAACTAACATTGTCGGCCTTTTTTCTTGTAGATTTCAGCAATAACTTGTATATTTGCACTCGCAAAGAGCAGCAAAGGCTGTTCATATTTGCACGGACTTGTAGCTCAGTTGGTTAGAGCAACAGACTCATAATCTGGAGGTCCTAGGTTCAAGCCCTAGCTGGTCCACATTGAAAATGAAGCAGTTACGACATTCGTAACTGCTTTTTCCGTATGGTAGCGCAAACATACTGTTTGAATAATTGGGAATGTTTGCGCCATGATGCGCTGTGAAACGCCGCAACCATATAATCAAAACAACAAGTCCCATCAGCATATAGTATATATGCGGTTGGGACTTTAATCGTTAAAGGTCAAAAGATAATTCTGCCGTTGTTATATCAGTGTTCGTATGTTCTCTATCAAAGAGTAGGTGTGAGTTAGGTGTTCCAATGAAGATAATACACATGTTTTCTTCCCTTCCACGGCATCTACAAACCCCTTTATCGTGTCGTAATAGCCTTGAGACACAATTTGGTTATTCTCTTGCAAAGGTACAAAGTTGTTCCTTTCAAACAGACTGACGGTTGTCTTTCCACACGGAAACACTTTTTCCATCGGTATTCCCATTATGATTCGGGGCTTGGGCTGAAAGGTCAAACTGTCGAATTGGTTTATCTCGTAGATGCCTCTGTCTGTGTTTATGGTCCAGTGTTCTTTTGCATCACTCCAAGAATAACCCGTCGACAGTTCAAGAATGCCTGTGGCACAATGGTGCTCAAGAATGAGCATCAGGGTATGATTTTCAACATTTACTGCAGATTTTACTTGGCCTTCGTCAAATAGATATGTCATGCAATCTAATGGGTGGATAAAGAGGTCGAGCAAAGCATCACCTTCAGGATAGGCACCTGTCAGATATTTAAGATTATAGCATACAGCACCTTTGCTCTTTTTCAACTCCTTCTGCAAAATGCGCATGATTGGCGAGTTCCGCTTTTGTAGTCCTACTTCCACTATGGTGTCATGCTCCTTTTGCAAATCCATCAGCCGTGCCAACTCTTCCAAGCTTTGACAAGGGGGCTTTTCGATGAATAGTGCCTTGCCGCTCTTCAGCACTTCTGTGGCTATTGCAAAATGCGCTTGTGGAGCAGCTGAGACAAAAACGCCTTTAACATCTTTGTCAGCCAGTATTTCCTGCAAGGAAGTGGTGGCATGCACACCAGGGTAAGCGTTTTCTATCAAAGGCAATTTATTAGCGGACTTGCAGCAAATGTATTTCAAGGGCACATGCAGGAAGGCAAGCACAGGATACAGATTATTCATGCTATGATTGCCTATTCCGACAAATGCGTATTTGCCGAGATAATTGTGCCTTAAAAGACTGGTGCTTCGAGAGTGCTTGTAGCGGTCGATTAATTGCTTTGTGTATCTCATCTTCTGATAATCCGTTTCATGTATTGTTTGTAGGTCACGTCCTGATTGCTTGTCCATTGATATTTGCCGTAGAACCATTCTATCATTCTCTTGGTAAAGACTTTCTCGAAGTTGCGCAACAAGATGATGTCATACTTGCGATGGAAGTTAATCCAGCAGGCATTGCAGCTCTTGGAATGTTGGCACTGTACATGGACGGCTTGGCGAGAGTTAAATATCTCGTCCAAAGAGTTCTCATGTATATTGCCGAGTTTTACGCCCAGGTTTTGGCACAACGGCACATCACCATTAGAATGAATGACCAGTTCGCTGAATATGCTTTGGCATCGCAGTTTCAGATGGCCGTTTCTCCACTCTTCATACAAAGCTATAAAGTCGAAATTCTCTTCTGTCTCATGAATATTGGCAGGAATGCTTTGTATGAAGTTGCTCATGTCAGCTTGGAGCAAATCGGCTGTAGTGTTGAAGAAATCCATCGTTCCATAAATGCCGATGCGGATATCTACCTCGTATTTCTTTGCCACACGTATCACATAGTCCATATCCTTGAAGGTGTTCCATGGAGAAAGGCAGAACATCAAAGAAACGGGAACCTCATCTTTCAAGGTCTCAACCACTTCTACCACCTTGTCATGACCATTGCAACCTCTCATTGCTTTGTATGTATCTTTGTCACCGTCCAACGACACATACAGATGGCGGGGACGGTATCTACGCACAGCATCAATAACCTTCTTTGGGTTGAGGCAATTGGACAATAGCGTATAGTTAGGGTGGTGGTGCATAAACCACTCCATGATGTCAGTGGCTTCAGGGTGAAGAATAAACTCTCCGCCTTCCAATCCCACAACAGTGTTTTTGGTGATACATCGGCTTGCCATAATCTGTTGAATGTCGTGTAACGACAAATGCTCTTCAGGCTTTTGCCAAATAGAGCAATGCTTGCAGCGCGATTGGCATTTTGTTGTGGAATAAATCATCAGTGTGCTCAGCTTCTTATGCCGAGGGCGAAGAATATTGTTGAGGTATAGAACCCCATTGCGCAGGTAGTCTGTTGTATTGTACATTTTGTCTTTTGAAACGTTTGTGCTTCTGTCAATAAGAGGCGACAAAAGTTCAAAAGACTGCATTACCATGTAAACCTGATGCCGAAAGGTATAGTGAAAGAGAACGGATTTTCAGTCCAAGTTGTATGGATAGAGCTGCCGTTTGGCACATACCAGTTAAACGAAGGTTCTATGTAGGCACCCCACTTAGGAGCAAATTTATATTGCACTCCAATACTTGTGCCAATGCTCCATTGCAGCGAAGGCATGACGTGCCAATCGTTCGTATATGGTGTAACGTTTCCTACAACATATCTTTCGCTTGTTTTACCATATATAGGTATATGTAGGGCACCGCCCAACGAAGAGTAAACAGACCATTTCTTGACATCAATCCATTTATACGACACCTGCAAAGGTATTCCCAAGTAATGCACCTGTTGGTCCCGATAGAGGTAATACGCACCTTCGCCTAACCTGAAGTCGGACTTCAGCAAAGAATACTGCAAGCCTGTCTCCAGGTTCCAATTTTTCCCGAATGATTTTGTTACAGAAAGTCCAAAGGTAATTGGCTTGCTGTGGTGTTCATGCTCCTCTATTTTACCCTTGTTGTTCTTGGCTATTTCCATGAGAGCCTTTTCCTCCTCCGACATGCCGTCATGCCCAGTCCGCTGCAGATATTGATAATATTCCTCCCAAGTTGTGAATGTTTTAGGATCAGAGGGGTGAGGCCCATCAGTAATATCGTCATCTGTGCTACCCACAAACATTCTATAAGCATTCTGAGCAAAATCCGAGCCAAGAGAACCAGTTGCAAGCAACTGCCATTGGTGCTTTTTACCCGTTTGCCTGTTTGCAGCAAGGTTATGTCCTGTTTCTATGCAAGGCAGTTTGAATGTATCAGGTAAAATGCTATCATTATTTTCCACCGCCACTAACTTATGCGATACGGAATCCATAGGAGTATATGTACTGTCCTTAGATAGAATTTCTACAGGTGGCATAATCGTTGATACACCGCATCTGTTGCGGCGTACTTCTGCAACAGAATTAGCAGAAATCACATTCACAGCATCGTGAGGCTCTTTCTTTTCTGCTTGCCTGATTGGGTATCTCTTTTCACTGGCTATATTGGCCTTTTGTACATTGTCCTTACCTTTGTTTATGAGCCAATATATGCCAAGAGGAGTGCATGCCAACACCAATATAACAAGCCCCATACCCCTCCTGTTGATAATCTTGCGCAACATGGCCTTAGCCCTTGATAGTTGAGAAGAAGAACTATGTGGTTCAATGCCCAATCTTTCGGCTATTTCTTGATGCGAATAGCCTTCAATAACCGACATTCTAAACACTCGTCCATATCCTTTAGGCAACTGGTCTATCAACTCAAGCAAATCCTTCTCAGCCAATAGCGAATCGGAAGATACGGCACGACCATTATCCATTTCCTCTTCCATAGTACTCGAAAAAGGAACCAGTGGCATCTTTCGTTTCTGTGCCAGATGTTTCAAAGCCACATTTTTCGTAATTGTAGCCACCCACTCTCCGAACTTTGAAGCATCTCGGAGTTGGAAGATAGAATAATAAGCACGGATAAACGCCATTTGGACGAGGTCATTCACTATGTCCTCGTCCTCATTGGTTATGTTGACACATACATTTCTCATCATCGGAGCGTATGTTTCATATAATGTTTCCAGAGCTACATTGTCTCCTTCTTTTATTCGTCCTATCAGTTCTTCTATATCCATGTTTAGGGCATGAGTATGCAATTTCTATATTAAGATACCTCGTTACAGAAAAAGACTGCATGGCAATGGTGAAATTCTGCTGCCCCTGCCATGGGACACCAAGGCACGCGGCCAAGGCGGCAATAAAAACGAAACCGCGCCCGCACCTCAACCCACAAAGGAGGAGGCACGGGCGCGGTTTGCTGCGCTGGTGGCGGGGGTGGGCTAATAATCGCTGCTCCCCATCCACCATGGCATAGTCCAATCGCCATCAAGCGCTTGGCGCGCCGACCACGAAATAGACCCTGATATGACAGCCACTACAAATAGCGCCGTGCTTAAGTATATCAAAAAGTCGCAGATATACACATTGTAAAGGATTGTAATGGGGACAAAAAGGGCTATCAAGGATAACACGCACACCGCTCCAGCCCGGTTCATGCGTCGCTCAAGGGCTATGCGCTTAGGGTCAGTTTCGGGGCTCTCGGTTATTTTGATTTCGAGCCGCGCGTCTATTCGTTTTGGAAAGTTGCTCATAATCGCAGGATATTAAAACACATGCCGCAAATATAGGCAAATATAATTGTATAAAGTAAAAAGATGGGGAAAAACGACATAACATTCAGCCTGCACCTCACGCTCGACGGCAAGGAGCACCTTGTGACGGCGGCAGCGGCGGCCAAGGAAGTACAGCGCGCCGTAGGCCAGTCGCGCGCGGCGTGCAGTTCGTACACAAATATTTGCCTCCTCCCCGTCATTCCTCATGTAAAAGAGTGCGTGTGTTTTTACTGCCATCTTACACTTTTTGTACGTAACAAGTTGATACACAGAACTTTCAAGAGTGTAAGATGATTTCAAAGTATCTTACACACCTTACTCCGCAGCCTCGCAGTCAACATGGACGTGTGCAGTAGATAATACGGCATAGGGACGTAGAAAAATCAGTCGGAGCAACAGACTTTTCTGTTCCCCTATGCCGTGATGTTATCCTCCCATGCGTGTGCCGCGTGGCAGCATGTAGTGTGTGTAGGATGCGTGTAGGTGGAATTGGCAGCATCTTACACTGAGTAAAACATTGATAATCAATGTGTTATAGCGTATTAGTGTAAGATGCAAGATACTCGGTGTGTAAGTTGTTGTAGTATGGTAAAAGGTACCACTACCACTAAATGCAAGCACCAAACGCTACCACCAAACGCTACCACTAATGGGGGCGACGCGACCCGCGTCGGGCATTAAAGAACTCGAGTTTCGGATTTAGCAAGGGCGGGCTGAAGGCCCAATGGAGCACATAGCCCAGGG
>ENA-UAKZ01000730-UAKZ01000730.1-human-gut-metagenome-genome-assembly--contig:-NODE-730-length-11452-cov-9.477319_pt1 | contig 11452 bp, 10 predicted proteins | sample MGYA00243693_ERZ654454 | MGnify/ENA primary metagenome ERZ654454 (study PRJEB26926, sample SAMN06164508) | human gut metagenome | biome: ENVO:00009003; feature: ENVO:2100002; material: ENVO:00002003... | reverse complement strand
CAAGCACTAATGGGGGCGACGCGTCTCGCGTCGGGCATTTTTCAGCAGCCTCGTCTCGCGTCAGTTTTTCTGCAGCCGCGTCCCGCGGAATTAAAGCAAAGGCTCGCAGGCGAGCGTGTAATTAGTGCTGTCTGCGAGCCTTTATTCTGTGTATGAACATTGCACTTTCCCGACGCGAGACGCGTCGCCCCCATTAGTGTTTGCGTTTGGTGCTTGCATTTGGTGCTTGCGTCTGGTGCTTGCGTTTAGTGCTTGCGTTTGGTGCTTGCGTTTATTTCACCCTCAGCTTTTTGCCCGGGTTGATGGTGTTGCCTTTTATTTTGTTCAGTTTCTTCAGCTTTTCAACGGTTGTACCGTTCTTTGCTGCAATCTCGTAGAGCGTGTCACCCTTCTTCACCGTGGTGCTCTTCTCCCTTTCTTGAGACTTTTTGCGGTTCTTACTTGACGACTTGCTTGACGACTTTGACGACGACCTGCTGCCCCTCGACGATGACTTGCTTGACGACTTGCTCTCTGACCTTGACGATGACGCACTTTGCGACGCCTTGCTGTCGGTTGAGGCCGAGCGAGAGCGGCGGCGCGAGGCCACACTGCGGTTGTCGAGTTTTTCGTCCACCTCCACGGTGGCACGGCGTGTCATCAGTTCGTCAGCGTTGTAGTTGTACACCGAGTCCTTCAGGTCGATAAGCGTGTTGAGCGTTTCGGTGGGCAGACAGAGCGACATGAGTCCCGCCGAACCTGGTATGAGGTCGGTGCGATACTGCGGGTTGAGTGCGCGTATGGCCTCGATGTCGATGTTGCAAAGGTCGGCTACCTGCTTCATATGTAAGTCGCGGCTCACCATGATGGTATCGGTAGTGACGGGAATTTTCGTCTTCATCGGGCAAATGTTATGCTCGCAGTAATAGTTCATGATGTAGTTGGCCGCAATAAATGCCGGCACATAACCGCGTGTCTCGCTGGGCAGATAGGGGTAGATAGTCCAGTAGTCGCGCACCCCGTCGGCGCGGTGAATAGCCTTGTTCACCGTGGTCGGGCCACAGTTGTAGGCGGCAATTACCAGGCTCCAGTCCTTGTATATCTTGTACAAGTCGCGCAGGTAGCGCGCTGCGGCCCACGAACTTTTGTAGGGGTCCTGTCGCTCATCGACAAGGCTGTTCACCTTGAGGCCGTAGCGCTTGCCCGTAGCCAGCATGAACTGCCACAAGCCCACCGCACCGGCAGAACTCTTGGCGCGGGGCTCGAGTGCCGACTCAATGACGGGCAGATACTTCAGTTCGAGCGGCAAACCATAGTAGTCGAGCGCCTCCTCAAATATGGGTATGTAAAAGTTTCCGGCACCCAAAGCGTATGACACGGTGCGACGCAGGCGTCCGCTGTATTGGTCGATAAACTTTTGCACCACCTGGTTGTAAGGCATCTCCATCACCACCGGCAGGCGGCGCAGACGCTCCTGATACTCCTCGGCGGTGAAGGTCGGGTTGTAGTCGGGGTTGACACACGTGGTGTCGGGGTAGAGATACTTTTTGGCCATCCACTCTCCCAGCAGCGAGTCGCAGTCGGCCGACATGCCCTCGGGCAGGTCTATCACCTCGTCGCGTCCGTTTTGGTCGTTGTGTACGGTAATTTCGTTTTGCGCTGTGGCAGACATAAAGCCGGCCGCCAGTGCTACAATCAATGTCTTTAAGCGTTTCATCAAAAAAAGTGTGTATCTTTTGTATTGTTGGCGCATGGTGTGCCTTAAAATGCCAAACGTTAAAGCGTGAAGCTTAAAACGTCAAGCTGCAGCCCACGCCGTAGGCCGAGCGTCCCGACGATGAGCCGAGCAAGGCAGGCTGCCCTATGACAGCCGGTTCGACACGCATGCTCAAGTCGGGCGAGATGTCGAACACCGAGAGTTGTGCGTCAACGTATGCGTCGACTACCGAGAGCAGGTACACGCCCACAAAGCAGAAGGCGCTCAAGTCGCGGTAGCGGCGGTAAAAGTTCTTTTTGCGTTTGAATATGTTCTTAAATTGGTCCTCGCGCCCTGTAATGTCGTAACGTGGTGGCAACATGTCAAGGTACGAGTTGGTGTTAGGGTTGTCGTCCATGATGTCGAGATAAGCCTGCGAGTAGTCGCGGTACATCATCTGGTTCCACATCAGGGCATAGGCGCAACCCAAAAAGCCGCCGTATATGAAAGGCAGTTTCCAGTATTTGCGGTTGTAAATTTGTCCGGCGCCGGGACACACCAGCGACAGCCACAGCGCCTTGGTGGGATTAGGCACAAACACCTTGGGCTTGCCCCCCTTGCCGTTGGCGGGCAGTGTGGCGGGGTGTGCCTTCAGCGAGTCGGCAGTGTGTTGCAGTCTGGCCGTGTCCACGGGCATGACCATTGAGTCGGGGTCCGACGCCAGTTCGGCCGCCATGCGGTCAAAGTCGGCATCGGCATCGGTGCTGTGTTCGCGGGCCAGTTCGTCGGGCGTTTTCACTGTGTCGGGGCGCATGGCAGGGCAACCGGTGCGTGCGGCAGCAAAAACGGCTAAAGCCGGAACCCCGTTTGAGGCTCCGACTTTGGCCGTATTTTTTGCATAAAGCGCCAGTGCTTGTGAGCATGCGAGCATCACCATCAGCACCACGCTCCGTAGTGTATGCGAACTCATTGACTATAAGTAGGTGTTCTATATTATTTTATACATCAGCAGGTGTCATTTCCGCACCGAAAGTGCGTTATCGGGACGTATCTGCCCCCCCTTGTTCTCGGTCACATAGCCCGGACATCCACTTAATATATGGTGTATCTCGATCAGATTTTGTCGAGCAGCGTGATGATGTGCTCAAGTTCCTCCTCTGATGCAAAAGGAATGCTGATTTTGCCTTTGCCCTGTTGCGAGCACGTCATTTGCACCTTTGTGCTGAAGCGTTCCGACAGTCTGTTGCGCAGTTCGGTGTACTCCTCGGGCAGTCGTTTTGTGGCTGTTTTGCTTTTGAGTGTGTGGCGTCCGCTTTTCAGCGTTTCGCCGTTGTTAAGTGCTTTGACCATCTCTTCCACCTGTCGCACCGAGTAGCCCTTTTCGCGTATTTCGTTAAAGAGCTTCACCTGCAGCGATGGTTTGTCCAGCCCCAGCAGTGCACGTGCATGTCCTTGGTCCACCTCCTTGTTCTGCAGCGCCACCTGCACCTGTGCGGGCAGTTTGAGCAGTCGCAGATAGTTGGCTATGGTAGCGCGGTTCTTGCCCACCTTTTCCGACAGCTTGTCTTGAGTCAGGCTGTACTGCTCAATGAGGTTTTGGTAGGCCAGAGCTATTTCGATGGCATTCAAGTCCTCGCGCTGAATGTTCTCCACCAGCGCCATCTGCATCACGTTCTCGTCGTTGGCGGTGCGTATATAGGCCGGAATGTTGGTCAGCCCTGCCAGTTGTGCTGCACGCCAGCGTCGTTCGCCGGCAATGATTTGGTAAGTGCCGTCCTCCATCTGCCGCAGCGTGATAGGCTGTATGATGCCTATTTGGCGTATGCTCTCGGCCAGCTCTTGCAGTGCTTCGGGCTGGAACTCGCGGCGCGGCTGGTTGGGGTTAGCCTTGATTTTGAACACCGGCACTTCGTTGATGCTCGACGACCCGCTGGTGTGAACCTCCTCCTCGGTCGAGATGAGTGCGTCGAGCCCGCGTCCTAATGCTGGATATTTCTTATGTGTTGCCATACTTATTTTTCGTTCTTCTTAATAACCTCCTTGGCCAGTGCCAAGTGGTTCTTTGCCCCGGTGGAGTCGGCGTCGTACAATATGGCCGGCAGTCCGTGGCTTGGGGCTTCCGACAGTTTGACGTTGCGCTGGATAACCGTTTTGAACACCAACTCTTGAAAGTGTCGTTTCACCTCGTCGTATATTTGGTTGGCCAGGCGCAGGCGGCTGTCGTACATGGTGAGCAAAAAGCCCTCAATCTCAAGCTCGGGGTTAAGCTTCTTCTTTACTATCTTGATGGTGTTGAGCAGTTTTGAAATGCCCTCAAGTGCAAAGTATTCGCATTGCACAGGAATGATAACCGAGTTGGCCGCAGTCAGTGCGTTAACAGTGATGAGACCGAGCGATGGCGAGCAGTCGATGAGTATGTAGTCATACTCCTTGTCGAGCGGCCGCAGCAGGTTTTTCATCACAAACTCGCGTTTGTCAAAGTTCAACATCTCAACCTCGGCCCCCACAATGTTGATATTTGAGGGCACAATGTCGAGCCTGTCAATGTCGGTGGTGTAAATGGCCTCATGCACATCGTTGCCGTTGATGAGGCACTCATAGATGGAGCAGTCCACCTTGCTCAGGTCAACGCCCAGGCCCGACGAAGCATTAGCCTGTGAGTCGGCGTCAATCAGCAGCACACGTTTTTCGAGTGTGGCGAGCGAGGCTGCCAGGTTCATCGAAGTAGTGGTTTTGCCCACGCCACCCTTTTGGTTGGCCAAAGCAATAATCTTACTCATGTCGGTTGTTTATGGTTTTGAGGTTAAGAATAGCAGTGCTATAATAGGTTGCAAAGGTAAGAAAAAAACAGCGAACTCCTCCAACCATTAGCTATTTTTCGTATTTTTGCATAAGATAAGCTGCGGCTCGGCATAACATTCAAGTAAACTTGATGTTCTGCACTCACCTTGCACTATCTTTGCATAAGATAAGCAGCACTATGGCAACGGCCGTTGCCGCTGTGTGGCATACAACTCATTCTGAAACCTTTGTTTACAATGCGTCCATATCTGCTCATATCCAATGACGACGGCGTCGACGCGCCTGGCATCAAATTCCTTATCGAAGCCCTGCGTCCCTATGCCGACATGCTCGTCATGGCCCCCGATTCGGCCCGTTCGGGCTTCAGCTGTTCCATCACCTCGTCGCGGCCGCTCACCTACAAGGTGTTGCGACAGGAGGAGGGGCTCACCGTATGCGCTTGCTCAGGCACCCCGACGGACTGTGTGAAGATGGCGCTCAACCTGTTCAACGACCGCAAATTCGACCTCGTGATAGGTGGCATTAACCATGGCGACAACTCATCGGTCAATGCCCACTATTCGGGCACAATGGGCGTGGCCACCGAGGGCGCGCTGCAGGGCTATCCCGCTGTGGCTTTCTCGTTGTGCGACCACAGCATGGACGCCAATTTCGAACCTTTGCGCCCTTATTTGGTCGACTTCATGTTCAAGGCCATTGCCGTAGGGCTGCCCGAACTTACGTGCTTAAACATCAATTTCCCGAAAGCCGACAAGTTCAAGGGCATCAAAGTGTGCCGCATGGCCCACTCACGCTGGCAAAACGAGGTGGAACACCGCACCCACCCCTATGGCGGCGACTACTATTGGCTGGTTGGCGACTGCAAGGAACTCGAGCCCGAAGCCACCGACACCGACCGCTGGGCACTGGCTCACAATTATGTGGCCGTCACACCCACGCAACTCGACGTCACCGCCCGCGAACTGGTTGACGTGCTGAGAGAGGTGCTGTGATGACGGGCCAACGAGTTTACAGATAAGTATGTTCTGCATAATTTACAGTATTAAGGACAGAAAGCAAAGAATCGTAAGAAACTGACAAACTCACTCGTCAACCAGTTAACCCACCCCCATCAACCATCTTACCCATCACCCCGTCAACATATTCTGCCAACGCGTAATATAATGCAATGAGCAAACAGTCAATGAAATTCTTCATCATAGCCGGCGAGGCCAGTGGCGACCTGCACGCGGCCCACCTCATGCGTGCCATCAAGCAGCAATGCCCCGGTGCCGAGTTCCGCTATTATGGCGGCGAACAGATGCAGGCCGAGGGCGGCACCCTCTTGTGCCACTATCGCCAACTGGCCTACATGGGATTTGTGCAAGTGGCCTTGCACCTGCGCACCATTCTACGCGGCATGGCCCGTTGCAAGCGCGAAATTGAGGCATGGCAGCCCGATGCACTGATATTGGTGGACTACCCGGGTTTTAACCTCAAAATGGCACGCTATGTCAAACAGCGCGCCATTTGTCCTGTGTTCTACTACATATCACCCAAAATATGGGCTTGGAAGGAACACCGCATCAATGCCATACGCCGCGATGTCGACCGCTTGTTCTCGATACTCCCCTTCGAGGTCGACTTCTTTGAGCGCAAGCACCATTATCCCATATCATATGTGGGCAATCCCACTGTGGACGAGGTGTCAGCCTACTGCCACACGCATGGCACCCCCGTGCCCGACGGCCGCACCATTGCCCTGCTGCCTGGCTCGCGCCGGCAGGAGATAACCGACAACCTCAGCCGCATGCTGTACGCTGTGCGCCCCTGGGCTTCGACCCATCATATTGTGGTAGCCATGGCTCCGGGCGTCGAACCTGCATTTTATCATGGCATCATGCACGCCGCAGGCATTACTCCCGACAGTGTGAAACTGGTCAGCGGCCGCACCTACGAGCTGCTCTCGCATGCACAGGTCGCCCTCGTTACGAGCGGCACTGCCACACTCGAAACGGCCCTGTTCCGTGTGCCGCAGGTGGTGTGTTACTACATGCGTTGCGGCTGGTTCATATCGCGTGTGCGCCCCTATTTCCTCAAGGTGCCCTACATCTCGTTGGTCAACCTTATAGCCAGACGCGAGGTAGTGCCCGAGTTGGTGGCAGATGGCATGAATGTGACGGCTCTCCGTGCACATCTCACTCAGTTGTTGGACGACAAATCCCCTGTGCGCCAAGCCCAGCTGCAGGGATATACCGATGTGGCAGAACGTCTCGGACTGCCTGGCGCGCCACAACGGGCTGCCACCGAAATGCTCACACGCTTGGGCAAGTAAATATCTGTTGAATGATTGACGGGTTGACAAGTAAGCATGCCTTTTACTATTTATTGTGTTGAATACAAAAGGGAAAGGAAAGTGAGAACTTGACCAAGTTGCCCCCTAACCCGTTAACCCTCTAACCCATTAACCCCCTAATATGTCATTAGCAAAATTTGAGAGCGAAGTAAAGCTCGTACCGCAAAATCAGGCAGTGGTGTTCAGCCGCTTTGCCGATCTCAACAATTTGGCCGCCATCAAGGAGGCCTTGAGCAATCCCGAAGTGCAGCAACGCATCAGCCAGCAAGTGCCGGCTGACAAATTAGGCGATTTGCAAAAGTATGCCGAGGGCCTTACATTCGAGACCGATGCTCTGCACATCAGTTCGCCCATGGGCAATATCACCCTGCGCGTGGTAGAGCGCGAGGAGCCCAAGTGCATCAAGTTTGCCTCAGAAGGCTCGCCCGTGCAGCTCTATGTGTGGATACAACTGTTGCCGCATGGCGACATGGCCTGCAAACTGCGCGTCACCGTGGGCGCCGAGGTCAACTTCTTCATGAAGGGCATGGTAGCCAAACCCCTGCAGCAGGCGGCCGACGGACTGGCCAACATGCTCAGCGCCATTCGCTGACCACACGGGCGTGAATAAGGGCCAGACCGTGTCCTACCATAATAAGTTAACGGGATAACAAGTTTACAGATTTATTACCCGTCAACCTGTTACCCCGTTAGCTTGTCCACTCATTTACTAATTTCGCCAAAGCGTAAAGTAATTATGAAAATAACAGTAGCCAACCCCATATACGATTCTGTGTTCAAATTCATGATGGAAGATGAACGCATAGCCCGCACCGTACTCTCGGCCTTGCTCAAAAAGGAGGTACTTACTGTTGAGATGCGGCGCCATGAGCACCCCAATGTCACACGTGACAATTTGTCGATGTTCAGAATAGATTTCGCCGCAAAGGTGCGCGAGAGCGACGGCTCGGAACGCTTGATATTGATAGAGTTGCAAAAGACTTGGCTCAACACCGAAACCCTGCGCTTCCGCCGTTACCTGGCAGCCCAATACAATGCCGAGGAAAACATGCTGAAGGAAGAAGAGCAGCGATGCTACGCCATGCCCATGGTGGCCGTGTATCTGCTTGGTCACCGTGTGGGCGACATCGAAGAGCCTGTGGTGTACGTTAATCACAAGGCTTTTGACTATGATGGCCGCGAGGTGGCAAACTGCGACACGGACCCCTTTATCAACAGTCTCACACACGACAGCATTATTGTGCAGATACCTTTGCTGCATGGCAAAATCAACAACCGCCTCGACAAGGTGTTGAGCGTGTTCGACCAAACACTGGTAGCGGACAAAAACCAGCACGTTATCAACCTTGACGGCAAATTGTACGAAGACGACCCCGACATGATGCACTTGCTCCACCGTTTGGGCCTTGCCACCATGAATGCCGATTTGCGACAGGAAATGAACGACGAGGACGAATATTTCTCAGCTATCGAGGATCGTGACACACTGCTGATGGAAGCAAAGGCAAAACTGTCGGATTTGGACGCACAGCTATCAGATGTAAATTCGCAGCTATCAGATGCCAACGCACAGCTATCTGATGCCAATGCACAACTATCAAATGTAAATTCACAGCTATCAGATGCCAATGCGCAACTATCAGATGCCAATGCACAGCTATCAGATGCCAATGCACAGATACGTTCAATGGCACAAGCAATGTACCACAATGGTGTGTCCTTGGAGGTAATAGCGCAAAGTATGAACTGCCGCATTGATGATTTGAAAGCATTGTTGGGATTGTCGTAAAATATTGCCAGCAACCAGTTTCAGCACGATGGTGCCCCCGTGCTTAAATAACAAAATATCGCTGTCTGGTAAAAGTCTAAAGCACATTGTAATAATGCTTTTGCCCTTACAGGGCGCGACTACTCCAACACGTGATACCCAGGGTGTCGCTACGCTTGCCCTGGGCTATGGTCTCCATTGGGCCTTCAGCCCGCACTTGCACATACACTTCTACTATACCGTAATTAGCAACGAGACTGTGCATTGGTTCTAACATAGCCTCTCTACCACGAGCATAGAAATGAGCACTATGATTTTAGCAAGTGCGGGCTGAAGGCCCAATGGAGCACATAGCCCAGGGCAAGCGAAGCGACACCCTGGGTATCACGTGTTGGAGCAGTCGCGCCCTGAAAGGGCAAAAGCATTAAAACCTATCATGGACAACGTGATTGCTATCGTATTTCATACATGCTTTTATGCCAATAAAAGCTCTGCAGCCATGTGCAGCCAACTAAAGGGGGTTACTTTTTGAAATAAAGAGCATGATGCGCTATTTATAAAGGATTTAAGACGGAAAAAGTAGCGTCTTGGCGTTTGACAGCAATAATAACAAAACGGCTCCGACAACATCACGTCGTCGGAGCCGTTATATGTCGGGCAGCGCAGTCACTACTCGGGAAATGACTCTACGCACCCTTATCTTCTTTCCTTAACAACCCTTTTACCCGAGTATTTAACCTAACCTATCTATGAGAAATGAATTGACCCAGCCTTTATCTTGTCATCTTCGCAGACTTGAGATAGCAACCTTTGTAAGGATCAATCCACATTACTTTCGAGTTTTAATGAAAACGTAAACAAGTCGCACGCTACTGCTTTTGTGTGTTACACGCAGGGGCCATACCGTGGTATGAAGTTTAGTCGTGTGTGTCGTAGTTCCTTTGCGTTTTTGTGTTGGTCAATGGAGAGTGTGTGTCGGGCCACGCGTGCTTTGTTGTGTAGCACAAGCGCACCGGCTACTTGTCTCATTTTCACGATGCAAAGATACAACGACACCCCGCCATGCCCTTTACACATATGTTGCATTGATGCGTAAATGCGTACTCATGCAACATTTGTGCGCACGAATGCAACATTTGCGCGCAAACGGCCTGTCAGAACGGCCAGAGCAGCGGTACTACAAGCACGGTAATGATGAGCGATATGATGTTAAGCGGCAGTCCGATACGCACAAAATCGGCAAAACGGTAGTTGCCCACACCCTGCACTATCAAGTTGGTCTGATAGCCAATGGGGGTGCTGAAACTGGCCGAGGCGGCCATGCAGATGGTTACGAAAAAGGGCATGGGACTTACGTCCATGTGCTGCGCAATGCTCAACGACAGCGGAAAGGCGAGCGCGGCGGCAGCATTGTTGGTCATGAGTTCGGTAAACACATTGGTGATGACAAACACCACGGCGAGCAACACCACGGGACTGCAGCTGTGGCTCAATCCTACAGCAAACTGTGCCACGAGGTCGGCCATGCCGGAGTTTTGCATGGCGCGGCTTATAGCAAAGGCCGAGGCTATGGTAATGAGTATGTCCCACGATATGAATTTGGTATACTTGCGGGCCGGAAATATGTTGAGCCAGGCCATGATGACTGTGACAACGCTTACAAAGAAGAACATGTCGAGGTGCATGCGCGGAGCGGCCTGACGCACTGCGGGCAACTCGCCCACCGTGGCGCCCACTATCATCAGAAAGAGGAGGAGTACCGACAGCCAACACTTCCAACGGGGCATTTTGTAGTCGGTCTCTTTGCCATTCGACACCATGAGGAAGAATGATGAGTCGCCCCAGTTCTGCATAAAGTCATTGTCGGCCAGCAGCACAAGGGTGTCGCCTTCGTGAAAGCGTTCGCGGCGCATGTCGTGCATAATCATGGTCACACCGCCGCGCTTGAGCTCTAATATGTCGGCACCATACTTGCGCTTGAAGTCGAAGTCGATGATGCGGCGGTTGATGGCCGGAAAGCGGGCACCGAGCACCACCTCGATGCGGTGCAGACCGCGATCCAACTCGCTGGGCTGCGTCTCTTCGTTGCGGTCATTGCGGGCTGCGGGGAGCAACTTCGACGAGAAGGCCCAAATGTAGAGCAGTCCTGCAGCGGCTATGATGATGCCCACCTTGCCAAGCTCAAACATGCTGAACCCGCCGTAGCCGGCATCTATCACCATGCCATGCACCACAAGATTAGTGCTGGTACCTATGAGTGTGCACACACCGCCTAATATGGTGGCATACGACAGGGGTATGAGCAGTTTGGTGGCGGCCACCCCATACTTTTCAGCCCAACGTTTTATCATGGGGGCGAATATCACTACCACGGGGGTGTTGTTGAGAAAGGCTGATATAAAGGCTATCACCGGCAGCATGCGTGCTTGCACTTGTCGCTCGCCTGCGCCTTGCTGGTGTGGCAGCAAACGGCGCAGGAGTGCTTCGAGCAGACCCGACCGGCGCACGCCTTCACTCACAAGGAAGAGCATGGCAACGGTTATCATGCCTTTATTGGCAAAGCCTTCGAGTAGTTCTTTGGGCGACAATATGCCGGCACACATGAACACTACAGCGCCCGAGAAGAGTATCAATCCCGGACGCATTCTGTCCTTTATCAATGCTGTGATGACAAAGAACAATACGATTATTACAAATAGTGCGTGCAATGTGAAGATGCTAATATGTTAATGTGCTAATATGGCAATATGGTAATGGGGTAATGAGGTAATGGGCGGCCGAGGCGCAGCTTATGAAGATAAAAGTTACTCAAGTTTTGGATTTAACAAGGGCGGGCTGAAGGCCCAATGGAGCACATAGCCCAGGGCAAGCG
>ENA-UAKZ01000729-UAKZ01000729.1-human-gut-metagenome-genome-assembly--contig:-NODE-729-length-11461-cov-5.834035_pt1 | contig 11461 bp, 7 predicted proteins | sample MGYA00243693_ERZ654454 | MGnify/ENA primary metagenome ERZ654454 (study PRJEB26926, sample SAMN06164508) | human gut metagenome | biome: ENVO:00009003; feature: ENVO:2100002; material: ENVO:00002003... | reverse complement strand
GAGATTAGCGAGTGTCTCGTGGGCTCGGAGATGTGTATAAGAGACAGATGTTATAATTATATAGATAATTGCGAAACTCATTATTTCAAAATGTACCTTATCCAAAGTCAAATACCCTACAGGAGAGTATTACCATGGAGCAAAATTTAAACTACTATAAAATATTTTATGAAACTGCCAGAATCGGCAGTATCAGCAAAGCGGCTGAAAATCTGTACATCAGCCAGCCTGCGGTTTCCAAATCCATCGCCAGATTAGAGCAGTCCCTGAACCACACTCTTTTTATACGCAGTAAAAAGGGAGTACGTCTCACGGAGGAGGGAAAAACGCTTTACCACCATTTATCCAATGCCTTTGATTCCATTGATACCGCAGAAAAAACATTAAAGCGGATTGGGCAGTTTGGCATCGGACAAATCCGCATCGGCGTGTCCACCTCCCTTTGCAAACATGTCCTGCTCTCCTATCTCCAGGATTTTATCCGGGATAATCCCCATGTAAAGGTGTCCATCGCCTGCAATCCCACCTTTGAGACAATCCAGTTATTAAAACAGGGAAAAATTGATATCGGACTGATATGTGATACGACGCTGGATAAAGGCTTTCATTTTATGCCGGTCAAATCCATTCATGATACCTTTGTGGCAACCCAGACCTATTTGGACAACCTGATGCTCCGGGAACAGGATGCCATTACCCATAACAGCAGGGAAGCCGAAAACGAAGCCTTCTCTTCTATCCCCAATATGACAGGTCTCTTTTTGTTCACGGAAAAAAATGAAGTGCCAGCTATATCCAGCCCCATGGGCGGAAAAGAAATTTTAGAAAAATCCAACCTGATGCTGTTGGATAAGGGAAATATTTCCCGCATCTATATTGATACCTTTTTTGACAGGAACCATATCCATCCAGGACAGGTTCTGGAAATCAACAATATGGATTTGTTAATTGATTTTGCCTCCATCGGAATGGGAGTAGCCTGTGTAGTACGGGAATTTGTTTCGTCTTATATTGAATCCGGACAGGTTTTGGAGATACCTTTAGGCTACGACATACCGGAACGTACAGTAGGCTTTATCTATGACGAACACAATCTGAACACCACCGCCAAAAAATTTCTGGACTTGTGCAAATCTGAAGAGTAGACAGGCTTATCTTTATAGAATAATCAGCTTCTTATCTGACCGGGACAGCGTTTCGTACCCTTCCTTCTTCACCACCACTAAGTCCTCAATCCGGACGCCAAACCTGCCTGGCAGATAGATACCCGGTTCATCCGTAATTACCATATTCTCTCTGGTAATGACACTGCACTTGGGAGAAAACCGGGGTTCCTCATGAATATCCAGCCCGACACCATGCCCTAAACCGTGTCCAAAATATGCTCCATATCCACAAGCCCTGATGTAATCTCTGGCAACCGCATCTATCTCACTACAGCGTATGCCTTCCCGGATGCTATCCAGTGCCCGGAGGTTAGCATCTAATACAATCTGGTACACTTTTTTCATTTCCTCTGTTGGTGCACCCACCGCCACGGTTCTTGTCATATCCGAGCAATATCCCTGATATACACAGCCAAAATCCATGGTCACGAAATCACCCTTTTCCACCCGCCTGTCTGTCACCTGGGCATGGGGCATGGAGGAATTGGAACCACTGGCGACAATGGTGTCAAAGCTTAATCGGGAAGCCCCCTGCCTCTTCATGAAAAATTCAAGTTCCAATGCAATTTCTGTCTCTGTAATTCCCGGTTTTATTCTATCCAGTATATAAGAAAATGCCGCATCCCCAATTGCCTCTGCCTTTGCCAGCTTTGTAAGCTCCACATTATCCTTCACCATTCTGCAGGCATTCATGCTGTCGCTGGCGGTCTGGAAGGAATAATCCTTACAAGCCTCGGAAAGCCTCCGATAGCTTGCCAGCTGCATGGTGTCTTCCACGGCAATGCAGGCCTTTTCCATGCATCCGTCCTGATTCCTCCCTTTTTCTCCATATATCCGGTCTAATAAGCCTTTTACCACCTGCCCATAACCAGTCTGTTCCAGCTTAAGCAGTACAAGCTCCGGACATTCCTTTTCCACCTGCTCATAATAACGGGAATCCGTAATAATGTAACCGGATTCCTGTCCATCCCCGGAAGCTTCCCCATTCTCCGAAGCATTCCCCTTTATTGCCATGAAAAACATTGCTTCTCCACCGGTAAACCCCGTGTAATAGTACAAATTGGACGGACTGTCAAGCAATACCCCATCTATCTGCTTATCCTGCATTAAATGTCTCAAATTATTTCTTCTCTTTGCAAACATACATTCATGCTCCTTATTATTTCTTCCAGATTATCAGAATTCGTATCAATCACTGCATCCGCTGCCTCCTCATAGAGAGGCTTCCGTTCTCTCATCAGACTGCAGATTTTTCCATAGGGATTTTCTCCCTGCAGCAGTGGACGGTCCGAATTGCCCTTTACCCTCTCATAAATTACCTGAGGGGCTGCTGTCAGATAAAACACCCTGCCAATTTCTTTCAGCAGCTGCGCATTTTCTTTTCTGAGAGGCATTCCTCCGCCGGTTGCCAATACCGTATTCCTTACATGATTCCTCAAATCCGTTAAAACCTCTGTCTCCGTTTTGCGGAAAGCCGCTTCTCCATCCTCTGCAAAGATATCGGAAATGGATTTGCCTGCCTGCTCTTCAATATAGGCATCCGTGTCCAGAAACTCCATATGCAGCTGACGTGCCAGCTCTTTCCCAACAGTGGTTTTTCCGCTTCCCATAAATCCGATTAATACAATGTTATCCTTCGGATATACCTTACGCTTCAACTCCACATAAATATCCTCAATGATATCCTGCGGAACTGTCATATGATTCCACAGCTCATAAGCGATAACTCCCTGGTACAACAGCATTTTCAAGGCGTTATACGCCCTTCCCCCATTCTCTGTAACCAGCCTCATGAACCGGGTCTTGGCAGGATTATAAATCAAATCCACTCCAACCGTTACCTTTTTATAAAATGCCGGGTCATCCAGCACAACATTTTCTATTTCAGGGGACAAGCCAATGGAGGTTGCCTGGAACACAATCAAATTCTCCTCCTGGATTTCTCTATAGGCATCCAGCGGTATGGGTATGACAACCCCGGACGGATTTTCTGTTGTGTCATGGCGGTTTTCTCCAAAGACCCGGTTCATACTCTCCGCTATCTGTTCTGCCTTCTCTACGGTACGGTTTAACAGATAAATCCGTTCCGCTCCCTCCAGCAGGCACATATACACCACCGCCTTGGCAGCTCCGCCGGCACCCAAAATCACAACCACCCTGTTTTTTAAAGTAATTCCGTCCTCTCTAATCTGCCGCCGTAAGCCTGACATATCCGTATTATAACCCTTATATCCATGTTTTTCTTCCATCCTTACAAGAGTATTCACAGCTCCAATCTGTTTTGCTGCCTCATCAATTTCCACAAGACTTTCCATAACCCGGTTCTTATGGGGAACCGTCACATTCAGACCCTGTATATTTAACGCATAGGCGCCCTTTACTGCCTCTGTCAGCCCGTCTGTTTCCACTTTAAAGGGAACATACACACAGGAATTACCCATTTTCTCACTGATTCCGTTATGAATCACCGGCGATAACGTATGACCTACCGGATTGCCAATCAGCCCGATTACCTGTGTGTGTCCATCAATATTCATAATTCCCATCCTCTTTCTCTTCCATTTTTCAGTTATGCTCCTCCATGTTCCAAGCACTCATTTATCAAACTCATTCCTGCCTAAATGATATTTTTTCCGATAACTCCATTTTACAAGCTTTTCCGGAATACGCTTTAGTATAATCTGAATCTCTTCCTTCGGATTAATCGGCTCCAATAATATGCTGTAAATTCCCGCAGCATTCGCCCCCCAGATATCCGTAAAAATCTGGTCTCCCACAAACAATGTATCCTCCACAGTTGTACCAAGCCGCTCCATTCCCTCTATATATCCCCGTTTACCGGGCTTCCATGCTTTGTACACATACTCCACCTGTAATGGCTCCGCAAACCTTCTCACACGCTGTTCGTCGTTGTTGGAAATCAGACAGACCCCGTAGCCTAATTCCTTTATCCGGTTAACAAAAGCCTTTGCCGCATCATCCACAGGCTCATCATGGGGAACCAGTGTATTGTCAATATCAAATAAAATTCCCCGGTAGCCCTGCCGGTAATATGCTTCAACCGGTATATCTTCCTTTTTATTAAAATACTTTTTGGGATAAAATAGCATAGCAATTAAATTATAGGCCATATTTTACCCTCGATTCTCTGAGTGATGCTCTGGCATCTTTTACCCTCCCTGCCTCTATCTGCTTTATGACACATATCTGAAATTTCCGATGTATTCTTCAAATCTTTAATAGGAATAATTTGTGGCATAATATCGCTCTCCTTTCGATGGAATTATTATACCATAATATGATATAATTAAAAGCACCTTATTCATAAAATCTATTTAGGGTATGGCACACATAAAAACGGTGTGAGGTTTTACCCTCACACCGTATCTTTTTAAATATGATATTTCGTCCGGTCGGAGATATCTCCAATTACACTGTTTTCCACTGTACCCTTCATGGTCAAATCCCATAGCTTTGGTATCAGATTAATCTTAATCCTCTGATATGAGGTCTTTCCATTGGTATCTGTAGCCTGGATTACAATATATGTATAATATCCACCATATACCTGGAAGTATTCCGGCTTCAATTGCAAATTCTTGTATCCATTTACATTGCCGTCTTCTGCATCATTCTTGTATTCCCTCAGCTTCGCCAGTTCCTTGGAAGCCAGCTTCTTGCTGTCCTTCGACTTCGTATTATACTGGGAAATCAGAACATGTTTTGCACTATTTGGTACATAGGAATTACTGTATGATACATTTCCGTCTTCATCCTCAATACCATAATCTAAATCATAGAATACATAAACCTCTCCTAAATCTGCCTTAGAGTCTACACGGACTTTGAAATCAAATTCTGGTGTCTCTTCATTATCATCCACATTGTAGTAATAATTTCCTTCACCGTCTACATTTAATTTCTCATTCTTATTCTGCGTAACCTCTGCACCATTTGTATCTTTTCTATGTACGCTAATCTTTGGTTTTATATTTGCATTTCGCACACTATTAACAATAATGTTAATAAATAACCGCCGCTCATCATTGTTATCACGCTTTGGACCGGTTACAATACTATGACCGGCACCGCAGTAGAACAGATTTCCCTTACTGTACAAATAGTAACTATTCATACCATCATGCGGGGTTGCTGCAAAATACGATGCACCACTCTTTGTGGTTCCTGTTCCTGCAGACAAGGTATACCATACGGCTACATCCTTATCCTCCATATCCAGCGCAAAGGTCTGGGCATGGGTGGTCGATATCTTTAACTCCGAACTGATTAGGTACGGATAGGTTGTAACAATACCCTTATTCACCTGGGAAGCTCCATTCGGTCCTTCCCCGTTTCCTTTCAGCTCATAACCCATATCCCATTGAATGCCATTTGCATCATAATCAACATATTTATATGGACTTGAATTCTGCCTGGTTGTAACCAATACATACGGGTCTGTCATTCCAACCGGAGAGTTGTAACCAAAGCTTGCCCACTGATCCTTTCTACTTCCGTTACCCAATCCATCTTTCAACATTTCCTCATTCCACTGTACATAATTATCGGTAACCGCACGTTCTGTGTAGAAATACAAGCTGGAATCCGCTGTTGTAAAATGCCGGTACCGAAGTGTTGTACTGCTGATGTTATTTAAACTCAGTGACGATATCTGCGGCAGTTCAAAGGTTGCCACGCCATCGCTATCCGTGCTCCTGGTATATACTGCTACATTATGTACAATGGTTACACTGTGCCCGGCTTTTAAGTTATCCGGAGTCCCCGCCGGAAATGCCAGCTGTACCTTCACGGTTAACTTCTCTGATAAATCGTTATGTACCGTACCCGTACCCGTTTCTGCAATACTGCCGGTACCGCTACTGCCAGAATCCACCAGGGAAACGGTATAATTTTTATCCTGATTACTTAACACAACGGTGGTATCATCTGAAAATGCCTTTGTGGTATTTGCCGGTGTTATAACCTCTTCTGCCTGCGGAATCGTCAACGTAACGCTTCCATTATTAATCTTTCCGGTAGCAACCTGTTCTTCACCGCTGGACACTATCCGGTATACATTAACGGTTGTTCCATCCGGCCACTGTTTATTATAATTATTACTATAATCATCATAATAGGCCGATACATTAACCGTAGTAGAACCATTTCCAGAAGGAGCACTTGTAACACTCTCTCCTGTTCCTGTAGCTTCATTTACCCAGCCGGTTGCAGTATGCGTATGACCTACCACCGTAACCGTCTGTGGACTATCAGCAGCAATGGTAAACTCGCCAAGCTTAGGTGTATTTTGAGGTCCGATAAGCCTTACAACATAATTTGCATCCACTGCCTGCGTTACAGCCTCCGTATACTCAAAGGAAGGCACACGGATTGTATCCGTCAGTTCTGTAGCAGCTGCCTCATTGTCTCCACCTTCGCCCTCTGCGGTACCGGTAACATGGAACCGGTCCATACCAAAGACTTCACGCAGATTCTTTGTGATATTCATAGCACCTGCTTTTTCATACTTGGTAGTGCTGTCATGGGTATTCAGCATACTGCCGCCACGGTTAACATAATCTGCAATCATCTGGCAGGCATCATCATTCATATCCTCACCACCAAAGTCCTCTGCAAATCCAAGTACAACCAGACTGTAATTCATTGCCATCCACTTATCTGCGGTATAGGAAAGACGGCGGTATTTTCTATATTCCTGCTTTGCCTTTACCACCTTATCCTTATACTTGATATAAGTGTTATATAAGGTCTTATAGGTAAAGAAATTGGAATTTGTATTAAAGTTATCTCCTGCATTATAGAACCATACCTTATAATAGTCGCCTGCCTCAGCAAATTCCTTGAAATGGTCTGACATTTTTATACCAGCCTTGCCATGCATTGCAATAAGCTCCGCTTTTAACGCTTCCTCCGCTGCAATGTAATTCGGATCCTGCTCTGCCGCCTCTAATTCACCAAGCTTTTGCTGCATTAACAGCTTATTCGCCTCAATTTCTTCATCCGTCTGCTTCTGAACCTGTGCAACCAAGTCCTCAAATTCATCTGCATACATAATATCAACATCAATATCGTAGTCACCGTTCTCACCAATCAGAGAATCTGCAAGATTAGACTCCCAGTCCTCATCCTGTTTTACAGAATCAAATTTGACAATACCAAACTTGTGCTCATGGAGACCCATATCAATGCCCTGATATTCACTCCGTGTACTGATTGTATTACGTCCAACAGTACCATTGCACAGAATATTGTATTGTGCACGGTACATATTTAACTGACATTCCGTACACAGATAAAGGGAATGACCGTCATTCTCCGGTGTCTGGTAACTGCTGTTATTCTTGATTGCCGCATCAAATGCATTCTTCACAGATTGGGTTCTTGGCATAATCTGAAGGATTTCAACCTCCTTCTTCTCTGCATCCTTATCTCTTTCATAATATGCATAGCCGGTAACCGAAGAAACCAGACCGGTATCTACATCCTTGGCAACCACCTTCCAGCTTATTATTCCATAGAAGTCCTCATCCAAATCATTGTACTGTAGCGTTACCGTAGACGGTTCCGCATTGCCATCTGCATCTGTCTTTTCACTATAGGTATATTCCTTTGTCTGTGCACACTCACCGGAACCGGAAATCGCACCCTCTGAAAATACACCGTTTCCATCTACATCAATATAAAGGGATAACTCAAACTTGTTGCCATTTGATTCTGTTGCCGGCTTTGCATATGCCGTAATCTTAAATCCATCCTCCAAACTGTTGTAAGAATTTGGATTGCCCTCCGAATACTCCTTCGGTGAACTTGTTACCGTTAAGGAAGGACGTACCGCCGAAGCATTGATAACTGCAACAATACGGTCATTAATAGCCGTGTCAAACACCGTAAGTGCAGAACCTAAGGTATTACCATATTTCCGGTCTGCATTGCCTTCGTCTAAGGTCACTTCATTATTAACGGTATCTAATCCCCAGACAACATTGCTGCCATCCTTTGAGTCATAAATGTAATCTAACAACTTATACATCCAGGAATCCGGGTCAATTTTCCGCAAAGCCATCTGCTCCAGACGGCTTCCCTCTTTCTCCTTGGACTCCTCAAAGGCTTCCTGCACTCTCTGTTCTACAATCACCGGCATGCCCTTGCTGACATACTCCTTCAGCTCCTCGTATTTGATATTGTTAATATCATTTCCGTTAAACTCAGTAACTGTGGTCTGCTTTTTACCACCCATATAAATCGTGCCATACGCATCCGCTGTTGTCTGCCCCGGCGTATTACTCACCTTTTCAGCCATGTTCCCATTATAAGTAGGAGCCGTCCTAAGCGTAACTAACTGACCGGTATGGGTAAACATGTCAAAAGAGGTCAGTACCTCCAATGCCGGCTCGCCGGTTATCCATCCTAAAAGCTGCTTATTTATGCCCGGCGTCAGTGCACTTGTATCCCCACCGATATATACCAAATCATAGGTTTCCAATACCACATCCTTTTTGGAGATAAACTCACTGGTGGACATCTGGTCAACCTGAATCTGGTTATAGGACAATCCGGTAGCATAGGCTATCTTCGCCCGGGACAAATCAAAATCGTAATACTCTGTACCGTCTTCCACCTCGTCCTTTGTCACACCGGACATTACCTCAGCCGGACTTGTATAATAATTTCCCTGCACACCAGAACTATACTGGATACCCGTTCCATTACTCCGGCTCTCTGCCAGCTGGGTATCAATCGGATAACACGGCTGCAGCTCCAGAACCCGGAATACCTTACCATTGGAACCATTGGTTCCGCTTCCCCGGTAATCCCCGGCATTAATGATATCTGCAATTGTCTTTGCACCATCTGTTCCGGCTTCTCCTGCATTATTCAGTGACGTAAAGAAACCATAGGATGTAGAAAGTATATGGGAATATCTGGATACTCCCTTGTTGCTTATCAGCAGTTCCATTAACTTCAAGTAATTATTGGATGGTGTATCCGGAGTGTCTCCGGAACCACCAGAGCCACTGCTTCGATAATCATATAAAATGTATTTACCGCTTTCCGATAATGTCTTTAACGCTGCATAAACAGAAGCATCAACTGTCTCATTCATTATGTTGTTTTCCAAAAGAACAAAATCGTAACCTGCCACCTCATCTGCTGTCAGATTATTCGGTGTCCGGAAGGTATAGTCCCATTTATTCGGTTTGCCATTTCCGTAGTATGCTGTGGAAATCAATGTGTTCTCATTCCCTGAGCTCATCTTATCATACATGGAGCCAGCCTCATTCTGATTTGAAGTAACCACCAGCACCTTACCGTTAGCAGTATTCAGATTTGTATTATATTTTACATAGTAGGAACCATTTCTTCTAAAGAAATCCTCTGCACTGACACCCTGCTCCCAGGCAAAGGTCTTAAAACGGATATGGTTATTGGAAATAACATTAATTAAATCACTATACTTCGTACTCCCTGTAATAGTTCCGCCGTTATTCTTCGTAACATAATCCATAATAACCGGTTTGTTCTTTCCCAAAGAATATGTATGAAGATAATTATATACATCCTCACTCATACTTCCGTCATACGCCGTATAACTAGGGCTGCTGATATAAATTAAATCCGCATTGTCCAGTATCTCACGGATAGAAGATGCTTCCCCTGTAATATTAGAGTTGATATTCTCATCCAGACTTGTGCCGCCTGTAACCTTAATGGTGTCTAATTTAATTTTACCACTCTTCATGACACCCTTTGGGTCTGTATCACTGTTGGCATCCACAACGTATTTCTTAAAAGAACCGCTTGTTATATAACTGCCCAAATCCGAAGCGGATGCAGAAGACGGAATAATTTCAACAATATTATAGTTCTCCGCACCTGTACTCTTATTAGAATTCTGAATAATCAAGTCAATATTACTTGTGTAATCGGCTTCAATCGTTGCTCCCCGCCTTGTCAAATCAGAACTTATCTTATCACTTTTTCCGGAAGTAGCAATAGAATAAGAAATTATAGAGGCTGATATAATCGCAACTGCCAAAAATGATACCATTGCAATAATTTTTTTCTTTGACATTTTTCTTCTCCCTTTCTTCCTTAATTCTATTACGGTGTTGCTCCACCGCCGCTGCTACCTGAACCTGCTTTTTTATAAGTATTCTGTGGCCGCACCGTTAATACCTGCGAGTTTCTAAAATTAATCGTATCTGCCGAATTGAATTTATAACCATTTATCTCGAATAATGCATCTGCCAATAAAGCATTTCCCTCTGCATCTGCCGACAGATAAAAATCCGTCAGGTTCTTTGTCAGACGCCCGGTGTCACCGGATAAATGATCTACATTGTATTTTGCCGTATTGAACCTTTCTGTTGTATCCTTGCCTAAGTCACTATCCTCCGATGAACGGTACATATATATACTGCCGCCATCCGTAGTGTATTTAAAACGGTAAATCACATTACACAGGTTTTCATAATCGGTTCCGTCTGGATTTGTTCCGGAAACCGTATATTCTGCATAGATATATGCCGGCTGTATATACACATATGTTTCCGTTCCGCTCACCTCCTGTTTTAACACCCGGAAAGAACGAACATCAACAGGAGGTGATTCCAAATCCCCGAGTAAGGGATAGAATGTATCCTTCTTTTCTCCCAGCAGCTGATATGTATCCATATCAATGATGACCTTCCGCTCATTCGTCGCTGTAGGCGGTTTTACATAGTTCCCATAGTTATCCGACACCAGTCGAAAATCAATCTTCTCTTTTTTATCCTTGGTCAGGGTATCGATTGCCGTTGGGCTAAGAGATTCTGTCCGGCTTCCACTTGTCTTCTCCAACAGATATGTACTGTCACCGGAAGGGCTCACACAAATATAATTCGCCTGCATCAGGCTGTCAGCCAAGTTTGTCATAACCTCGTTGGCTTCTTCCTGAACCTTCAGATTCTGCTTGGTCTTCTTCTCTGCTGCCGATGTTGAACTCATAAACTGGGTAACCATCAACATGATAATTGAGAGCAATGCCATACTGATTAAAAGCTCAACAAGCGTGAAGCCTCTGTTTTTATTCATTTGTTCCTGCACTGGCTTCACCTCCCTACTTCACATAATGGTTGCCCGTATCCGCATCCAGATATACCGTAGCCACCACATTGTTATTATACACAATCTCATAGGTACCTGCCCCATAACGGACTGAACCGTTTGATTTGTTAAATTCTATTACTGTCTCTTATACACATCTCCGAGCCCACGAGACACTCGCTAATCTC
>ENA-UAKZ01000723-UAKZ01000723.1-human-gut-metagenome-genome-assembly--contig:-NODE-723-length-11501-cov-5.355059_pt1 | contig 11501 bp, 10 predicted proteins | sample MGYA00243693_ERZ654454 | MGnify/ENA primary metagenome ERZ654454 (study PRJEB26926, sample SAMN06164508) | human gut metagenome | biome: ENVO:00009003; feature: ENVO:2100002; material: ENVO:00002003... | reverse complement strand
TACGAGATTAGCGAGTGTCTCGTGGGCTCGGAGATGTGTATAAGAGACAGAAAGGGAGTATTTCAAAACGATTATGACATTATTGAAGCGTCTGATGGAATGGAAGCAGCGAATCAAATTGAGAATAATCAAAATATCGTATTAATTCTACTGGATGTCATAATGCCTGTAATGGATGGCTTTGAAGTATTGAATTATTTGAAAAAAAGAGATTTGTTAGAAAAGTTTCCGGTGATATTGATTACCGGTGAGACGGTTCTTAACAGTGAAGAACAGGCTTATTCTTTTGGTGTTGCTGATGTAATACATAAACCATTTTATCCGCATATTGTACAGCGGAGAGCACAGAATATTATTGAATTATATCAGAATAAGAACCATATGGAAGAACGTATTAAGGAGCAGGAGAAGGCAATCCTGGAGAAGGAAAAGAAAATCCGTGAAAGTAATGAGTTTATGATTGATGCGCTTAGTTCAGTAGTGGAATTCAGAAACCTTGAGACTGGTGAGCATATCAAGCGTATTAAATATTTTACTAGGATATTATTAAAATATTTGACGAAATATTTCCCTGAATATGGGTTGACGCAGCAGCAGGTAGATGAGATTTGCAGGGCAGCGGCGTTACATGATATTGGTAAGATTGGAATTCCAGATTCCATTCTTTTAAAACCGGGTCGTTTGACAGCGGAAGAATTTGAAGTTATGAAAACACATACTACAATTGGTTGTGAAGTCTTAGAAAAATTCCGTGAAAACCAGACTGGTGAATTTTATCAGTATTGTTATGATATATGCCGTTATCACCATGAAAGATGGGATGGTAACGGATATCCGGATCATCTGGCAGGGGAGGAAATACCGATAAGTGCCCATATTGTTGCCATTGCGGATGTTTATGATGCTTTGGTAAGTCCTAGAGTATATAAGAGCATGTATGCCAACAACATTGCATATAATATGATTATGAACGGTGAATGTGGACAATTTTCACCGGATGTACTGGAATGTTTTGCTCTTGCCAAAGAAGATTTCTTCAATATTGTGGAAGTGATTAAGATGTTTGATTTTTCATCGTGAGTTCGGAAATAGGCAGCAAAAATAATTGTTTTTGTTGCCCATTTTTAGCCACAATTGAGGAGGGATACATATGCAACAGGGAGAAAACAGTATTTTTCCCATGAATGAAGCTTTGGAAATGATTATAATGTTTGATGCTGTGGGAAAAATTTCTTATGTGAATGAGACAGCCCGCCAAAAACTGGAATACGATGATGATTTATGTGGCAAGCAGATTGGTGATGTATTTCCTAATGTCTTTTCAGTGCCAGACATTAATTTTGATGATAATGTCGAAAAAGGGTTGCAAAATTTTGTTGCTTATCGTAAGAATAAAACATGCTTTCCGGCAGAGGGCAAAATTATTAAAGCAAATTCCCAACCGGGATTGTACATATGTATGTTTAATGACATTCTGGAAAGAGAGTTTCTGAGTAGAGAAGTAGAACGAATTAAACAGGAAGCGGAACAGGCAATGAAGGTTAAATCCGAATTTGTTGCAAATGTGACCCATGAGCTTCGGACACCGGTAAACGGAGTGCTTGGAAATGTCAGAGAACTTTTGGAAAGAGACCTGGATAGTGAAACGGAAAAGTTATTGCGGATTGTTGAGCGCTGCTGTGGCGATATGAATAAAATTATTAATAATATATTGGACTTTTCTAAGCTGGAGGCTGGAAAATTTACGTTAGAGCCACGCAGATTTTCTTTTCGGAATATGATGGATTATGTAAAGGCTAATCATATTAACAGAATTACCGAAAAAGGGCTGGAATTTTTTATGACGGTATCTCCTCAGATACCAGAATATATCATCGGCGATGAACTGAAGATAGTGCAGATTTTAAATAATCTTTTATCCAATGCTCAGAAGTTTACTTCATGGGGTAGAATTACGGTAGAAGTATTCCGGACAGCTAAAGTAGATGACAAGCTGGAATTGTTCTTTATTGTATCAGATACTGGTATTGGGATTGATAAGGCGGATAGGGATAAACTGTTTCAGAGCTTTTCTCAGGTGGATGCATCCATTTCCAGAAAGTATGGAGGGACAGGTCTTGGTTTAAATATATGTAAACAGATTGTGGAATTGATGGATGGAAGTATTGAAGTAGAAAGTGAGAAGAATAAGGGAAGTAATTTCTCATTTTCTATATGGGTAGGTATTTGCGAGGAAGATGAAGCAGTTTTGCAGCAACCGGATGATTTAAAGTATAATCCGGGAGAGACCTTCTTCACGGATAGGTCCGATGAGGAAGTTGAAAATATTAGAATATATGGAACAAAAGAAAATCAAAAAAATCTTCAGAAAAATCTGTCGAAGTTGATTCTTTGTATTGAAATGGATAATTGGGAAAAGGCAGAGGATTTTATGGAAGTCATCCGGCAGTTGACCCAGGAAGCATCTCAGGATGTAAAACGTACAGTATTAAGGCTGAAAATGGCAGTTCAAAAAGAAAATTATGATAAAGCAGTTACAGAGTTTAAAGTATTGGATAATTTCCTGCAGCAGGAAGGAGATTTGTCATGATTTATGAGAATAAAAATGCCGAAAAAGAAAAAGTCCTCATCGTGGACGATGTGGAAATAAATAGAATAGTTCTGGAGCAGATTATAGACAATATGGGGGTACATTCTATCCTGGCAGAAAATGGTGAACAGGCTTTGATGCTGGCTGAAAAGGAACATCCTCAATTGATTCTGACAGATATTTCCATGCCGGGAATGGATGGTTATGAATTATGTGGGGCTTTGAAAAAGAAAAAAAGTACAAGGAATATACCGGTTATTTTTATTTCTGCATACGATAATCCGCAGAATATCGTAAAAGGCTTTACATTGGGTGGTGAGGATTATATTATAAAACCATTTATTGAAGAAGAAGTTCAGGCGCGGGTAGGTGTCAGACTTCGCCTTTATAAAGCAAACCGGGAAATGATGGAAATGAACCGGCGGCTTCAGATTTCTGTAAACGAGCAGATTAAACAGGTAGAGCAGGAAAGAAAAAATATTTTATATGCTATGGCAAACATTGCCGCACAAAATGTCAATTATGAGAAGGAATATGTTGAACGGCTTGGTAAGAATTGCAGGATTTTAGCATTAGCCATGCAGCTCTCTCCCTTGTTTGAGTCAAAAATTTCTGATACTTATATCGAAATGTTAGAATTAGCCGCACCACTTTGTGATATAGGAAATATTGGGATTTCCAAGGAAATTTTACAGAAAAGCACAGAACTGACAGCAGAAGAAACAGCTGTTGTGCAAAATCATACAAACATTGGTGCAAAACTCTTAATGGACATTTGTGGAAACAATGATTATAATGATTTTGTTAGTATAGCTGCTGATATTGCACAGTGTCATCATGAAAACTGGGATGGAAGTGGTTATCCGAATAAATTGAAAAAAGAAAAAATTCCGCTGGGGGCACAGATTGTTGCCGTTATGGAGCGGTATTGTACATTGACAGCGAAAGAGTCCTGTTCAAAGGAGGAGGCGCTGGCGATTATGGATAAAGAGTCAGGAATTAAATTTAATCCGGATATTTTTAAGATTTGTTATAAAATATCACGTCAACTATGCTAAATGCGTAAAAGATATTATTTTGACGGAGGGATGAACGGTGATTACAGATGAAGAATTTGGAAGAATAGTGTTCTATATGAAACAACGCTATGGTATTGACTTATCGCAAAAAAAAGTCATTGTAAATGGACGTCTGGAAAACTATATTAAGAGAAAAGGATGGAATAATTTTAATGATTTCATGAACGCCGTTGAAAATGACAAAAGCGGCAATGAGGAAAAAATGCTGGTTAACTTTTTAACCACGAATCACACCTATTTTATGAGGGAGTTTGAGCATTTTGATTTTTTCAAGGGAACGGTGCTTCCATGGCTGAAAATGAAGGAACAAAGAAACAAGGATTTACGCATTTGGTGTGGAGCTGCTTCTACAGGTGAGGAACCTTATATGATAGCCATGGTTTTGGCAGATTTCTTTGGTCTTGAGAAAAACCAGTGGGATACTAAAGTTTTGGCTACTGATATTTCCACAAGAGCGCTACAGCAGGCCATGGCGGGAATTTATAGTACCGATCAGGTAAATAAAATGCCTGAGCAATGGAGAAGGCATTTCTTTAAAGCTCTTCCCGGAGGACAGTTCCGGGTAAAGGATGAATTAAAGAAAGAAGTGATTTTCAGAAAGTTTAATCTGATGGATACTTTTCCGTTTAAGAAAAAAATGCATGTTATATTTTTACGCAATGTTATGATATATTTTGATGATCCAACTAAGCGGGAAGTGGTTCAGAAGGTGTATGATGCCTTAGAGCCAGGCGGTTACTTTTTTATAGGAACAACAGAAACAATTGACAGGGGTTCGACACCTTTCCAGATTGTTCAGCCGTCTATTTTCCGAAAGAGAGAGAGGTAGATAAAGGGTATGACACCAATTAAAGTTTTAATCGTAGAAGACTCTATTGTGTTTCGAGAGTTATTGGTTCAGAATCTGAGCAAGGATCCAGCAATACAGATTGTGGCAACTGCAAAGGATCCCTTTGAGGCACGCGATCTTATTTTGAAACATCATCCGGATGTTATGACGTTGGATGTGGAATTGCCTAGAATGAGTGGGATTGATTTTCTGCGGAAGCTGATTCCTCAATATCCGCTTCCGGTGGTAGTCATCAGTTCCTTAAGTGATAAGGTATTTGATGCGATGAATGCCGGAGCTGTGGATTTCGTAGCAAAACCGGCTGTTTCAAACCGTGCCCAGCTGGAAGATTTTATTCGGAATGAGCTTTTGGTTAAGGTGAAAATTGCTTCGACTGCTAAGATTAGTAATATAAAAAAGACGGTGATGAATCAGCAGGGACAGCAACAGTATCTTTCTACCACCAGAAATAATTTGATTGTAGCAATAGGAGCATCTACGGGTGGTACGGAAGCAATTTTTTCTGTAGTAAAGGATTTTGGAACGGATATTCCCGGGATTGTCTGCGTACAGCATATGCCGCCTAAATTCACAGAAATGTATGCAAAGAGGTTGAATGACCAGTGTAGAATTCAGGTAAAAGAAGCGGAAACAGGAGACAGAGTGCTTCCCGGTCATATGCTGATTGCTCCGGGAGGAGACCGTCATATGAGACTTGTAAAAGTGAATGGCGTTTATCAGGTGGAAGTAAAAGGCGGTCCCAGAGTAAACGGACATTGTCCTTCTGTGGATGTTTTGTTTGATTCGGTTGCGCAGGTTGCAAAATCGGATGCCCTGGGGATTATTCTGACAGGCATGGGCGGCGATGGAGCGAAGGGACTGCTGAATATGAGAAGGGCAGGAGCGAGAACAATTGGACAGGATGAATCTACCTGCGTTGTATATGGTATGCCGAAAGTAGCCTATGATTTGGGTGCTGTGGAATATCAGGATAAATTAGGAGATATTGCAAAAAGAACATATGCATTGTTAAATAAAATGTAAAGGAGAAAAAATATGAAAATTCTACTGGCAGAAGACGATTTTGCAACGAGAAAGTTTATGTTAAACTTTCTGTCAAAGTACGGTGAATGCGATGTGACTGTAGACGGTATGGAAGCAGTAGATGCATTTATGATGGCTCTGGAGGATGGACAGCCGTATGATTTGGTATGTCTGGATATTATGATGCCGGTTATGGACGGATACCAGTCTCTGGTAGGCATCCGGAATCTGGAGAAGGAAAGAAATATTCCGGAGGATAAAGCTGTAAAGGTGATTATGACTACGGCATTGAATGAGGAAAGAAATGTCAAAATGGCTTTTGAACTTGGATGTACAATTTATTCCGGCAAGCCGATTGATCAGGAAAAATTTGAGCAGGCGCTTAAAAAATTGAATCTGATCTGATTGATAAAGCAAAATTAGAATACAGGAAAGGAGAAGGATATGGCTGAAGAATTTAACACAGATGGCATGCTTGATATGTACTTGTTTGAGAATGAACAGTTATTGGAACAGCTTCAGGAGAGAGTTCTTGAACAAAAGGATGCAGAATGTTTTGATGAAGAAAGCATTAATGAAATATTCAGAACTATGCATACAATCAAAGGCTCTTCCGGTATTATGATGTTTGATAACATAACGGCAGTGTCACACAAGCTTGAGGATGTATTCTATTATCTACGGGAATCGCATCCTGAAAATGTGCCGCATTTGGAACTGGTGGAGCATGTGCTGTCGGTGGAAGATTTCATTTCAAATGAAATGGAAAAAATCCGTAACGGAGATCCGGTGGATGGTGATGCCAGCGAAATCATTGAGGAGCTTAACAAGTTTCTTGAGAAAATTAAAAGCGGTGGAACCGTGGAGGGCAAAGAATCACCTCCAGAGAATGTGCATGAGGAGCCGAAGCATTTTTATATTGCCCCGGTTGCTACCAGCGCCAGTCGTTTCTACAAAATTTATATTACCTTTTATCCGGAAACAGAAATGGCAAACGTGCATGCTTATAAGACTGTATATGCCTTAAAGGAGATAGCAGAAGATCTTTTATATTCTCCAGAAGACATTATATCAGATGAAAGTAGTTCAGAGATTATTCTGGAAGAAGGATTTAGGATTCTCCTTCAGGCACAGTGTTCCGAAGAAGAAATCCGTAATATCATTGGCATTGGTTATGATATTAAACAAGTAGATGTCTTTGAGTGTAAAGCGGAAGAATTTCTGCAGGGCTTTGAGTTTGGCGAACAGGAAGAAGAAGTAGTAATTGACCTGGATTCAAGTGTAGAAGATATTGAATCACGAGTACAGGAGCAATCCGGTGAAAAGGAAGAGAAGGAGAAAGAACCGGAAAAACCACAGATTACACCAGGTGATTTTGTAATTAAGTCCAGAGAACCGGGAAAACAGAAAAAGCTTGCGAAGGATAAAAACAAAAAGAATGCCTTTATCAGTGTCAATGTCAAGAAGATGGACCAATTAATGGATTTGATTGGTGAGCTGGTAATTTCAGAATCAGTGGTGTTACAGAATCCGGATTTGAAGGTTCCGGGACTGAATTTGGATCGTTTTAATAAGGCGGCGGCACAGTTGTCTAAGATTTCCACTGATCTTCAGGATGTGATTATGTCTATGCGAATGGTTTCCCTGACGAATACATTCCAGAAGATGAACCGGATTGTTTTTGATGTATCCAGAAAGCTTGGAAAAGATATTGAGTTTGAAACGATAGGCGAGCAGACCGAGGTAGATAAGAATATTATTGAGAAGATTTCCGATCCGCTGATGCATATTGTAAGAAATTCAGTAGACCATGGTATTGAAGAAAAGCAAGAACGTCTGGAAAGCGGTAAGAGCGAAAAAGGAAAAATTACTCTTTCTGCAAAAACAGAAGCCGGAAAGGTCTGGATTAGCGTTGCGGACGACGGAGGCGGTCTGGATAGGATGAAGATTCTTTCAAAAGCCAGACAGCAGGGCTTATTGGATGATAGTAAACCAGATGCAGCTTATAAGGATAAGGAAGTATATCAGTTGATTACTTTACCTGGTTTCTCCACCAATGAGAAGGTCACAGAGTATTCAGGACGTGGAGTGGGCATGGATGTTGTAGTCCAGAATATTCAGTCCATTGGAGGTACGTTGGATATTGAAAGTACTCCGGGAATGGGCACTACTATGAGCCTGAAGATTCCTCTTACGCTTGCAATTATTGATGGTATTGTCATGGAAATAGGCAAATCCTCTTTTGTATTAGAGACAGGTGTTATTAAAGAATTTGTGCGCGTAAAAGAAGATATGATGATATATGAACCTAACGGAGATGAGTATATTATGATTCGCGGGGAGTGTTATCCGGTACTCAGGCTGGGAAAATGGTACGGTTTAGAGAAGTATTGTGAATCTGTTGAAGATGGAGTAATGTTAATTCTTGAAGTAGAGAATCAAAGAATCTGTCTTTTAGTTGACAAATTGATTGGGGAACAGGAGATTGTTGTAAAGCCGATTCCTTCCTATATCAAAAAAGTCAAAGGATTATCCGGTTGTACACAGCTTGGAGATGGAAGTATTGCTTTAATCCTGGATGCTGCAGGATTAATGGAATAAAAATATAGAAAGGAACGGTAACGATATGGATGGGATAAACGAATTGAACAGATTGTCGCCAGAACCCAATTCAAATGATGAAAACAGTGAAAAGGGTAAGTATATGACTTTCAAATCGGGCAATGAGTATTTTGGATTAGCGATTCAATATGTAAATGAAATTATCCAAATGCAGGAAATCACAGCAATTCCTGAAACAGAGGATTATATCAAAGGTCTTATCAATCTGCGTGGAAAGGTTGTCCCTGTAATTGACGTAAGGCTACGTTTTAAACAGGAACCGCAGGAGTATAATGATAGAACCTGTATTATTGTCATTAATGTAAAATCGTCTGTAGTAGGACTTATTGTTGAAAAAATTGCAGAGGTGGTTGAGATTAACGAAGACAATATACTTCCACCGCCTAAAATTGGTCATGCAGACAAGGTACAGAACAAATATGTTTATGGTATTGGTAAGGTAGGAAATGCCGTAAAATTATTGCTTGATCCGGATAAATTGTTGAATGATGAGGATTTATCAATTGTAGAGCAGGTAAACGATACTAATTTAGACGAAGAAGGAGAGGTATAGTTATGAAAGACATGAAGATGAAAACAAAAATGATTATAGGTTTTGCGATTCCCATTATACTTACGATTATTAATGTAATGGTAGGGATGTCTTCTGTGAGCAGAATCAACGATTCTGTAGCTTCAATGCAAAAAGAACAGGATGCAACAATTCAACAGACAATGAAGGATATCGGTGCAGATGAATCAAAAGCAAAAATTTTAATGGATACTATTGACGATGTAAGTACAGAAGGCATGGAAAGTATTAATAAGAGTGCTAATATTTCTAATTATGTCAGCTTTGCAATGATTATCTTTTCTGTTATTATTACCGTGCTGATTGCTGTTTCTTTGATAAGAGCTATCAATAAATCTGTTATGCAGTTATCCAATGCGGCACGTGACATTGCTATGGGTCGGGTGGATATTGAACTGGTGAAGTACCATAATGATGAGTTTGGTGAATTGGTAGACAGCTATCAGGAAGTAATCAATAATACAAAATATCAGGCTAAGATTGCGGATGAAGTGTCAAATGGTAATCTTACTGTACAGGTTGATGTTAAGTCTGATGAAGATATGTTAGGAAATGCCTTGAAGAAACTGGTAGCAGACAATCTTCATGCATTATCCAATATCAGTGATGCCGGCTCTCAGGTTACTGTCAGCTCTTCCCAGGTAGCAAGTGCAAGCCAGGCATTGGCACAGGGCTCTACTGAGCAGGCAAGTGCAATTGAAGAGATTACAGCATCAATTGATGAGATTGCAGAGAAGACGAAAGGAAATGCAGAAGAAGCCAATTCTGCTGCAAATCTTGTAGCCCGTGCAATTAAAGATGTGAAACAGGGAAATAAGCAGATGGAAGATATGATGACTGCGATGCAGGATATTAACAAGTCATCTGAAAGCATTTCCAAAATTATTAAGACAATTGATGATATCGCATTCCAGACCAACATTCTTGCATTAAATGCAGCAGTTGAAGCAGCAAGAGCAGGAGAGGCAGGAAAAGGCTTTGCGGTTGTAGCAGAGGAAGTTAGAAGTCTGGCTGCTAAGAGTGCAGCTGCATCAGGTGAGACCGCTGAATTAATTGAGGAATCAATTGAAAGGGTTAATGCAGGTTCTAAGATTGCGGATGAGACTGCAAAAGCGATGGAAGAAATTGCCAGAGTTGTACAGGAGAGTGAATCGATTATTAACAGCATTGCAGAATCCTCTAATTATCAGGCAACTGCAGTAGCCCAGATTGAGCAGGCAATCACACAGGTATCCCAAGTCGTACAGACGAATTCTGCTACCAGCGAGCAATGTGCGGCAGCCAGCGAAGAGTTATCTAACCAGGCATCCAGAATGCGGGAAATGCTTTCCATTTACAATCTGGGTTCCGGAAGCAATTCTACTTATAGCAACTCTTATAATAGTTCCACATCAGCTTCTAATGAGCAGATTATTTCTCTTGGAGATGATTTTGGTAAATATTAATGTAAATGAATTATATTATATAATTAATTAACAAAATGCCTGCGGCAGGAATACTTTCCTGCCGCAGGCAAAATTTTTAATCATTTGATACGCAATCTAAACGAATACTGTTATCCTCCAAAGTTCCGGTAACCTCATAATTATAGGTTACCCCCTTCAGTTCAACTGTACCGCTGCATTTACCATCTGTAAAATCCTCTGTAATATCAATCCTTTTCAGATTATCACCAATTACCAGATAAATCTTATCATCTTCACTAACTAATGAAGTTTCTTTATCGGCAGAGTCTGTTATCATTACCTGGTCAGATTCGGATGTATCACTACCTGTTATTATCATATAAGATTCTTTTCCCTCAATTTCACGAGTTACTTCTCCAACTAGTGTATCTCCCTCCTTATGCATGGTCATATCCAATTCCTGTTTTTCACCATTAACATAAAAGGTTACCTTTTGAATCCATGTGTCACCGGTTGCTGCATAGCAGATTCCGTTCGATACAATCAGACAAACCGCCAGGACTGCCACTACCGAAACTGCATATCTTAATTTGTTCTGTCTTTTAATTGTTGTTTTTTCCATTTTCATATCCCTGACCTTTCCAAGCACTGCGGCTGGGACATGAACTTCATTAAATGTGTCCGTATAAAATTCTTTATTATTCATTTTTCCAATCCTCCTTAAGCCGCTGCTTTAACTGCTTTCTTGCACGAACAAGCTGGGTTCTTACCGTTGCTTCCTTGATATGTAAAATTTGCGAAATCTCCTTTGTGGAATAGCCCTCGTAATAGAACAGGTGTACAACGACTCTGTATTTTCTGGGAAGTTGCATAACCGCATAATATAAATCACTTTTTTCTTCTGTGGTAAATTTCGGCTCCTGTTCTATTTTATCGGTAAAATCCACATGCTTTCTCCAAAAGGATGACCAAAGACTGTTACACTCATTTATCGCCACCCGGATTAGCCATTTTCTAATATGTTCTTCGTCCTGAAAGTTTACTTCTTTTATTAGAAGCTTCATAAATGTGGTCTGTACTACGTCTTCTGCATCCGGCTTTGATTTCGCATAACTGAGAGCCACGCGATATACGATATCCGTATACTGATTCACGATTCTGCTATACTCTTCATCGTTCACAGTCATACCTCCTTGCTCGTGTTGTTCATATTGAAAGGCCCTTTCAATATATGAACGAATGAAAATCAGAAAATGTGACAAAATAAAAATTTTTGTATGAGTTGTAAAAATTTATAAGACCATTATGAAGGAAAATGACGCAAAAAGAAAATAAATAATTTTCAGATAGCAGATAACAC
>ENA-UAKZ01000722-UAKZ01000722.1-human-gut-metagenome-genome-assembly--contig:-NODE-722-length-11503-cov-8.043326_pt1 | contig 11503 bp, 7 predicted proteins | sample MGYA00243693_ERZ654454 | MGnify/ENA primary metagenome ERZ654454 (study PRJEB26926, sample SAMN06164508) | human gut metagenome | biome: ENVO:00009003; feature: ENVO:2100002; material: ENVO:00002003... | reverse complement strand
CGAGATTAGCGAGTGTCTCGTGGGCTCGGAGATGTGTATAAGAGACAGGCCAAGCCTTATTCAGCACATTATCATACTGGAGTATCACCTCCCAATTCAAGTAACAAGTCAATAACACGAAAAGTACAAAGAAAAAACATAATGCGTATTTTCTGAACCTTCCTAATCTCGCATAACAATACCCTGCGGAATAAAGTGAAATCCATGTAAAACAAGCAATGTCCTTTTTTAGCATCATATAAATTAACGCATTAACTACAAGCAATATGAGCAACAAATATGGAGCAAACTTCTTAAAACGCTGCAGCAATGGCGTTGTGGCATAGCACACCGCTATAGCCGTCATAAACCACAAATGAGAGAGGCCGTTATACCCCCCCCTAAAAGCTTGAATATCAAGCAGATACGACACGTAATTCGAAAGTTTCACTGGCTCATTGCAAGCGAATTTCATGACTGTCAGCATTACAACAGAGAACAATGCTACGGGTATATACAGTTTGCGTATTCTCGCACCGAACCATTTGCGCCAATCTGCTATGAACTTGTGTCCATATAAATAGCCACTGAGTACAAAAAACACTTGCACACCTGCATTGAATAGCCAAGCCCAATTATTGCCATAGGCTTGCAACAGATGGCACAGCACTATCATCAGCATCGCGCATGAACGTACAACGCTGATGGCATTACGCTCCGATACCGTAATGTCAATACTTTTATTCTGCATTACCTTTTCACCGTCTTTTGTAGATTGAACCCGTATCTTTTATCTTTCTAGCAGGGCTACCTACAATTGTTATGTTGTCCTCTGCAAACGATTTCGTCACTATTGCTCCTGCCCCAATAGCTACTTCATTACCTATAACAATGCCACCAAATAATTTTGCGCCAGGACCAATCCAACAATTATCACCTAACGTTGGACATCCACCATCAAAGGAGGTTCCTATATTTACACCTTGATGAATGTCACAAAACTTACCTATTCTACAATTGGGGTTTACTATCAATAGGCCAAAATGATTGATGCGTAATCCATAGTCAAAAACATTGCATGGTACATCAAAACCTAATTTCAGTCCTAATTTATAATACCTATACTTCCAATAATAAGCAAATAACTTAGAAATTACCCCCCCGTTTTGCTATTAGTATAATACTCTACATAGCGTAGGGCACGCTCGAACTTCCATATATCATCACCCAACAGACGCGGGCGCTTACGGCATGCAGGAATACTAAGAGCTTCTTTATCTTTCTGTAAATAAAGGTGCAAATCTTCTCTACTCTGAATCATAGTACTCACCTTAAGCTATCCACAATACGTCCACATGCCTTGCCATCGCCATAGGGATTAACCGCATGACTCATTTTGGCATACGCATCAGTGTCTGTCAGGAGTTCCGACACGTTGTTATATATCTTGTTATAATTCGTGCCAACAAGCTTTACGGTGCCCGCTTCCAATGCCTCGGGGCGCTCGGTCGTGTCGCGCATCACAAGCACAGGCTTGCCAAGGCCGGGTGCCTCCTCCTGTATGCCGCCGCTGTCTGTAAGCACAATGCTGGCCTTTTCCATCAGATAGACAAACGACAAGTATTCAAGCGGCTCAATGAAGAACATGTTGCCAAGACCTGTCAAATCGGTGCCGAACACCTCGTGTATGGGCTTTCGCACATTGGGGTTGAGGTGCATGGGATAAACAAAATCCACATCGGGGAATTGCATGGTCAAATCCTTGATGGCACGACACATCGAGATAAAGCCATCGCCAAAATTTTCACGGCGATGGCCCGTAATCAGCACAAGCCGTTTACCGCCAACCAAACGTGAGGTGTCATAACCTGCCGAAACAAGTTCTGCTGCCAACAACTGGTTCAAACTGGCATCGTTTTTAATTTTATCCACCACTATGTGCAACGCATCAATCACAGTGTTGCCTGTAACTGCAATCATTTTATCCTTCACGCCCTCAGCCAGCAAATTCTTGCGGCTCAGCTGCGTTGGGGCGAAGTGATATGTGGCTATGCGACCAGTTATCTGGCGGTTCATCTCCTCGGGCCAGGGGCTGTAAATGTTGTGCGTACGCAGTCCGGCCTCAACATGGCCCACAGGTATTTGCTGGTAAAATGCCGCCAAGGCAGCGGCTGTTGACGTCGTGGTGTCGCCATGCACCAGCACCACATCAGGCCGCACCTCTTTCAGCACATCGCGCATACCGGTCAGCACACGCGCCGTCACATCATACAGGTCCTGGCCTTGTTTCATGATATTGAGATCATAGTCAGGTTTTATCTCAAATATTTTGAGCACCTGGTCAAGCATCTCGCGGTGCTGGCCTGTCACACACACAATGGTCTTAAAATCTTCGGGATTATGTTGAAAAGCTTTCACTAGTGGAGCCATTTTGATGGCCTCCGGACGTGTTCCAAACACTAAAAGGATTGTTTTCATCTATATATCAAAGGTTAATGTTTAACGCGTTGACGGAATTAGTAAACAAGTTGACAATGAATTCAGCCAACGCGGTGTTTAATTCGTTTGTACAAATACTTAAGCAGAGGGTAAACTACAGGTATGCGGCGAATGGCATTTATGGCGTTCACCCTCATTTGTTTCAGCCTATACCCCCATTTATACCCCCTCAGCAGCGGGGCGAACACGGCCTCGCCCAGGCGCGCGTAACCACTAACAAAGGCGGCACGTTCGGGCGGACAGGTTGAGGGGCGCTTGAGCTGGCCATTGCCGTCGACGGCCTCGGCCACAGTACGCTCCTCCATCAACATGTGGGGGCGCACCATCTCTACAAGGCGCTGCCCCTTGGCTGTGCTGGGCATGATGAGCGACACCCCCTTGCCACGGGGTATGACTGTGCCCTGGTAACCCCAAAAGTCGGCCACCGTCACATCAGCGGTGCGCGCAGCACAGGCATAAGGGCAGTGGTAACAATTGTCACGGAATGTGAGGCCGTACATAAAGGCCGTGATGTAGGTGTTGCGCAAAAAACGCTGCGCTGCTTCGGGCAGCGGGCTGCCGGAAGCAGGTATGGCACTTTCAACGAAAGTGCCATACCTCAAATCAAGATTTGAGGTTTGGGTTGAGTGTATACGGCGGAACGTCACACGTTCCGTTCCATCAGGGCGAAGCCCTTTTTTACGAAACATACTTTCGACGTTGTCGCGCAACAGTTTTTGCGACGGCACACCATGACACACCAGGTCAAGGCAATAAAGGTTGTCATAACTGCGGCGCAAGTAATTACGCAAGCCGGCTATCTGACACGCCGTGCCAGTGAACAGCACTACAAGGCCTGCATTAAGGTCGGCTTTCACCTGTATGAAAGTGTTGCCTATACTGCTCTGCACGTATTTTGAGCCGCGCATGGCGCACATGTCTTCCACCGTGGCAAAGCGTTCGTGGGCTATGTCGGTGTAGCTGCGCATACGGCAGCCATACACCACACCGCCCTGTTCGATAATGGCACGTGCCATTGTACTTGCCGCACCGCCTGAGGCACTCTTGTCAAGCGCCTCAGCCTCACTACTTATTGCGGCAAAGGCCTGCAAGGGGGCATGCTTTTCGACAGGGTTCACCACGGGGCAAACCTTTTGGCACAGTTTGCAGTCAATGCACTTGGCGGCGTCAATGCGGGGGTGAACATAGCCTATGGCACCTGTCTCGACCATGCTGATGGCCTGCTTGGGGCAGGCATTATAACAGGCCGAGCAAGCGGTGCACTGCTGTTCGGGACATATCTGTTCCATATTTTGATATAGGTGGTTGACGGGGTGACAGATTGACGGGTTAACGGATTAACGGGTTGACAAGTTTACAGGTTGACGGGGTAACGGGTAAGTTTGCAAAGCTTATAAGTTCCTGACCATTCTGACTTTAACATAACAAGTAGCGTATGGCATACTTACCCGTTAACTTGTCAACCCGTTAACCCGTTAACCTGTCAACCAGGGAAGGAATATGGTCAGTTTTTCAACGATGATGACAAATAGCGCAACGAGGCTGCGCGCTCTGCTTCAAGCAGGGCAAGGGCTTTGTCATAGTCAATTGGCGGCACATTGTCAAAATTGCCGTCTGTCACAAAACGGCCCTTGATGGCAAGTTTGCCAAGCAAATTTTCAAGTCGTGAGTTTTGATTGTTCCACGCGCCGGCTTTGAAGCGTTGGAATGTGTAGAATTGTTTTTTGAACAAGATGGAGAACACTGTGGCATGAAACGAGTCGGTCATGACTACATCGGCATGGCGCACAGCACTTAAAAACTCTGACGGCCCGCCCCACAACACATGCCCGGCCTGCCCCTCATATTCGGGGTGCAGCCCCATCAGCACCAGCTCGAGGCCATGCTGACCGGCATAACGCCGCGCCACGTCCAAATAGACGGGATTGTTGGTAAGTAGGTAGCAGAACAAATATTTGCAGCCGTCAGGCACCACGCGTTCAGCACACAAGGGTTGCCAGTCGTCGGCCGTGAGCAGCAACGTGGGGTCGACCACTGCCGGCACATCGCGGTGCAACATTTCTGAAAGCAATGCCGCACCCTGTTGTTCACGCACCGAAAGGTGGGCAAACTGCTGCAGCAGGGGTTGTACTACCTGCCGCCACTCATCTGAGGCACTGGTACTGCCAAGGCTCGGGGCGTAAGCCACCTTCTTCTTGTCTGTGAAGTAGAGAAAGAAGTAGGGATTGACAGGCTTGATAATGGGCGACCATATTTGGTCGCTGCCGCACAAAAAGGTGTCGTAGCGGTTGCTCACACGCGCAAGGTCGGCCGTTTGCCTGTCTATTTTGAGCCAGTCATTGCTAAAGCGTGCATAACACTCATTCACGCGGCGCATCACTTTGGGGGGGCGTGCCACCAGCTTGTGCCACAACCACGACAGGGCCTTGCGCCACACGGGACGCGGGTCTATAAAATGCGGAGCGTCATTAAGTATGTGGTTTTCATACCCCAACGACTGCACCACATGCTGCAAGGCATACGCCTGCAAGTAGGTGCCACAATTATTGTAGTTTATCCACGTAACGGTGGCAGTCTTTACTTTTTCCATCTCGCTATCAATAGTTTCACTTTGTCATTAACAATAGCCCGCTCACTTTGGGTTATGCCAACTGCATAAACGGTTACGACCATTATCACAACAGACAGTAGTGACGAGGCTATCAGAGCTTGCCAACCGTCGCTCATCTGGGCGCGAACAACATAGGCCACCGGCACCACAATGAGTGTGACAAGCAATATGCGCCACAACACGGTGCGCACATACAGGCGGGCATCATACCCCACCATTTTGTGCAACAGCCACAGGCGCAAGACAAGCAGCAACAGCGACACGGCCACATACACCGCATATACCGACACGGGCGATGCGCCAGCCTTGAGTGCCACATACGACAGCGGCAGGTTGAGAAACAGCACCGCCGACACGGCCAGCTGGTAATTGCGTATGCGGCCATAAGCCTTGGCCACCGTGGCCAGCAGGTTTGACAGACAGTCGGCCATGGCACCTACTATGGCCAAATTGCAAAAGGCCGCGCAATAGTCGGGGGGCGTTTTGAGCCACAGCTTCAGTATATAGTCCATGTTGAGCATGGCGGGCACCCCCAACAGCATGAGCAGATAGTATGAATAGGTTACGCCCTTGTTGGCAAGCATCATCATGCGGCCCTTGTCGCCGGCAGCATACGACTTGATAATCTGCGGATTGACAGCCGTTTGAAAACTCATGACAAATTGGTTCAGCCCCGCAATAACCTGCACGGCTATGGCACGTGCTGCATTGACCACCGGACTGAAAAATATGTTGAGCAGTATGTTCACGCCCTGCCCCGTGCCGGCCCAGGCCATCTCGCCCAAAGCACTCCACACGGCAAAGGAGAACAAATTGCGGAACACGCGGGTGTCCCACACACGCTTGAAGCGTACCGCGCGCACCTGCACATGGCAACACCAGGCATAAAGCGCCGTGACGAGTAACGAGGCCACAAACAGCAGTATGCCATAAAACGGCAAACGGTCGAAACTGCACCACGCGAGCACATACACCACCGCAAGCCTCAGCACCACCTCGAGTATGCCCACATAGGCGTAGGCATTCATCTTTTCATACGATATGAGCAGGGCTATGTAAGGCACTTGTATGAACGACAGACAACAAGTAAGCACCGACCAATGAAACAAACTGCAAGCTGCGGCATACCTGGCTGGGGGAATATTGAGGTAATGCTCAAAAAGCACCTGTCCGGCGGCCTCGCTCAGCACAATCAGTGCCACAGCTATGAAGGCATGTATGAGCACCGACATGCTGTATATGGTGTTAAGTTTGCCTGCACTGCCGCCACGGCCTATCTCATACGACAAATAGCGCTGCACGGATATGGCCATCGAACTATTGACAAAAGCAAACAGGGCCACTATGCCTGCCACCACATTATAGATGCCAAAGTCCTCCACACCGAGCACTTCAAGTATCACACGCGAGGTGTAAAACGTCACGAGTGTCTTGAACAGCATGCGCACGTAAAGAAACAACGTGTTTTGGGCTATGCGTTTGTTGTCTGATATCATAAGTATTGTGTTAAGCTTTTCAGCATCTGCTACATATTCTTCACGGCCACAGACGAAATCAATCAGTATGTTTGTATCTACAAATACTCTCATAGGGCATCTTTAATTCGGTCAGTGCCTCCATACCATTTTCGTCAGATGGGATTGGAGATCCTGCATTGCGTCCTGAGAGCTTTTGCATCTTCGTTAGTGCAGTTATAAACTCTGGCGTATTTGTCAACTTTGAGAGTTTTCCGTGCTCTTTCAAAAAGAACATGATGCTCCTTTCTACCACATCATTTACGCTCATACTATGTTACCTTGCATAATTTTCAACACCTTGCAATATACGATTGTCTATCGTGAACGCATTCATAATTATTACAACTTATGGTTTATAACGCAATATATAGGGAAAGTGTCACAAATCTGCAAAAGAACATGCCCTGTTTTGTATCTTAATTACCTGTTAACCCGTTAACTTGTTTACAAGTCCCGTCAACGCATTAAATAGAAAGGAATAAATGTGTGTGTTGAAAAAAGTATGCTTGGTTAGGCTGGGTATGAAAAAGAACAGAATGATGAAACATTCTGTGTGTGAAGCTTTTTTGGGAAAAAAAGGCGAAAGGCCTTAAGAGTTTTGTAATGCCAGCACCCAATACCCGCATCGGTTGACCAGCTCGTCGTATTCCGCCTCGCGGAGTTGGCGGGTGGGGCTGTTGGCGGGCAACTGTGCTATAAGGGCGCTGATGGCCTGCATGACGCGGGCCGTGGCCGCGGTGACGGGCTCGAGTTCGGTGCTGAAACGGGGGAGGAGTGGTGCGTAATAATAGTCGGACTCCTCTACCATGAAGTGAAGCATCTCGTAGGTCTCGGCAGGGGCAATTTTGCCCTGTGCAGTGTCGGCAAGCAGCTGCTGGCGCAGCAGGTCGATGCTCTCGGCTTGGGCTGCTGCCTCGTGCTGCGTGCGCACGGGGTGAAAGTAATGGTCGATAAAGGCGTTGCGCTCGTGCAGGGCACGGGGATAGCGTGCGGCGTCCTCATGGCGTGTGGTGGCGGCCTCGTGCTTGTCCACTTCCTCAAAACGTTCGGCGTGCACCCCCGACAGGGCTATGCTCATGCCGCCAACCTGCATTACCAGACGGCGGTCGCGTGAAATGCGTATGACGTAGCCCTCAATGCCTGCAAAGGGGCCTGAGGTGATGCGCAGCAGGGTGCGGTTTTGGGCATAATAATGAAAGGGGTGGAGCAGAAAACGAATGCGCTCGGGGTCGGCTTGGGCTATGCGCATGAAGGGCGTCATCTGGCTGTGGGGTATGATGGCCACACGGCCGTTGCTGCAGTCCTTGCACAGGTGGTAGGGCGGCAGATTGTTGTCGAGGTAGAGCTGGGTGTCGGCCGGGGTGCCTTGCAAAAACACAAGGCCGCTCACCGTGGGCACCGACAGGGAGCGGGCGCCTCCGGTGCCGTCTTTGTGGCGCGGCACGTATTTAATGCTTTTGTGTATGAAGTAGGGGCGTCCGTCGTGGCGCAGTTGTTCCTCAACAGCCCGCACCCGTTGGTTGTGTACAAAAATATAGCACCAACCAGTGGCCGGTGCATTGTCGTGGTGGAGTGGTGAACTCGATTTGGTGTACGATTTTATTGCCGGACCTGCCTGTGGGGCTGGTTCGGCGTGCTGTGTGCCTTGCAATGTGCGCGTTTTGCCATCAGGACGGCAATAGTGCGTTTGCGGGGCGGCAGAAAGAGAATTCGTACTATCCAGTGTCATAAACTCTCTTCTACATTATGTTGTCAGCTGTGGCTGGGCAGAGGTTGGCTGCATGTGCAATCTCTGTAGTCCTATACGCATAGGCCCTGTCACTTGCCACTGGCGTTGACGCTTGGTGCGCAGCAGCCAGTTTTGCAACATTATTGTTCATAGTCTGCTTGCCATTTTGGGTATGAATGATTGGCAAATATCTCTATCAGTTCGTGTATGTTTTCTATTATAAACACGACCTATGGCACAAAGGTAGTGTTTTTCTTGCAATTAGGACACTTTTACACTGCAAATATTCTGCTTATATACGCTTTATGTTTGTCTTTGGTACAGTTAAGGTGTTCGGAAATGGCTGATTGTCAGGTGCGTTGCGGAAAACATGCCTGTTTTATAATGTTAAAGTCATAATGATAAGAGGCTTATAAACCTTGGCAGACTTACCTGTAAACCTGTCAACCTGGTCAACTTGTTTACTAATTCCACAGCTTTTCTGTATCCCACGTTAGCGGCCCAAGAGCGGAGAAATCTTAAAGGTTCGTTACACCAAAAATAGGGTGAGCCTGAAAAAACGCCATAAAAATTTGGGCAAACGCCCCCTTTCACCTTAACTTTGCAAAACCAAAAGGCCCCATGCTGCTTAACAGCAAGAGCGTGGGGCGTAATAAACATATATATATGCGCCAATTCAAAGATATACGTATTGCTGTGGCTGGCACAGGCTACGTGGGTCTGAGCATAGCCACCCTGCTGTCGCAGCACCATCACGTGACAGCCGTTGACGTGGTGCCTGAAAAGGTGGAAAAACTCAACCGCCACATCTCGCCCATACAGGACGACTACATCGAAAAGTATCTGGCCGAAAAGCCGCTCAATCTCACCGCCACCCTCGACGGCCGTGCAGCCTATGCCGACGCCGACTTTGTGGTGATAGCCGCCCCCACCAACTACGACCCTGTAAAGAACTACTTCGACACCAGCCATGTGGAGGAGGTTATCGACCTCGTGCTTGAGGTCAACCCCCAGGCTGTGATGGTGATAAAGAGCACCATACCCGTGGGCTACACCCGCAGCCTTTACCTCAAGTATGCGCAGCGGGGCGTCAAGCAGTTCAACCTGCTCTTCTCGCCCGAATTCCTGCGCGAGAGCAAGGCCCTCTACGACAATCTCTATCCCAGCCGCATCATCGTGGGCTACCCCAAGATAATTGACACCCCCGAGTTTGAGGCCGAAAACCGTGCCATCGAGTCGGTGACCGATGTAGAGGCCATGCACCAGGCCGCCCGCACCTTTGCCGCCCTGTTGCAGGAGGGTGCCATAAAGGAGAACATCGACACCCTGTTTATGGGCATGAAGGAGGCCGAGGCAGTCAAACTCTTTGCCAACACCTATCTGGCCCTGCGCGTGTCATACTTCAACGAGCTCGACACCTATGCCGAGATGAAGGGTCTCGACTCGCGCGCCATCATCGAGGGCGTGGGTCTCGACCCCCGCATCGGCACGCACTACAACAATCCCTCGTTTGGCTACGGCGGCTACTGCCTGCCCAAGGACACCAAGCAGCTGCTTGCCAACTACCAGGACGTGCCCGAAAACCTCATCGAGGCCATTGTCGAGAGCAACCGCACCCGCAAGGACTACATAGCCGACGCCGTGCTGCACAAGGCCGGCTGGTACGACTATTCAAGCCGCAACCAGTATGGCACCGACCCCGCTTCGTGCACCATTGGTGTGTACCGTCTGACCATGAAGTCGAACTCCGACAACTTCCGCCAGTCGGCCATACAGGGCATCATGAAGCGCATCAAGGCCAAGGGTGCCGAGGTCATCATCTACGAGCCTACACTTGAAGATGGCACCACCTTCTTTGGCTCACGTGTGGTCAACGACCTGGCAGCCTTCAAGGCGCAGAGCCACGCCATCATAGCCAACCGCTACGACAGTTGCCTCGACGATGTGAAGGACAAGGTGTACACGCGCGACCTGTTTAGAAGGGATTGAGAGTGAAATGCTGTCGTGAAATTGTTTAAGTGAAATTAAATGCGTAGCTTTACGTTCATAAAACGGAAAATGCAAAAAATGGTCATGATATGACTAACAACGAATTCTGGTCTTCGGTGTCTGCTATCATTAGCAACGGCTTTAATAATGAGGATCTTGTAAAACTCGAAAACTATGCAGAGCAATTCATCAACAGACAGTTATTATTTGAACGCTACACACAAGGCGAACAGTATGGCTGCGCAGAGGGAGGTCGCCTCCATGTTATTGTCACCATACTCGCGGGAGCAGAAACTCCGGCAGATAAACTCACTGCGCCAAGGGGCAGTTTCAAAAGAGAGTGCCAACGAGCTGAGGCGCAAGCAGCAGTTTTAGAAAGTTGGGCCAAAGCTGCTGGTTGTTGGGTTGATGATATAGATGTAGCCTTTGAAAAAAGTTTTGGCAAACAACTTGCCGAGGGTGGAGAGGCGCATGTGTATGATAATGGGACTACAATAGTTAAGCGAATAGGGCTTGATTATTACATTCTGCCGGAATTAGCACTTGACCGCATAACGCTGCACAACACTTTGTTTCCTGAAACGAAATTGGTTGTGTTAGGTTTGGGTAGAACATCTGATGGAAATTTCCAGATCATAGTACAACAGACGTTCATCCATGGTACCTCACTCACAGATGAGGAAATATGCAATTATGTTGAATCGCTTGGTTTCAAATTGATAAATCCACGCAATTGGACTTATGCTACTTCAAGCATCTATCTAAGTGACATGCATAATGAAAACTTAATAAAGTCGCCTGGTGGAAATGTATTTGTTATAGATTGTGATGTGCGTATAAACACGCCGGAACTTAAATGCAATGGGACACGTCAGTTGACTAATCATGTGAGGTTTATAGAAAGCGCATTTGAAAACTCCTAACTTAAGTTTCGGATTTAGTAAAGGCGGGCTGAAAGCCCAGTGGAGCCCATAGCCCAGGGCAAGCGAAGCGGCACCCTGGGTATTGCGTGTTGGAGCAGTCGCGCCCTGTAAGGGCAAAAGCTTTAAGACGTGGCGCAGCTGTTGAACAAAATATACATACGATGTTCCATTTTAAGACCGCTAAATCAGCTATCAAGTAAAAATAACAACATAAAGGGTTAAAGCTTTTGCCCTTACAGGGCGCGGAGACTCTACT